>Ga0214472_10000101_pt1 | contig 113178 bp, 85 predicted proteins | sample RVTome_6_FD_207662 | JGI IMG/M metagenome (GOLD analysis project Ga0214472, IMG submission 207662) | Soil microbial communities from uranium-contaminated site in the Upper Colorado River Basin, Wyoming, United States - RVT140D175 | ecosystem: Environmental > Terrestrial > Soil > Contaminated >... | reverse complement strand
CGCTCGAGCCGCGCGCAGCGCGGACAAAGTACAACCTGTCCCGACGGCTCCGCCATCAGCAGAGACTATCGGCAGGCAAGCAGCAAAAAGGCGAGGCATCATGCTGCAAAAGCGGTAAACGGGTACCATATATCAAAGAGATGGAGTCATGGTCATGCAAAGCACGATTTCGCCTCAGGCAGTCATGATTGCGGTAGCGGTCCTGAGCTGCCTCGGCGGCGAACCATTCGACCTCTTCTGGAACACCATCGACGGCGGCGGCGTCATGCACAGCACGAGCGATGACGGCCGTTTCGTGCTCTCGGGCACGATCGGCCAGCCCGACGCCGCGGTCTTAACCGGCGGAAACTTAAAGCTGACCGGCGGTTTCTGGTTCGAAACCCCGCCCACCGACTGCAACGCCGACGGCATCGTGGGTCTGTCGGATCATCAGAGCTTCGTGAATTGCCTCACCGGCCCGGCCGGCGATCCGACCGCCGAATGCGCGTGCTTCGACGTCGACGGGGACGGAAGGATCGATCTCGCCGACTTTGCGGAGAACCAAACGGACTTTCTCGGTGAGTGATTCGTTCAGTCGGAGCACGCCAGGAAGGAAAGGTGGAAGGTAAACCGGCGAGCGCCGTAAGTCTTTGTTATTGCGAGGTTTATAACGCGCGGCGCTCACCTTGCCAACGTGAATGTCGTGGGTTCGAGTCCCATCACCCGCTGTTGTGACCGCCGTGGTCCACGAGCGACAATGGCCGTTTCATGCTCTCGGGCACGATCGGCCAGCCCGACGCGGACGGCATCTCGAAGTGCGTTTTCAGCGATGCGGGTGAGCCAGGTCAGGAACGAGGCGGAATCGCGTGCCGTGAGCTGGTCGATGTGCAGGAACACCTCCAGGTAGGTCACCTGCATCACGTCATCCTCGTCGAGACTGGCCCGCCAGCGTTTGTCGATCCGGCCGCTGATGCGTCTTCGGACCTCGCCGCCGAAGTGCTCCAGCAGGGCGCGCAGGGCGGCCGTGTCGCCTTCCACCGCCCGTTGCAGCAAGGATGGATCAATCACCGGCACGGACTCTCTGAACCGCGTACGAATCGGGATTTAGCCCGTCGCTTCAACCCCCTCCAAGTGTACCAGAAAAGATTTTCCGCGTGAAAGGCGTGGGCGATTTATCGTCCTGAGTATGAGGATTTGCTCCTGTGCCGGAGATCAAACGCTAGTTTTGCCGGGCGAGGCTGTCGGGCGGCGTAGCCGCGTGCGGCCCGTGGGACGTGGAACGCCCGCCTTATGGCGACCACTGTGTTCCGAGGCCCTGATCCCGGATCGGCCGCTCCGTCGGTCTATATCGTTGGAGGAGGTACGATGCCATGAAAAGCGCCAATCGCAACACCCGCCGGGATGTCGTCGGGGCGACTTTGCTGCTTGTTGTCCTCACTGTCCTGTGTCCATGGAGCGGCATGTCCGCAACGCAGGCCGGCGACCTGAACCCGCCGCCCGGCCCGGTGGCCCCGACGATGAAGCCGCTCACGGACCTCGAGCCACGCATCGCCATCAACGCGACCAACACTCCCGGCGATGCCGATTCGCTGTTCAGGATCGCCCAGCCCGGATCATACTACCTGACCGGCAACATCACGGGTGTGTCGGGAAAGATGGGGATTGAGATCGCCGCGGGCGGCGTGACCATCGACCTGATGGGATTCGAACTGGCCGGTGTTCCCGGCTCGCTGGATGGCATCGCCACCACGCCCGCCGTCGTCCGGAGCGCCATTATCCACAACGGCATCCTCCGCGACTGGGGCGGCGATGGGATCCAGGGGCCCAGCCAGGTCGCCCTGCTGTCAGACCTGCAACTGATCAACAACGCAAATCACGGGATAAGCGGCGGCAGCGACTACGTGGTCACTCGCTGCTCCGCCTTCGGCAACGGCGGAGATGGCATCGTGGTCGCCCTTGGTAGCGTCGTGAAGGACTGCACGTCCGTCATTAACAACGGCCGCGGAATCGTTACGCAAAGCGGGTGCGTGATCTCGGGCTGCACGGCCTCAGCCAACACCGGTGATGGCATAACCACGTTATCCGGCTCAACCGTGACGGCATGCGCCTCCCATAACAACCAAGGCGGCAGCGGCTTTGTCGCGGGGGGTAACTGCACGCTTACAGGTTGTACAGCCAACGCCAACCTCGGCGCCGGAATCGTCGCTGGTAGTCAGAGCACGATCACCGGCTGCACGGTAACTTCCAACCGCTTCGACGGTATCGTGGTAGGGTCCAACAGCCGCGTCACCGATAACCTCAGCTCATCCAATGGCAACGGCGGCCAGGGCGCCGGTATCGTCACGGGCGGCAACAGCAGCCGCATCGAGGGCAACACCGTCTCGGGAAACGACATCGGGATCATCCTGGATGGGGCCGTGACCGGCAATATCGTCGTCCGCAACAGCGCTACCTTCAACTCGACAAACTACATCAACCCGGCAATCGGCAACTTCATCGGAACAATCATCACCGGCTCGGCCGCCATGAACGCGGCCTCAAACGGGCTGGTTAACATCTCATTCTCAGGACTCTAGCATGAAACGCTTGGGAATGACTGTACTGCTCGTGTCCGTGGTTGGCTCCGTGGTCATGGCCCAATCCAACGTCGACCCGGCCCACAAGTTCGCCTGGAGCGAGAACATCGGCTGGACCAACTGGCGCGACGCCAACGAGATAGCTCAGGGGGTCAACGTCGGCGCGACATTTCTGATGGGTCTCATCTGGACCGAGAACGCAGGCTGGATCAACGCCGGCGATGGCACGCCGGGGGCCTTGTGCGGCGAGCAGCCCTGCTACGCCAACCTCGACGGCACCGACTTCGGCGTCAACGTCGATGTCGACGGGACGCTCCACGGCTACGCCTGGGGCGAGAACATCGGGTGGATCAACTTCGACACGGCCGCCCTCGAGGAGAACCGGGCGAGGTTCGACCTCTGCGAGCGACGCTTCTTCGGCTTCGCCTGGGGCGAGAACGTGGGATGGATCAATCTCGATGACGCCGCGACGCATGTCGCCGTGGGCCCCTGCGTTTTCGCGGACGCCGACTGTGACGGCAACGTCGCCGGCGATGATTACGCCTTCTTTTCGACTTTGCTGAGTGGGCCGGGGGCGGACGTTGACTGCCCGGTCTTCGACCACGACGGCGACGGCGACGTCGATCTGCTGGATTTCGCCGTCTTGCAGACTGTGTTTGCGGGTTAGCGATGCGGCGCTCGGCGACTGCAACGCAACGGGGTCAGCGGGTCTAATGGATCACGAAGCCTTTGCCGGACCGGACAACGACATCGCCGACGGATGCGAATGCTTCCATGTCAACGGCAGCGGGACGGTCGAGTACGGCTTGTAGCTTTGGCTCATGCGAAGAAAGGTAGTCTGACATGAACCCGAAAAACATTCACTTGTGGCGTTCAATGTTCCAACTTCGGTTGCGTGCGGCCAGAGCGTGCAGGCGATCGTTGCCAGCGCTGCTTGCCGGGCTTTCACTTGGAGCATGGTTGCACGTATCTCCCGCGGCGCAGGCCGACACAGGCGCTCCGGAGCTTACGGCCCATACCGCCTGCCCGTGGGGAAGCGACGACTGCAATCCCTGCGTGCCCGACGCCGTCGACGCGATCCGGCGTCTGCGCGACCACGGCGATCCGATGGGGTTCCGTATGAATGGAGCGCCGGACGTCGACGTGTTTCATCATTGGCAGGGGATTCAGCGTTTGACGGGCGGCGGCGGTCGGTATGTCGCCGTATCGCGCAGCCTCCAGAGCGAAAGCGTTGACGTTGCGTTCGTCGTCGTCGAAATGGGCTCGCGCGACCTCGGCGGTTTTCGCTTCAGGTCGAACCGGATCACTCCTTCCGACTTCGAGGACACACCGCCACCGCCCGAAGACGGAATCGCGGCCGTGGTGCCCCATGAGCCCGGCTACACACACGCCGGCGGAATGCAATTGCTCGGCAACATCCTCGCAATACCCTTCGAAGGGAGCGAGCAAGTCCCGATCCTGCCTGGATGTCCCTGTTTCATTCCCGGTTGCCCGTGCGATACGGTGGGCAGCTCAAAAGTTGTCTTCTATGACCTGTTCGATCCCCTGAACCCGATACGTCTGCCGAACGAAGTGGATCATACGCCGTTTTCCTTCGAAGCCGGAACGGCCTCGATTGGGCGATTGGCCGACGGGCGGATCCTGCTGATCATCGGCCGGTCGGACGCGAACACCCTCGACTTCTACGTTTCGACGGGGACCGACCTGGAGACGACGGCCTTCGATTGGTTCGACACGTGGAACGAGGATGAGTTGCTTACCGAAATCATATTGGACGCCGAATTTGGGAACTACCAGAACCTGAATGTTCTTGCCCAGTGCGACGGGACTCTCTACCTGATCGGGACGCACGAGAACACCGCCATTGGCGTCGGCCAGGATTTTGTCGACCTGTTTCGCCTGGAAAACGGAAGCGGCGACAACGTAACGATCACCAAAGTCGCGAGGAAGCACCTCTTTTGCGGCTATCGCGGCACCAACAACTGCAACCTCGACGCGGCCGGTGGAATCTATGTCGATCCGCAGGGCCTGCTCTTCATTTACGGAACCGAACACGATAACGACGGCCCATCCGGTAGCGTGAATATGGCGGAGTTCCGCCCTGTTCCCCACGGCCCCTGCGACCGAATTCAGGACGCCTGGGTGGAACTGTACGACGAATTCGATTTCAGCGACCGGAGCGTGATGATCGACTTTGTCGATCGGCATCTGGAGAACTACAGGAATCTGAATTCAGTGGAGGATATGGAAGACCGGCCGACGTCCGTGCGATGGTGTATTCCCGCCGGGGCGGTGTATCGACTCTGGCAACGTCGGGACCCTTGCGAGGGAAACGTCGTGGACCTCGTTGGAAACGGGTCGATGGAGTCGCTTAATCTGCACGACGTGAGCTTTGGAGACGCAGCATCGTGTTCGGAGTGGCTGGGCGGACCGTTTGCCGACGCCGGACCGGATCAAACCGTCGAATGCAGCGGCCCGCTTACGCCCGTCTCTCTCGATGGGAGCGGATCGGTATCGGTGATCGATGAGACGCTGACTTTCCTCTGGTTTGCCCAGCGAGTCACGTTTGATGATTCTGCGTCGTCCCGGCCGGTCGGGGAGTTTCCTCCGGGGTCGACCGTCGCAACGCTTCTGGTCTCCGATTCCGAAGGTATACACGGCGATACGGCTGAGGTTCGTGTGGTAGATACCACGCCGCCGCAGATCACCTGTCCGCCCGACGCTGAGGTCGTTTGCGGACAGCCGACCGATCCCGGCGCAACCGGCCGGGCCACCGCCACTGACATCTGCGACGCCGAGCCGCACATCGACCACCTCGACAACGTGATCCCGACGTCAGGCGACCCATTGAACCCCGTGCAGGAAATCATCGAGCGCACGTGGACAGCCAGCGATGATTCCGGAAACCCCGACGAATGCGTGCAGAGCATCGCGGTCCTTCGACGGGAACTCTCCCTGGACATCAAGCCGGGGGCATGCCCCAATCCGTTCGACCTGCGGGCTCGCGGCGCGTTACCCATCAGCCTCCTGGGGACTGCGGATTTTGACGTGACGGCGGCCGACGTCGCCTCGCTTGTCCTCCTGAGGGCGGACGGTGTCGGCGGCGCGGTCGCGCCGACTTCGTGGTCCGTGCAAGATACGGCGTCGCCATCTCAGGGTTCGCCGTGCGAGTGCGACGGCAGCGGCGGAGATGGGATTCTGGATCTGGCGCTCAGATTCGACAGCATAGCCGTCGTCGGCATGCTGCAATTGGACACGATCGCGCCTAACGCCTCCGTGGAGCTGGTCCTCGCCGGCGCTCTCTCGGACGGCTGCGGTTTTCTCGCCGCCGACTGTATGGTCCGTACGCCCCTCAAGGGAGAGTAGCAAACGCCGCTATCGTGAGGGTGCAACATCGGGTCGTAAACGACGGCGCGACGGCGGCGATGCACCCAATCGCGATAGGCGTGGCTTGAGGAAGCGATCAGACCGGCGGCGGCGGGACCGCGTTGACGACTTGGCCGGGCCGCACTCGGCGCGTCAGCGCAGCGGCGCGACCGTACTGGAAGGACGGGTTCGGCCCCAGGGCGATTTCAACGGTATGCCCGTGGTACGGCGGCGGGGGGCCGTCCGCGGGCGGAGACCCGTCGTCGAAGGCGAAGTGGACGATCCTGAAGACGATCTCCGGCTCGGCGCTGATGGAACGGCGTCGAACAACGCCAGCTCCCGGAATTCTCTTTGCTGGCTCCGCGCTCTCGCGGTTTACAGGTCGCCGCGGTGCGACCCCGTTCGCCCTGCGTTGCCAAGGTTCGAGAGGATTACGTTCGGGGAGATCGCCAATGCGAGCCCTGTAGCGGTGCGGCTTCGGGTCGGCGAGCCGATTGCACAACTTGTATGTTTCTCTATGGCGCAGATCGGGACGCCGGTCGAGGAGCGAACGGACATGATCGACGAGTACGCGGGTCCGGTTTATCCTGAGCTGGATCCGCAGTCCGACGATTGACGGGGCAGCGTTGGCTACACGTCCAGGTTCTTGACGTTGGTGGCGTTTTCTTCGATGAAGCGGCGGCGCTCTTCGACGCTTTCCCCCATCAGCAGCCGGAAGATGCGGTCGGCCTCGCGGGCGTCGATGTCGGCCTGTTCCAGGTTGTCCGGATCCTCGGAAATGACCACCCGGCGCAGCGTGCGGACCTCGGGATCCATGGTCGTTTCCCATAGCTCGCCCGAGTTCATCTCACCCAGGCCCTTGAAACGCTTGATGCCCAGCCCTTCGCGGCCAAGGTCGCGAACGCCCGGCGCGACCTCGAGCAGGTTGTTCAGCTCCACCCGCTCGCCGTCCTCGGCCCGCAGCACGAACCTCGGCGGCGTCAGTTCACCCGTCACCAGCTCTTCACGCATCACGAACAGATCGTCGACCCGCAGCTTGATCGACTCGATCTTCCCCAGCAGCTCGTCCAGCACGCGGCACTCGGCCAACTGGTAGCGCAGAATCCGCTTCGGCGGCAGCTCGTCCTTGCCATTGGAGCCAACGTCGTCCGCGGCCCGGGCGAGCTGAATGTGCCGCCCCTCGATCACCTCCGCCTCCCCGGGCCCCTCAGATTCGCGGCGGCGCAGCTCGCGCAGATCGTCTTCGCCGTAAAGGAACTTCTGCTCGGGCTCGTCCTCGCCGGGCCGGTAGATCAAAGCCAGCATCTTGGGCAGCCGCCCCTGAGCATCGCGATGGGTAAGCACCAGGTCCTTGAAGGTAATGCCGCGCCGCGCAAGCACACGGCTCTGGAGCTCGATCGAATCGAGCACACCGACCAGCTCGCTCAGCGCCGCGCCCTCGATCGTGTCGACCTCCTTGCCGCCCTGGCAGACCAGAAGCGCCGTGCCTTGCAGGCCCAGATCGGCAAGCTTGAGGTTGAGCACCCGGTCGTCGAGCAGGTACTCCTCCTTCTTGCCCTTCTTGAGCTGATACAGCGGCGGCTGGGAGACGAAGATGCGACCCGCCTCCATCAGCGGCCGCATGTGGCGGAAGAGGAACGTGAGCAGCAGCGTGCGGATGTGCGAGCCGTCGACGTCCGCGTCGGTCATGATGATGATCTTGCCGTAGCGGCACTTGCTGACGTCGAACTCCTCCTTGCCGATGCCGCAGCCGACGGCCGATATCAGCTTGGTGATCTCGTCGTGGTGGAGCATCTTGTCGATGCGGGCCTTCTCGACGTTGAGTATCTTGCCCTTCAGCGGCAGGATCGCCTGGGTGTACGAATCGCGCCCCTGCTTGGCGATGCCCCCGGCCGAATCCCCCTCGACCAGGTACAGCTCGGTCGTCTCGGCGTCCTTCGCCCGGCAGTCCCACAGCTTGCCCGGCAGCCCACCTGAGCTCAGCGCACTCTTGCGCGACAGCTCACGGGCGCGGCGCGCCGCCTCGCGGGCCTGAGCGGCCTGCACGCCCTTCTGCACGATCCGCTTCGCCTCCGCCGGATGCTCCTCGAAGTAGTTGCCCAGCCGTTCATTCAGGAGCTGTTGCAGATACGTCTCGACCTCCGGGTTGAGAAGCTTGACCTTGGTCTGGGCCTCGAACTTCGGGTCGCGCAGCTTGACCGCCACGATCGCGGTCATCCCCTCCCGCCAGTCGTCCCCGGTGACGTTGGTGTTCCCCTTGATCAGGTTCTGCTTCTTGGCGTAGTTGCCCGCCACCCGCGAGACGGAGGCCTTCAGGGCCGACAGGTGCGTGCCGCCGTGCACGTTGTGGATGTTGTTGGCGTAGCACAGGATGTTCTCGGTGTAGGCGTCGGTGAACAGCAGCACGACCTGGGCCTCGATGCCGTTCTCCGGATCCTCGCCCTTGATCAGAATCGGCTCCTTGTGGAGCCACTCGGCGCCGCCCGCCAGGTGCCCGCAGAACTCCTTGAGCCCCTCCTCGAAGTAGAACTCGCATTCCCTGCCCGAAATCTCGTCCACCACCTGGATGCGCAGGCGGCTGTTGAGGTAGGCCAGCTCGCGCAGACGGCTGAGCAGCGTCTCGTACTTGAACTCCGCCCCCGGAAATATCACCGCGTCCGCCTTGAACTCGATCGTCGTGCCGCTCTTGTCCGAGCCCGGCTCGGCCTTCAGCGCCTGCGTGATGCCGCCACGGGCGAACGCCATCGTATGCTTCTGCCCGTTGCGGTTGACCTCGACGCGCAGCCACTCGCTCAGCGCGTTCACCACGCTGATGCCCAGCCCGTGCAGACCGCCCGAGACCTTGTAGCTGTGCCGGTCGAATTTCGCTCCCGAGTTCAGCACCGTCATCACAACCTCGAGCGCGGGCTTGCCGTGCAGCCGCGGGTTTTCGTGCTTGATCGGGCCGACCGGAATCCCCCGCCCGTTGTCGACCACCGTGCAGCTCCCGTCGGCATTGAGCCGGACCAGGATGGAATCGCAGTAGCCCTCGAGCGCCTCATCCACTGCGTTGTCGATGACCTCGTACGCCAGATGGTGCAGCCCCGCCGAGCCGACGCCCCCGATGTACATCCCGGGGTTCTTCTGAACCGCCTGTAGACCCTCCAACACCGTGATGCTGGTCTCGTCATATTGCTTGTTTGCCACGATCTGGTTGCTCAAGACAAACTCCTGCTACACGCCGCGGATCTCCGGGCCCTTTGCGGCCTCCAATCTAACAACCCGAAGGAAGTGGTAAGGGAATGCCGGTCGTGCCGTACCGAAACGCGACATCCCGGACCCGATGCGGGCCGCGAAGTGCACCCAGTGCTCGGTGGACCGGCCGCAGCCACCGGCCCCGCATGACGCTGACCAGCGTCGGTTGATCCACGTGGATCGTCGCGACGCCGCCACCTCCGATGGCAACGCGACAATGCCGGCGGAAATCTTCATCCACAACACCGGCAAGCACCGCGGCCAGCGCCGCTGCGGGCGTATCGGCCTCGCATTGCAGCGCCCCGACCAGGCGGCGGATCGACTCTGCGGCCGGCTGCCACCGCCCGCGCCGGGTCCGATTCCGCTGCACCCATGCTAACCGCGTGTCCATATCAACTCCATCGCGCCGGCCCTTTTCGTCTCCCGATCCACGTCATGCCGAACTCAGGTTCACCGGCATCACCACGTACACGAAGTCGTCCCCCACCCGCATCACCCCGGGGCGATTCGGCTCGCTGAAATCGAACCGCATCACGTCCTCGTGGGCCACGCGGACGATGTCCATCAGGAAGACAGGATTGAAGCCGATATCCACGGTCTCACCCGTGTACTCGATCGGTATGGTGATCTCCGCCTCACCCTGCTCCGGCGCCCGGCTGCTCAAGGTAAGGCTGCCGTCGCCGAACGACAGGCGGACCCCCTTTGACTCCTCGTTCGTCAGGAGCGCGGCCCGCTTCAAGGCGCTGTGGAAATCCACCGTGTTGAGCTCGACCCGCCGATTGGCGTCGGTCGGAATGACGTCCTCGTACTTCGGGAAGTGCCCCTCGATCAGCGACGTGCTGACCACCACGCCGCCGACCTTCAGCCGGAGCTGATTCGGTGTGACCTTCACCAGCGCCGCGCTGTCCGGCTCCGCCGTCATCCGGTTCAAAAGCGACAACGCCTTCACCGGCACGATCGCCGTCGGCACCGACGCGCCCTGCCGAATCTTGGCCTTCCCCTTGGCCAGAGACAGCCGCCGCCCGTCCGTCGCCGCCAGCAGCAGCCTCTCGCCCGTCACCTCCCACAAGACCCCGTTGATCGCGTACCGGGTGCTCTCCCGGGCCGCGGCAAACAGCGTCCATTCGATGAGCCTGCGAAGCAGCGCCAGGTCGATCGTCAAATCCGGGTCCTCGTCCATCCCCGCCACCGGCACGAAGTCCGACGGGCTTTGTGTCACCACCTTGAAGTGACTACCCGCCCCCCGGACGTGCAGGGTCGTGTCGCGCATCTCGAACACGAGGACCTCGTCGGCGCATTCGCGGACGATGCGGTTGAGCGTGTCCGCCAGCACAACCGTCTCCCCCGGCTTGTCCACCTCGATTTGCGTCACCGCGTAGCGAAGCCCGATTTCCAGATCGGTCGCGGAAAGCAACAGGACATCCGGCTTCGCCTCGATTCGGACGCACTTGAGGATCTCCTTCGGCGTGCGGACGGCTGTGACTTGGCACACCATGGCCAGGGCGTCGGCCATTTCCTCTCGATTGAAACGCAGCTTCATTGGACCTCGTTCCCCGTTCTCAGAAACGCTCAGCTACCGCCGTCGGGGCCGGTGCCCGATACGGTGGACCTGTCAACATCACAGTACCTGACTGACTAAACCTAGATAGAGTGTTCATTAAGTCGTAATAGTAAGCCCTCTGAAAAGCGTCATCCCCGCAACGTCGCCGTGCTAAGCACCGAACGAATCGGTACTTAGCTCGCCTCGGCCGCGAACCGGGTTGTTGCATTCCTGTTCGTATCCCTGTCGGTTCCGTGCCGTATGCAACACCCGCGCCGTCAGGGCGGCCGTCCCTGTCGTCCACCTGCCGCTTGGTTACAGGATCCTCTCAGGACGCCGACAGATGTCCGGCACCGTTGCGAACCTCCGCCGCCAGGCGCTCCACTGTCTCGCGAAGCTCCGGTTCCTGCTCCATTCGGTCACCGATCAGGCGGCTCGCGTGAAGCACAGTCGTGTGGTCGCGGCCGCCGAAGTACCCACCGATCGCTTCGAGACTCTGCCCGGTCATCCGCCGGGCCAGGTACATGCACAGGTGCCGCGGGAACGTAACGCTCTTCGACCGCCGCTTGCTCTGCAAGTCGCTCACTTTCAGGCTGAAACGCTCGGCCACGGCCTCCAGGATCGTCGGGATCGCCACTGGGCCCCGTTGCGGCGTTCGCAAAGCCGCTTTCGCCAGCTCCAGTGTAATCTTACCTCCTTGTGTTTGGCTCAGTGCATCCAGGCGCGTCAGCGCGCCTTCCAGTTCCCGGATGTTCGTGTCCAGCGCCGACGCAACTTCACGGATCACCTCCTCCGGAACCTCGATGGCCCGGAGCTTGGCCTTCTTCCCCACAATGGCCATGCGCGTCTCGAAGCAGGGCCGGTCCATCAGGGCCACCAGCCCCGAGTTGAACCGGCTGATCAGCCGTTCTTCGAGGCTCGGAATCTCGCCCGGCGCGCAGTCCGCGGAAAGAACAATCTGCCGCTGCGACTGATGCAGCGTGTTGAACGTATGGAAAAACTCCTCCTGGCTCCGTTCCCGCTCCGCAAGGAACTGAATGTCGTCGATCACCAGCACATCGACGTGACGATACCGGTAGCGGAACTGATTCAGGCTCCCACACTCCACCGCCTCGATGAAGTGGTTTGTGAACGTTTCACACGAAAGGTAAGAGCATCGGCTGTCGGGCCGACGCTGCCGAACGGACTGGCAAATCGCCTGAAGCAAATGAGTCTTACCCAAACCCACGGCGCCATGAATGAAATAGGGGTTGTACACGCGCCCAGGCTCCTCGGAAACGGCGAGAGCCGCCGCATGGGCCAGGCGGTTGCACGGGCCGGTCACGAAATTCTCGAACGTGAACTCCGGGTTGATCGGAAGCTCGCTGAGCGGCTCCCCGCGAGCATCCACGCGACCATTACCCTGCTCCGCGTCCGTCGCGTCGAACGCCAGCGTAACCAGCCGGCCCGTCGCCGCCTGCGCCGCCTCGGTAAGCGGCAAGCGGCAGTGCCGATCGAGGTATCGAACCTGCGCCTCGTTGGCCGCCCGAATGCGCACGACCCCGCCGTCCACCTCCGCGGGTCGGAGGTCGGAGAACCAACCACGCACCAACTCCGCATGGTTCACTCGGAAATGCCCGAGGATGTCGTTCCAGGTTGTTGCCGCAAGCGTGCTCATGCGCCCTTGCTGCGCTCCTGCGGAAAGGCCCAAGCGCCACCCGCGACCGCGGGATTGCGCGCCGTGATGAGCGCTCACACTGCGGTCGCCGAGGAGCCCACGGCACGAACCAATGCCGGGACCGGCCCGGACCTCCGCCGTGGGACCGCGCATTGTACCCAATGCGCCCCGCCCCGCCAGCCTCTGCCGCCTCCTCTCCGCGCCGGCCGGGGCCCGGTTCGCCGCCTTCCGGGGCATGATGGCCGCCGTGAGGACCCCGCTGGCCGCCGACCCGCCCGGCGGCTATTATGCCGGCGATGAGACCGCGATCGGCGACACCGGCGGAGCGCCACGGAGGGCTTTCCCGACGACCACGGAACGAACAAACTCACAGCTCCAGCTCGCCTTCGGCGCCGCGACCACCGCGGTGACCAGCCCGCCTGCGAGTTCGGGTCAAGGCGCGCCAGCACGACCGGTCGGGGAACCAAGACCGCTGCGCGACCGCAGGCCGCGTCGCAGCGTCACCGCCGACACCCTCGCCAAACAGCAGCGGGAAATCTCGGTATCCGAATTTTTCGCCAAGAACCGCCACCTCCTCGGGTTCGACAACAAGCGCAAGGCCCTCCTCACTACGGTCAAAGAGGCCGTGGACAACAGCCTCGACGCCTGTGAGGAAGCCGGGATCCTGCCCGAAATCGACGTCACCGTGAAGCAGACCGACCAGGACCGCTTCCGCGTCACTGTCCGCGACAACGGGCCCGGAATCGTCAAGCAGCAAATCCCCAACATCTTCGGGAAACTCCTCTATGGGTCGAAGTTCCACAGACTCAAGATGGCCCGCGGCCAGCAGGGCATCGGCATCAGCGCCGCCGGCATGTACGGCCTGATAACCACCGGCAAGCCGGTCCGGATCGTCAGCCGCACCGGGCCGCGGGCCCAGGCCCACCGCTACACGCTCGCGATCGATACCAAGAAGAACCGCCCCGACGTGATCGACGACGAGGCCGCCGAGGTCGATTGGCCCCATGGAACCGAGGTCGCCATCGAGCTGGTCGCCAGCCACACCAAGGGACGGCAGAGCGTCGACGAATACCTGGAGCTGACCGCGATCGCCAACCCCCACGCCCGGATCCTCTACCATCCGCCGGGCGAGGCGACGACCGAGCTGCCGCGCGGCACCGACGTCCTCCCGGAAGAGACCAACGAGATCCAGCCGCACCCATACGGCATCGAATTGGGCACCTTCATCAAGATGCTCAAGGAGACCGCCGCCAAGAAGCTCGGCGCTTTCCTTGCAAGCGAGTTCTCGAGGGTCAGTGGCGCGATCGCAAAAAAGGTCTGCGCTGACGCCGGCGTGACCACCTCCACCTGGGTCAGCTCGGTCACCCCGCCGGTGGCGGAGCGCATCTACAACGCGCTTCAGCAGATCAAGCTCAAGGCCCCGTCCACCAACTGCCTGGCCCCTATGGGGGCCGAGGCCATCCTCAGCGGCTTGCTCAAGGGCATCAAGGCGGAGTTCTACACCGCCAGCACCCGGCCGCCGGCCGTCTATCGCGGAAACCCGTTTCAGATCGAGGTCGGCCTGGCCTACGGCGGCGAGCTGGGCGGTGATCATCGTGACGGTAACGAAGCAAACGGCAACGCGGACGCCGAGCGCGCCGTCGCCCGTGTTATCCGTTTCGCCAACCGCGTGCCGTTGCTCTATCAGCAGAGCTCCTGCGCGCTGTTCAAGGCGGTGACCGACACGCGCTGGAACAACTACGGCATCTCGCAGCCCGGCGGAGGAATGCCGCAGGCGCCGATGGTCATCTTCGTTCACATGGCCAGCGTCTGGGTGCCGTTCATCTCCGAGGGGAAGGAAGCCATCGCCGACTACGACGAGATCCGCCGCGAGGTGAAGCTGGCGATCAGCGAGTGCGGCCGGCGGCTCGCGACGCTGCTCAAGCGCAAACGCACCAAGGCGGCCTACACCAGGCGCCGCGACGTCTTCACCCGCTACATCGGCGAAGTGGTGGAGGCCGTAGGAAGCATGGCCCGCATAAACCACCAGGATTTCCACAGCGCCCTCGTCGCCCTGTCGCAGCGCTACACCGTCCAGGCCGACATGGAGTTCGACGAACACGGCAAGGTCATCAGGAAGAAGCTCCCCGGCAACGAGCTGGGCCTGGCCAACACCGTCGTCGTCGACCGGTCGCAGCCACGCCCCGACCCGCAAACCCTCTTCGACTCCGCCGGGCCCGGGCCCGGTGACGGCAAAGCAAGACAGCGCAAATCCAAGCCCGGCGCCCGCGGCCGCGTGCGGAAGGCGTGAACGCACGTCCGCGCGGACTTTGAGTCCGCGGCTCGCTACGCTTGGCACCGGCAAACTCGCCTGTGCCGAGGCGCTCGTACCGTGTTTCGTAAGTTCGGCGACTATCAGGCTGTGCCGAGAGTCCTCTCTCGCCGCGGGGAGGAACCGAGAAGGGACTCTCAGTCCAGCGGCCGCAAGCTCGGCCGTGGCGACGCGCTAGCTGCCTGCGTCAGGCGGAATCGGCGTCGGCGTATTCACCCCGCCCCGTTGCGGCACGAGCGTCTCAATCGGCCCGGAGTTGAACCCTCCGGCCTGCGGCGGATCGAACGTCTCGCTGCTCGCAACCGTGTGGCAGGCCCGGCAACTCAGCCCCTGCGTCGTCAGCGCAATGGCACCGGCATGATTCTGATCGACGGCGCTTCCAGTTTCCGGATCGACGTAGTTCTGCCCCGTGTTCTCGCCAATCAGGAACTCGTAGCTGGTGATCCCGGGCAGAAAGAGGTTCAGGTCCGTGACCGGGAATTGCGTCGCATCGGCGAAGTCCGGGAGATTCGCCCGCCCGCTTCCTGCAATCTTGACCGCCTGAATGTCCGCGTCGCCTCCGTTGAGCGACAGCGTCTGGGCGAAGGACACGTAGTGGTCGCGCACCGTGACCATCCCGGTATGAACCGCGAATGCGATGTTGTACACGCCGCCGTCGGCCAGGGCCGTATCGTCCGGGTTGCCCGTGTCCAGCAGTCGCTGGGTGTTGGAATTCCATCGGCCGAATAAGGGGTCGGTAGCGGAGGGCGTAAACGTCGTACCGCTCGCCGTGATGTCACCGTGGCTCCCCGTCGGCTGACGGAGGCGGCGACGCGGAATGGTGTCGCCCTCCTGGGGAACGTAACCCATGGCCACGGCCTCCGCAAAGTCGATCCCAACCGGCAGCGGCGCGGGACCGAGGTCCGCCGAGTCCTCGCGGGCGAATGAGCGCAGCGGGCTCGTGAACGCCTCCGTGAACGGATACGCGAACAGGCCCCCGGTGGTGGCGGGATCGAACGCGTACGCCGGGTTTCCGTCGACGATGGTGTTCGCCTGCCAGGGGCTGTCTCCTTCATCCCCCAGTCGGCCGCCTTCCTCGCCCCCTTCCGGGACCCTGCTCACGTGCTGGTCGTCGCTGTACCCGATCGGGTTCGCCCGCGCCAGCCGGTGATGCCACAGGTCGAGCGTCCCGGGAACGTCGTCGTTCAAGTACTTGGTCACTTCGCCGTCGGATTGGCGCCACACGGGCATCGTCCGGCTGTTGTCGTGGCAGGTGAGCGTGCAACCGAACTCCAGGAACCCCGGAACGGCGTTCGGCCCGTTCGGGTCGTCGAGCATGAAGGTCACCCGCGATTCGTAGATCGTCGACGTGGCGTTGGTCGGGCCGCGAACCGGATCGTTGTCGATGGAGGCCTGGGCGTCGCGCCGCGGCCACCCCTCGTTCTGCCAAGCGCCGTTGGTGAAGTGTACCTGGTCGTGCACGTCGCCGCGGTCGCCCTCCCAACTGAGCTGGAAGAACATGGTGTCGTCGTTGTAGGCTGCCTGAACCCGGAACGGCAGCACCATCGCCTTGTCCGCCTCCAGGCCCAACAGCGGCGGTCCCTCGTCGTCGCCGTCTCCGTCACCAGGAGGCATCGCGGGGCACCCCACCAGCGCGAGCGCCAGCGCCACGAGAAGCCCTGCACCGGCCGCCGAACCCAACGATCGATAGCGCATGTCTTCATCCTGAGTCATCGTATTCGTCTCCGCAGTAGCAGATAGGAGTCACCGAGGGCGGGCCGCGCACGCCCACGCCTGAGTCTACCCGCCCAGCCGACGCCGTGCCAGGCGGGTGACGGCATGCCCCCGGCTCGGCAACGGACCGCGGCCCGCCGGCGTGGGGCATGCCGGCCGGGTTGGCTCTCCGGGTCGGCCGGTCTTGCGGTGGCGCGGCCGCCTCCTTCGGCGAGGCTTCCGCGGCGCCGCCGTCCGGGCCGTCCCCTACACCAAGGCCGAAGGCGACATCACCGACTCCGCCGCCATCGCCTGGAAATACGACCAGGACACGCCCTACGTCCTCTCCCCCGTCCTCTACGACGGCTTAATCTACTTTACCAAACGCAACACTCCGGCGCTGACCTGCCTCGACGCCAGGACCGGAAAGGCCGTCTACGGCCCCGAGCGGCTCGAGGGCATCCGCGAAATCTACGCGACCTCCGTCGCCGCCGCGTCGAGGTTTACCGGAGCCTCAAAGACGACCGTCCTTCCGAAGTGACACGGCCGACCACGCGCCACGAATGCGAAAGTGCACCTGCTTCGACAAGCGCCTTGGCTCGGCCCGGCTCGACCGCAATCAGCAATCCGCCGGAGGTCTGAGCATCGGCCAGGATCGCGACGAGCAGTTCGTCGATGCCTCCGGCGATCAGCCGGTCACCGACGTACGCCAGGTTTGACTTGTGCGCGCGCGTCAGGCACTTGCTCTTTGCCATCTCGACCACACCCGCCATAAGTGGCACCGCGCCCGCGTCGAGCTCGATGGTCACCTTCGATCCCTCGGCCATCTCGAACGCGTGCCCGATCAGCCCGAAACCGGTGATGTCCGTCGCCGCATGCGCGCCTGCCTCCAGCGCCGCCGCACCCGCCGCAGCGTTCAGCTCGACCATCACCTCGATGCATTCCTTCAGATCGTCCTCGCTGATCTTCCCCGCCTTCGCCGCCGAGGTCAGCACGCCGCTGCCGATCGGCTTCGTCAGCACCAGCACGTCACCGGGCCGGGCACCGGCATTGGTCAGTATGCGAGCGGGATGCACCAGCCCGGTCACCGCCAGCCCGTACTTGATCTCCGAGTCGCGAACGCTGTGCCCGCCGACCGTCACGGCACCCGCCGCCGAAACGCGCTCGGCGCCGCCCAGCAGGATCTCCTCCAGAATCTCCGCCGGCAGCTCGTCGTCCGGGAAGCCGACGATGTTCAGCGCCGTCAACGGCCGCCCGCCCATCGCATAGATGTCCGAAAGCGCGTTCGCCCCGGCGATCCGCCCGAACGTAAACGGGTCATCCACCAGCGGCGGGAAGAAATCCACGGTCTGAACGAGCGCGGTCTGCTCGTCGAGCCGGTAGACGCCCGCGTCATCGAACGTCTCGGCCCCCACCAGCAGGTTCGGGTCGTCGGGCCGCGGCAGTCGGCTCAGCACCTGAGCCATCGCTCCCAGCGGGAGCTTGCCGGCTCAACCCGCACAACTGGCATAGCTGGTAAGCCGAATTTTCCGTGAACTCGCCATCGACCGGAGTGTAGCCGCGCCGCGCGCCATCGTCACACCGCCCCGCCTCCCACAACAAACTGGTGCGAGAATCCCTCCTCGCACCCACCCCCGCGAGAGTCCCTTCCCGCGAAACCGGCACGCCCAACGGCGCACCAACGACTTCAGGTTTGCACGCTCACGTCCCCCGACCCGTCCACGCCCGTGCCCCCCAGGGCCGCTTTTCCTCACGGGCCCCATCCCCCCTCGCCGATCCGAATAGCATCTTAGAGCGGCAAAAACCGCAACTGACAGGCCCCGCAAGGGTAGAACCAACGGGCCCGCGGGCCCCGTCCGCCAAGGAGCCCCGCTCCCCTGGACAGGTAGCCTCCTGCCAGCAAAATGGACCGCTCTTTCGGCCAGGGCGTCGCCCGGAGGATTTCACAGGTTCGAATATGCGATCCGTACGGCTCTCCGTCATCGCTGTAGGCTCCGTAGCACTCGCGACCGTCCCCGCATGGGCTGCCGACCCCATGCCCGGGATCCGCGCCCACCTCAAGCCCGTGGCCTACCGCGTGCCCGTCGGGAAGCCGGTCTGGGTTACCTTCAGCGTCGAGAACACCTCACACGACCCCATCACCCTCACCGTACCCAACACCGAGCCGCAGATCCCATCCGCCGAGATGGGCCTGCCCCTTTCGCACGTGTTCAGCGGGGGCTCCTCCTCCGGCGTCATGGTCACGACCGAGTCGGGCCGGCAATGGGAAAAACCGGTCGGATACAAGTCGCCCGCTGAGGCGCCCATCCTCATCCTCGGCCCCTTCAGCTCCGTCGGACAGACGCTCGACCTGCGCGACTTCTATCCCGCGCTGCACGTCGCGGGCGAGTATCGAGTCACGTGGCAACCGTACGCCGCGATCGCCGGACCGTCATCCGTGGTCATCAACATCGCACCGCGACGGCGCGTCCTTATCGAGACCGACGAGGGCCGGATGACCATGGAGCTCTACTACGAGGACGCCCCGAACCACGTCGCCAACTTCCTCGACCTCGTCACCGCCGGATTCTATGGCGGAAAGACCTTCCACCGAATCGTCCCCGGCTACATGATCCAGGGCGGATGCTCCCGCGGCGACGGAACCGGCATCCGTCCCGACGGCAAACGCGTCGCCGCCGAGTTCAACGACCGAATCCACGAAAAAGGCACCGTGTCCATGGCCCTCCTCGACGACGACCCCGACTCCGCAAGCACCCAGTTCTTCATCTGCAACACACGCCAGAAAAACTGGGACGGCCGCTATACCGTCTTCGGCCATCTCGTCGGCGACGAGTCCTACGCCACGCTCGACAAGCTCATGTCGATCCACGCCGACGACCAGGGCCGGCCCGAGCGAACAGTCTCCATCCGCGCCGCCCGGGCCATCGACGCCCCCTCCGAGCCGCCCTCACCCGTTCCGTGAACCCGCCTCGAGCCCCCCCGACCGGCCGGAGCTGTCCGTCGCTGTCAAGGTCGTCCATCGTTGCGGCGTTTGCCGGTGGCATGGGCAAGCGATAGCTTGCCCGTGCTCGACGCCTCCACGGGCAAACAGGTTTGCCCATGGCACCCGGTTACGCCCCGGGCCATGCAACCGCGTTCGAGTGCCGAAGGGCAAGGAAGATGAGCGGCGAGTCCGTCAGCCTGGTGATTCCCGGCCGCAACTGTGCACGGACGATCCGGGCCTGTCTCGAACCCGCGGTCGCCGTGCTCGATCCCGCCCGCGGCCCGCTCCGCGAGATCATCTTCGTTGACGACGGATCGACCGACCAGACCGCGAGCATCGTCGGCAAGTTCCCGGTGACCTACATGGCCGGCGACGGCCGCGGGCCCGGCGTGGCCCGCAACATCGGCTGGCGGGCGGCGCAATACCCGTTGATCTGGTTCGTCGATTCCGACTGTGCGGCCGAGCCCCGCTGCCTCGAGAAGCTGCTCGCCCACGTCCAGGACGACAAGGTCGCCGGTGTCAGCGGGAGCTACAGCAACCTGCACGCGTCGTCGCTGCTGGCCTGCCTGATCCACGAGGAAATCGTCGAGCGCCACCTGCGCATGCCGCGGCGGGTCAACTTCCTGGCGACGTTCAACGTCCTCTACCGCCGGGCCGCATTGGAGGCCGTCGGCGGCTTCGACGAGCGCTTCCTCAAGGCCCAGGACGCCGAGCTTTCGTTCCGCGTCATGGCCGCCGGGTACGTCCTGCACTTCGACCGCGACGCCCGCGTCGGGCATCATCACGAAACCCGCTGGCTCCCTTACCTTCGCACCCAGCGGCAGCAGGGCTACTGGCGGGCGTGGCTGCACATGATGCACACGGGCCACGCGGCCGGTGACTCATACAGCAGCTTAACTGACCACGTTCAGCCGCCGCTCGCGCTGCTCCTGATCCTATCGATTCCACTACCGTGGATTCCGTCGCTGGCGTTCGTGCCGGCGCTGCTTGCGGCCCTGCTGCTCGCGGCACAGGTCCCGATGACGTACCGAATCGTCCGCCGACTCTCTCGGCCGCGGTATCTGCTGTTCGCGTGGATGAGCCTCGTGCGGGCCTTCTGGCGCGGCGTCGGCATGGCCCAGGGCCTGCTGGCCTATCTCGTTAGCCCTAGGCTGGACTAGAATGGGTTCCAACCATACTCAAACTGACCGGTTCTCGGCTCGAGCATTGCGATTTCGTCGGGGAAACAGCCCCGACAGGGGCGGCACGACAGTGATGGTCCGACCACGAAACCGAGCCCCGCAGGGGCGAAAGAAGACACGAGGGCATGGCATCCGGAAGGATCGGTCAGTCTGAGAACCATAGTGAAACTGGTTTGCTTGTGGCGCCGGTTTCCTACCGGTGCGCGTACACGGACTGAAAACCCGTGCCGCACGAAACCGTGCCGCAGGAGCCCGCGATGAAGTTGCGAACATCCAAACGATCGAACCCGGCCCGATTCCGCGGGGCGCTTGTGCGATGTGCTCCTTCGAGCCTCTGTCTGTTTTCCGCCGCGCTTGCAACCGCCTCGGCCCAAACCCCGACCACGCCGACGCAGCACGATCGGGCCCAGGACGCCAAACCCGGCCCGCAGCCGTTCATGTCCGGCGTCCGCATCGACTGGCAGGAGCGCTTCGTCGAGCTCGACGCCAAGGTCGTCCTCCGCGAGGGCATGCTCGAGCTCCTCGCGTGCAGCCCGCAGACCCGCGAGCACGAAAGCGTCTTCGTCGTGCGTGCCAGACCGTGGCACATCTTTCAGGCCCTGGGCCTGCTCGGCATCGAGCCGGGCCGGCCGCCACGATATGACCCCGAGAACGACAAACCCATCCCCGCCACCGGCGAAGCACTGGAAGTGACCGTACGTTGCGGCGACGCGTCGAAACCGTTCGCAGCGGCGCGCAACTTCATGCGCGACCTCAAGACCAAAAAGCCCCCCGAGTCGCTCCACTGGGTCTTCTCCGGCTCACGCGTGCTCGAAGGTCAGCGCTTCGCCGCCGACCCCGAGGGCACCGTTCTGTGCGTCGTCGACTTCGACACCGCACTGATCAGCCTCGACGCCTCCCACACCTCCAGCAACGAAGCCCTCTGGCTCGAGGCCAACACCGACGCCATCCCGCCGATCGACTCCCCGTGCACCATCCGAATCGGACCGGCCCGGCCCGCCGTCCCCGTGCTGACCGTTACCGTCGCTCCCGACGGCCGCTTGCAGATCGACGGCTCCGCGGTGACAATACCCGAGCTTGTGAAGCGGTCTAAACCCGAGCCGCGGGCTTCAGCCCGCGCGAACACCGAGAGCGAGCCGCGGGTTTCAGCCCGCGCGAACGGCCGGACGCCGACCGGTGCAGAAGCAACGCGACGCCGCATCCGTCTGGTGCCACAAGATGGCACCCAGTCCGAGGTGGTCGCGAAGGTGATCGAGCAACTGGTCCGCGCCGGCATCGACCGCGACACCATCGAGGTCACGGAGAACTGACCGGCCGAGGCAACCGACACATGGCGACTCGAACCAAAAGAACGCCCTTGAAGTCCGTTCCGAGCCGCGCTTTTCCGAGCCGCGCCTTTCAGAGCCGCGCCCGTAAGGAAGCGGAGCAGTAGAAGAACGGACCACCGCGCCTTTCCGAGCCGCGCCCGTAAGGAAGCGGAGCGGTAGAAGAACGGACCACCGCGCCCGCACGCTTGCGGCTCTGTGGAGGAACAACGACCTTGAAGACCGCCACCAGGAACCGCACCGAAACCGACGAGGCGCTGCGGCCCGCGGCCGACGACGCCGAGGCCATCCTCGCCTGCGCACGACGCATCCTCGACCTCGAAGCCGCCGCCGTCGTCGACGCCCGCACCCACCTCGACCGCTCCTTCGTCGAAGCCACCCGCGCTATCCTCGTGTGCACGGGCCGCGTCTGCGTCACCGGAGTGGGCAAGGCGGGGCTGATCGGCAACAAGATCCAGGCCACCCTCGCCAGCACCGGAACCCTCGCCTACGGCCTGCACCCCGTCGAGGCCCTCCACGGCGACCTCGGCATGATCCACGCCGACGACTGCGTCATCGCCCTGAGCAAAAGCGGAAGCTCCGAGCTTGTCGAGCTGCTCCCCCGGCTCAAACAGCTCGGATGCCGCGTCATCCTCATCACGGCCCGGGGCGACTCGTCCGCAGCGAAGCACGCCGACATCGTCCTCGACATCGGCCGCACGCCCGAGGCCTGCCCGCTGGGCCTGGCCCCGAGCTCCTCGACCACCGCCATGCTCGCTCTCGGCGACGCCCTGGCCCTGACCGTCATGGAACTCAAGGCGATTCGCCCCGAGCAGTACGCCGGCTACCACCCCGGCGGGGCCCTGGGCCGCTTCCTGCTTACCGCGGGCGAGATCATGCGAACCGGGCCCGACTGCCCCACGGTCAAAGTGGGCGCCACGCTCGGCGAGTGCTACCGCGCGATCCTCGCCGCGCCGCGCCGGGCCGGCGCCGCCATGGTCGTCGACGACGACGGCAAGCTGATCGGCATCGTCACGCATGGCGACTTTTTCCGCCTCCTGCAATCCCCCGATCGCCTTCGCGCCGAGCGCGCAATAGCCGAGGTGATGGTCAAGAACCCCAAGCGCATCCTCCACGAGGCCCGCTGCCACGAGGCCCTGCCGCTCATGCACAAACACGGCATCGACGAGCTTCCCGTCGTGGACGATGCGGGCAAGCTCACCGGCCTGATCGACATCCAGGACCTCATCGCCCGCGGCTTCTCCACCCTCGACGGCCCCTAAACGCCCGGCGGCGGGCAGAGCAACGAAGCGACGCAGCCACGAAGGGGCGGGGCGTCACGTCGAACCGTGAGGCTCGGACCGGAGCCCATCCTCCGCTCGTCCGAAGTCCAAGTCCCAAGGTCGCCGCGTCTCTGCGTTTCACCTGGGCTTCGGACCGTACATGACGGCCCACTCTGACGAACTCACCGTACTGCGTGACACCGGCGCCTATGCCATGCTACACTGGTGCCCACGGGAGCATCGCGATGGAGGCCCAGCTAATCCAGCTTTCAACCGTTGTGGTCGGTAAAGCCCACAACCCGACCATTCTCAACCCGGACTTTCTCGCCGTGAACGGCATCGTTCCGCCTGGCTGGGGTTGGGACGTCGCGGAGACGGTGACGACACCGCCGTTTGCTGTCGTCCGCTATGCGAACGGTGTCGCCGTCACCGTCGAGCTTAACAAGCTCCAGGTAACGGACGTCAGCGTCGGTGACGATCCCACCAAGAGCAAGGCCGCGGCGATTGCTACGAGCTATGCCCGCACGCTTCCGCACGTGCGATACACAGCAGCGGGCATAAACTTCCAGAGTTTTGTAGCCATCGAATCACCCGAGAAGTACCTCGTCGAGCGATTCGTGACAGCCGGCCCGTGGAACAGCGCGAAGCGGCGGTTGTCGGCAGCAGGGCTGCGGCTGGTCTACGAACTGGGCGACGACGCCCGAGTCACGCTTTCGCTCGATGCCGGCGAAGTTCAGGGTTCGGACGAAGCGAGCAAGAGAAGCGTCGTCATCGCAAACGCGAACTTCCATCGAGATTGCCAGACGCAACCGGACCATGAACACGTCGCGCGGCAGTTGAGCAACCTCGCTGACGACTGGCTCATGTATCGTGATCTGCTGACGGAGGCGTTTGCCTGATGGTTGCACGAAAGCCATTTCTTGTGGACGCGAGGGTTGCCGGCCGTAGCGAGACGGATGCCACCGCGACGTTCCGAAGATCCCAAAGTGTCGCTAACGACCTTGAACATGCGAAGCGTCGCCTGTTCGTCATGATTCCGACGACAAGCATTTCGGGCACGTTCGTGCCGCCTCGCGGTGTTTACTCGGAGTCCGGGGGGTTTTGGGATGTGCCAGCACGAGAACCTGAGTGGCTCGACATAAGGGACGCGCTCGCCACGGCGTGGGCCTCGCTGGAGCAGGAAGGCCGGCGCTTCGCTGACGGGGGCGAGCGCTTGACGCGAGCGACGAGACCAACATCAACCACAGTCAGCTCCGTGGCGACGCTCCTTCGCCGTCGTTATCGGGATGAACGGCTGCGCCGTATGCCCCCGGAGGCCCGCGCGAAATACGACCGCATTCGGAAGCTCCGGGAGCAGATCGGCCCGATCGACTTCGATCTCGTGAAAGCACTTCGGGAACTCCGCGACAATGACTGAGCGGATGGTCATCGACGCGAGCGTGGCCGCAAAGTGGTTTCTGCAAGATGCCCTGGAACCGGACACCGACCTCGCTGATGACATTCTCCTTGCGTTCCTCTGTGATGACCTCGAACTCCACGCTCCACGGGTCTTTACCTATGAGGTCTGCAGCCTCCTCACAAGGGCTTGCAAGCACCGGCTCCCGGGCCACAACGGGCTCCGCCTTACGAAGGAAAAAGCACTGCGCTGTGCCAGCGAACTCTTCGGCCTCTCGATACGCGTGGCTGAAGCGACTGAGATCGAAGCGCGCGAGGCCCTCGAGATGGCTGTTGAGTTCTCGAAGACCCATTACGACATGACGTACGTCCGCCTCGCCGAGCAACTCAATTGTCAATTATGCACTGCTGACCAGAAGATTGACGAAGCCGTCCCGCGCACGTTTCCCCGCCACCGGATTCTGCATCTCGCCGCCTTGCGCCCCGCCTCCTGACGTAAGCCGGCCACGGTTCGGCCTGTGGCCGACGGCGGGCCGAGGAATGCGGGCAGAGCGTTGCGGCGATGGCGTCGGGCCGCGGGAAGGGGGCACGCGTGCCCTATCCCATCCCGGGATGGGGGACCGAACGAACACCGAGGCCGACCCGTAGGCCGTTCATGCCCCCACGGCCTCGGCGTGCGGTAGGGTATGTGGCCCGGGTCATGCAGGCGGGCCAGGCCGAGAAGTCGCCGAGTCGACCATCGAAGCCGGCACAACATCTCGCAACCCGTAACGCCTCCGACCGACGGCGGAAACCCCGCGGATTCTCGCCTTGACGCCGCCCAAAGGCCGGTATATGTTAGGGTCATGGCTTCCTTCCCCCCAGCCCCGGGCCCAGCGTTCAGCGACAAGCCCGCAATCGGACATTCCAGCACGGCTGAACGCCGCCCCCTTCCGGCCTCGCCGCCCCGGCCGTGCGGCAAAGAGAATCCTCGCTATCCGCTATGCGCGGTCCCCGCTTCGCCCGGTTCCCTGTTGCCCCGTGCCTCGTTGCCCGTTGCCCGTTCCCTGTTGCCTGTTCCCTGTTGCCTCGTTGCCTGTTCCCGGTTGCCTGTTGCCTGTTGCCTGTTGCCTGTTGCCTGTTGCCTTTTTTCTACCAAACGAACCCAAAAAACGCCCCTGGCGCTACCGAAAACGAAGTTTGTGTAAAGAAAACGAAGCCAATCGAACCGAAGCGAAGCCAATCAGAAACCCCGGACCAGGGGGCCGCTGGCGCGTGGGCGCCTCCGTCCCCGACGGCACTACTCGTGATCTGCGCGGAGCATTCGTTGGACCTGGGCGAACTCGCGGAGGTCGATGGCCCCGCTGGGTCGGGTGTCGAGGGCATCACAGCCGGGGCGATAGAGGGCGGCGGCAGGTGGTTGGGCCGGGCGGCCGGGGGGCGTTTCTTGTCGGCGGGGTCAGGTGGCCTGTTCGCGGTAGATCGAGGCGCCGAGGACGGTTGCGGTGCAGATTTCGGCGAGGGTCCAGGGGATGGTGATCCAGAGCCCCAGGCCGGTGAGGAGCTTCAGCTCGATCAGCGTCGTCGTCGCGACGAGGTACGCAGAGAGCCAGACGGTGGCCGCGGCGATCAGGGCGGTCCTGGGGCCCGGCCCGAACCGCGGCCGGAATGCCGCGTACAGGAAGACCGCGAGCATCCCGAACCACAGGCGCGTGCCTACGTGCACGAGCATGACGAGCCCGCGCGGCTCGGAGGGGAAAACGCGGAGGAAGTTCTCGACGTACTCCGGGCCCAGGACGAAGCGGACCAGGGCCATGCCGCTGGCGTTGACGATCACTCCGGCGAGCAGGCCGCCGAGCAGCACACGGGTCCAGTTGATTCGATGGGTCGCCAACGCTCAGCTCAGGAGGGGGAAGCGCCTGTCAGTCCCAGGCCGCGGCTTTCAGAGGCCGCCCCCGCGCTCGTCGAGGTGCTCTTTGGTCTTGGCGATGATCGCGTTGCTGATGGTCTCGTCGCCGAAGGCTCCGACGTGGACGGACATCGACGATACGCCTTCGCCGCTTCGCTTCACCTTGATCTTGACGTCCTTGTCCTGCGCCGTCTTGGCCGAGACTTCACCGTCGAGCTTGGTGGCGCTGGCGGTGACGGTACCGAGTTCGAGTTCTTTCAAAGCGGCCTCGACGGCCGCCACCACGTGGTCGGGCTCGGCGGCGAGGCTGACCTCGTACGTGCCGGTCATCTTCTTCATCGTCGCGCAGCCGCCGACCGCAAGCGCGAGCACCGCCGCCAGGAACACAGCGCGATCAACGGACTTGAAGTTGTTCATCGCTTACCTCCACTCGGTTCTTCGTTCGCGCCCGCCGCCGCCGCGGGCGAATCCTACCGGCCGCGCGGGTTTTGGCAAGCGTTGCCTGGAGGGTGGACGACGCGAGGCGCTATTCCGTACCGGTCCCGCCGCCGGCGATTCGGTAGGCGGAGCCCAGTGCAAGGAGGATGAAGAGGAGGTCGATAGGCCCGAACATGGTGGTGAAGAAGGCTCCGGCGAGTTGGCTGGACATTTCACTGGTCTCCTGCCATTGGGCGTCGGCCTGGGCTTCGGCCCACTTCGCGTCGTGACTCTCTTCAAGCTGGCGTACGCGAGCGAGCCGTTCGCCCTCGGGGACGGCGTCGGCGCGGGCTGCGGCCGCCTCGTGGAAGCCTCTCCACAGCTCCGGGCCCGGCTCCTCGAACTCGTCGGTGTCGGAGTCTGTATCACCGAAGTGTTCGTCCGCGGCCTCGTCGGCGTAGAGCGCGATGAGCCGGTCTCGAACATAGGCGGGGTCCTCCCACTTGGCGCCGTCGTCCCAACGCTCGATGTCGGCGATGGCAGCATCGAGCTCGGCGTCGGTCATGGTTGCGCATTCGGCGGTGTGTTTCTCGAGGAGGGCGTCGTGTCGGTCGCCATCATAGAGCTGTCCCAGCTCTTCGAGCTCGGTTCGATGGTAGGCGATTCGGGAGCGCTTCCGCGCTCTGTCGGTATCGTGTTCGATCCCCTTCGACCGGGCACATCGTTCGTCGTGGCTCAGCGCGTCCACCTGGGCGCAGGTTTCTGCGTGCAGGGCTTCCCACTCGCGCCGCGGCAGGGTCGGGGTTTCATCGTCGCGCTCGGCCCGGTGCGCCATGTCCTGCTCGATCAACTGGTAGACGAGGCGGTTACGGACGTAAACTTCGTCCTGCCACCGCTCATCCGACTCTCCCCATCGGTCCAACTCCGCCACTTCGTCCTCGAGGTCAGCGGGGCTGAGGGGCTTGATTCGTTCCAGTTCCTCGTCGTAAAGATGTTCGCGCAGTGGGTCAGTCGGCGACACGCCGCGCTCCTCGGCCCGACGCATGGCCCGGGCGCTGGCAAGGCGTGTGCGCGAAAGCCCACCCTCGGCAAATGCCGCCGTGCGTTGTTCCTCCTCGGCGCGGAGCTCGGCCACGCGCTCTTCCACGCCCTGGTCGGAGATGCGCTTGACCTGGACCTCGGCTTCCTTGTAGGCGGAGTCCCATTGGGCGTCACGTTCTTCCTCGGACCAGGCTTCACGGTCGTCAAGAATCTCCTCGGTGATCGACTGTCTGAGGAACTCGCGCTGGAGGTCTCGGCTGCTGGTGTCGCCGGTGAGGATTGCGCGGAGCACGAAGAAGAACACGAGGACCTTGGCCCCGAACACGCCGATGGCGGCGATCCCCGCCGCGGCGACGCCGGCGCGGGTATTGTGTTCACGGTAGCCGACGGCCATGGCGAAGCCGACGGCGCCGCCGAGGCCCCAGGCGATCCACCCGATCTCGTATCCGGTCTTGAGGGCGACCATGCACCAGACTCCGGCGCCGAGCAGGGCCGCAACGCCGGCGAGCGTACAGCCGAGGGCGAACGTGCCGGCCCGCTTGGCGAGGTTTCGAACTGCCCCGCCGAGGGCGGCTCGTTTGGCGCTGGCTTGCCTGGTGCTCCTACCGGTCTGGAGGTTGTAGCCGCAGGAGACGCAGAGCAGCGCGTCGCCGGGCATTCGGCTGCCGCACTGAGGGCAGGCCCGGGCGCCTGCGGCCGCAGCGACGCGTTCGGTCGGCGCGGCGGTGCGTTCCTGGGCGGCGAGCTCGTCGAGCAGGGAGTCGGGCGCCGTCGGGGCGGGAGACGGCTGTTTCGGCGGCGTTTGGGTTTCGGCGGTGACCACGAAGATATCGTTGCATTTGGGGCATCGGGCCTTGCGGCCCAGGCCCTCGGGTTTGACACGCAGCTTCGCCCCGCAGGGGCATCGAACGGTGACGAGGTTCGCGGCGGATTGGGACATCATCCGGCCCTCCTCTTCGACACGGCTCAAGCCGGCCGGCACGGCGGCACATACGAGGCCGCGAGAACGGACCCGCGTCTCCCACGCGCGAGCGCGCGGCTTCCTGGAAGGCCCGCGAAGCTACTGTGCCAGCGCCGAATTGTCAATGCCCCTTGAGGGGTAAATGACCAGGCCTTGCGCAGGGCAGGGTGCCTTGGGGCATTGATCGGGGCCGATGATGCTCTATTATGCGGCGGCGGCGAACTGGGAATGGGATTCCGATTGGGCGAGAGGTAGGCAAAATGCGAGGACTGGCTGCGGGACTGTCGGTGTTACTGGTGCTTTCGTCGGCGGGTTGTGCGTCGATGAAGGAGAATCGGCTGGCGTCACGGCTGCGCAGTCAGCCGCTGCCGGATTTCGAGCTGGAGGCGCTGGACGGCGGCTCCGTGCGGTTGAGTGACCTTCGCGGCAAGCCGGTGGTGCTCGCGTTTTTCGCGCATGGGTGACCGCCTTGTCGTGCGGAGGCTCCGCACCTAAGCCGGCTCGCTCAGGACTATGCCGGCAGGGGACTGGTCGTGCTGGCTGTGAATGCGTGGGACGAGGACCCGGCTCTGCTGCGGCGCTTCGCCAGCGGCGAGAACCTGGCGCAGCGGATTCTGCTCAACGGCAGTGCCGCGTATTCCGATTATGGCAAGCCCGGGGTTCCGTTCGTGGTATGGATCGGTCCCGACGGAACGGTCGCCGAGGTGCAGGTGGGTTTCCACGGCCATCGGTCACTCGAGGCGCGGACCGAGAAGCTGCTCGCGAGCGGGGCCTGACACCCCCCCCATCTTCCTTTCCCGGCCCGCCGGCGCCGTAGGCGGACATGACTGCCGGGCGCATGGACGCCCCGCCGGCCGGGGACCACCTCCGGATCGTCTTATCCGTTCCGCGATAAAATGGCGACAGCGCGTGAAGGTCGCACCGCGTTGTCGTCTCTGGATGTGGGCGTAGACTCGGCAAGCGGGTGCGCCGCCGTTTCATCGACGGCGGGGTCGGTGGCGGCGAGTCCGCCAGTGTCGTTTTCCAGGAGAGCCCTATGGGTCGCCGTATGTACAGGCATGCAAGCGTCGTTTCCTTCATCCTCTGGGCGGCATTCCCTGTGGCGCACGCGCAAGCCACCGAAGGCGTTCCGATCGATGGGTCGGACGATGCGTGTTCGAACTTCAAGTTGCGGCTGCTGAACCTCGGGTTCACCAGCATCGAGTTCGAGATCGCCGACGAGGGCTGGGTCTGGGTGCAGCGGAGCCAGCCCGGGGCGGCACGGTTCCGATCCGTCAGCGGCGTGGTCGCTCATTCCCGTGTGGCCCGGAACGATACGCCCGCGAACCACGACAGCCACGACCAGAACGCGAACATCCTCGTGGATCCGGGCCAGGAGGAGGTGCTGTCCGACGTCAACGCACCGAACAACGAGGCCGACGACGACCTGGACGATCCGGACGACGCCGGCCAGACGGTGCCCCCGACGATCATCGAGATGGAATGGGAGACCGGGATACGACCGTCGGAAAAGTCGGGTGACGGGTCGAGCCCGTACTTTCCCAAGTGGGCGTGGCCGAGCGAGGGCGACCGCATCTGGACGGACGGGCACTGGGTTCTGGATTGCGGGCACATCAAGAGGCTCGGACGGTTCGTGGCCAACCCCGTACCGGGCGGGCCCCCGATCTTCGTCGCGGAGGATCACTTCCGGAGCGAGATCCATCCGGCGCGGGCGATCGCGTCGATGCGGCGACAGGCCCGAACCTTACCCGGCAGCGGCGCAACGCCGGCGCCGGTGACGGCCGTCGACTTGTACATTCACGGTCGCGGCGGTTTCGTAACGGATATACTCAACTGCGGCATGAACATCATGGTTGACGGCGCGGATGAGGACGGGGACGGGGACGGGGACGGCGATCCGACGGCGTGCCCGGTCCAGACGTCGCCGATCGACGTGAACTTCAGCGAGCATTTTGACATCTGCCTGCCGCCGAAGCCGCACCCCAACGCGATCCTGGTGACCTCGGTCGAGGACGGCCCCGGCAACACCCTCAGCGTCGTTCCGAATCTCAGCCCGCAGAGCCCGGCGGCGGTCGGCTGCGGAAATGACGGCATCGACGGCGTCGATCTCTACGATCTCTCGACTTCGATTCACGTGACGGTCCCCCTGGCCGGCTCCGGCGCCCAGCCGACGGACGTCTACGCGCGTCGCATTCATGCGGGCTGGGTGTTTCCTCCGGACCCACCGCTGGACCGGATGCAGGTCCGGCTCGACAAGATGGACCTCCACGACGACCACGAGTTTGCCGGGTCCGACGCGGAGTTGACGTTCTTCTGGATCAACGTTGACCGGGCGGCGAACGAGTGGACGCGCATCGTGGATTTCGAGATTCCCACGAGTGACGACAGCGGATTCTTCTGCGGGGAGGATCACACCAACCGGATGGATGACTACGATGCCGACGGCGGATGCGGCAACGGCGAACTGAACTTCAGCGGGCCGGTCCTCGACTTCTTCGTCCCCTCCAATGAGGCCTTTCGGATCCGGTCCGTCGGCTACGAACAGGACTGCTACGAAGGCTCCTTCGGCGACCACGATTTCGACATCGGCGTTTATGTGTTCTGCCACTCGGTGGAGCCGACCGGGAACAATGATGCCGTCGCCTCCCTGGATGATGCCTTTATGTCGAGCGGATTCGCTCCGGGTGTGCCGGAGTCCCGCAGGGTGTCGGCCGGCGACGAATACGACCTGTTCTTGACGATGGAGAAACGGTCGGCCGGCGACGAGGATCGCGCCGACCTCGTCCTCACAAAGACCTGCACACCGGCTGGTGAAGTGGCCATAGCCGGCGAGCCGGTCGACTGCGTGATCACGGTCTCCAATCCCGGTCCGGGCCTTCCACGCAACGTGCGCGTGACGGACACGCTCACCGGTGGCGCGGCCGGAACGTTCGCGGTTGGCGCCCCGGCCGTGACGTTGAGCAACGGCGCCGCCGGAGCGCCTTGTTCGCCGGTCACAACGACCGGCTTCGAGTGCGATCTGGGCACGGTGCCGGTCGGAGGCACGATCACGATCCAGACGACGGTCCTGGCTCAGACCCCACAGGATCTGACCAATACCGCCGCCGTCACGTCGGCGTCGGACGATCCCAACGCGCAGAACAACGAGGCCGCCGCCGACGTACGGTTTTTCCAGTTGGTCCAGATCGACATCCTGCCGGGGCGCGACCCCAATCCGTTGTACGTTGGGCGCGGCGGCCTCGTGCCCGTGGGTGTTCCGACGACGCCGGACTTGGATGCAACGACCATCGATCCGTCGACGCTCTGTTTTGGGGATGCGCAGCAGCCCCCGCAGCGCGATTGCACGGAGTCCCACGGCACCGGGCACTTCGCGGATATTGACCGGGACCGGGTCACCGACTTGTTGATGCACTTTGATGCGATGGAGACCGGCATCGACGAGGGGGACAGCGAGGCTTGCTTGATCGGCTACACGGTCTCGGGGACCGGAATCTACGGATGCGATTCGATCAGGACAACGGGTGACGGAACGAAGTAGGTTGCGGCGCCGGGCCGACGCAGTTCGGCGCGGAGCCCGCGATCAGCGTCAATCCCGGGGGAGCAATGATCTTCCGCGCATGTCCGGCGGGATTTCGAGGCCGAATTGGGTGAGGATGGTCGGGGTTACGTCGTATAGGGTCGGGCCGTTGACGCGGCCGCGGGCCGGCAGCGAGGAGTGGGACAGGATGTACATTCCCTGCTGGGCGTGGTTGGCATCGTCGGGTCCGGTGTCGTTCTCGAAGGTGTAGACGCTGTCGCTTCCGACGACGCCGACCGATCGCCAGCGAAGGTCGCCGAAGATGACGACCACGTCGGGCGGGACGCCGTTGACCTTGTCGTAGATCTCCTGCGGTTTGTAGCACCTGTTGCCCATCAACCGTCCGTGGTGGTCTCTCAGATTCTCGATCTTTTCGATGAGCTCGTCGCGGAAGGACTCGTAGTCGCTCGGTTGGATGCGGCCCTGGGGCTCTCGGCCTTCGACGTTGATGAAGAGGCGGCCGTAGTAGCCGCCCTCGCCCCAGGCGCGGGTCCTGGACCAGTCGACGTCCTTGACGTTGAACTTCTGCTTCGGTTGGACCGGCTCCTTGAATTGGAGGTAGCCCTCGTTGATGAGCCACTGGTTGAACATGAAGCCGCCGGTCATGCTCTTGGCGCCGTGGTCGCTGACCACCCAGACGGCGGTCTTGTCGATGTCGATGACGTCGAGCGTCTTGCCGATCTCGGCGTCGATGTACTTGTAGTACTCGAAGATGGCGTTCTTGAATTCGTTGCCGGGTTCGTGGGCGTGGTGGTTTTCGTCCATGCACGACCAGAAGCCGTGGTGGATTCGATCGACGCCCATCTCGACCATCCAGAACAAATCCCAGGGCCTGGTCGAGAGCAGGTGGCGGACGACCCTCCAGCGTTTCTCGGTCATCAGGTAGATCTGCTCGAGGAGCCACTTCTTCCTGTCGGTGCGGAAGCCGGGCACGTCGACGAGGTACTCCCCGACGAGGTCGTTCACTTCCTTACGCAGCGTCGGCGGCGAAGTCCAGGTGATCTTGGGGTCGGTGGTGTTGGGGGTGAGGAAGCTGGTGATCATGCAGCCGCTCACGGGCCGGGTGATCGGGTACGTCCCCGGCACGCCGACGACGATGGAGTTCATGCCGCGCTGGGAGAGGATGTCCCAGATGCGCGGCTCCTTCACGGCCAGCGACGTCGCGATCATCAATTTGTCGTAGGAATAGTCGCCGCGGTTGCGGAAGCCGTAGATGCCGAGGGTCCCGGGGTCCTTGCTGGACGCCATGCAGCTCCAGGCCGGCACGGTGATGGGCGGCATGCTGCTGGTGAGCTCGCCGAATGTGCCGGAGTCCATGAGCCGTTTGAAATTCGGCAGATGCTCCACCCAATGATCGAAGACGAGCGAGGGCTCGGCACAGTCGAGCCCGAGGACGGCTACTTTTTCTATGCGTGACACGATGGCCCCCTATTGATCGTCAAAACGTTTCAGGTGTTCTTCCGCTCTTGCGATGACCTTGGCGATCGCCTTCTTCAGTCCGCAGTCGAGGATCGCGCCGGATGATTGGGTGTGGCCGCCGCCGCCGAACTCGGCGGCGAGGCCGATGGTCGTGACGTTGCCGGAGGCACGGAAGTTGATCCGGGTCTTTCCGCGGCGGCCCTCGGTGAAGAGCATGGCCAGTCGCACGCCGTCGAGGGAGCGCGGCACGTTGATCTGGTCGTCGATGTCGGCGGCGGTGCAGCCCGCGTCGTGGATTTCTTCGTAGCTCGCCGAGCTGTAGGCGATCTGTCCGCCGGCCACCACGCTGGTGTTGGCATAGATGACCCGCAGGAGGTCGAATTCGCTCCGGCGCTGGCTGCGATAGAGCCGCTCGCCCAGCTCGCCGACGTTGGCCCCGAGGGCGACAAGGTGTGCGCCCGACTGGAGCGACGATGCGGCCGTCGTGGGTAGCGAGAAGCCGAGCGTATCGGTCTGGATGCCGGCGTACAGCAGCGACGCGGTGACGGAGTCGATCATCCAGCCTTCGGCGTAAAGGACGCGATAGACCAGTTCTGCGGCACTGCCGAGGCTCGCATCGACCCAGTTGACCGTGGCGAAGCGCGTGTTCGTCGCGTGGTGGTCGATGTTGATGACGGGCCGGCCGGCGGCCCATTCGGTATCCTTGAGCTCCGGGCCGACGTTGCAGCGGCTCTGCTTTGCGGTGTCGAGCACGACGAAGCCGTCGGCGGAAGCGAAGTCGGCGTCGGTCGCGGTCGGCACACGGGACCAGTCCACGAGGAAGGCCAGGCGCTGTGACGTGGAGCGGTCGGGGATCGCGACCTTGGCGTTAACGTCCCGCTGGCGCCAGGCGCGGGCCAGGCCGAGCATCGAGCCCAGAGCGTCGGCGTCGGGCACGACGTGGGCGATCACGACGGGGGACTTCAACGGACGGATCGCGTCGAGGACCACAATGGGGACCTCGAGGATCGGGATCGCCGGATTGTGGGCAGGCGAGCGTGTCACGATGGTCGCCGATGCTCGGTTTCCGCGGCGGCGCCGCCGGGCGGGCGGCACCACGCTTGTCAGTCGCACTTGTTCTCACTCTTCATCGACTCGATGAGCACGTCGGCCACTTCGGGGCGGGTGAACTCGGCCGGGGGGCGCTCACCGCGCTGGAGCATTTCGCGGACCTTGGTTCCGGAGAGGAAGATCTGGTCGCCCTCGATGAAGGGGAAGGTCTTGCGGCTGACCATTCCGCCGGCCTGCTTAGACCATCCGGTGTGCTCGAATTTCAATGGGGTGATGTGCAGCCCGCCGTCGGGCAGTGAATCGAAGATTTCCTGGGCGGCGTAGGTGCCGTAGTAGTTGCCGACGCCGGCATGATCGCGGCCGACGATGAAATGGCTGCAACCGTAGTTCTGCCGAAGGATGGCGTGGAGGATGGCCTCGCGGGGCCCGGCGTAGCGCATGGCCGCGGGCATGATGGAGATCATGGTGTGGCCGGGATGGTAGTATTTTTCGATCAGGACTTCGTAGCACTTCATGCGGACCTCGCCGGGGATGTCACCTTCCTTGGTTGCGCCCATAAGGGGATGGATGAGCAATCCGTCGGTGATCTCCTGGGCGCATTTGGTCAAGTACTCGTGGGCGCGGTGGATGGGGTTTCGGGTCTGAAATGCGGCGATGGTTTTCCATCCACGTTTCTTGAACTCGGCGCGGGTTTGGGCGGGGGTCAGGCGGTAGTCGGCGTAGAGCGGATCGTGTCTGGTGGTGACCACGTCGATGTTCCCGGCCAGGCAGACGTCGCCTGCATCCATGACCACCTTGACGCCGGGGTGGGCCGGATCTTCGGTGCCGAAGGCCCTGGCGGCCTGCTTCTTCTTGTCGGCCTTGTATTTCGCGGACACGTTCAGGTAGCCGAGCAGCCTGCCCGCGTCATCTTTCAGGGCGACCTTGTCGCCGTTGTTGACGCGGTCGGCCGTGGCGGCGTCGACGGAGCAGGTGATCGGGATGGGCCAGACGGTTCCGTCGGTGAGGGTCATCCGGTCGCAGACGCTGTGGTAGTCGGCCTCGGACATGAAGCCTTCGAGCGGGCTCATGGCGCCGACGGCGATCATTTCGAGGTCGCATTGCTCCCAGGCGGAGAGCGTGACGGCGACGGCGGGCTCCGGCGATGCGGGCTGGGCCCCGGTTCGGTTGACCAGTTTGCCGCCCAGCGGCGGCACGAGTTCATGCACACCCATAGATGGTTTCCTCTCTTTCTTTCCCCTTGGGTTGGAACGGATCGGGCCGGTGTGGCCGGAAGCAGAGCCTAGGAGCAAGCAGAATAAACTTCAAGCCCTCTGGTTCTCGGCACGGATCCGGCGTGTGCGGTCCGAACGGGCCAGGACGGCTCGGCTGTCGGAGCCGGCCCGGTGGTTTCCCGGCGGTGTTAGTGGGTCGCCTCGGCACGGGCCTCGGCCGTCGCCGCTTGCGGCGGGCGCGGGGCGGGGGCCCCCTTGCGCTTCACGGGTGAGACGACCATGGTCATCCGCCGTCCCTCGACGCCGGGTTGGCGTTCGACCTTCACGGCGTCGGCCAGTTCTTCGAGGATGCTGTCGAAGATATCGGCGGCCCGGTCCTTGAAGAAGCGTTCCCGCCCGCGGAAGAGCATGGTGAACTGGACCTTGTGTCCTTCGTCCAGGAAGGCTCGTGCGCGCTTGAGCTTGATCTCGCGGTCGTGCGGATCGGTCTTGGGGCGCATACGGATTTCCTTGAGCATGATGGTGTGGCCGTGCGCCGCGGTCTTCTGGCGTTTCTTGCGCTCGTAGAGGTGTTTGCCATAGTCCATGATACGGCAGACGGGCGGGCTTTCGTTGGGCGAGACCTCGACGAGATCGAGTCCCGCCTCGCGGGCCTTGGCGAGGGCCTCGTGGGTGGGTACGACGCCGAGCTGCTGCTGATCCTGATCGATCACCCTGACGGGGGTGACCCGAATGCGCTCGTTCAGACGAAGTGCTTTGGCGATGACTGTGTCCTTTCAGTTAGTAACTACGTGGCGCACGGTTGACTCTTGCGTGCGCGGCTCGGCGCGGACCCCGGGTCCCGCCGTCCCTTGGTGGTGATTTCGGACCGACACATCTCGATGAACTGTTCGAGGTTCATGTTGCCGAGTCCCCGGCCGTCACGGTCGTTGACGTTGACGGCGCCGTCGGCCGCTTCCTTCTCCCCGACGACGAGGATGTAGTTGATCTTCTCGTCGCGCATACGCTGCTTTTTGGGACCGATCTTCTCGGCTCCGGTGTCGAGGGCGGCGCGAAGGCCGGCCGCCTTGAGCTGCTCGAAGACCTGCCGGCCGTAGGCCTCGCTCTTTTCGCTTACCGTCGCGACGCCGACCTGAATCGGCGAGAGCCAGAGCGGGAACGCGCCGGCAAAATGCTCGATGAGGATGGCGACGAAGCGTTCCAGGGCCCCGAACGGCGCGCGGTGGATCATCACCGGCTGGTGGGCGGCGTTGTCGGCTCCGACATAGCTGAGCTTGAATCGTCCGGGCAGGTTGTAATCGGCCTGGACGGTGCCGAGCTGCCAGCTTCGGCCGATGCAGTCCTTGACGATGAAGTCGATCTTCGGGCCGTAGAAAGCGGCCTCGCCGAGTTCCTCGGTGTACGGCATGCCGCTGGCTCGGGCGGCGGCGCGCACCGCGTCCTCGGCCCGGTCCCAGTTTTCCCTGGAGCCCACGTACTTGCTGCTGTCGGGGTCCCGCAGGCCGACGCGGACGCGGTAGTCGGTCAGGCCGAGGGTCTCGAGGACGTGGCGGGTGAGTCTGATGGTGGTCAGCAGTTCGTCGCCGATCTGGTCGACGGTGCAGAAGATGTGGGCGTCGTCCTGGGTGAAGCCGCGGACGCGGAGCATGCCGCTGACCTCGCCGCTCTGCTCGTAGCGGTAGACGGTGCCGTATTCGGCGATGCGGACGGGGAGGTCCTTGTAGCTGCGGGGGCGCGAGGCGTAGACCTGAATGTGGTGCGGGCAGTTCATCGGTCTCAGGAGGTAGCCGGTTTCGTCGGCGAGGGCGGCGTAAAGGGCCTCGATGGCCTGCTCGGGCTCGGCGGCGTCGGGATCCAAGCCCGGAAGGTCGCCCCAGGCGGATTCGATGGCGCGGAGCACTCCGCGGAGGGCGTCGACCGCCCGGTCGCGGCCCGGCCCGACCTGGGCCGGGATGCCCTGGGCGAACTGGAGCGCCGATTGGATCGCCTTGCCCCGGTCGGACTCGAACATGGCCGGGTACTGCGAGTCCTCGTAATAGGGATAGTGGCCGCTGGTGCGGTAGAGTCCGAGCTGCCCGATGTGAGGCGTGTAGACCATGTCGTAACCGAGCTTGAGCATTTCCTGGGTAAGGAAGTTCTGGAGCTGGGTGCGGACGGTGGCCCCTTTGGGCAGCCAGAGTACGAGCCCGGAGCCGGTCTGCTCTGTGACGGTGAACAGGTCGAGCTGTTTGCCAATGACGCGGTGGTCGCGTTTCTTCGCCTCTTCGAGCTGCTGGAGATAGTCCTTGAGGGACGCGGGCTTGAAGAATGCGGTTCCGTAGACGCGCTGGAGCGGCTGATCGTTGACGTCGCCGCGATAAAACGATCGGCTGACCTGGCGGATCTTGTAGGCCTTGATCCACTTTGTTGAGGGTATATGGGGGCCGCGGCAGAGGTCCTCGAAGTCGGTACCGGGGCGGGTTCCGGTGACGTAGAAGCTGAGGCTGTCGCCCTCGGCTCGCTCGGCGTTGTCGATCTTGTAGCGGTTGTTTTCGTCGCGGAGCTTGTTCATGGCCTCGCGGCGGGGCATTTCGTAGCGCTGGAAGGGGCGGTCCTCGGCGATGATCCGGGCCATTTCGGCTTCGATGCGGGGGAAGTCGTCGGGGGTGATCGAGGTGGCCAGGTCGATGTCGTAGTAAAAGCCGTCCTCGAGGGGCGGGCCGTAGACGAGCCTGGTTTCGGGGAAGAGCCGGCAGATGGCTTCGGCCATGACGTGGGCGGTGCTGTGGCGGAGGACGAAGAGGCTGTCGGGGTCGTCGTCCGAGGCGGTGAGGACATGGAGCTCGCAATCGCCGGGAAGCGAGCGGGCGAGATCGACGATCTGGCTGTGGCCGTTGGTTCGGACCCGGCCGGCCACAGCGGCGCGGGCCAGCCCCGGCCCGATCTTGGCGGCCATGTCTGCGGTCGTGGACCCCTCAGCCACGTCCAACGTGTTGCCGTCAGGAAGCCTGACTCTCAGAAGCGATCTCCCCGTGGACCCGGAAACGCAAACACGCGGTCACCGGGCCTGCAACGCACCGACGCCCGCCCCGCGGGCCAAGCCTGCTGGCTGCCGCAAGAGCGAGGCTAGCATGGGCCGTGCGTCATGTACCCGACTACCGCGTATTGAAACAACGTACGATCGCCCGCGTGCCGCCACTCGCACCCCGAGTTGTCGGCAGGGTCGTGACCCGGGGTTTAATATAACGTCTCCGCGGGATCGGTCAAGAAGTTCCCACGGGGGTCGATGGCCTTTCCAGGGCCGGTTGGCGCGGGCCCACCGGGGGGTTGCACCGCCGCCTAGAACGAGGAAACCGCCTGCGGCAGGCCCAGAAGCTCGATGAAGGCAACGGCAAGGAACTGGAAGATCAGCAGGATGATCTGGGCGAAAAGCTGCGAATAGACATCCACCGTGTCGCTCTCCTGAAGCGGTGTTCGATCGTTCCCGCGACCGCCACGGGCACGTCGGGCAAGCATAGCAGGGGGCAAGTGGGATGGGAATTCGCCGGGAGGGCGGGTTACGCGTTCTTACGAGGCGCGGTTTGCAGGGGCCTCCTCAGTCGTGCGGCCCGTGTTCACGGCGTCCCGGCCCCGACGATGGCGGCACGGCGAGCACGGCCGTGGCCCAGGTGGAGGGGTCGACGTACCAGTCGAGGTCGTCGCCGACGGTGAGGTACTGCTGGCCCAGCTCGCCGTCTTCCAGGATGTAGTAGAAGCCGATCCGGGGATGCTCGGCGGGGTCCAAGCCGCTGAGGCAGTCGGCGGGGATGAAGGCCTCGAGGCTGTATCCGGCGCGGGTGACGGTGGATGCGACGCGGAGTGTCTGCTCGGGGAAGGCGGGAGCGTGCTCGATGGCACGCTTGAATCGGTTGGTGCCCGCGACCGGTTGCCTGCCGCCGGCCCCGCCGCCGGTGGGCAGGAAATAGAACTGCTGGCAGAAGCGGGTGGCCCGCTTGTTGTTGCGGGCGTCGCGCATGTCGGTGCAGAGGCGGAGGTTGTCGCCGGTCCAGAACGCCATGGGGTCGCAGTGGAGTGGTCGGCGTTTGCCTTCGACGCGGCAGGCGACGGCCAAGCCCGATTCGTTCCAGCAGGCCCAGACATCGGCGAAGTCGGTCGCAGCGTCCATGGCCCCGAGCTTGGGGACGAGCTCGGCGTCGGACCAACCAGTGAGCTTGCCGTCGATCGGGGGCATTTGGGCGCGGTGGTTGAGCGGGAACTCGAGGTCGATCAGGAAGCGGTTGGGGACGAGTTGGGTCATGCTGAGCGATACTCCTCAGTGACCACGGTCAGGCGGCACGTCTGCCACACGTCGCGGAACTGGGCCGGGTCGAGTTGTCTCAGGTCGCGGAGCCAGAACGCGATTCGGTCATGGCCGTCGCGCACGGCGATTTCGACGTCCTCACCGAGCCGGTCGACCTGCGTGGGTGTGAGGGCTCCGCGCGGGGCGCGTATCTCGACCCGCAGGCCGCGCCCGACGTTGGTCACGATCTTGGCGCTCAACCGGGTCGAGCCGGGGCGGAAGAGGCGGACGGCGGTTCGCGCATTCCACGCGATGTCCAGCGTAGGGTCGATGGCGTTGAAGCGGCCGATCATCGCGAGCAGCAGCTCCGGTTTCCACTGGATCGTGTGCCGCCGGTTGATGGACTTCTGCGAGAGGTGCCACTGCTTGCCCTGTGTCTTCCAGGGCTGAGCGAGCTGCGGGTCCGCCTTGATCTCGTCGAGCTCGCGGAAGTAACCGGCGGTGGCGGTCGTGAGGAACGACTTGAGCGTTCGCTTGTTGATGTCCTGGAAGTCTCGAAGGTAGAGGCGGATCTCCTGCCAGCCGTCGTGCATGGGCCGGACGCGGACGCGATCCCACTGCCCGTAGATGGGCAGGTCGCTGCGCTCGTCGAGGGTGGGGATTTTCAGATCGTGCGTCAGGCGCGGCTCGCTGAAGGTGCCGTCCTTGATGCGCAGGGCCACATCGAGCAGGTCCTTGTCGCCGGTGAGGATGTGACAGAACCAGGGGTTGTTGCCCGGGACCTTGATCTCGATTCGTGTGCGGTGGTTCCAGTCCGCGGGCTCGAACTCTCCGAGCGATTCGATCGTGTCGACCAGCCAGACCAGCAGGTCGACTTCCCACGCGACCGGCTCGCCCTGGCGATCGAGATGATCGACCGTGTGCCAGTGTTTCCCGTCGCGCTCCCAGGGCATTTGCACCCCGGCGCCGAGGTCGGGGGCGGCGCGACCGGGAGCCGCGCCCGTTGGGGCGGACGAAGCTTGGGCTCGGCGCTCGGCGCGGCGGCGTTCGACCTTGGGGCGATACACTTCGCGTTCGGCCACCGGCCCGGCCCCGAGGACGGGAGCGAGGGACCGGCCGGTATGGGAGGCGCCGGTTTTGACGATGAGCTCGGGGCTGCCGGCGGCGACGATCTCGCCTCCCGCCTCGCCCGCTTCGGGCCCGAGGTCGATGACCCAGTCGGCGGTCTTGATGACGTCGAGGTTGTGCTCGATGCAGATGACGGTGTTGCCGAGGTCGACGAGCCGGTGGAGTACGCCGAGGAGCTTCTTGAGGTCGTCGAAGTGCAGGCCGGTGGTAGGCTCGTCGAGGATGTAGAGCGTTTTGCCGGTGGAGGGCCGGCCCAGCTCGGCGGCGAGCTTGACGCGTTGGGCTTCGCCGCCGGACAGCGTCGGGGCCGGTTGCCCGAGGGCGACGTAGCCGAGGCCGACGTCGTCGAGGGTCTGGAGCATGCGGCGGATCTGGGGGACGTTCTCGAACAGGGCGAGGGTCTCGCTCACGGGCATGTCGAGCACGTCGGCGACGCTCTTGCCGTGGTATTGGACTTCGAGCGTGTCGGTCACGTAGCGCCGGCCGGCGCAGCTCTCGCATTCGACCCACACGTCGGGGAGGAAGTGCATCTCGATGCATCGCTGGCCCATGCCCTCGCAGGCTTCGCAACGGCCGCCGGGCCGGTTGAAACTGAAACGGTTGGCGGTGTAGCCGCGGATCTTGGCCAGCGGGAGGCGGGCGAACAGGTCGCGGATGGCGTCGAAGACGCCGGTGTAGGTGGCCGGGTTGCTCGAGGGGCTGGTGCCGATGGGCGACTGATCGACGTTGATGACCTTGTCGACGTGGTCGATTCCGGTGATGCGGTCATGCCCGCCGGGGACGAGCCGGGCGCGGTGGATTCGCGCAGCCAGCGCGTTGTAGAGGATCTCGGTGACGAGGGTGCTCTTCCCGCTGCCGGAGACCCCGGTGACGCAAGTGAAGCGGCCGAGCGGAAAGGCCACCTCGATCTCCTTGAGGTTGTGCTCGCGGGCCCCGTGGACGGTAAGCCAATTCGGTATGCTGAATTCAGGATTCAGAATGGCGGAACGCGGGCGCGGTTTTGGGTCGTCGGGCGTGTGAGGGTCAAGCTCGAGATCCGTGCGCGGCGGTGGCGGGACGGGTCGGCGGTTCGAGGGGACGGGTATGGCTTCCTTGAAGGCGAGGTACTTGCCGGTCAGCGAGTCGCGTTTGCTACGGAGCTTCTGCGGCGTCGCGGCGGCGGTGATGGTTCCGCCGTAGGTCCCCGCGCCGGGCCCGAAGTCGAGGACGTGGTCGGCGGAGTCGATGATCTCGCGGTCGTGCTCGACGAGGAGCAGCGTGTTGCCGAGGTCGCGAAGGTGTTTCAGGGCCTTGATCAGCCGTCCGTTGTCGCGGGGGTGCAGGCCGATGGTCGGCTCGTCGAGGACGTAGAGCACGCCGGTGAGCCCGGAGCCGATCTGGGAGGCGAGCTGGATGCGCTGGGCCTCGCCGCCGGAGAGGGTGGCCGCGGTTCGATGCAGGGAGATGTAGTCCAGCCCCACGTCGACGAGGAAGCGGAGGCGTGAGGTGATTTCGTGGAGCAGCTCGCCGGCGATCCGCTTCTCGCGCGGGTCGAGCCTCAGTTTTTCGAAGAAGCGGAGGGCGTCGCCGAGGGGCTTCATGCTGACTTCGTGGAGGGTGGCGTCGCCGACACGCACGACGGACGGCTCACGTTTCAGGCGGCTGCCGGCGCACGCTTCGCAGGGCACTTCGGTCGTCAATTCTCCGAGGCGTTGGCGGTATTGCCAGCTCGTGCGTGTTGCGCGGTCGATGGCGGGGAAGAAGCCGCGCCATCGGAAACGTACGCCCTTCAGAGCCCCGAGCGCGAGGTCGGCCGGGGATTCCGTGCCGGCGGCGAGTTGCGGGTCACCTCGGGACGATCCAGAGGCGGGCGATGCGTCGTTGGCGTCCGCGGGCTGGCCCGTCGCTTGCGCTCGGGGCTCTGATGGGTCTAGTTCGATCCAATCGTCGCCGCAGCCGTGTAGGATGGCCAGTCGCTGGGCGTCGGCGAGTTGGTTCCACGGCCGCTGAAGGTCGAACCCGAGATGATCGGCGAGGGCGGCGACGAACAGGCGGAGGGTGTCGCTCGCGGCGAGGTCTTCCCAGCCGGCGATGGCTCCCTCTGCGATCGAGCGGGTGGGGCGGAGGATGATCGCGGCGGGTGACGCGCCTTGCTGCACGCCGAGCCCCTCGCACGCGTCGCACCAGCCCATACGCGTGTTGAACGAGAAGTGGTGTGGTGTGAGTACCTCAAACGCGCGACCGCAGACGCCGCAACTGCGATGCAGCGAGAACCTCATTTCCGCCTGGCCCACAGGCTTCAGCCTGCGCGATGATGCCGCATCCGCCGGGCGGTTGGTTGCCGTCGATCGTCCGCGCGGGCTGAAGCCCGCGGCTCGGGAATCGACGATCATGGCGACTATGACGACTCCCTGTCCGACGGTGAGGGCCTGCTCGACGCTGTCGGTGATGCGGGCGGCGTCGCGGCGGCGGATGACGACACGGTCCACGACCAGCTCCACGTCGTGCCGGCGGCGGTGGTCGATGTCAATCTGGTCGTCGAGGGAGTGGACCCGGCCGTCGACGCGGGCGCGGGCGAAGCCGTTGGCCCGCTCGCGCTGGAAGAGCTGGCGGTAGGTTTCGTTGCCGGCGGGCTCGACGGGAGCCAGCAGCATCACCCGTTGGCCTTCGCCGAGGGCCAGCAGGCGCTCGACGATCTCGTCGCTGGTTTGGGAGCCGACGGGTACCTTGCACTTGGGGCAGTAGGGCTCGCCGACGCGTGACCAGAGGACGCGCATGTAGTCGTAGATTTCAGTGACGGTTCCAACCGTCGAGCGCGGCGACTTGCTCGTGTTTTTCTGCTCGATGCTGATCGCGGGGCTCAGGCCGTGGACGTGATCGACCTTGGGCGGCTGAAGCCGGCTGAGGAACTGGCGGGCGTAGGCGCTGAGCGATTCGACGTAGCGCCTCTGGCCCTCGGTGTAGACGGTGTCGATGGCGAAGCTGGTCTTGCCGCTTCCGCTCGGGCCGCAGCAGACGGTCGTCTTGCCGCGGGGCACCTCGACGGTGATGTCCTTGAGGTTGTGCTGCTTGGCGCCGACGACGGTGATGGCGTCACGAACCCGCTTCCGTCCCTTCGTCCCTCCGTCCCTCCGTCCCTTCGTCCCTCTGATTTCGACGTTTTGACTTCTTGACGTTTCGACGTTTATCACGTCGCGGAGTGCGTCACCGGTGTGGGAGGTCTTCGAGCGGATCACCTGTTCCGGCGTGCCGTGGGCGACGATTTGTCCGCCGCGTTCGCCGCCTTCGGGCCCGAGGTCGATGATCCAGTCGGCGGTCTTGATGACGTCCAGGTTGTGCTCGATCACGACGACGGTGTTGCCCGCGTCGACGAAGCCGTGCAGGACGCGAAGGAGCTTCTTGATGTCGTCGAAGTGCAGCCCGGTGGTGGGCTCGTCGAGGATGTAGAGGGTGCGGCCGGTCGAGCGCTTCACCAGCTCGCGGGCCAGCTTGATCCGCTGGGCCTCGCCGCCGGAGAGCGTCGTGGAGGACTGTCCCAGCTTGATGTAATCGAGGCCGACGTCGTGGAGCGTCTGGAGCATGCGGGCGATCCTGGGGATGGCCTCGAAGTGGGTCAGCGCCTCCTGCACGTCCATCTCCAGCACGTCGGCGATGCTCTTGCCCTTGAAGAGGATCTCGAGCGTCTCGCGGGAGAAGCGGTGGCCGTTGCAGACCGGGCAGGTGACCCACACGTCGGCCAGCAGCTCGAGTTCCATCTTGTTGGCGCCGTTGCCTTCGCACGCCTCGCAGCGGCCGCCGCCGGATTGGCCCGTCGATACGTTGAAGCTGAACCGGCCCGGCTTGTAGCCGCGGACCTTGGCGTCGGGGAGTTTAGCGTAGAGGGCGCGGATCTCGTCGAACACCTTGATGTAGGTGCCGGGGTTGGAGCGGGGCGTTCGGCCGATGGGCGACTGGTCGATGTCGATGACCTTGTCGAGGTGGTCGGCCCCTTCGATGCGGTCGTGCAGACCGGGCTCGCCGTTGCCGGCCCCGTTGAGGTCGCGGGCCAGCGTCTTGCGGACGATGTCGTTGACCAGGGAGCTCTTGCCCGAGCCGGAGACGCCGGTGACGCACACGAAGCGTCCGAGCGGTATCTCGACGTCGATGTTGCGGAGGTTGTTCTGCCGCGCCCCGACGACGCGGAGCCAGGGCGGTGACGGTATCCCCTGAACTTCGGGTCGTTTTCTATTGGCACGCCGTTCCATGGGTCCGCATCCAGTATTTACGGCCGGCTCACAAACTTCGTTCCCGTCGGGCGTCGGCGCAAGGTTCGTGCAATCCCTGAAGCCGTTTCCGGATATTTCGTCGCGACAAGCTCCAGCCAGTTTTTATTCGGAGGAGGCCATCGAAGCCGCCATGCCCGCCCCGGGGCCGGGCATGCCACCCCGGCCGTGCCCGATACGTGGCGCACTGTTTCACCCCGACCGGACCCGGCGCGGCGGTGAAGTCTCCAGCAGGGCGAGTATTGCAGGGCGGCTTGGGGAGTCAAGGATGCCCGGGCGGTTGGCGCAGAGGGGGCGTTAGTTTGCGTGTGAGGCTTTGACTTCGGCGACGCGGCGGGCGAGGCGGCGGTGGGCGTCGACGAGGTCCTTGCAGACGAGCTCGACGCGGCGGTCGAGGTCGCGGCGTTCGCGGACGACCTGGCGAACGAGGTCGCGGAGGCGGTGGTATCGGGCAGCGCGGCGGCGGGTTTCGAGGTCCTGGCGGATCATCTGTTCGGCGGCGTCGAGCAGTTCGGCGACGGCGAAGGGCTTGCGGAAGATGTCGCGGACGCCGAGGCGCATGGCGGCGACGGCATCCGAGCAGGTGACGTGGTCGCCGAGAAGGATCATCGGGCGGGTTCCGAGCGAGCTGAGCTGCTCGGCGAGCTGCAACCCGCTGAGGCCGTCGAGCTCGAGCTCGGTGATGATGAGGTCATGCGGTTCGGTGAGGATCGCCTGGAGGCAGGTTTCCGCGTCCTTGGCGCAGGTGATGTAGGCGTTGAAGCGGCGCGACAGGGATGCGACGAGGATTTCGAGCACGTCGGGCTCGGGCTCGACGATCATGATTCTGTGCGGCCGGTCGCTCACCGCGCGGCACCCCGCAGAGTGGCGATGGCGCGTCGTCCATACGGTAGGGGTGGATTCTGAATTCTGAATTCTGAATTCCGGTGTGGCGTGCGTGATGTGGAGCCGAGCGCGGTGGGGACGGCTACGCCCCCGGCGGTCGCGCGGGCAGTTCGAGCGTGACGGTGGTTCCTTGTCCGGGTCTGGATTCGAGCCACAGTTTTCCGCCGTTGATTTCCGCCAGCCGGTACGCCCGCGAGAGCCCCAGGCCCCGTCCGCGGCCCGCGGGCCGGCTGGAGAAGAAGGGGTCCAGTGCGCGTTCGAGGACCTCGCGGGTCATGCCGACTCCGTTGTCGTGGACCTCGATTCGCACCGTTTCATCGGACGCGCGCGAGCAGGAGTTAATCTCCAGGCGGGCGGTTTCCGGGGTCATGGCGTTGATCGCGTTGGCGACGATGGCGGTGAGGATCTCGCGGAGTTGATCGGCGTCGGCGAAGACGGTGGCTTGATCGTCAGCGACGGACAGTGCGATCCGCTCATCGGAGAAATGCGACGCGGCACGCCAGTGCTGGCAAAGGCTCTCCAGGGTCTCGCCCAGCGGCAGCGAGGCGGGCTTCGGCGGCTCGGGCTTGGCGAAGGACATGAGGTCGGTGACGATGGTCGCGGCCCGCTTGGTCTGCTCGACGATGATCTCCAGGGCCCGCTGGTGCTCGGGGTCCTGAAGCCCGGAGCGCAGGAGCTGCGATCGGCCCGAGATGACTGACAAGGGGCTGTTGAGCTCGTGGGCGGCCCCGGCTGCCATTTCTGCGATCATGGCGATGGAGCGAGACTGGACCAGAAGCTGCTGCGCGGCATGGAGTTTTCGGTTCAGGTCGAGCAGCTCGTCGTTCATCTGGGCGGCGTCGGCCCGGGTCCGGGCGGAGCCGAGGGCCAGTCGGACGGCGGTGGCGAGCACCTCCCAGTCGTGAAACGCGAACCGGAAGCGTCTTGCCGTGGCATCTTCGGCCTCGATCAGGATGCCGCTGACGTTGGCCTCGTTTTGATCGATGGGGAGCAGCCAGAGCGGCATGTCGGCGCGGTGCAGTCCGTGCTGTTGCCACAACTGTTCGCAAGCGTCGCCGGCGCGGACGAGGCAGGTTGCGGCGGGGGCGGCGACTTCGGCCCGGAGCGCGTGGTTGCGCGCGGTGCTCGCGCATTCGATCGTCGAGGCCCGGGCCGGTTCGTCGTCGCCGCATGCGTGTGCGATGTGGACGAGGCTGCGCGAAACATCGAGGTAGAATGCGAGCGCGGCCCCATCGCCGGTCAGCAGGCGGACGGCCTCGGCGGCGGCGGCGGCCACGTCGCCGACTCGATCCTGCTGCGTCAGCCTGCTCACGAATCGCTGCAAGGCCGCGAAACAGTTGGAGCGTAGTTCGAGCTCGCGCTGGCCCTCGCGCAGCGCTGTGTTGATGCGTCCGAGCTCGCGGTTGGCCCTGATCAGGGTTGGCCAGGAGCAGACGTCGGTTTCCGCATCGGGCAGTTGGAGGGAGGCGAGGAACGGCTTCATCCGCTCGGGAAGCTGGACCATGATGTCGTCGGAGGCGGACTCATCGAGCCCCGAGGCGGCCCAGGCGGCCTCGACGTCGGCAAAGGAGCGGTAGCCGGAGTAGCCGATGCCGTGAAGCCGCACGAGCGCGTCGGCGAGGTGGACGATCTGGACCAGGCGCGGATGGGCGAGGGTCGAGGGCAGCGCGTGAGGGGCCTGATGGTGGAGCCAGATGCATTCGATGATCGGGTCGGGCAGTCCCCAGCGCTGGGCGAGGCGCTTGCCGGCGGTGTTGTGGTCTACGCCGAGCAGGAGCTGCTCGATGTCGTTGATGCAGGCCCGTTCGCGTCGGGCGCGATCGACGACCTTGACGTAGCTCTTGGGGAGGCAGGCGTCGAGGGCGATCTTCCCGATGTCGTGGAGCAGCCCGCAGACGAAGGCCTGCCCGATCAACTCGCGGTCCTTGGAACGTTCTGCCAGCATGTCCGCGACGCAGGCGGTGGCCAGGCTGTGAATCCAGATTTCGTTTCGGTGTGACGAGCCGCGGCGCGAATCGGCGCCGGTTAGCGCCTCGAAGACCTGGATCGACAGGACCAGATTGCGAATGACGGTGAAGCCCAGGAGGACGACGGCGCGGGGGACGGTGATCGCCCGTTTACCGACGCCCATGTCGGCCCGGTGCACCAATCGCAGCACCGCCGCCGTGAGCGAGGGGTCCGATTCGATGATCTCGATCACGTCCGCGGCCGACGAATCGTCGGATCCGGTGATGGCCAGGAGCCGGCACGCCACCGCCGGCAGCGTGGGGAGCTGATCCACCTCGGCGAGGATCAACTCCACGCGCTCGCGGGCGGAGAGTTCATGTACCGGTTTTGTCAGCACCTCGACGGTCATGGATTGTGCGTCTCCCCGATCGAAGCGGTCCCGACGTTACCGGTCCCGCGTCATTCCCGCTGAAACGTCTCGTGCCGCCGCGCTGGGTCGAGCGGCTACGCCACCTTGGCGACCTCGGTGATGCGGCCGATCACATCGTTGATGTCGAACGGCTTGCGGATGAACTCGTTGGCGCCGGAAGAGAGAAGGTCCTCGACTTCATCCGGGTCGGCGACGCCGCTGATGATGATAATGTGCATGTGCTCGAAGTTCGGGTTGTTGCGGATCGTCCGGCAGACGACGTTGCCGTTGATGTCAGGCAGCTTGAAGTCCAGGAGCATGACGTCGGGGCGGAACTGCTCGGTCATGATGCCGGCGTCGTAGCCGGTCCGCGCGGTGCGGACCTCGAACCGGCCGTTGCGCATGAGCAGCTCGTTGAACATCTCGACGATGGCCTCGTCGTCATCCACCACAAGAACCCGCTTTCGTCCGGTCTCGAGCTGATCGAGCGGGATATGGTTGGACTTCATAAACGCGATCAGCGATTCACGCGGAATCCTTCGGAACCGCGAGCCCGGAACCCGGAACCCCTGGAGCCGTCCGCTGTCGAAGCAACGAATCACAGTCTGCTGACTGACCTTGCAGATCTGTGCGACCTCTCCGGTCGTGAAGATCGTCTTGGTTCTTAAATCTGACATGACGCTCATCCCTCGCGTCCCGCTTTGCCTTCGTCTTTGCCCCTACCTAACGCATATTGTCCAGGTTGCCCATATTTCCTATACGATACATGCCGCACATTTCACTGTCAACGAAAAAACTGGGCCGGTAAAAACGCCGAGCTGCGTCGGTTGGAGGTCGATCGAGCGCGAAGTCCCGAGCGAAACGGCGGCGCGGGGACGCGATCATCAGCCGGCGGCGCGGTGGGTGCGGCGTCCGGTAAGGTAGATCCAGAGGGTGGTGATGTCGGACGGGCTGATGCCGCTGATGCGGGCCGCCTGGCCGAGAGTGGCCGGGGCGACCTGGCTGAGTCGTTCGCGGGCCTCGTGGCGTAGGTCGGACATCGAAAGGTAGTGCGTGGCCCGCGGGATGGTCATGGATTCGAGGCGGCGGAAGCGTTCGATCTGCCGGGCCTGGCGGTCGACGTAGCCGGCGTACTTGGCGTCGACCAGCACCTGCCACAGGGCGTCGGTGCAAAAGGTGTCGCTGGATACGCCCGCGAGCCGCTCCGCGAAGGTTTGCAGGTCGATGTCGGGACGGCGGATCCAGGTGTCCAGGCCCGAGCCGTTGCCGTTGCCGGAGCGGCAGTGCTCGCGGATGGATGCCATGGCGTGGCACTTGGCGGTGAAGCGCGACCAGCGGGCGTCGTCGACCAGGCCAAGTTCGCGGCCGATGGAGGTGAGGCGCTGGTCGGCGTTGTCGGCACGGAGCAGGAGGCGGTACTCGGCGCGCGAGGTGAACATGCGGTAGGGTTCGGTCGGCGGGCGGGTGATCAGGTCGTCGAGCATGACGCCGATGTAGGCCTGGTCGCGGCGGGGAATGAACGGCTCGCGGCCGCGGAGCCTCTGCACGGCGTTGATTCCGGCGATGAGCCCCTGCCCCGCGGCCTCCTCGTAGCCGCTGGTGCCGTTGATCTGCCCGGCGAGGAAGAGGCCCTCGACGAGCTTGGTTTCGAGCGAGGACTTGGTCTGGTGAGTGGGGACGAAGTCGTACTCGACGGCGTAGCCGTGTTGGAGGATTCGGGCGCGCTCAAGACCCGGGATCTGGCGGATCATCGCGTCCTGCACATCCTTGGGCAGCGAGGTGCTGATGCCGTTGCAGTAGACGCGCTCGTTGTCGCAGCCCTCGGGTTCGAGGAAAATCTGGTGCCGGTCCTTGTCGGCGAAGCGGACGACCTTGTCTTCGATGCTGGGGCAGTAGCGCGGGCCCTGCGACCGGATCTGGCCCGAGTACATGGGGGCACGGTGCAGGTTGGCGTGGATCAACTCGTGAGCGCGGGGGCTGGTCCAGGTGATCCAGCAGTCGATCTGGGGCTGGAGGATTCCGTTGGTCAGGTCGGAGAACGGCGTGGGCACGTCATCGCCGGGCTGGCGCTCGCACAGTTCGTAGTCGATGGTGTCGCGGTGGACGCGCGCGGGCGTACCCGTCTTGAGCCGGCCGAGGGTGAAGCCGAGGTCTTTCAGTGAGGCGCTGAGGCCGACGGCGCTTTGCTCGCCGACGCGGCCGCCTTCGGACTGCTCGGCGCCGCAGTGCATCAGGGCGCGGAGGAAGGTGCCGGTGGTGATGATGACGGCGTCGGCGTCGAGCCGCCGTCCGTCCGTCAGGGCAACTCCAGTGACACGTTGTGGCACTGTCTCATCGGGCTGCGGCTTCGTTTCGATCGACTCGATGAGGCCTTCGAGGATTTCGAGCGAGCCGGCGCGGCGGAGCAGGGCTTGAAGGGCTTTGGGGTATCCGTGGCGGTCGCACTGGGCGCGGGGGGCCCAGACGGCCGGGCCTTTGCGGCGATTGAGCATGCGGAACTGGATGCCGGCGGCGTCGGTGGCCCGGCCCATGAGCCCGCCGAGGGCGTCGATCTCGCGGACCATGTGGCCCTTGCCGAGCCCGCCGACGGCGGGGTTGCAGGACATGCGTCCTATGGCGTCGGCCTGCATGGTGACCATGGCGGTGTGAGCACCGAGCGTCGCGGCCGCCCAAGCCGCCTCGGCCCCGGCGTGCCCGCCGCCAATGACGATGACGTCGTAGTGACTGTGCATTGCGGATACGGTATAATCGTGTTTGAAGGAAGGCAATGATGATGCGTGACGACGACTTTGCATGGCTGATCGAGCACGGCGCGGAGCTGTACGACAAGTACGCCGGCAAGTGGATTGCGGTCCGCGACGGTCGAGTCATCGGGGTGGGCGAAACGGCCGACGAGGCGGCGCGGCAAGCGCGCGAGGTGGCCGACGACGCCGACTTCATCCTGGAGGCTCTGGACCGTGAGGCGGACGTGATCTATGGCGGCCCATAAGTGGCGGAAACGGCGGACGAAGCACTTCGGCGAAGTCTGGGTGCCGTTCGCGAGCGTCGAGCTCCGTCGCGCTGACGGTAAGTTCCAACCCCTCGTCCTTCAGGTCGATTCCGGCGCGGTGGTATCCCTCCTTCGCCGTTCCGTGGCGAATGTTTTGGGGCTCACTCTGGAGGGCGGGCGCCGGGTCGAGATGACCAGTCTGGGCGGCGCCGTCACGGCAGCGTTTGTTCACGAGCTACAGACCCGGCTCGCGGTCAATATCGCGTACCCCGTCCCCTTCGCCATCGCCGATTCCGAGAACGTACCCAACCTCTTGGGTCGGCTCGGGGTCTTCGGTCCACTGCAAATTGATTTCGATGGGACGACACAGCAAACGACCATCCTGCCTCCTTGGCTTGAGGAACCCGATCGGCAGATATGGGACTTCGTCAACGATACAACGGATCACATTCTCTCGCGCTGGCCTCAGAGTGAGTTGCCGAAGGCCGTGCAGAACGTGGCGGCGCGCTTCATCAACCGCGCGGGGCAGGTCATGGCGAGTGTGGCAGGACTGCTCAAGCTCCATCGAACGTATGGCGCCCCAGCACTCATTCGAGCCATGTTCGAGCTGTCGTTACAGTTCGAGTACCTGATGGCGGATCCGGCGCCTCGGGCCAAGCAGTACACGGAGTTCACGCACGTCACGCGGCACAAATGGAGTTCCGCACTGGCGAGCAACCCGTCGGGGACGATCAGCAAACAGATGGCTGAATCGCCAATGCGGGGCGAGGGTGAGAAGCGCAACGTGAACGAGTACAATCGTGTTCGGCCCAGATTCCAGCGGGCCGATCGGCAGATGTGGAGCGCGTGGTACTGCATGTCAATACACGATCTGGCGAAGTCCGTGGGACGGCCCGGCGAGTATCGCCTTGTGTACAAGTCGTGCGCGGCATGGGCCCACGGCGACCCGTTTTCCACCGAACGTGTGGCCGATCACCCGTTCACAAAGCCAAACGCGGTTTTCATGCTGTGCATCGGATACTACGCGCGCATGCTTCTGAAGCTTGCGGAAGTCGGCCGCGTCATACTGAGCTCCGAGCAGTTCGAGGCGTTGAAGCACTTTGAACGCGAGGTGTCGTGAAAAGCCGGCTGGCAGGCGGGGCGTACAACGCGTCTGCGGCAGGAGAATCAGCGCCGCTGCCGGGCGAGGCGCCGCCGTAGGGTGGTGGGGATCTGAGATTCGAGATTTGATATTGGGGAAGGCTTGCGCCTTTGCGTGGCTCGTGGACACGGTTCGGCCGGCACGCGTTGTGGCGGCTGCGCATCAGAGCCCCAAGCGCGAGCGCGGGGTCTGCCCAGTATTTCGTGCAGGGTTCGAACGGCCGACGGGTGAGCGCCTTCGTTGAGTGCAAATGCGCTGCGGGCGGGCCCGTCGCTGGCGCTTAGGGCTCTGAAAGTCGGAGCTGCTTCGCTCGGGCTCGGGCTTGGGCGGCTTCTTCGGGGCGGTGCAGTTCATCGAGGATGACGGCGAGGAAGCCGAGGGCGTCGGGGTCGTTGGGATTCAGGCGGGCGGCTTCGCGGATGTGGGGTTCGGCTTCGGCGGGGCGGCCGGTCATGAAGATCGCCGCGCCCAGGTTGTAGTGGATCTCGGCCCGCGACGGGTCCGCCTCGACCGCGCGGCGGAGATGTTCGATGCCTTCCTCGGTCGAACGCTGCATGACCAGGGCCAGTCCCAGGTTGTATTGAGCCTCGGCCGAGTCCGGGTCGAGATCGATCGCGTTTTTCAACTGTTCGATGCCGAGCTCGAACCCCTGCAACCCCACCAGCGTCACGCCATACAGGGTGTGGGCCAGCGATCGGTCCTTTACGTCGTCTTCGAACGCGTCGGGCACGCGGTCGGCGAGGAGTGACCTCGCCTCCTCGAAGCGATTCAGGTTCACGAGCACTTGCGCGAGGTCGAGAACGTACGAAGTGTCATCGGGTGTCACTTTCAGTCCTGCACGGTACTCGGCGACGGCATCGTCGAAGCGGGCCAGCTCGATCAAGAGGCCGCAGAGCTCGTGCCGCGACTCGGCATGGCCCGCATCCAAGGCCAGCGCCTGGCGATAGGCTTCGATCGCTCCGTCGAATCGCCCGGCCCGGCGGAGCACGCTGGCCAGCCCGCGGTGGGGCCCGGCGGAGCCTGGGGCCGCGTCGATCATGCGCCGGGCGGCGTCCTCCGCCCGGTCGAGCTCGCCCACGGCCAGGTAGACCCAGACCAAATCGTGCAGGACAAGCGGCGTGGGCAGCAGGCCCCAGCGGTCGGCGCGCTCGAGGCTGGCCCGCGCCGATGCGAGTGCTGCGGCGTGCGCGGGGGAGGCTGCGGGTTTCGGGTCGTCCCCGGCGAGCCAGACCTCATCGCTCAGTTCCAACAAGGCCAATCGGCGATGCCCGTTCCAGGAGCTGGCCCGGACGACGGCGCTGTGGGAGGTGAAGGCGAGCCAGACGACCATGCCGGCCAGGAAGCCCGCCCCGGCCCGCGTGAGCCGTCCGCCGCGTTTGAGGGACAGGTTCTGAAGGCGGACGTTCTGGTCACGCATCAAACGCGCCAATTTCAGGGTCAGGAAGGCGGTGACGGCGGCGAGGCCCATCGAAAAGAGCAGCGGGACCTGTCCGTAGAGTCCGCGGTAGATGCACAGCGCGGCGACGCCGACAAGGACCATGAGCAGCTCTTCGCTGAGCGAGAAGTCGTATGGCGTGGGTCGGCCCGGACGTTTGGCCTTGGCGCCGATCGGCGGTTTGGCGAAGCCGAAGTGCAAGGCGTTGTTGGGGCAGACGCTGACGCAGTCCATGCACTTCATGCAGCCCGGATCGACGACCATGCGGTACAGCGCGACCTCCTCATGTACGCGTACGTTCGAGGTGCAGGTTGCGGTGCAATGGCCGCATCCTTCGCAGGCGTCGGTGACGAGGATGCGGCCCGCGGCGCCCTGATCGGCGAGGGCGAACACGCCGCCGTAGGGGCAGGCGTAGGTGCAGAAACCCTTCGCGCCTAGGAAGTAGACGATGACGAAGCCGCAGACGGCGAAGGTCAAGATCGCAATGGTCCAGTCGGGGAAGGTGGCCCAGAAGTCGGTGGTCATCAGGTGGTTTGCCAACTCCGGGCCCGGTTCGCCGACGCACCATCGCACCAGTGTCGGCCAGAGGAACATGTAGATGGCGAGCGCCAGCGGAGCGAGCGCCAGCAGGCGGGCCCGGAAGGGCTTGGGCTTGATGCCGATCCTTCTCATCAGCCAGCCGCAGAGGTCCTGGTAGGCGAGGAGGTGGCAGCCCCATCCGCAGAAGAAGCGGCCGAAGATGAGCGTGGCGAGGATGGCGAGGGCGAAGAAGATGGCCCCGGCATTGAGGAATCCCTCGTTGATGGCGTACATGGTCTCGGAGGGCTCGACGGGTGAGAGCGTTCGGCCGGCGATCAACCAGTGTACCACATGCCCGATAATCAGCAGATGGACGGCAATGAGGGAGATCGCCCGGCGGCGGCTGTTCTTGGACTTGCGGATGGGCGCGGGCCGGCCGGCGCGAATGACCGGCAACGGCACGGTGTGCGCGGCATCGGGCGCAGTGGTGGTTCCCGGATCAGCCATGGTTTCCGTTTGCTGCATCGTGGCCCGGATCGACGAGACGCCTGATTATACGTTTCACGTCGCGGTGGATTCCATACCGAACAACGCCGGCCGTCGGGCGCGGGGTAATCCGGAGCGAGGGCCGCGTGCCGGATGCCATCGGCGAGCGCGGGTCGAAACGCGTCCCTTGCGGGTGCATGGCGGGCGCGTCACAATCGCCCGCTTGCCGCTGTTCACGAATGTCCCGGCGGCAGCGAGCGGAGGTCATGGCGAACGACGCGGACACGACGAAGGAAGTCGCCGAACGTCTCGATGGGCACTTGCGGGCCCGGCCGCACCTGGCGGAACGGATTTATCGCGAGGTGCTGATGGAGTTGCACCGCCGCGGGGTCACGACGATCGACAGCCTTCACGACGAGGCGCGGCAGCGGGCGGGTCTGAGCGTTCGGGATGCGGGCGACAACCCGAACATGGCGGAGCGTGCGCGGTGGGACGAACAGGAGCGGCAGCGGGTGGAGGAGATCACCCGCGAGTACGTCTGCCGGCATTTCAGTCCAGCCGACGTGGACGAGCTGGTCAACCTGACGCTGAAGCGCGACGAGGTGCAGAGCCTCGAGCACGTTGCGAACCTGCCGAACCTGACGTTCCGCGAGCTGGCGGACAAGATCCAGCGGTTCTGTCAGCTTCCCTTGGGCGAGAAGCGGCTGGCCCCGGCGGAGGTGATCGCGACGCGGGTGGCGCTGATCCGGCACTTCGTGAGCGACCAGCTCGAGTTCATCGGGGTGAGCAAGAACTACCTCACGATCCGCGACTTCGACGACATCACGCGGCGGATGATCGGCAGCCCGACGGGGATGGGCCGCCTCGGCGGCAAGGCGGGGGGGATGCTGCTGGCCTATCGCATCCTGACCGCGGCGGGGGAGGACGAGCAGCCGTACCTGCCAGTGGACGTGCCGGAGTCGTACTACCTGCGGAGCGACGTGATCGAGGACTTCATCCGGCTCAACCGGCTCGACGAGTATCAGGCTCAGAAGTACAAGTCGATCGACGACGTATCCCGCGAGTATCCGCTGATCCGGGGCGTATTCCGGCACGCCGATTTTCCGCTGCGGATCGTGCATGACCTTCGGCAGGTTCTGGAGAGGATCGGGACGCATCCGCTGATCGTGCGTTCGTCGAGCCTGCTCGAGGACCGGTTCGGGACGGGTTTTTGCGGGAAATACGCGAGTTATTTCGTTCCGAACCAGGGTGATCTCGAGCAGCGGTTGCAGTCACTGTTGGGCGCGATTGCGGAGGTGTATGCCAGCACGCTGGCCCCGGACCCGATTCAGTATCGCCGCGAGCACAACCTGATCGATTACGTCGAAGAGATGGCGGTGCTGATCCAGAAGGTGGTGGGTTGCCGTTTCGGCGATTACTTCCTGCCGGCCGCGGCGGGGGTCGCCTTCTCACGGAACGAATACCGCTGGTCGCCGCGGATCAAGCGCGACGACGGGCTGATGCGGGTGGTGATGGGGCTGGGTACGCGGGCCGTGGACCGGAGTGGGCCCGACTATCCGCGGATGGTGGCGCTGGGGGCGCCGACGCTGCGGCCCGAATCGACGGTGCAGGAGACGCTGCGGTCGGCGCAGCGGACGCTCGACGTGATCAACGTGCGGAAGAACCGGCTGGAGAGCGTTCGCCTCCAGGAGGTGCTGGCCCACGGCCTGGATTTTCCGATGCTCGACAAGATCGTGTCGATCCTGCGGGACGGCGATTTGTACATTCCGACGGGCGTGCAGATCAGCGAAGAGCCGGACCACCTGTACATCACGTTCGACAAGCTGATGCGCGACACGCGGTTCGCGGAGCGGATCAAGAGCGTCCTGCATCGCCTGGAATCGGCGTACGGCGTTCCGGTGGACGTCGAGTTCGCGTGCGACGGCGAGAAGCTCTACATCCTGCAATGCCGCACGCAGTCGCAGGCGATGGAGATGGCGCCGGTCGAGGTGCCCGACGACGTGCCCGAACGGGACGTGCTGTTCGACGCCCACAAGTACGTGCGCACGGGGCTGATCGCGGGGATCCAATACATCGTGTACGTGGATCCGTCCCGGTACAACGCGGTTCCCACGCGGCAGCGCCGGCTGGAGATGGCCCGGGTGATCGGGCGGATCAACCGCAAGCTGGCCGCCCGCTCGTTCGTCCTGATCGGGCCGGGGCGATGGGGCAGCAATGACATTCGGCTGGGCGTTCCGGTGCGCTACGCGGACATCAGCCGCTGCTGTCTGCTGATCGAGGTGGCGAAGCAGACGGACGGGTTCCGGCCCGAAGTGTCCTTCGGCACGCACTTTTTCCAGGATTTGGTGGAGAGCAACATCGGATACCTGCCGCTGTATCCGGACGAGCCCGGCAACCGCTTCAACGAGCCGTTTCTGTGCCAGTCGCGCAACGTGGTCTCCGAGATCGTCCCCGACGATGCGGACTTTGCCGAGGATGTTCGTGTCATCGATGTGCCAGCCGCGGCGGACGGGCGGCGGCTGACGGTCGCGATGGACGGCCGAACCGACGAGGCGTTGGCGTATCTGGAGTGAATCGAGCCGAGGGCCTGAACCGTGCGTGCTCCCCGCGAACGGTTCATCCCCACCGCGGAGAGCGATGAGATGGGGCTGATAGGGTTGGGATCAGAAGAATGATGTTCCCCTTCTTACATCAGAGAGCCGCGGTGTGGACGCGGCGGTGGGCCGCGACGGGCTGCACGACGCTGTGGCTGCTTTGCTTGCAGAGCACGTCGGCGCTTCGTGCGGAGGAGGCGTGGCCCCGAAACCGAATCCGGGCCATCCTGGAGGCGCCGACCCGCGCCGAACTGGAGGCGATCCGTGCCTCCTGGGAGAACGAGACCACGGCGGGAACGGACGTGCACGTGGTGGAGCGCGGCCGCCTCGAACGTGAGGGCAAGTCATTCCAGGTGCACACTTATCGGTACACGGTCGAGGGGCATGCGCAATACACCGCGGTCTTCGCCCCGGTCGGAGCGCGTCCCAAATCGCTTCCGATACTCGTGGAGACCCGCGGAGTCAGCTTCGATTACCCGACGCGCCGGATTACCGACGGGCCGTTCGTGATGTCGGTGATCGGAGACTTGGTTGACGACTTCGTGATTGTCGAGCCGTGCCTTCGCGGTCATGAGCTACAGGCCATCAAGGCGGTACATCGCGCGGGCGGGGACCGCCGCGACTCGTGGGAAGGCGCGACGCGGGACGTGATGGTCGCCCTTTCCGTGGTGAGTTCCGTGGTCCCCGCGGCGGACGCCGAACGCGTCGTGTCCTTCGGCCTGAGCCGCGGCGGAACGGTCGCGCTGCTGCACGGCATACGGGACAAGCGGGTCCGGGCCGTCGTTGCCATGAGCGCACCAGCGGATTGGTTGAGACTGATGGCGCGTCCGGAGGACGATTGGGCGGCGCGCATACACCAGGCGGCGGTGTCGTATGATGGTCCGGCCGACGACCGAGCCGTCCAGTTCTACGAGTGGTTCCTACAAGACCGCGCGCACGTTCCGGACACGGAGCTTCGGCGGCGGTTGATCGCGAGTTCACCGCTCCATTTCGCGGAATCGCTCCCTCCCACACTGGTCCATCAGGGAACCGAGGATTCGTCGGTCCCCAGCGTGAACGCGACGGCGCTCAGGGCACGTTTCGGGGAAAGCGGATTCCCCGAGGCGACGCATCAAGTCAACGTACATCAGGGCGCCGGCCATCTGCTAAAGGACAGCGCGGTGGCGGAACAGACTCAGGTCTTCCTTCGCCGGTACGTGCTGACCCCGGCCCAACCCTGATTCCGGTTCCATGCACCTGCGGATCACGTGACCATGCGCCGTATCGTGAGGAGTCCATTCGGCGCTGCATCACCTGGCGCCGCAAACCGAGTGGCCGGTATCGGGGTGACGGAGATCCGTCCGCCCGGCGGCGACGAGAGCAGAGAAGCGCCCATGCGGGCAGGCCGCATGGGCGCTCATCCTGATGGCGACCCGCGCAGGAGCATGCAACGAGGCGCGTTCCTGCGCAGGTTCGCCGGGTCTCCCCCTCCCCACTGCCGCACGAGGTTGGACGGGTCGGCCTAGTGAGAGGAGTTGTCCTCGAGCATCTTCCGGAGCTTGTCGTTCTCGCGGCGCGTCGCCTCGAGATCGAAGAGCATGTACTTGATGCTCAAACGAACGAAGTCGATGCTCTCCTGGAGGCTGGTCACCGTTTCCTTGAGCTGGCGGTGGCGTTGGCGGGTCTGCTCGGCGAGCAGCTCCAGCTTGTCGCGGTCCCCGTCGGGCAGCGTCGAGATTTCGGCAATGAGCTCCGCCAGTTTTCTCTGGAACGTTTCCTCATTCATACAGCTTCTCTCCCCTCGCCGTTGGAAGTCCCCCTGTGCCGGGCGGCGGTTATCGGCCCGTCCCCGTGCGGCTCATGTCGCTAGCCGAGAGGAGAGACAGTGCCCGTGCCGCAGCGGCGTTGAACCGCCGCGAGATTCGTGGCATTTGTAATCTATTGAAAATAAATAGATTACGAGTGACCACGGCGGTGGATGGCGGCCGGTCACGCGGCCGGATGTAGAGGCGTGTTGCCGCAACTCGACACGGCGCGTTGCGACGTGTACGCATTCCTTGGGGGTTTGAGCGCCGAGGCCCCGGCTGGCGCCCGCATTCGCCGTCAGGTCCGGCATGCGGCCCGATAAGCCCGGTCTTGCCGGCATCCGATAGACCACAGGATGCGCGCCTGGACCGTTCGTCGGCTGATCTGCCCGTTGCACGAGCGTTTGCTCGGACGGCGCACGCTGCGCAATCTTCGGGAACTGGAACGGTCGCAGTGGCTGTCGCCGGACGATCTGCGGGCGCTTCAACGCGCGAAGCTCGCAGCATTGCTCGGCCACGCGGCGGTGAACACGGCGTTCTATAGGGAACGGTTGGCGCAGGCTGCGGCTGACCTCGGGGACGGGGATCCGTTCGAGGTGTTGGACCGTATCCCGCCGATCGAGAAGTCGGACATCCGTACGCACCTCGAGAGCCTGCTGTGGCGCGAGGCCCCGGGAGGGCTCTTTCCCCAAAGCACGGGCGGATCGACGGGTGAGCCGCTGACCATCTACCTCGATCGACGCCGGCAGGGGTACGACCAGGCTGCGCGGCTGCGAAGCCAGGGCTGGTTCGGGGCGCGGCTGGGCGACGCGCAGCTCTATCTGTGGGGCTCACCGATCGAGCTGCGCTCGACGGACAGGATCAGGGCCGTACGCGACCGTCTTTTCAATCATCTGTTGCTCGATGCGTTCAACATGTCGCCGCGGCGGCTCGATGCGTACCTGGATGCGTGGGATCGGTTCCGGCCCGTGAGTGTGTACGGCTACCCGAGCAGCCTCGCGCTGTTCGCGCAGCACGCCCGGGGCCGGAGGCGCGCGCTGGACACGAGCCGGCTCCGCGCCGTCTTCGTGACCGGTGAAGTGTGCTATCCACACGATCGGGAGGCGATCGGCTCCTATTTCGGTGTACCGGTCGCCGACGGCTACGGCAGCCGCGACGCCGGGTTCATCGCCCACGAGTGCCCGGAGGGCGGTTCCCACATCACGGCGGAGAACGTCATCGTAGAGATCCTTCGCAACGGGCGGCGGCAGCCGCCGGGCGAGGCGGGCGAGATCGTGGTGACCCATCTGGACGCGTATGGACTGCCGCTGATCCGCTATGGCACGGGCGACATCGGGCGGCTGCGGGCCGGGCGCTGCGCGTGCGGACGCGGCCTGCCCCTGATGGACGTGGTGCAGGGGCGGTCGACGGACTTTCTCTACCTGCCGGACGGCACGGTCAAGCACGCTTTGTCTATCATATACCCGCTGCGCGAGATGTCGGCGGTGCGGCGATTCCGGGTCACGCAGAGCGAGGATCTCGCTGTCACGGTGGAAGTGGTCTGTGAGCGTGGCATCGATGGAACTTCCCAGGAGGCGGTGGCCCGGCGCGTTCGTGGGGTGCTGGGCGGCGATGTGCCGCTTCGTGTCCGGCTGGTCGACGAGGTGACCGTTGCGCCGTCGGGCAAGTTCCGGTACGTGACCTCGGCGGCGTCGCCCGGCGCTGCGGTGGCGAAGGAGGCCCGGCCCACCTATGTCTGAGGCGCCGATCACTTATCAAGAGTCGGGCGTGGACGCCGGGGGCCGTCGGGGCGCGTTGCTGGTTCCCGAGGGTCCTGCGATCGGTTCGCAGTCCTGTTCACACGGCGCCGCGTGCCATGTAACGGCGCTCGACCCGGCGTCGATCGCCGCCTGGACGCGCTACGTTCTCACCCATCCGGAGGGCACGATGTTCCACACGGTTGGGTGGCGGGCGGCCGTGGCGCAGGCGTTCGGGCACCGGAGCGTGTACCTGATCGCCCGCCGGTCGGCGCGCATCGTCGGCGTGTTGCCGCTGTTCGTGGTGCCGAGCCGGTTCGGCGGGCGCATGCTGGTCAGCGTGCCGTACGGCGTGGGCGGCGGGATCATCGCGGATGATGCCGATGCGGCGGCGCTGCTGTTCGATGAGGCGAAGCGGATCGCAGACGGCGAGCAGTGCACGGTCATCGATTTGCGCCACGAGCGGGCCGCGGCGCCCGACGTGCCGATCGACGAGCGGTACCTGGGCTTCCGGCGGGAGTTGCCACATCGCTGCGAGGAGGTTTTGGAATGGCTTCCGCGGAAGGCGCGGGCAGCGGCGCGCAACGGGCGGAAGAAATACCGGCTTACCGTGGACTTCGGTGACGAGCACCTGGCCGAGGTCTGGCGGCTCTACACCCTCAGCATGCGTCGACTGGGCTCGTTGAGTTATCCCTTGCCCTTCTTCCAGACGTTGCTCGATCGCACGCCGAATCGACCTTGGGTTTCCCTGGTGCGGTGGGAAGGCCGGGCCGTGGCGGGGCTGGTGACGTTCCTGTTCAAAGACTCGGTGATGCCGTATTTCTTCGGCTCCTCACGCCTCGCGGCACGATGCAGCGCCGCCAACTTCATCTACCTCTCGGTGATGGAGCGCGCGGCAGACGGGGGGTTCCGGACTTTCGACTTCGGGCGCTCGCGGCGCGACAACGCCGGGAGCGTCAACTTCAAACGTTTCAACGGTTTTGAGCCGCACGTGCTTCAGTACCAGCGGTACCTTCCGCCGGGCCGGAAATGCGCCGACCTTTCTTCCGGCGCCAAGAGGTTCCGACTCGCCCGGCGGGTCTGGCCGTGGCTGCCGCTGGCTGTCACTCGATCGCTGGGCGCCCGGCTGTCCCGGCAGATTCCAGGATGAACCCATGAACATTCTCTACCTCGCGCACCGGCTTCCCTATCCTCCCGACAAGGGCGACAAGATCCGGTCGTACCGGCAGTTGACGCGACTGGCCCGGCGGCATCAGGTGTGGTGCGCATCGTTCGTGGACCGCCGGGAGGATGCGGTTCACGTCCGCAGGCTGCGGCGGTTCTGCGTAAGCGCGGTTGCGGTTCCGCTGGTACGCGGTCCGGCGCTGATCCGCGCGGCGACCGGAACGATTCGCGGGCGGACGGTGACTGAATCGTTCTACCGGAGCCGGGAGATGGCGGAACTGGTGCGGCGATGGTCGCGGCTGGTGCCGTTCGACGCGGTGGTTGCGTTTTCGTCGAGCATGGCCGGGTACGCGTTGCAGGCCTCCGCGCGGCGCCGGGTTCTCGACCTGTGCGACCTCGACAGTCAGAAGTGGCTGGAGTACGCGGAGCATTCGGAGCCGCCGCTCTCGTGGCTCTATCGGCTCGAAGCCAGCCGGCTGTCCCGGCGGGAACGGGCATGGCTCGACGCCTTCGACGCGGCGATCGTCATCTCCGACGCCGAGGCGGCCGGTCTGGACGGAATCCCGAGGCCCGAGAAGCTTCACGTGATCACCAACGGCGTGGATCTTCCCGTACACCCGCGAAATCACTGTGGAGTGCCGAACGAGGCGCCGGTCATCGGGTTCGTCGGGGCGATGGACTACCGCCCGAACGTGGACGCGGTCTCTTGGTTCGCCGAGGCGTGCTGGTCCGAGTTGCAGGCGGCGCACCCCGAGGCGCGATTTCGCATCGTCGGGCGCTCGCCGGGCCGTGCGGTTCGTCGGCTGGGGTCGATGCCGGGCGTCGAAGTGGTCGGGGCCGTGAGCGACGTGCAGACGGAATTGCAGTCGTTCGACATCAGCGTCGCGCCGATGCGCATGGCCCGCGGATTGCAGAACAAGGTGCTGGAGGCGATGGCGGCCGGGCTCCCGGTCGTGCTCACCACCAAAGCCGCGGAGGGAATCAACGCGCGAACCGGCGAGCACTTCGTGGTTGTGGATTCGGCCGATCGGATGATCCGCCGCATCCTGGGGTTGATGGCCGATCCCGCCGAGCGGCAGCGGATCGGTCTGGCGGCGCGCAGCTACGTGGCCCGGCACCACCGCTGGGAAGATCCGCTGGTGCGATTCGAGTTCGTGGCGACCGGTGCGGTCCAGCGCGAGATTCCCCGGGCGGTCGTCCTTCGGGATACGACGCGGCGTGCTTCGGCGGAGGCACCCGCGCCAGCCGAGTCCTCGGCTTTGTAGCTGGGCACACTCCGAGTACCGCATCGATCGTGGGGGCTATACGCCCCGCGACTGATCTGATCTGACCCGTGAGCTCGCCCTCTCGCCCGGGCAAGCTATCGCTTGCCCATGCCACTCGAGGACCCGGGCGTAGCGGCGTAGCCCGGCGGCGGATTTCGGCGTACACTTCCCGCGCGATGTTCACGATCTTCATCTATTCGCTGGCCGGCGGGATGCTTGCGGTGACGGCGACGGGGCGCCCGGATCAAATCGCATGGAGGTTCCTGCGCCTGGTTGGGTGCCTGGTGCTGGCGATGGTCTCGCTGGTGACGGTCTGGTCGATCGTCCACGGCGGTGCGGTGGTCTCGGGCCGGGCCGCGTGGAGTCTGCGGCTGGGGATGGTGGCCGCGGCGGCGGCGGTGACGGTGGTGCTGGCGGCGCCGTTTGCGGCCTCGTTATCCCGTGTGTTTCGCGGCGTGTGCGCTTTCGGCGGGGCGTGCGGGATCGGCGCGGGCGTGCTGCCCTGCCTCGGGCTGCTCGGTGACGCCCCGCGCCACGTCACCGTCTTGATGCTCCTCGTCGCCGCACAAACGCTGAGCGCCTTGTTTGTTGGCAGCATCACCGTCGCATGGCTCCTCGGGCACGCCTACCTGACGGCGACGCGCATGACGATCGCGCCGCTGGATCATTTCGGCCGCGTTCTGGGTTGGATGGTCGGCACGCGCCTGGTGTTCGTGCTCGGCAGTCTGGCACTGGCGTTGCTTCTGGGTGGAACCGGAGAGTCGTCGGTGGCTCGGCACCTGGCGGAATCGTGGATGGTCGCGCTACTCAGAATCGGCGTAGGGCTGGGCGCGGTGGCGGTGTTCGCGTACATGGTCCGGGCATGCATCCGGCTGCGGGCGACGCAGTCGGCGACCGGCATACTGTACTTCGGCTCGGTCTTCGCTTATGTGGGAGAACTGGCCAACCAGTATCTGATTGCGCAGTGCGGTTGGCCGATCTAGGCGGCATTCACCTGCTCCGCGCATTTGTTCAACCATGCAGATTTGCTTCCATTGTCCCACGGACGGTTGTGTGGCGCTGATCGAGTATGAGCCCCTGGAGCGGTGCGGTCCGACGATGACCTGCCCGCGTTGTCGGCGGGAGCACGCGATCACGGTGACCGACGCGATGCGCTCGGAGCATCGGGTGGACCGCTGCGCGATCTGCGGCGGCCGAGAGATGTTCATCCGCAAGGACTTCCCCCAGCGGCTGGGGCTGGTGATCGTGGTGACCTTCGGGCTGGCCGCGATTTACTTCTTCACGGTCTCGGTGCTGATTGCCTGGTCGGTGCTGGCGGCAGCGGTCGTAATCGACCTGGTGATCTATGCTTTTCTCGGCAAGGTCACGACCTGCTATGCGTGCCGGGCGGAGTACCGCAAGTGCGTCCTCAACCCTGCCCACGAAGGCTTCGACCTGTCTACGTCCGAGAAGTATTGAACGCCGCATCGGCCGCAAGCGCCGCGCTTTGTCGGCGGCGCTGGTTGTCGAGGTCCGTCACCCACCAAGCGTGACGCTACATTCCTTCGAGGGCGGGTTCTACCCGGCGAGCTGCCTGGCGCAGCTCAACACGGCGTCGTAGTTGGGCTGCTCGGCCACCTCGGGGACGTATTCCACGTGCCGAATGACACCCGCGGGATCCAGGACGAAGACCGCACGGCATTCGATGCGCAGGTCGGGGATCAGCGTGCCGTAGGCCTTGCCGAAATCCGTGTCGTAATAGTCGCTGAGCGTCTTGAAGCGTTCGGTGTCGATTTTCTCGGCTCCACAGAAGCGGGCCTGCGCCGTCGGCAGGTCGCAACTGATCGTATAGAAGTCGACGTTGGCGAGTTTCGCGGCCTCTTGGTTGAAGCGCTTGGTCTGCATGGCGCATACCGGAGTATCGAGCGAAGGCACGACGCTGAGGATGCGGGTTCTGCCGTGGGTTTCGCTGATTCTGGTGGTTTCGGCCAGCGACCGGCGGAGTGTCGCATCCGGGGCCTTGTCGCCCTTCTTGAGCTCCGGTCCTTCGAGTGAGAGTTTGTTGCCTTTCAGGGTGCACGATCGTGCCACGGTGTTCTCCTTTCCTTGACGGCCATCGGGTCGTGTGGGATCGATCGCAACGGCGGCCCCGGGCCGCGAGCGACGAGCCGTCGATTGTAACCGGCATCCCGCCGACGGCAAGCCCGTGACGCCGGCAGCGGCCGGGACGACACGCCTGTGTCACAGGCGGATCGCGGATCGGCGGGTCAGCACGAGCGTCCCCGTGGTCAGAAGTAGAAGTGCCGTCACCATCAGTCCCCAGTGCGACACGGTGGGTATCGTGTCGGCGCTGCGGAAGGTGTGAAGCGCAACGGCGCGATAGTCGTTGGTCGCGTCGATCCCGGCCGCGAGCATCTCGCTCATCGACTTGTCCAGATAGGCCCGGAAGATGCTCGTCGGGTCGTCCGGGTCGAGGCGGAACCCGTACTGCTCGGCGGTGTAGCCGTTGGCGATCACCTGGGGCGAGAGGACGTTCTTGACCGCCCAGATGTCCAAGGCGACCGGATCGCGACTGGCCACGAGCTTGTCGCAGCGGGTGGCGCTGGTGTACGCGGCGCTGGGACCAAGTCCGGGCCGGGCCAGGATCCAGATGCAGTCGAGGATGTTCAGGTCGGGCATGCGGACCTCGGAGAGCAGCGAACCGAGCCCGCCGCGTGCCACACCGTAGTGTGAATCGGTGGACAGAGCGGTGGTGACGACGCCCATGTGGTTTTTCACGCTGGCGGTGACGCCGTAGATGCTATGGGTCTTCAGCACCGGGATGTTGATAACCACGAGCCTGTCGGGCTCGTAGGTACCCGCCGACGGTGACCAGACGCCGCGCTTGTAGCTGATGTACGTGCCGAACGCCGAACGAAACTTCGGGTACGAAACGAGGATGTCCGTCTGCGGATCGCGGCCGGCGCTGACGACGTAGCCGTCGATGGGATCGCCGTCGGCATACTCACCGGCCGACCGGCCACGGAAGCTGTCCCACAGCGATGTGGAGACATGCCAGCCTTCGGTCGCGAAGTCGTCGACCACGTCCTGAGGCGACTGGCTCGTGTCCTCGGCGTTGTTCTCGGCGCGATCGAGGTTGCTGTAGTTCTGCGTGTTGTCGGCCACGACGACCTCGCCGGTGAAGCCGTCCGGATGCTCGACAATGCGCCGGATCACGCCGCGGAGCACGTCGGTATTGGTGCCGCCCCGCTGCGTCCACTGGCCGTTGATCTTGATGAGGACGACGTCGTCGCTGCCGATGAGCCCGTCGGGACCGGAAGTGACCCGGATCTGCGTCGAGCGGTGCCACTTGAGGCCCGAGTTTCCCATCAGGGTGAGGAGGTCGTCGACGCCGCCGAATCCGTCGAGGGTCGGGCCGCGGGCGTCGTTGACGAGGAAGATCTGCGGATGGTAGTCCGCCGGCGGCGCTTGAAGCGCGACCCCGGATGACGGCTCGAGCGAGGCGACGGCGCCGATGAACAGGAGGAGCATACCGAGCATTCCGCCGGATAGGGCCCCCATCGGCGTCCGCAGGATGCGCAACAGCGTGGTGCGGCCGGCAAGGACCGCGATCACGATCGGCCCGCCGAAGGCGGCGGTTGCGAGCGAGAATGCCGACTGTTGGCACGGGTAGGTCAGGCGGCTGGGCTTGGTTCCGCTGCGCAACAGCAGCCACGCCATTGCACACGCACCCACTGCGAGCGTCCCGATACGCCCGTACGGCAAGGAGACGCCACAGCCGTGCGCAGCGTGGCTGGATGCCGGGCGGGCTGCGGCACGATCGGTCCGAACCGGTCTGGAGGCCCTCATCGCGATTCCATCCGATGAACGCGCCTTCCAATCCCCGATCACCGGCCCACCGCATGATCGTCTCGGACCGACCTTGGAGTCGGTCATCGCATGACGCCCCGCGCTGGTCGCGGCCGGCCTCCTCATCGTCGCTTCGGCCCGAACGCAACGACCTACGAATGATACCACCCTTCCGCCGGACAGGCAACAGCGGGCAGCGATGACTTACCGGTCGTTTGCCTCGACGATTGAAGGCTCGGCGGGCCGGGCGATGCGCAGCGTCGTGGTGCGGAGTTCTCGGAAGGCGGCGAGGATGTCGCGGAAGCGGGTCTTTCGCTCGGCGACCCGTGCGACCTCTTTCCAGACATATTCCGGGATACTGAGGAACATGGCGACGATCTCGGGATCGAAATGGGTGCCGGTTTCCGCCTCGATGATGCCGCAGGCCTCGGCATGGGGGATGCCGTGCTTGTAGGGGCGCTGCGAGGTCAGGGCGTCGTAGGTGTCGACGACGGCGAAGGCGCGGGCCTGAATGGGGATCCACTCGGCGGCCAGGCCCTCGGTGTAGCCGGTTCCGTCGTACCACTCGTGGTGACAACGGGGGATGGCCTCCGCCGATCGGAGGTAGCTGATTCCGGCGAGGAGCCTCGCGCCGAGGGCTACGTGGTCTTCCATGATCTTCCGCTCCTGCGCGTTCAGCGGTCCGGGCTTGAGGAGGACCGCGTCTGGAACGCCGATTTTGCCGATGTCATGCAGGAGCGCGCCGCGATAGAGGTCCTCGAGTTCGAACGAGGGCCATTCGAGATTGAGTGCCAGGAAGAGGCACTGGGCGGCAACTCTTCGCGAGTGGCCCGCCGTGGCGTGCTCACGGCTGTCGAGGGCCAGGACCAGCGTGTCGAGGGTCTCGTCGTATGCGTTGCGGAGTTCGGAGGTGCGCTCCCGTACCTTCTGTTCGAGGTCCTGGTTCAGCGCCGCGAGCCGGTCGCGCTGGCGTTTGACGGTTTCGTGCAGCGCCGCGACCTCGCGCCCCATTTCGTACTGCCGGACGGAGTCGCGGACGAGGCTGCGCAGGTACTCGTCGTCCCAGGGTTTGAGCAGCACGTGGCTGACGCGGCCGATGTTGACGACGGCCTGGACGACCGACAACTCGGCGAAGCCGGTGAGGCTGATTCGGATGGCGTCCGGGCGGACCTTGACCGAGCGCCTCAGTACCTCGACGCCGCTCATGCCCGGCAGGCGGTAGTCGCAGATGAGGACGGCGACCTCCTGGCCGGTGAGAACTTCGAGGGCTTCCTCGCCCGAGGCCGCCGTCAGCAGACCGAGCCCCAACGGCCGCAGCACGCGGCAGATGGCGGCCTGGACGTTGAGGTCGTCATCCACGAGAAGGACCGCGGGCGGTATCATGGTCTCCCTGCTCCGAGGGCGGCTTCGCCGCGCCCCACGGCCTCGTTGATGGCGTCGACGAGCCGGGCCCGGTCCCAGGGCTTGGTGAGGATGCGGGCCACGTTCGGCTGCTTCATCAGTTGAACGACGTGCTCGCGCGTGGCGTTTCCGGTCAGGATGATGCAGGGGACCTCGGGTGCGACGTCCTGCATGCGACGAACGAACTCGTCGCCATGCATGGTGGGCATCATCAGGTCGACGATGATGACCTGGAAGTCGTCGGTCGTGGCCAGATGGAGCGCCGTCCGCGGATCGTTCGAGGCCACCGCATCGACCCCGAGAGGCCGCAGCTCTCGCTTGAGCGCGTTGCAAACGAGAATCGCGTCGTCGACGATGAGGACTTTGAGCGGGCGGGGAACGGGGGGGGTGTGGTGCGCCCGCAGGGCGGGCGTGCGTGACCTTGCAGCGTCGGGTCGGCCTGGCCCGGCGGAGCCGCCAGTCGGAAGTGCCGGCGCGGGCGGCCGGCCGGTTGCGGGCAGCGGCCCGGGGCTGTGTGGTGCCGCGTCCGACGGCACGGTCTCCGCATCGGAATCGGGTTGCGCGTCGACCAGCCCGGGCGAGCATCCGTGGACGAACACACCGGTAAGGAGCATGTTGCCCTGGCGCATCGAGCGGATCCGCTGGATCAACTCGTCGTTCAACTCGGTCCCCGCTTTCAGCAGCAGGACGTTCCCATTGTCATTGTAGAGGGCGCGGGCGACACGCATTCCGGGGCGCAGATGGTCGGGCGCCACCTCGACCTCGGACTCGTCGGCACCGGCGCCGCCCATGGCCGCAACGAAGTTCAGGAGCATTTGTACGATCGTCGGATCGAACTGATCGCCCTTGCCGCGGAGGAGGACGTGCTTGCCGGCCTGCGGCGCGATCGCGGTGGGATCATGCTTCGGGTAGACCGCCTTGTCGTAGGCGTTGACGACGGAGATGAGTCGCGAGGCGAGCGGGATGTGGTCGCCGCTGAGGCCGTCCGGCTTTCCACTGCCGCTATACCACTCATGCTGGTGGCGCACGGCCCGGGCCACGTGCTCGAAACCGCGGACGCGCGAGAGGAGCCCGGAGCCCACCTCGGGATGATGGCTGGTCGGTGGCGCATGGCGAACGCCCGGGTGTGCGGCCCGCTCGCGCTGCGACAGGTAGATTCGGGAGAGCTTTCCCACGTCATGCAGGTACGCGGCGAACTCCAGGTCACGGGCCTCGGCCTCACTCAGCCCCAATTGGGCCCCGATTTCCCGGGCGAGCTGGGCGACGCGCTTGGAGTGGATGCCCAGGTTCGGGCTGTAGGCTTCAAGCATCCCGGCCAGGACGCCGACCGTATCGCGCAGCGAGTCCTCGATTTGCCGTTGCAGCGCCTCGAGGGTTTCGTTGTTCCGGCGAAGCTCCGTGGTACGCTCATGGACCTGGTCTGCGAGCTGCTTGTTCCACTGCTCGAGCCGTTCGTTCTGCTGTCGGGTCAGGGCGACGAGGCGGGCGTGGTCCTTCTTCAGTTGAAGTGACTTCACGGCCTCGGCCACGACGACGCCCAGGTGTTCGTCGTCCCAGGGCTTGAGCAGGAAATGCTGGACCCGCCCCTGGTTGATCGAGGCCGCGAGCCCTTCGGTGTCGGAATGGCCCGTGAGCGTGATCCGCGCCGTGTCGGGGCTGATGGCCCGCGCCTTTTCGAGCACCTCCGGGCCGCTCATCCCCGGCATCCGTTGGTCGCAGATCAACACGGCGATTTCGTGGTGCGACAACGTGTCCAGCGCGGTTTGCCCGTCCTCGGCGAGAAGGACGTTGTATCCGCCGCGTCGCAAGGCGCGCTGCAACGAGCGCAGCACGGAGGGTTCGTCGTCGACGATGAGCACGGCGGCCGGTGCCTCCGCGGCCGGCTCGGTGGCGGCGGGATCGGAATCAGGTGTGCAGGTTGCCTTTTCGCCGCTCAACCGTCGTCCTCCCAGAACGCCGCGACGGTTCCGCGGCATTCCGCATCGGTCTCGAAAGCACTGACGCGGAACCGGACGCTGCGACCGCCCATGGTGCATCGGCCGCCGACCGGTGAGCCGGGGGAGGCCGCATGTGACGCGAGAGCGTCGTGGAATCCCTCCGGCAGATCGGCGGGTATGGGGCCCCCGATCAGCTCACCCTCGCCGGCCCGGATGATCCGGACGGCCCGCCGATTGGCCCACACCACGGTGCCGGTGTCGTCAACGCCGATGACCCCGATGTCCAGGCACTCGAGGAGTTGTTGGGCGAAGCTGAGCCCGATCGCCGCGTCGGCCGCCCGCTGGTTCAGCAGCTCGTTGAGCTCCCGGAGCTTTCGGTTCTGCTCGATGTTTTCGCGGCTCATGCGGCGGTTTTCAGACTGGAGCGTGTACTGCTCCATCGCCCGCCGGAGGTTGAGTTTCAGCTCCTCGTCGTTCCAGGGTTTGGTGAGGAACTTGTAGATCTCGCCCTCGTTGATGGCGCGGATGATGGTGTTGACCTCGGTGTAGCCGCTGAGGATGATTCCGACGGTTTCGGGCCAGCGCCGGCGAATCTCGCGAAGCAATTGCAGCCCGGTCATTTCCGGCATGAGCTGGTCGGAAACGACGAGTTGCGCGGGTTGGGCCTCGAGGAGTTTCAGCGCCTCGGGCCCGTTGTTTGCGATGGACAGCTCGTACGGTTCGTTCCGCAGGAGGCGGCGCAGCGCCGAAAGGACGCCCTGCTCGTCGTCAACCAACAGTACCCTGCGTTCCTTGGCCGGGCGGCCGCCGGGCGCCGCTACAGCAGTGGCGGGACGGGGCTCGTGTCTCTGCTCGGCGTCGTGCTGCGCGGCGCTCGCGGTGCCTGCCTGTGCGTGACCGCACGCAGACAGGCCGCATGCGGGCGAGGCCGGATACCCGCCGTCAACTCGTGGTGGTTGCGAATTCACAGTTCCTGGTTTCCTCGGGTTTCGGCGGGCCGGACAGCGGCAGCTCGACGCGGAACGTCGTCCCGACGCCGACCTCGCTTTCCACGGTGAGGTTGCCGCCGTGGGCCGCCGCGATGTTGTAGGCGAGGTGCAGCCCCAGCCCGGTCCCCTTGCCCACCTGCTTGGTGGTGAAGAACGGCTCGAAGACGCGTGTGACGTTCTCGGGCGGGATGCCGCAGCCGGTGTCAGCGACTTCGGCCCACACGATGTCGTCGGTGTGGCCGGTGCGGACGGTGATCGTGCCGCGCTCGCGAACGGCCTGCGCGGCGTTGACCAGCAGGTTCAGGAACATCTGCCCCAGCTTGCCGCCGAAGCAGGGGACCGCCGGAAGCTCGCCGTACTCGCGTTTCACCTCGGCCTTGTACTTGATCTCGTTCCAGGCCACGTTAATGGTCTTGTCCATGATCTGGTTGAGGTCCTCGTCGGTCACGTCCTGGGCACCGACGTGCGAGAAGTCCCGCAGGTCGGCGACGATCTGTCGCACGCGGCGGGCCCCTTCCTTGGATTCGGCGATGAGGCTGTCCAGATCCGAAACGATGTAGTCGAAGTCGCACGCCTTCCTGCTCTCGACAACGGTCTGCCGAACGGCCTGAAGGTCGGGCGTGTGCGCGCTGGCCGAGAGGAGTTCGTCATACGTCGCGAAGAGACGCTTGAGGTCTTCGGCGTACTGGCCGAGTGTGTTCAGGTTGCTGGAGATGAACCCGATGGGGTTGTTGATCTCGTGAGCCACGCCTGCCGCCAGTTGTCCGATCGAGGCCATCTTGTCGGCCTGGAGGAGTTGGCTGTGCGCCTGCTGGAGCTTCAGGACCGTCTGATCCAGGCTCTGCCGTTGCTGCTCGAGTGTCCCCGTCCGCTCTTCGACGATCCGTTCCAGGTCGTTCATGCGGGCGTGCAGCTCGCGTGTCACCCGCCACTTCTGGGTCATCGCGCACGTCAGTTGCCGCACCTCGATGTTGTCGAACGGCTTTTTCAGAATCAAGAGCGAGTCCGATCGTCCGAGCCGGTGGATGATCGCCTCCCACGAGTAGTCGGTGTACGCGGTGCAGATGACGACCTGGAGCTGCTTGTCGGCCTCCCAGAGGCGGGCGGTGGTCTCGATCCCGTCCCAGCCGGGGGGCATTCGTACGTCGACGAACGCCATGGCGTAGGGCTCCTCCTCCTGGACCGCCCGGCGGACCATCGCCAGGCCCTCCTCGCCCTGGTAGGCGAAGTCGAGGGTCACGGCGATCGGGTCGCAGTCGGCGCCGCCGTCTCCGAAGAGAGAGGCCTCATGTTCGGCCAGCATGCCGCCGGCCGCCGGTGGGCTGAGAATCTTGCGAAAGTCCTCGTGAATAGCGGAGTTGTCATCCACGATCAGCACGCGCGGAACGTTGGGCTCCGAGCTTTGCGTCATTGCCTGCCTCGACTTTCTGAATGGAGAGTCTGAGTGTGAAACGGGCGCCGTGTCCGGGGCCCTCGCTTCGGGCGGTGAGCGATCCGCCGAGCTCGTCGGCCGCCAGCACGCTGCTGTGCAGCCCGAAGCCGTGCCCGTCCTTCTTGGTCGTGAAGCCGTGGGCGAAGATGCGTTTGAGGTCGTTGGCATCGATGCCGACGCCGTGGTCCTCGACCTCGATCTGGACGATGTCTCCGTCGCGGGCGGCGCGGAGTGTCAGGACCTTCTGATCCGCGGGAATGCCGTGCATGGCCTCCTTGGCGTTGCGGATGAGGTTAACCAGGATTTCCAGGAGCTTGTGCTTGTCGAGCGGCACGCGGGGGAGTTCGCCGAACTCGCGTTTGACGCGAACGCCGTGGCGCGTGAGGCCCGTCTGGTTGATTTCGAGGGCGTCCTGCACGACGGCGGCCACATCGGTGGGTTCGATCACCCCGAAGTTCCCGGCGTACGCGCCCTGGCGTGACACCACGTGCTTGATGTGCTCGATGTTCTTGGTCAACGAGCAGAGCTCGGTGAGCACCGCGTTCTGCTCCGCGACGAGATGGGCGCCGAGGTCGGTCAGATAGGGCACCAGGCGCCTTCCGTTTTCGTCTCGAAGGAGGAAGTCGGCCAGGTCGTTCTCATGCTGTTTCATCAGGGCGGCCGCCTTGGCCACGCTCTTGACCCGTGATCCGCGTACATGATCGCCCACCACGGTGGCGGAGACGTTGAGGCTGTTCAGAACGTTGCCGACGTTGTGCAGCACGTTGGTGGCCACTTCGGCCATCCCCGCCCGCCGTGACGCGCGGACCAACTGCTGCTGCATGGCCTCGAGCCGCGCCTCCGAGAGCTTGCGTTTGATTCCCAGCGCCAGCCCGTCGGCGATCGAACCCAGCGCCGACAGCACGACGTCGGAGAGCGGCGTCCGGGAAAACAGCGCCGCAACGCCGACGAGTTCGTCCTCGACGATCAGCGGGTGGCCCGCAAACGCGACCATGCCCTCGCGCCGCGCCCATTCGGGGTCCCCGATCTGCGGATCGTGCTGCACGTCGTTGTTCAGGTGCGGGCGGCGGGACTGGGCGATCCGGCCGATCTTGAAGGCTCCGACCGGCACGCGGGCGTGGCCGCCGTCAATGTGCGTGTACATCCCGGAACTAGCCCGCAGCTCGAGAACCTGCTCCTCGACGTTCAGGGTCCAGATGCGGCAGAACGCTGCGTCGAGGTGCTCGACCGCCGCGTCGGTACAGGCCTGGAGCATGGAACGCAGCGAATCCTGTCTGGTTAGACTCATTCCGACGGCCGTGTTCAGTTCGCCGATGCGGGCCTGTTCGGCGAGCGCTCGATGGGCTCGGTTCCGCTCCGAGACGTCCCGGACAATCGCGACGTAAAGCAGCGAATCGTCGAGGTGGACGTGACTCAGGTCCACTTCCACCGGGAACGTGTGACCGTCCCTGTGCCGCGCCAGGTCTTCGGCGTGTGCGCCGCTGGCGCGTCGCTCTGCCGCGGCGTAGAATTGGCGGAGGTGTTCGCTGAGAGGCGCGGTCGGTCGGTTGGCCATCAGCATGTCCAGGGTCTGCCCGAGGAGCTCTTCGGCTCGATACCCGAACATACGCTCGGCAGCCTGATTGAAGGACTGGATCCGGCCCGCCTCGTCGACGGTCAGGATGCCGTCGGCGGCCACGTCCATCACCGCCCAGGTGCGCGCCTCGCTCGCCGCGAGTGCCCGGCTGCGTTCCTCGAGCGAGTCGCGCACGTGGCGCAGCGTCGCCAGGGCCGCGGTCCGTTCCCGGTCGATGCGGACGAAGCCGATCACAAGACCGCCCGCGGGAACCAGGTACGCGGTCGTCTTGAGTGCGTGCGCGATGTTGAACCACGAATCGAAGATGGCTGTCGAGCCGAGTGCCATGTATCCCTGACAGAGGAGGTGCGGCACGAGTGATAAGGCGAGCGAGTGTCGGAAGAGGGAGGGTGAGGCGGCAAGATACCTCGGCATCAACGCCACGCACAGGGCATACACGAGCAAGGCATAGACATCGTACGGGCGCTTAATCCAGGCATCCGGGAAAATCGTGGTCGGAAGCGACGCGGACGTTGCGCATTGGCGGATGACCACGTACGCCAAGACCACGAACGCCCCGCTGAGCCCGTAGGTCCAGGCCGCGCTCCGCGACGGCCGGCCCGGGCGGCTGATCACGACGTAGGCGATTCCGATCAGCAGGATCGTGCCGTGGAACAGCCTCGCGATCGCCCAGGTGAACGGGATGAGTGATTCATCACTCGCCGTCGAAGTGATGAGACGGTCCGCCGCCAAGACATGGAACACATCGACCGCGCCGGCGCTGGCGACCGCGACGCCGATCACCGGCAGCGAAGGGTCGCGGCTGATTCGGAATTGCACGAGCGCGAGAACGCCAACGAACACGGCCGCGGAGACCGATGACCACTCGAGGATCGTATGCACAAAGTCCCCGTGAAGGGCGTGGTGCATGGTTCGTGCGAAGTCCGCTTGCAGCGCGAATGGGTCGAGGGGGTCCCGGAACGTCGAGAAGTCAACGCCGAGTATGGCGAGGACGGCGGGGGCCAAGCATAGCGCGCTCAGTGCCGCCGCCCAACGCCAGAGGTGGATGCGGGTCGAATCGGTGATGGACAGGTTGCCCGGGCCGCTGCTCATCCGCGGGTCGCCTCCAGTGGTGCGACGGCTGGCAGCCGGGCCGCCTGGTGCGCGGACCGGTCGGCGCGCCGCGTTGAGCGGACGGGCCGCGCCGTCGAGGCGCACCGCGTCTCGTGCTCGGCGACAAGACAGGGCGAGGTCGGCTCACCCAATGGACCGCGCGTGAACACCGCTGCCGCTCCCAGCCTCTGCACCCCGACCGCAGCTCGAGCCGAAGGCACCGGCCCGAGGCTAATGTAGGTTCATCGGTGTCGCTGGAAACGCACTTGATGGGGCCGGGGCTCGGTCGGTCAGCGTCCGGGAAGATGTCCGGGACTTGAAGGTTACTTCCCTGCCACGACGGTGCGGTGGATCTTGCGGCTCAAACGCTCGTAAAACTGCCACGCGACGGCCTGCTCCGCCTTGATGACCTCGTCGGCGCCGAGCTGCGAGGCGCGCATGCCTTTCGACGAGTAGTTCGTGCGGGCGATGATGTAGATTTCCGGACGCAGCCGGCGGGCCAGCGCCGTGGCGCGGAGCACGGCGTCCTCATCGGGTATCGTCAGGGCCAGAAGCGCCGCCTCGGTCAGGTTGGCCTCCATGAGCGTGTTCGTGTCGGTGGCGTCGCCCTCCACGATGTTGCGGCCCAGCGCCCGCTGGGTTTCGACCGTCACCGGGTTCTTCTCGATGATCGTGTAGGGGAGCCTGGCTTGATCGAGCAGGTCGGCGACGCAACGGCCCGCCAGCCCGAACCCGACGATGATGACGTGGCCGTCAACGTCGGCGCGGGCCTCCACGGTGCACACCGGCGTGACGATCACGCGGCTGCCGTCGGGCCAATCGACCGGGTTGTCGAGCCGGATTTCCTGGTTGCGGACAACACCCCGTCGGGAAGGGTCAGATGCACCGGTCAACGAATCCACCTCCGCGAATGCCGCCGCCCGTCGGATCCGCGGGGGATGGCGGCTCTGGCATCATACACGCTTCAGTGAGGCGACGCCGAACTTGCGCATCGCCTCGGCCACCAGGTAGAAGGAGCCGGTTACGCAAATCAGGTCCTCGCGGCTGACTGCGGCCAGTGCGATCTGCATGGCGTCCTCGAGCGATCCCGCAACCTGGCACATCTTCCCGGAATGCTCGGCGTAGGCGGCCGCCAGCTCCGCGGGCTCCGCCGAGCGGGGCGAACCCGTCCCGGTGAAGATGATCTTGTCGGCCCCGAGCTGGAGGCGGCGGATCATGCCCGGAATGTCCTTGTCCTTCTGGCAGCCGAAGATGACCACCATCGAATCGTAGGTGATGTTCTGCCCGATCGCCCGCATGAGGGCGTCAACGCTCGCGGCATTATGCGCGCCGTCCACCAGCACCCGCGGCTCTTCGCAGATCATCTGCATCCGGCCCGGCAGCTCCACGTTGGCGAGCCCGGCCATCGCGGCCTGATCGTCGATCTCCATACCACGGGCCTTCAGAGTATCGACCAGCCCCAGCGCCAGCGCACAGTTCATCGCCTGGTGCTCGCCGGGGAGGGGAACGTGCAGGTGCTCGAACTTGCTGTTCGGTGTCGTCAGGCAGATCCGCGCATGGCGCCCCACGGCACGCGAGAACTCGAATCGGTAGGTAAAATCGGCATCCTCGTCGGCGAACCGGAGCGACGAGCCGGCCTCCTCCGCCGCGGCGCGGATCACCTCGCGCACCGCCGGATCCTGCGCCGCGCTGACCACCGGTACACCCTTTTTGATCGCCCCGGCCTTCTCACGGGCAATCGACGGCAGGTCGCGACCCAGTTGGGCCACGTGGTCGCGGCTGATGCTGGTGATCCCCACCACTTCGGGCGTGACGACGTTCGTCGAATCCAGCCGTCCGCCCATTCCGGCCTCGAGGACCGCGATGTCGATTCCGTGTTCGGAAAAATAGTAGAAAGCGGCGGCGGTGAGGACCTCGAAGTAGGTCGGCTCGGGCACCTTGGCCCGCCGCGTCACGCTCGCCACGTGGCCGACGGCCGCCGCGAACTCGGACTCGGAGATCATCTGCCCGTCGACGACGATCCGCTCGCGAATGTTCAGCACATGGGGCGATGTGTACATTCCCACTTTTATGCCGCACCCGCGGATCATCTCCGCCACCATCGCCGTGGTGCTTCCCTTTCCCTTCGTTCCAACGATGTGGACCGACTTCCACGACTTATGCGGGTTGCCCAACACGGCGAGAATGCGGTTCATCCGCGCCAGCCCGAAGTTGCCCGGGGTGTACTTTGCGCTGACAACACGCTCGTAGTTCGTCAGTGAATTCAAATAATTCACTGCGGAGCGAAATGTGCGTACGGTTAACCGTCCGGGTGACCCGCCAAGAGCGTTCCTTGCACGCTTTGGTCTGGCTATAGTGGCTTTAGTCATTGGGCCGATTTTACCGTTTGTTAACAAATCCGTCAACGTGATAGAGCCGATAATGTCCTTCATGGTTACCGGTCGTCCCCGTGCCGCAATCTATTACACAATGGATACTTGCGCTCGGTAAATCCGTCGGAGACCGTTGCAGGCCCCGTCGGATTATAGGCGGTTCCGTCCGGTCGCGCGGCGGTACGCGGCGCAAAGACGCCCTATAACTTGTAAAGAGTAGTCCAGATTCCATCGCGTCGCCGGGAGAGGACGCCGCACGGGGCGTTACGCTGCGGTGGTGACACCCCGAGCAGCCGTTGGGCGGGCCGGCATGATACGATGGGGCGCATGTGGACCAGGGACGTACGGATCGGGAGCGGCAAATGCCAGATCGCACTTTCCGGTGGGCTGGTGGCGCATACGGGGCCGCTCGTGGCCGCACGGTGTGGTGCACACCGCCCCTCGTCCGTTGCACTCGTTTCCGACTCGCGCGTTGCGGAGCTGTATGCGGATCGGGTCGTCGAATCGCTGGAGCAGGCCGATTTTCGCACCTGCGTTTATCGCCTTCGTCCGGGGGAAGGGTCGAAGACCGTAGCGGAACTCGAACGCGTCTACGACTTCCTGATGACCCACCGTTTGGGGCGCGACGGGCTGGTGGTCGCGCTTGGCGGCGGGGTGGTCAGTGACCTCGCGGGGCTTGCGGCGGCCACCTGGATGCGCGGCGTGGATTGGGCGGTGGTTCCGACCACGCTCGTGGGGGCGATCGACGCCGCGATCGGCGGGAAGACGGCCGTCAACCTGCCGGGCGGCAAGAACCTGGTCGGGGCGTTTCACCAACCGCGGTTCATCCTGATCGACCCCGATGTCCTGCGAACGCTCGATGCCGGCGACATCCGGGCGGGACTGGCCGAGTCGATCAAGCACGCACTCATCAGCTCGGCGGGGCTCTTCGACTGGCACGAACAACACGGCATGAGGATCCTGGAGCTTGACGGGAGTGTCCTCACCGAGCTGATCGTCCGCAACATCGAGATCAAGCTTGCGATCGTTACGAAGGACCCGTTGGAACGAAGCGGCGAGCGGGCGTTCCTGAATCTCGGGCACACCATCGGTCATGCCATCGAGGAATGCTGCGGGTATGAGCTGCGGCACGGGGAATGTGTCGCACTCGGCCTCGTGGCCGCGTGCCGCCTGTCGCGCGAGGCGGGTCTGTTGGCCGAGCCGGACGTGGTTCGTATAGAGCGTTTGCTGGCGGCCTTCGGGTTGCCGACGCGACTGGCGTCGCCGATGGACTCCCAGCGCATCGTGCAGGCGCTGGAGCGTGACAAGAAGGTCCGCGACGGCAAGGTCCGCTTTGTTCTGCTCCAGGAGATCGGACGCCCGGTCGTGTGCGCCGACGTCCCACAGGAGTCGGCCGTTCGGGCGTTCGAATCACTGCTCCCATAACGCGCCGGTTCATGGGCGGACGCACGGGGTGCGTTGATCACAGTTCCACCGCGCGCTCGTCGCGCGGGGGCACTCCCCATAACTCGCTTTCCATAACCGCGCGCTTCGTTCGGCGGCGACCCGCTTGACTCCGGTGCCCGAGCGACCAAGGATGTGATGGAGCCGAACGCTCCGACCGCTGCGCGCTTCTTGGGGGGAAGAGGCAGTGCAAGGATCGCTCACATCGCCCAACGACTCTGTGCAAACTCCCCCGGGGTGCGGTACGCGATGCGGTCATTCGCATGGCCCGCGGTAGCCGGCCGTGTTACGGCCACGTACTCTGCCCGAGAAGTCGCGTCGGCGTGACGCCGGAAGCCCGAGTCGGGCTTCGACGTACGCGCTTCGGGCCGCGTCGCGTTCCCAGAAACGACCAAAGGAGTCAAGACCGTGAAGATTTCGAAACTGTGGCAAGGCAAGACCGCGCGGAGGAAGCTCGTCAGTGTCTGGATGGCTTTGTTGATGCTCGCCAACCCCTGCCTGTTCCTTTCAGGGTGCGGCAACCCGTTTCTCGGCCTCGAAGACTACCAACGAGATCTTCTGTTCGGGGCGCTGGCACTGGCGTTGCTGCGCGAAGTCCGGCAGCTTCAAGGCGACGTGAGCGACCTCGAGGACGCGATCGGTGAGCCACCGGCGGGGCAACCGGAGCCGGGCGCCGACGGCCGAAGCTGTTGGGACATCGACGGCGACGACCAGGCCGATCCTGAAGAAGACACCAACGGCGACGGCTTCTTCGACGCTTTCGACTGCCGGGGGATGGACGGCGCTCCCGGCGCCGACGGGCTGCATTGCTGGGACCTCAACGGCAACGGTGTGGCCGACGCCGGCGAGGACGTGAACGACGACGCCTCGATCGACCTGAACGACTGCCGCACCAACGGCAGCAACGGCTCGAGCGAAGCGGTCGACGGGCTCAACTGCTGGGATCTGAACGGAAACCGGCAGGCCGACCCCGACGAGGACCGCAACAACGACGGCTTCTTCGACGCGCTGGATTGTCAGGGGGCCCGTGGGTCCAACGGCGCGAACGGGGCCGGCGCGACCGGCCCGGCGGGCCAAAACGGCCTCAGTTGCTGGGACCTCAACGGTGACGGAGAGGCCGATCCCGAGGAGGACATTACTCAGGACGGCTTTTTCACGGCGCTGGACTGCCGAGCGGCGGGTGAGGGTGTTGACGGTCTGCACTGCTGGGACCTCAACGCCAACGGGGTGGGCGACGAGCCGGAGGATCTTGACGGCGACGGTTTCTTCACGGCCCTGGACTGCCGCGGCGCCGACGGTCAGGACGGCACTGACGGTCAAGATGGTGCGGATGGCGCCGATGGTACCGACGGCGCGGACGGGCTGCACTGCTGGGACACGAACGGCAACAACATCGGTGATGCGGAAGAGGACGTCGACGTCGACGGTTTCTTCACGGCGCTGGACTGCCGCGGCGCCGACGGTGTGGACGGCACCGATGGTACCGACGGTGCGGACGGCGCGGATGGTCTGAACTGCTGGGATGTAAATCAGAACGGCACCGCGGACCCGAACGAGGACCTCGACGGTGACGGCTTCTTTACGGCGCTGGACTGTCAAGGGGCCGACGGCCAGGACGGGGTGGACGGCGCCGATGGCACCGACGGTCTGAACTGCTGGGACACGAACGGCGACGGCGTCGGCGACGTGGAAGAGGACGTTGACGGCGACGGTTTCTTCACGGCGCCGGACTGCCGCGGTGCGGACGGTGCCGACGGGACGAACGGCACGGACGGTCTGGACGGCCGGGACGGGCTGAATTGCTGGGACCTCAACGGAAACGGCACGGCCGAGCCGGAAGAGGACATCACCCAGGACGGCTTCTTCACCGCTTTGGACTGCCAGGGCGGCGGCGACGGCACGAGCGGGTTGAATTGCTGGGACACCAACTCGAACGGTATCGGCGATCCCGCCGAGGACCTCGACGGTGACGGTTTCTTCACCGCGCTCGATTGCCGCGGCGCGGACGGCGCCCCCGGCGCCGATGGTTTGAGCTGTTGGGACCTCAACGGCGACGGACTGGGCGACCCCGAAGAGGATGTCGACCGCGACGGCTTCTTCACGGCGCTCGACTGCCGCGGAGCTGACGGTCAGGACGGCGCGGATGGGCAGGACGGACTCGACGGCGGCGACGGCCTGAGCTGTTGGGATAGCAACGAGAACGGCATCGGCGACATGGCCGAGGACATCGACGGCGACGGATTCTTCACGGTGATGGACTGTCGCGGCCCGGCCGGGGCTAATGGTCAGGATGGACTCGACGGCGCCGACGGTTTGAGTTGTTGGGACCTGAACGGCAATGGTGACGGCGATCCGGAAGAGGACACCAACAGCGACGGCTTCTTCACTGCGGCCGACTGTCGCGGCCCGGCCGGCGCCGATGGTGCCGACGGTCAGGACGGAGCAGACGGTGCCGACGGTCAGGACGGAGCAGACGGTGCCGACGGTCTGAGCTGTTGGGACTTGAACGGCGATGGCAACGGAGACGCGGAGGAGGACGTCGACGGTGACGGGTTCTTCACGGCGCTGGATTGCCGCGGGGCCGACGGAGCGGACGGTCTTGACGGCGCGGACGGTGCTGATGGCGCCGACGGCCTGAGTTGCTGGGACACGAACGGCAACGGCATCGGCGACATGGAAGAGGATTTGAACGGCGACGGGTTCTTCACGGCGCTGGATTGCCGCGTGGGGCGTGACGGGGCCGACGGACTGAGCTGTTGGGACCTTAATGCGAACGGCAATGCCGATCCGGAGGAGGACCTTGACGGCGACGGATTCTTCACGGCGCTGGATTGTCGCGGCCCGGTGGGCGTGGACGGCACGGACGGCGCCGACGGCACGGACGGCCTGCACTGCTGGGACCTCAACGGCGACGGCATCGCGGATCCGGAAGAGGACATCGACGGCGACGGATTCTTCACGGCGCTGGACTGCCGCGGTGCCGACGGGCAGGACGGCTCGGACGGTGCAGACGGCCAGGATGGGGTCGACGGCGTAAGCTGTTGGGACCTCAATGGCAACGGTGTGGGCGACGCCAATGAGGACATCAACAACGATGGACTGTTTTCGGCCCTCGACTGCCGCGGCGACGGGATGTGGACCGGCGTCAACGGCCTGAACTGCTGGGACCTGGACGGCGACCGGATTGCCGATCCCGACGAGGACATCAACGGCGACGGTTTCTTCACCGCTGCCGATTGTCGCGGTGCGGCCGGTCAGGACGGCGTCGACGGCCGGGACGGCGTCGACGGACAGGATGGCGTGGACGGCCTGAGTTGTTGGGACCTCAACGGGAACAGCGTGGCCGACGCGAATGAGGACATCAACGGCGACGGCGACTTCGACGCGCTCGACTGCCGTGGGGCCGACGGCCAGGATGCCATCGACGGTGCGGACGGCGTTGACGGTGCCGATGGTCAGGATGGGGCCGACGGGATCAACTGCTGGGACCTCGACGCCGACGGCGTGGCCGACCCGGGCGAGGACACCAATGGTGACGGCTTCGTCGACGTGCAGGATTGCCGCGGCACGGGCGGAGCGCTCGAGCCGACGATGATCTTCTTCGATACGTTCATCGACGATTTCTTCACCGTCGGAAACGGGTCTTATTCGTCGCTTCGCGTCGGCGCCGAGCTGCGGCCGCTTCCCATTGAGGAGCCGGCCCTGGGCCCGACCGAGGTGGTGGCGTACCGGACCGTGGTGCCGTTTCTCTATGACGAGACGGGGCATGATGACCCGGCGGTCGATCAGAACCAAATCAACATGCGGATGTTCTTCTGGCGCGAAGGGCCGGTCGACGACTGCTTCGTCGTGCGGTTCGACGCATTCCGCGGCCGGCATGGCGAGGGCATCGACGCGTACGGCACCGAGCGCTATTTGAAGTTCAATGACCCGGCCGTGCCCAGTCCGTTCGGGACGATGGTGGTGGTCGACCTGCCGCTGAATAACTCCGACGGCGTTGGGCCCGGCGGACTGGGGCTTCCGGGCGATCTCCGGGCCGGTGACTTCCTGTCGTTCGAGCTGAACATCCTGCCGGATTCGATGATCGATCCGGACGTCTCGTTCGCCCTGATGGGCGTCGAGTTCTTCGAGACCCACGCGGGCAGCGTCGCCGTCAGCCACGCGACGGTGTTCGAGACGCTCGACGATGTCGACTGCCCGGTCGTTCGGGAGTGCCGCAGCGATCGCGACTGCGACGACGGCAACTTCTGCAACGGCATGGAGACCTGCGACGGCGATGGACAGTGCGTCGCGGGCGAGTTCCCCTGCGCGGACGAGGGGCAGATGTGCGACGAGGTGGATGACATGTGCGTATCGTGTGACGAGCCGGTCGGGACCGGCAAGGTGGTTATCTGCCACGTGCCGGACACTCAGCCCGACGGGGCGCACACGCTCATGGTGGGGAGCGGTGCCGTAAACGGCCATCTCGATCACGGTGACACGCTGGGGCCGTGCGGCGTGGATTGCGGGGCCCCGTAGGCGCGCAACTGGACTGACAACAGCCATCGCGAGAACCGGTGTCGACCGAAGGGCGAGGTCTGCGCCGCGGCCGTAAATGGCGGTGATGACCGCAACGGCCGTCGCGGAGCACGCCTGGGCGCTGAGCGAGTTGCCGGATATCCTGGCCCGCCGCACCGTCACGGGCCGGCCCGACGATGACGGTCCCGCGCTGGAACCGGCAAGCTCATAACGACTTCAGCTTCCGGTAACTCCCCAACTCCGGTTTCCGCCGGCGGACCGTGTGGGCCGCAAATCGTACTCGACAGCCAACGCCCGATAGCTTGTGACGTTGCCGGCGCATGCCCGCGCAGGGCCTCCCAGCGCGCCTCTTGCCACACCGCGCACAAAGCGTGGGAACTACACACACGTCTGCTGCGACTAATCTCCTGACTGGTGGACACGCGACTGTGTCACGAACGTTACGCGGGACACCGACTCTTGCGGGGGAACAGAACCATGGATCGACGAAGACGAACGCGTGCATCGGGAGTATGGGCGCTCGGGCTGTTTTTTCTGGCGGCGCCGGCCTCGGCGAGTATCAAGCTGATTACCCTGCCACCGCGCGAACGGGTCGAGCTTCAGCTCGACCATCCGGGCGTGACGCTTGTCGAGGAGGAGCGGATCGTGCCGCTGACGGCGGGGGTCAATGACGTGGTCTTCGCCTGGGGCAACGCCGCGGTCGACTTCGGCAGCATTCAATTCCGGTGCCTCAGCCCGCTGGACAAGGTGCAGGTCCTTTCGGTTTCGTATCCGCCGGGCGAGAGCGCGTTGACCTGGCAGGTAGCCGCGACCCAGGCGTTGTCGGCTCGCGTGCGGATCGGGTACATCGTCGGCGGTCTGGACAAGTCGTTCGCCTATCGGGCGATCGCGAGTCGTGATGAGAGCCGATTGACGCTGCGGCAGTACATCCTGCTGCACAACAACGCCAACGAGGATTTCGGTGAGGCGGGCATGTGGGCCGGCTTCGGCGAGCATTTCGAACGCCCCATCGGCGTCAACGAAACCAAGCAACTGCTCTCGGCGAAGTTCACCGAGGTGCCGGTGCGAAAGGCCTACCTCGCCGACCTGTCCGAGTACGGGTACCTGAACCCGGCCAAGAATCAATTGCTCGTGCCGATGCAGTATGTCCTGACCAACGACGCGGCCAGCGGCCTGGGCGGATTCCCCCTGGCCCCCGGCAAGGTGCGGATCTTTCAAGACGACGGCCGTGGGACGCAGGCTTTCATCGGCGAGGATTGGGGCCGGTTCACGCCTCGCGACGACGAGATGAAGCTGTTCCTTGGACAGGCCAAGGACATCGTCGTCAAACGCACGATCGGCCGTCGCGAGGCGGTCCGCGTGCTCGGCAACCTGTATGACTATCACGTGGTCGTGAAGTACGAGATCGAGAACTTCAAGGACGGCGCGGTGGTGCTGGACCTGGCCGAATCGCTGCCGGCGCTTCGGGCCGAGGTGCTTCGAGACACCCGCCGTGACGTGGAATGGCAGTTCGGCGGCGACGGCACGTTGCAGGAAATGCAGGACGCCGCCAGGAGCACCGCCGACAAGGTCGAGTTCAACGTGCCCCTTCCGCCGCGCGGGGAAGACCAGAAGGCCGTGAAGCAGGTGCATACGTTCCACGTCATAATCAAGAACGAATGGTAATCAGAACTCGGGGAAAGGGGGATTGCGATGAAGAAGATCGTGGCATCCGTGATCGTGACCGCCGCTGCCGCCGGGCCGCTGTCGGCCAGAAACGTCGATCTGTCCACTGTGCCGCCGCGGGATTCGGTTCAACTCACGATCTACAACAGTGAGGACCTGACGCTGGTTCGCGAAACACGGACCATCTCGTTCAAACCGGGCGTCAACCCGCTCCAATTCTCGTGGGCCAACACCCTGATCGACCCCACGAGCGTCGATCTGCGGTTCAAGAGCCATTCGGGCGAGCTCGATCTGCTGGATGCCACCTTCCCGCACGACAAGCCGCAGATGGTGTACTGGAACGTGCGCAGCGAATTCACGGGTGACGCCGTCGTCGAGATCACCTACTTCACCAGCGGCGTCACCTGGTCGGCCGACTACGTCTGCACGTCCGACGCCGCGGAGGAGACTCTGTCGTTCGAGGGGTTCGTTCGGATCACCAACAACTCCGGAGAGGATTACCCGGATGCCGAAGTCCGAATGGTCGTTGGCACGATAAACCTCGTCGAACGGATCGAGGAGCTCGCCCGCCGCGGGGCCATCTCGCGCCAGGACGCGGACTACTTTCGCGACGGAAACCGCCAGGCCATGTCAAAGGTCGCCGGCCGGATGATCCGCGCCGAGCTTGAGGCCGCCGCGGATGAAGCCGCCGCAGCGCCGAAGGAAATCCTGAAGGAGGGTCTGTCCGAGTACTTCATGTTCACAGTGCCGGGGACGGAGACGATCAAACACACCTGGTCCAAGCGGATGCGGCTGTTTCAGGGCCTGAAGGTGCCGTTCCACACGGTGTACCGCTTCCGGCCCGCGGAATATGGGGAGCAACTGGTCCGCATCGTTCTGCTTCGCAACGACACAGCGAGCCAGCTCGGCGAGACGCCGCTACCCGACGGAACCGTCCGCTTGTTCCGCGACAACGGGCGGGACGGGTTGTCGTTCGTCGCTCAGCGGGCGGTGCCCTACGTGCCGATCGGTGAGCGGATCGAGCTGAACCTCGGCCCCGATCCGGAGGTCATCCACGAGCGCATTCGGCTCAGCAGCGCTCGCGACAACTTCTGGTTCCAGCGGCACGGAACGAGCGAGTACTTCAGCCTCCAGAAGGGCCACCGGGTCGAAACCAACGACCGCGTCGTGGGCTGGGACGATCATCAGCAGTGGGTGGAGCGGATCCGCAACTACCGCCGCAAACCGATCGCCGTGCAGTTCCGCCGCACCTTCCCGGGCCACGTCGTGTTCCTCAGCGACCTTCAGCCGAAGCTGCACGACTACCGCACGCCGCAGTTTTCCGCCACGATCGGGGCCGGCGAGAGGCGGGAACTGGCCTACGAGCTCGTCATCCACCAGGGCTACAACCAGAAGCAGGACAACGTCACGCTCGAGCAGGCCGGCTGACGCCACCGCGCCTCGGGCCTGACGCGCGGAACACGGAGCGGGGACGTTGTCCCGCCCCTCGGCGCCGCAGGTGCGGTCGGCGGATTGCGCCCGGATTCCTTCGTCCGAACGCCCGGCCCGCCCGTTATAGTGGGTGAAAGGGCCGAGGTGGAAGCGGGTACCGTCAGGAACGGTCGGCCGTGACCGATGAGGATCGTCCTTTAGTCCAGCGGGCGAGTGCGGGTGACCGGTGCGCGCTGACCGAGCTGATCAGGCAATGGAACCGGCCGATCCTGTCGGTCGCGTACCGGGTGCTCGGTGACTCGCACGATGCACTGGATGTACGGCAGCAGGCGTTCCAACGGATCGTGGCCCGAATCGGGACGTTCGACCCTCAAGGGCAGTTCGCCCCGTGGGTGTACCGCATCGTGGTCAACCTCTGCCGTGACCTCCAGCGCGCCAGGGGACAAAGCAGCCGGGCGCTTGGTGAGCTGAAGACGCGTGCGGCATCGGGCGGCCCGGATCCCGCGGCCGCGGTCCCCGGCGAGCGGACGGAGGTCTCGGCGGCGGTTCGCGACGCGATCCTGGCCCTGCCAGCCGAGGAGCGCGAGGTGATCGTCCTGCGCGAGTATGCGAACCTGTCGTTCTCGCAAATGGCGAGAACGCTGGATGTCCCGGCGTCCACACTGAAGTCACGGGCCCTGCGGGGTCTGAGGCGGCTGCGGACGCGACTGTCCCATCTGGAATGCGGCATGGGCCAAGGGCGAAGCGATTCGTGAATTGCGACGAATTCAACGAGCGGTTGGCCGGGTTCCTCTACGGCGAGACGGACGGCGCTGACCGCGAGATGATCGAAGCACACCTGAGCGCCTGCCCGACGTGCGCTCAAGAGACCGCTTCGCTTCGTGCGACGCGCTCGCTGCTGAGTACGTGGGAGGCGCCGGACACCGACGTCGACGTGGAGGCCGTGCTCGCGGGTGCAACATCCGGGCGAACGCAGCCGACCGGCATACAGCGGCGGTGGCGGCACCTGCGTTCCGGCGTCGTGGGTGTCGCGGCCGGCGTTGCGGCATTCCTGTTCGCTTCGCAGCTTCCTGTGGGCTGGCTCGCTGGAGGCACTACGCCGCGGGCGGATGCTGCCGGCCGGCAGTACCTGCTTCTGCTCTACCAGGAGCCGGGCGGGTCACTGTCCGCGGAAGAGAGCGAAAACCGGGTGGGAGAGTACTCCGCCTGGGCGTCGGCGGGCCGGCGGGCCGGGACCATCCTCATGGGCGCCAAGCTCGCCTCCGCGCGGCAACGGTTACCCGACCTGGGCGAGCGCCATCCGTCGCCCGATGAGCCGGGCAATGATGACGACGTGGTTGTCGGCTATTTCCGCCTTTCCGCCGACTCGATGGAGGAAGCGCTGAAGATCGCCCGGACCTGCCCGCACCTGAGGTACGGCGGCCGGCTGGAGTTGCGGCCGATCGATGACAAGCCGCGCGGCTGACGAGAACAAGGAACTCGACGAAAGGAGCAACGCACGTGTGTAACATGACCCGCAATCACCGACTGTTCGTGGGAGCGCTGGCCGGTACGGGGATCGTGGCGCTATCCGGGCTGCAAGCCCTGTGGGCCGACAGCCGCGCGGGCGAAGAGGGTGCAAGACTCTCCGTCCGCTCGCTCGGCTTTGGGGACTCGCTTCTGATCCAGGTCGCGGTGAGCGATCTGGACCGCGCGATCGCGTTCTATCGCGACGTGCTCGGGTTCGAGCTGTTCCATCGCAACGATTCGCTGTCGTGGGCCAAGGTGCGTTCGCCGGTGACCAACGTCGTCATCGGCCTGGGCGCGTCGGCGAAGCCCAAGGGCAGCGGGACCCTGACCTTGAACTTCACCGTCAGGGACATCGAGCGGACGCGGAAGCTACTCGAGGAGCGCGGCGTCACCTTCACCGGCCCGACCATGACGATCCCCGGTGTCGTGAAGCTCGCCGACTTCGCCGACCCCGACGGCAACCGCATCCGCCTGGCCCAGGGACTGAACGCCAAGGCCGGCTGAGCGTCCGGGCTAGACCTTCCTCGTTACATCCTCGTCCGGCCGCGGATGGCGGATTCGAGCATGCCGGGGGTGGCGTACTCGATCTGCGACCCGACGGCCAGCCCGCGGGCGGGGCGGGTGACCAATACGTTCATATCGCTCAGGATGCTCTGGATGTGCAGCGCCGTGCCGTCGCTTTCCAGCGTGGGGTTCAGCGCCAGGACCACTTCGCGCACCTGCTTGCTGCGGACCCGCTCGACCAGCGCGTCAATCGTGAGGTGTTCGGGCTCGACGCCCTCGAGCGGTGAGAGGTGGCCCATCAGCACGTGGTAGACGCCGCGGATCAGGCCCGATTCCTCCAGCGCCATCACGTCCCGCGGCTGTTCCACCACCCAGACCTCGGCCTGATCGCGGGTCGCGTCGGAGCAGATCCGGCACGGGTCGCGCTCGGTCAGGTTGTAGCAGACGCCGCAGTGGATCACCTTTTCCTTGACGTCGAGGATCGCCTGGGCCAGCGCGGCGGCCGACTCGCGAGGCTCGCGGAGCACATGAAAGGCGATCCGTTCCGCACTGCGCGGACCGATCCCCGGCAGCTTCTGGAACTGTTCCTTCAACCGCGACAGCGATTCGATTGTCTCAGTGCTCATCCCGGCAGGAGTTACGAGTTACAAGTTACCGGTTACGAGTTACAGTTGACGGGGCCCATTTCGGCGTTTCGGTTTTTCGGCGTTTCAGCTCTTCCCTCCGCCGAGCATGTCGCTGAGGCCCGGTGGGAGTTGCAGCCCGCCGGTCAGCTCCGCCATCTCGCCCTGCATGGCTTCCTGCGACTTGGTGACCGCAGAGCAGACCGCGCCCCGGACCAGGTCCTCCAACAGCTCCACGTCGCCCGCCGCTTGCGGATCGATCTTGACCTCGACCAGCGTGCCCTTGCCGTCGACGATGGCCCGCACCATCCCTCCACCGGTGTCGGCCTCGTAACGGCGGCTCGCCAGCTCGGCCTGTAGCTTCGCAATCTGCCCCTGCATTTCCTTGGCCGATTTGATCAGCCCGGCCAGGTTTCCCAGACTTCCGAACATCAGTGTTTACTCGCTTTGTGTTGGCTCGATCGTCACTTCGTCTGTATTGCCGACTTCGTCAGGCGCGGCAGTTGGCGCCGGTTTCGGCCTGGGCCGCACGTCGACCAGGCGGCCGTCCACCGCCTCCTTGACGCGCAGGACGAGCGGGTCCGCGGCGACGCGCTGCCATTGCTCGGAGCTGACCCGCACGGGGGCCGGGCGCATCGGCGCGGCTTCCGCCTTGGCCGATCCTGGCCGCGCTGATCCTGGCGCCGAGGACGGGGCCATCGCCCCGCGCTGCTTCGGCGGATGCGACCGGGTCACTTCGTCAGCGGGTTTCGCGGCTTCGCTGACGGTCGCGGTGGTGCCGGGCGTCACGCCCTCCCGGTCACCTGCTCCGTTTTTTTTTAACTCGGCCGCCGGCTTCGGCGCCGCCGCGGACTCGCTTGCGCCGCTGAGTCCGTCGATCCACTCGCGGATGTCCGAGAACTGCCGGGCCATGGCCAGCCGCACGACCGCCGCATCTGCAAGGGCGCGCCCCGCCCCGCTGTACTTGACGTTTCGCCGCAACTCCTCGAGCAGCGAGATCATATAGACGAACGTCGGCGCATCGAACCGCCCCGCCTGGGCGGCGTAGGCAGCACGCACTGCGGCCGGAACGTCCACCAGTTCGCTCTCCGGCCCGCATACCCGCATCAACATCAGCGTGCGCAGGTGTTCGATCAGATCATCGCAGAGGCGCTCGACGGTTCGCCCGGTCTGTAACGCCGTTTCCAGCGCCGCCAGCGCCGCCGATGCGTCCTGCGCGGCGACTGCCTCAATCAGGGCCGCCGCCTGCTCATCGTGCCGCGGCGGGATGACCTCGTCGGCGATCGCGAGCGTCAGGTGCTGCGATTCGTACGACACGAGCTTGTCGAGCAGTGACAACGCGTCGCGCATGGACCCGTTGCCCAGCCGCCCGAGCCGTCGAAGCACGTCTTCGTCGGCCTTGATGCCCTCATCCTTGCAGATCTTGTCGAGCTGCCTGGTGATCGTGCGCGCATCGATGGCGTTGAAGTCGAACTGCTGGCAGCGGCTGACGATCGTGGCCGGCACCTTCTGGAGCTCCGTGGTCGCCAGAATGAACTTCACGTGGCCCGGCGGCTCCTCCAGCGTCTTGAGCAGGGCGTTGAACGCCTGCGTGCTCAGCATGTGCACTTCGTCGATGATGTAGATCTTGAACCGTGACCGCGCCGGCCGGAGCGTCGCGTTGCTCCGCAGGTCGCGGATGTTGTCCACCCCCGTGTTGCTCGCCGCGTCGATCTCGATGACGTCGACGTCCTCGCCCTCGCCGATCGCCACGCACGAGTCGCACGCACAGCATGGCGTCACCGTCGGGCCGGGCGACTGGAGGCAGTTGAGCGACTTGGCCAGGATCCGGGCCATCGTCGTCTTGCCCACCCCGCGGGTCCCGGTGAACAGATACCCGTGGTGGACGCGGTCGCCCCTGATCGCGTTGCTCAGCGTGGTCGCGACGGGCGACTGCCCGACGACCTCGTCAAAGGTCCGGCTGCGGTATTTGCGAGCGAGAACGCGATAGGACATCGCGGCGATGCTCCTGCTGCACTCACGGGTAAGGCTGTAACGCCGGGGATTATCCCCGGCGACGAACGCCATGGACGCCGCCCTCGGCGACGAACGCCATAGAATGCCGCGCCGGGGCTTATCCCCGGCGACGAACGCCATGGACGCCGCCCTCGGCGACGAACGCCATAGAATGCCGCGCCGGGGCTTATCCCCGGCGGCGCATCCGGCGAGCCGGTCCGCCCGCCGATGTTCGACCTTCGCGCGAGCCTCGGCCTCCGCCGCCATCCAGCAAAGGCGGCGCTACATCCATCGACCGGCGCTTGTTGACGACCAGGCGTACCACGGCACCTGAGAGGACCAAGTGGGCTGCTCTGTCTCCAGCCTGACCCGTTGCCTGGGCCACCCACTGCATGGGGCCTGGCCGTCAACAAGCGCCGGCCGGATGCAATCATAACGGCAATCCCGCCTCCGTAGAACGGCCCCGACTCCGATCGCCGCGTCCCTTCGTGGTCTGCCCGCCGATCAACCGCTCAGCGTAGTTTCTACTAGTTTCGCGAGAATTCACACGGCTGCCAACGAAAAGTGGCGGCGGTCCGTGCGAATCAATGTCAGGCGGCCCGCGCGCCCGGAAGATTCGACCGCAACGGGAGCTGTCGGCCCGCCCGCGTTACTCCCACACCCGATCGGCCGTATTTGGCGCCCCAAGGCGACGACTACGGTCGATGCCATTCGTCGCAGCTCGGGCATAAAGTTACGCTACAAAGGCTGTTCGTCCGATGGGCCCGCCGGAGTCGCTCGAAATCGTCGCCGGCCCAGATCGCCTCCAGCGACTGCTCGTTCAGGTCTCCCACGGTGTGTAGGCCGCGGAAGTCCTGGTCGCAGACGGTGACTCGTCCGTCGGCCAGCACGACGCACCGCGACCGCAACCGTCGGCAGGCCGATCGCCCCGGCGGCGCCATGTTCATGACGCTCCGGTCCTCGATCTGCCCGGCCCGGTGGCTGTATCCGGAGATGCAGACGGCTCCCACCCGCCGCAACCAGCCGTCGTGGAACGCGTCGAGCTCGTGAAGGTTCTCGCGCGCCTTGGTCAGCTCGGGAACGACAATCGGACGAACCGTGTGGCGCTCCTGTCGAAGCGCCGACACCCGCTCGATCCGCGCCAGCACGTCTTCGAGCTGCGCCCTCGCCGGATCGCCGGGCGATTGAACTTGCCCATACAACTCCGGCGTCCACGCGTCCAACACGACGTTCAGTACATCCACCTGATGTGCGATGATGCTCGCGATCTTCAACTCGTCCAGATCGACGCCCGCGGTGCGTACGCAGAGCCCGTAAACACCGCGTTCGTCCTCATCCGCGCCGCCGGGCCGCAGGGCATCCAGCACGGCTTCGAATTGCGGATGACGCAAGGGCTCACCGAATCCACCGAGAACCACGAGCGAGTCGTCGAACCGGGAAAGCTCGCCGGCGATCTTCCGCACCGCCTCCACCTCGATCGGGCCGCGCCGGCCGACTCGATCGCCTCGGGGCCGCAACACCGCGTCGGGATACGGATCATCGGTCGTAAGCTCGATCTCGACCTCCCGCGGCAGCGGCTCGATCGTGTCGCGCTCCCGCCGTTGGAGCCACCGGCCGGTCGCAAGGGCATCCGGATCGGGATGATCGCGGAGCAGCGCTGACACGGCGCGCATTGCCCGTTCCGTGTCGACAATCAGGCGACCCGCCGCGTGTCGAACCTCGGCGGGCAGGTCGAAGCACGCCGGCTGGAAGATCAGGTCCTTCAGCGGGTTGTCCGGTTTGTAGGTGAAGATCCAGCCGATGGGGACGTTCTGCCGTCCGACTTCGCGGATCAAATCCGCGTCGAGGACAAGGCCCGCGATCCCGGGCGGGGCCTGGCAGAACACCATCCGCGTCTGCTCGGCCAGCGCCCGCCGATGCCCGATCATTCGGTCGGCCAGCGCCGGGTCGAACGCGGCCGCGGCCGGCGGAACCGCCAACAAGGCGTCGGCTTCCTTGTTTTCGAGCAGCCCGGCCAACACCCGGCAATCCACGTATTCGTCGAACCACGTCGTGCCGCCGATCCCGCCGCGCCACCCGTCCAGCGCCCATTTCCGCGCCGCGCGCACCAACGACGTCCACGGCGCCTTCACCGCCTCGAACGGCTGGACGTCGGCGCAGGTTCCCTCGAGAAGAGCCCGGCAGCGTTCGGTCTGGTCGTGCGGGCACATGACGGTGGTCGCGCTGACTTCACGTGCCCGAGTGACTCGCTCGACCGTCCGCCGCAACACCGATCTCCCGAGCAACTCGCTTCCGAGATGGCTCCGCGTGCCGAGCGGCGTCGTTTCGAGATCGACCGGAATGGCGGCGATGACGTTCATCCCGACTCCGCCGCGGTCACAATCCGGTCCAACGAATCGCGCAGGATTTCCTTCACCTCGAGCGCTCCGTCGCGCACCGCGGTGATGAACTCCGTGTCCCGGGTGATCTGACGCTTGGCCCGTTCGGTGTCGTCAACGTCGTTCGCGCTGAGCCGCCGGTCGGCCGAGAACCGCCGGAACTCGGCCAGTTGCGTCGCGTGGTTGATGACCTGATAGGCGAGGCTCTCGTGCTGCACACGCGTCCGCAGCTCGTCCACGCGGATCAACCTGTGGTTGAACCGCTCCGGGTCGTGCGTGAGCTCCGCGAGTTCCGCCAGCAGTTCGAGCAGTTCGTCGCACAGGTCCACCGCGCGATCCAGCTCTTCCACGCGAGTCTCGAGCGGCGCACGCGCCAGCGACAGACGTGTCGGATCGCGCCAGCGCGTCGAGTCACGATAGGCGAACCGTGCCGGATCGATCGGCTCGTTGCAGAAGCGATCGACGGCCTCGTGCAGACTCATATCGGTCGTGCCGCGGATCCGGGCCCCGATCCCGCTCGTGTTGATCACTCGGCTCGACACGTCGGCGATGTCCGTCTCGAACTGTTCCAGGTAGGTGAACAGCAACTCGTCGGTGTAGAGCTCCGTCCCGTCCACACTCCTCACCCGCCGCAGGATCGGTCGGTTCCGAACGATGCGGTCCCATTCCTTCATCTCCATCGTGTTGAAGCGGTTGATCTCGCCGCGCCACGATTCGTGGATCTCGACGCCCGGCACATAGAAGCAGTGGCCCGAAAACGCGAGATCCTGCCCCACGAAGATGATCGGATCGCATCCGAGATACGCAGCCAGGTAGAACGCCAGGTGCGCCACGGTCGCCCCGGCTTTGAGCCCCCCGCGCGCACCGAGCTCGTCACCGAGCAGCAGCCGGGCCCAACCGTTGTCCAGCAACGAAACCGGGCCGGGGTAGTCGTCCACCACGTGCCAGGTCGCCTTCGGCTCGGCCACGAGATGTATCCGCTCGAGACCGTCGACACCCTCGAAGAACTTCCGCGACATCACATGGAAGTCCAGACTCGTGACGAAGTCGGGCACGATCCCGCACTTGAGCAGCGGCTTGATCGCGGTCTGCACGGCAATCAGCACCGCCCGCCCCTCGAGCCGCGCCAGCGTATCCAGGTTTCGCGACAGCGACGGCCCGGCGGAGATGACGACGCCCGGATTACCGGCGAACCGGTCGCGCAGGATGTCGATGGGCGGCGTCGTCACGTACGTCCTCAGGTTCATGGCGATGTTCTGGCACGTGATCTTCGAGTTGGCGACCAGCGTCATGAGCGTCATGCGCGTATAGGTCACGAAGTCGGCGATCACTTTCGTCATCGCGTGATGCTGCGCTGAGGCGACCCGCATCGACGGCGGGTGCTGCACGAACTGCGCCCCCAGCATGATCAGCGCGTTGTACGGTTGAAGCTGGGCGTGAAGCCGCGCCTTATCGTCGTCCGTGAGGAGGATCAGCCGCCGGGAACGAACCGGCTCCGTCAGATCCACGCAGGTCAATGCCGCAGCGATCAGCCGGACCGACGGCTCGGTGCACACGATGACCGCCTCGCCCCTCAGTCGCGCGAAGAGGGCGAGGAGGTGATAACCCAGCCCCAGCCCCGACACGACGAAGCAGAACTTGTCCTCGATCGGCACCGACGCGACGAGCTTTTCCGCCTCGGCCTCGGGGTCGTAGCGGCTGTGCAGGTAGACGAGCCGGCCGTCGGGCGTGCACACCTTCGCGGTCCAGCTTCCGTTGCGCGCGGGCTCGATCGGGACGCGCCCATCGTCGGGCACCGCGTCGACGCGCAGCGCCAGTTCCGGGTCGCAGGACCACAGTGCCCGCATGTTGTGCACGAACATCTCGTTGCCGACCGCGGGTGTCTCTTGCGTCTTCGAGGATGTGTGGGTTGATGGCGCCATCCGTGGCATCGTAGACTCAGCGTCGTTGGCGAGTCGGCGGAATCCGCAACACAGTGGGGCCGCGGGCGTCGTCGAACGCCCGCGGGCGTACGACGGCCGTGCGCAACCGGCGCAGATAGGCCCGTCGGGAAATCTCGACCGCACCGAAGCGCTCCAGGTGCGGCGTCATGAACTGCACATCGAGCAGCGCGTAGTCACGCGACCGCATTCGCTCGACCAGCGCCACGAGGGCGACTTTGGACGCATCCGTGGTCCGATGAAACATCGACTCGCCGAAGAACGCCGCGCCGATCGCAACTCCGTACAGCCCGCCCGCCAGCCCGTCACCCTGCCACGCCTCGACGCTGTGCGCAAAGCCCAAGCGGTGCAGCGCCCGGTACGCGGCCAGAATCTCCCGCGATATCCACGTTCCTTCGCGGCGATCGGCGCACGCCGCAATCACTTCGTCGAACGCGTCATTGACCGTGATCCCGAACTCCTCCCGCCGGATCCTCGACCGCAGCGAGCGCGAGACGATCAGCCCGTCGAGCTCGATGATCGCACGCGGGTCCGGCGCCACCCAATGCAGCTCACCCTCGTCATCAGCCATGGGGAAGATCCCCGCCGCGTAGGCCGTCAGCAACCGTTCCGGTTCGAGCTGCTCGTTCATCATTCGGCTGTGCAGCACCGCTCGAGACCCTCAGAATCGGCAAAACAGCGGGACGGCGCTCACCGCGATCCCGCCGTCGCGGATCACCGTATAGTCGCTTCGAGCGCTGATAGCCCGCTCCCAGTAGGGCACGGCGTACTGAAGCGACATCGAGCGCTCGTTGTGGCCGTCCTGGCGCTCGAAGTGAATCGGCCATGCCTGTTCGGCGATCGGAACCCGATGGATGTGCTCATCCGGGTTCTCGGGAATCGGGGCCGGGTAGTTGATGCTCCAGAAGCCAGGACCCGGAAGCGCTTCCGTGAGGAGTCGCTCGACGAGCCGGCGCGTGATATCCGTCGTTGTGGGCCAGTCCACGTCGATCCCGATCCGCACGGCCTGCGAGACCGCCAGCGCCCGGTGTCCCAGCAACGCCGCCTCCCGCGCCGCCGCCACGGTGCCCGAATAGTAGACGTCGACGCCGGTGTTGGCTCCGCGGTTGATGCCCGACACGACCAGGTCGATCGGAGCCGGGATCAAACCGCCGTGCGCCAGGCGCACACAATCTGCCGGCGTGCCGTCGACGGCATGCACGGCCCCGAAGTGTTCATGCTCCACGACGCGAATCCTTATCGGTCTTCCTGTCGTGATCGCGTGGCCGCACGAAGATCGCTCGGTCAGCGGTGCGACGACGTGCACCCGGCCCAGATGCCGAATCGCCTCGAAGGCGGCGTGTAGCCCCGGCGCGTCATAACCGTCATCGTTCGTCAGCAGAACGTCCATTCACCGGTCCTGAAGGTCGTATAACTCGTAAGGGCAAACCCGCCTGGGCGATTTGCCGATGAAGCGCACGCAATCGTACATTGTAATCAGGTAAGTCTTCCCAGACTTCCCAGCTTGCGCAGCATTCTGCGCCTGTACCCTCGCGGAGTTGCTCGGCCGCGAGAACGAGACCGTCGCACGGCCGGTGCCGGGCGACCGAACGGATGACCCCATCCGTGATGATACACAGTACACGATCCGCCGCCCGCGCCCAGAAGCACCTGGACCGCGCCGCGGGCCGATCGATTGGTTCATCGCGCTGAGGCGGGCTTTCCGCTCTGTTTGCGAGGGCGAGACACAAATGAACGAGACCATCACCCCTGTCCGCGAAGCGACCTTGGCCCTCCCCGCACAAGCACCCCTGGTCCGAGTCACGGCCGGCCTCGGTTCCGCGGGCCAGAAGACCTGGAACCTCCGCCGCGTCGTGACGCTGATCGGGTCCCGTCGACCGGCCCACATCGTCCTCCACGATCGCGACATCAGCGGAGCCCATTGCGTCATCGTCAATACGGGAACGGACGTCATCCTCCGCGATCTGCACAGCCGCGGCGGCACGTTCTGCAACCAGGACCCCATCGAGATCACCACCCTCGCCGACGGTGACGTGATCACCATCGGCGAAACCAAGATGCAAGTGGCCATTCAGGGCCCCGCCGATCCCAAGGAGGACTCCGGATGCGGTCTCAAGCTGGAGGATCCGCTGCGCTTCCCGCATGCCGTGACCGTGCAGCTCCTCCACACCGATCACTCGTGGGAGATTGATCAGGCCGTGGTGCTCATCGGAAAGCACGGTGGGGCCACGATTCACCTGGACCACGAGGAGGTCGTCCCGCGCCACGCCATCTTGTTCCGTTTCGTGGATCGCCCCGCGGTGTTCGATCTCGGTGGGCCGACCGGGTTATGGGTCAACGGACAGAGGTGTTCCTTGACGCCGCTCGACGACGGTGATTGCCTGACCGTTGGCCCGTTCGGCTTGTCCGTCCACTATGTCGATCCCTCCGCAGGCGCCAAACCCGCCAAACCCGCCGCCACCGCACCGCCCGTGCCGGTCCCGCCCGCGCCGGCCCCCGCGCCCGTCGATCCTCCTCAGCCCGCGCCCGATCCCGAGCCGTTTGGTGCAACGACGATGCTGGGTGAGTATGCCGCGGCTCATCATCAGGTCGGCGTCGAGGTCGGCGGCGGGCCGGCGATCCCGGACCTGAGCGCCCCGGTGGCTCCGCCGCCGGACGGGCTCGAGAACGCACCGCCGGCTGTTGACTCCAACATCTCCGAGCTGTGGGACCGCCTCAACTCGTGGCAGTCCCGCCTGGCCCAGAACGCGACCGCGCTAAGCAAACAGGAGTCGGACTTGGCGGCCCGCTCCGCCGAGCTGGACGCCCGAGACGCGGCCCTTCGCGGCGAACTGCACGACCTCACCCGCCTGAACGAGAAGATCACATTGCGCGAGAAGGACCTCGCCCGCCAAGCCGCCGACATTCAAGCCCGTACGGACGAACTCAAGACCGCGATGAAGGCGTTCGCCGATAGAGAGGCGGAATTTGAAAAGGGTGTCGCTGAGCTGCAACGGCGCGAGCACGCCATCACGCAGCGATGGACCCGGATGCGGTCGGCGTCATGCGCCCACTGCGGCAAGCCGCTTCAGCTCGGGCAGTGATCCGGGACGGGCCGCGCGTCACGGAAGCATCAAGCCCGTTATCCGTGCTTCAAAAACGACCCGCCCGTCGATCACCCCCTGCGTTTCCGACACGATCCGACGCTGTCGGACGGCCATCGCCACACACAGAACGTAAAGCCGCGCCGGCGGAACGACCGTTTCCCGGAACTTGCACCGGTCCACACCGCCGAACCCGACGAACCCGACCAGCCCCCCGGCCAGTCGGGCAACCACGGCCGATGCCTGCGCCGCCATTTCGAGCATCAAAACGCCAGGTAGCAGCGGCCTTCCAGGTACATGTCCACGAACCCACCACGCGTCCAATTCGATATCGGCGTACGCCACGCCCTGAGCGTTCACGGCATCCCAATGGCACAGGCCGTCGAGAACCTGGAATTCGAACGCCTGCGGCAGAAGCTCGTAGATTTGTTCCTTCGTCAAGAAGGTGTGATCCACGTCCACACGTGCCAGATCGATCAGAAGCGGCGGCGGCATCGTGGGGTGCACCTCCGACCCGCCGCACCCCCATCAAGGCGCGGTGTGCGATGGCGTGGCGGGCCTGATTGGGCAAAAAATCGGCGAGGCAAACGGCTTACGTGGCGGACGACTGCTCGGAACGCACCTCGAGGATCTTCTTACGCACCGTCTGAGCGGCGTCCTTGATGTCCTGCATCGCCTTTCGGACGCGGGTGCCGGCCGCCTTGTTGCCCCCGGAGGATTTGGCAACGTCGTCGGCCGCGGCTTCAACTAGCTCCTTCAATCGCTCGTATGCCTGCATGAGCGGCTCATCCATGGTGCAAACCTCTCAGTTGGACCCGGAACCATTACGAACCCAGGGCTGGCGAGTCTAGCAGAGGCCCTGTCCCGCGCAAAGCCCCTCAGATGGCTACTTTTTCGGTCGTAGGCGGGCCGGAACTTGGACCCGATCCGCGCTTCAAGCTCCCCGTCATCGTAGGCCCAGTCAACCAGACAGCCTCGGTCCGACAAGACACGAAAATAAATTTATAATGTCTTTTAAACGTCTTCATTTTAATAATATGCCGATCGGTCTCCAAGTTAGACCGTTTGACAATGCTTATGACGCGCCACTCGCGTCCGTGCCAGCCCTGGGACCGACGGCGGTACAGCAGCCAAGAACGCGGCCGCCACGCAACGCTTGGTACGCCGTTACGGTGGAGCCGTTTGAATCGCCCGTCCGATGTAACTCGAACGGGGCGACGGAGTTGCTCCGCGGCCTGAGTTCGCCGGATTTGCGGCATGACGCCTCACCGTTGTCGAAGGCATGGATGCCTGATCTCCGCCTTGTCGTTGGCGGCCTGTGGGCAGGGCGCGCGCGGGCAACAACCGGTTTCGGTAGAATCCCGCCGCTTCGATATCGCCTTTACCGTTGCCGACGACGCCCTGCCCTTGGATTCCGCCGAACTCTGGTTCCGGCACGGAAGCGAGCCGCAGTGGCGGCGCTACGACGCCGACGGCGACCGACAGTCGCCGATCACGTTTGAAGCCCCCGAAGACGGCCGGTTCGACCTTTACCTCGTACTAACGAACCCCACCGGGCCCTCAAGCGCCCAGCCATCATCGGCCACTCCGCCACACCTCAGCGTATTCGTCGACGCGACACCGCCGATCGTCCAGCTTCATGACGTAAGACAGAGCACGTCGCTCGGTCGTCGCGTGCTTCAAATCCGATGGACGGCGGTCGACGCGAACCTCCCGGTCCGGCCGGTCGAGATCATGTACCAGGCGCCGCCCGGAACCACCTGGCACACGGCCACGTCGGAGCCGGTGGCCAACACCGGACGGTTCGACTGGCCCGTGCCGGAGGACGTCGACGCGTCGGTCGTCGTGCGTATTGCGGTGGCCGACATGGGCGGTCATCACGTTTCCAGCGAGCCGGTCAGGGTCGAGCTCATTCCGGATCCGGAGCCCGTCGCGTCGTCTGCGGTGCCGCCGCTGGATGCTCGGGTACGGCTCGTGTCGGAGCCTGCGGCGTCGGCCGTGTCCGGATCGAGGCGTGCCCAGGAACTGGCCCGGAAGCTGCTTCGCGAGGCGCTTGAGGATCGTGATCGAGGCCGGTTTCGAGACGGCGTCGCCCGGTTACGGGACGCCGTCCGGCTGGATCCGACGCTGACCGAGGGCTTTGCCGAGTTGGGCTCGATGCTCTATGCTCTGGGCGATCTGGACCGCGCCCTGACGGCGTACGACCTCGCGTTGAAGCAGGAGCCGACCCGGCGTTCCGCTCTTTCCGGCGCCGCGAGCATCTATGCCCAGAAGAAAAACTACAACATGGCGGCGGACCGGCTGCGGACCATCCTCCGGCACGATCCCAGTGACGCCGACATGTGGCTCGCGCTGGGGGATGTGGCCGTGTTCCAGGGCGACGAGATGCTGGCTCGTGAGTCGTACATGAGGGCCGCGCAGGTCGACCCCAGCGCAATCGGCGTGGTTGAGGAAGCCCGCAAGCGACTCGCCCTCATGGCTCAGGCGTCGCGCACCTACCAATCGAGCGGCAAGTAAGTCCCATGGCAACGCATGCCCAACATCCGCCACTGACGGCCGCGATCATCGGGCAGGTTCGCCTGCTGCGAAGCGAGGCTCTGGCGCGGCTGCTCGAGTCGTTCGGCGAGGGGGTCGACCCGCTCGGGCCAACACAGGTGGATGGCCCCACGGCGGTGCTCGCGGAGGTCCTCGACGAGGTCCGCACCGTCTCGTTGCTCGGACATCGTGTGGTGATCGTCGACGACGCCGACTCGTTCATCTCCGACAACCGCGCGAAGCTCGAGAAATACTGCGCCAATCCTTCGGACACCGGAACGCTGATTCTGCTCTGCAATTCGTTTCCCAGAACTCAGAACCTTCACAAGATCATTGCAAAGAACGGGACGATCGTCGCGTGCGATCCGCCGCGGGGCCGCGCGGTCATCGGGTGGATCTGCGACCGCGCCGAGAAGGAACACGGCAAGCGGATGCGCTCCCAGGCCGCGACGACCCTGCGCGAGCAGCTCGGCGACGACCTCGGACGGCTCGACAGCGAACTGTCGAAGCTCGCCGCGTTTACCGGCGACCGCCCGGAAATCACCGCCGACGATATCCAGTTCCTGACCGGGCAGCACCGCGAGGAGAACGTCTTTGCGGTCATCGACGCCATCCACTCCGGGCGGACGGCCGACGCCCTGCGGCACTGGGAGCAGGTGCTGTTGACCGATCGGGCCGCGCCGGGCCGGGCCGTTGCCGGATTGGCTTGGGGCGTGCGCCGGCTTCTCGAGGCCCGTCGCGATCTCGACCGGGGCGTCGGACTGCACGAGCTCGCCAAGCGACTGTTCACGGACCCGGCAACGGCCCGCCGTCGTCTCGAACGCCTCGCCGTCCCCCAGCTTGTCGATCAGCAGCGCGACCTCCTCGCCGCGGATATCGCCATCAAGACCAGTGCCGGAACGCTCGAAGTGGCCGTCGAGAAATTCATTGTCAAACACAGCGCCACGAAGCATGCAGCGCGGGCCGTGCCGGCGTAGTTGACGAACAAGAGGCCGGCGCGCGTGCCGGCGGCTGAATGACACGCGTGACTTGTGTGTCCGTAACGCCGACCGCAGCGACCCGTAACGTCGGGTCGGGGATGATCACGACATGAATTCACGCCCTCCGATGAAAGCGATCGATCGCGCCGCACGGTTGCTGGCCGTGTGCCTGTGGCTCCCCGCCGGGTGTGCCTGGATGCGGCCCGCCCCGGCGATCCATCCGGTCATGGCCGCGGATGCCGCACAACCGCAACCGGATCCCGCCGAAGCCGCCGATCCGCAGCCGCAAACCGACCTCGAAGCTATCGAGGAGTTCCTGGAGCGCACGCGCGATTACACGCTGAATTCCCCGACGGATCATCCGGCCGCGGTCGCCGAATCGCCCGTGCCGTACGCGCCGGTGCCCGCTCCACCGACCGTGCCGAACGACGAGCCGGTTCTTCGATCCGACCTGAACGACACCGACGTTGGCGCATTAGCCAATGCACAGATGGTGCTTGACGGCGCATCGCCCCCGGAGCCGACGCTCGCCCTGCCCGTCCTTCAGTCGATCTCCATCGTACAGCCCCGGCCGGCGGGACCCGAGTCGACGGTGCCCCAGGCGACACCCACGACGAACGCCGCGATCGACGTGCAGCCCTCGTCACCGGCGCCTTCCTTGGACGACATGTTGGTTCAGTTACTTCACGAACTAGAATCCGCCGCGGATCCCGATGCCGCGTGGCGCCTGCGCTTCGCGCAGCTCGCTCTTGACCGCCGCGACGATCTGGTACGGCCCGTGCTGGCGCTGACCGCGGAATCGAATGAACTGATGGAGGTGGCGCTCGCGGCACCGCTTGCCGTTCGAGATCTCATGCGGAACCCGACGGCCACCGGCGACAAGGCGCTCGCCGCCGCCGACGGCCTCCGCCGCCGCCTGGCAGACCGCGCTGATCCGGCGGTGATGTCCGTGGCCCTCTGCCGCCAGGTCGCGACCTTCGGCGTCTACGACGAAATGGCCCCGTCCGAGTTCATCGCGGGCCGGGCCATCCACACAATCGTGTACTCCGAGGTCCGAAACCTGCGCTCGAAGCTCAACGACGACGACAAGTTCGAGACCCGCCTGGCCACGCGGCTGGAGTTGCTCACGGCCGGCGGCAACTCGGTCTGGCAACGAGAGGAGCCCACAATCATCGACACGTGCCGGCGCAACCGAACGGACTTCTTCATCGCCCAGCGAGTCACTCTGCCGCCAACGCTGCCGGCAGGTGACTATGTGCTTAAAGTCTTCGTTGAAGACCAGCTTTCGAGGCGCGCCGGCGAGGCCTCACGCCCGCTGACCGTTCTCGCACCCCTCTCGATCGCAAAGCGTCCATGACGCACTCCTCCCGTGCCGAATAGCCAGCGGCCCCGTACGGCGGGGCGATCCGCAACGCCATAACCGCGCTGGCGCATCGGCCTCGCACGAACCAGCCACCGGCACCAGACCAAGTGTTCGCACATAAAAAGCGCGAGCCCGCGTCCGTGTAACATTGTCACGTGGCCGTACTTCTTCCCGAGTTGTGGCAGACAAGGTTTGCTGGCATAAGTTATTTGTTTTCAGTAGATTACATGCGTCAAGCATGTGAAGCTGCCGGCCGGTCGGCCTCCGCAGGCGTGCGTCTGCGGCCATTGGGCCGCATTCCCCGCAACTTTGCGGTTGGCGCAGGCCGATACAGCGGCTAGACTTCCCACTGCGTGGAGCCCTCAGAGGGGGCGGACGGCGCGGTCCGCTGCTGTAGGCGCCACGTTAACCCAAGATGTTCCGGAGTATGAACATGAAGCGGATAACGCCCGTTCTTTGCACATTGGTCTTTGTCGGGTCAGTCTGGGCCCAGGAATCGGAGGAGACGACAGTCACGTCGACCACCACAACGGTGTCGAGCGGTGCGAACCTGCTGGACGACGCGTGGTACACGACCGATGCGACCCCGGTTGCTGCCGGGAGCACGGAGTTCCGGCTCTCGTTCCAGTGGATGAGTTCGTCCGGCTTCGCGTCGAACCGCGGTGATTCCGACGACGACCTGATCCTGACGCCGAGTCTCTACTGGGGCGCCACGGACAATTTGGAACTGTCGCTCGGCGTACCGTTGTGGCTGGGCGACGGCGGCGACGCCGGCGCGGTCGATGACGGCAACTGGGACACGTATGTAGGCTTCCTCTGGCAGTTCGCCGAGGATGCCTGGGGCCAGTATGACATGGGCCTTGCCGGTACGGCGCGGATCCCCACCGGCCAGGATTCGGACAAGGTCGACGGTGAACTGCGGTTGGTCATGACCCACGAGTATGACAACGGCGTTCGTTCGCACTTCAACATCTACGGCGGCTCGGTCAACGGCACGAACCTCGAGACGTTCACCTTCACCGACGCTACCGGTGAAGTCGACGACAAGCGCGACTTCCAATATGGGGCGGTCATCGGCATGGACGGCCCGCTCTGCGGTGACGGTGCCGTGCGCTGGGTGTTCGACTACCTGCATCGCAGCAGCATGTACGAAGGCCAGAACAACTGGAACATGGGCGAGATCGGTTGGGAATGGCAGATGAGCGACAACACCAAGCTCGGCTGGTCGTTCCAGGCCAGTCTCGACCACTCGAACGATGCGCCCGAGTTCGGCTCCACCATCACCTACGCCAAGGCGCTGACCTACTAACCCGCGTTGTTGGAGCACGGGCTCCAAGACGCTGCGACATGCGAGATTGCGATCCCTCGGGCCCGGGTCCCCGTCAGGGGACCCGGGCTCGTGCTTTTTGATCCGCCATGAACCTCGCCGTGCTCACCAGCGTCGAGACGCGGCACCGCTACTTCGTCCAGACCCTGGCCGGGCGTTTCGATGTCCGCGCCGTCGGCTACGAGCGGACCGGCTATAGCCCCGCCGATACCGAGTGCCACGATCTGACACACGATGAGCGCCGCATCGTTGCCGAGCATTTTGCCGAGCGCACCCGGCAGGAAGAGATCTTCTTCGGCGGAACCGCGGCCTTCCTGGCCGGCTCGCCCCGCACTCGTGTCCTGATGATCGAGCCGGGCCGGCTCAACAGCGAGGCGACGCTCGAGCTTCTCGAATCCGCCGACGTGGATGCCGTGGCCGTCTACGGCACCAACCTGGTCAGGCCGCCGCTGCTCGATCGTTTCGCGGGCCGGCTGGTCAACATGCACCTCGGCCTCTCACCCTACTACCGCGGAACCGCGACGAACTTCTACCCGCTGCTCAACGAGGAGCCCGAGTACGTGGGGGCGACGATCCACCTCCTCGACGCCGGAATCGACTCCGGCGAGATTCTCGCCCACGCCCGCCCCGTGATCGTCGCCGACGACAGGCCGCACACGATCGGCTGCAAGGCCATCAGGGCCGGGATCGAGAAGCTGATCGAGGTGTTGCCCGAATGGCACGCCGGCAGGCGCAAGCCCGTCCCGCAATGGCCCCTTCCCGACCCGCGGGTCTACCTCCGCAAACACTACCATCCGCGGCAGGTCGTGGCACTGTACCGCAAGCTGTCGGAGGGACTGATTCCGCGGTACGTGGAGTGTGCGGCGGTGCGGGCCGCTGCGGTTCGTCTGATCGAATGATGCCGATTGTCAGTGCCGCACAGCGGCACTACCCACGCACGGGTGGCAGCGTCTCGCAAAGCGAGGCCGTGATCTCGAGGGCCATTGCCTGTGCGTTCGGGCCGGACCACGCCACCCAAAGTCGAGCTGCCGCACCCGGAAGTGCCACTACGGAAGCCGCGGCCAGCGCTCGCCCTTGACCTTGACCACCTGCTGCCCCTTCTTCGCTTCGTTGTACATCTGCCGGGTGACCTCGACCTCGCGCGTCTTGTCGCCGCAATCGACCTTCCAGTAGTAATGCTGACGTCGGTTCCGGCGGGAGGAGAAGAACGGCCGGCCGGTGTCCTTCGATACGATCGTGCCCGTCCACTCCTCGGCCCGGATCATGGCCGGTTTGGCGATGAAGTTCCAACCCGCCAGCCCCGCGAAGAGCGCCAGGACCGCCACTGATCCGCCCTTCGTACGCCGCCTGCCGCCCATCCGAACCCTGGACATCAATGCCCCCGCATTCCGTCAACCGATGAGCCGGCAGCCCACCCGGTGCACGGCACTCGACGCCCGGACTGCGACAACCCCCGACTCTTGTCGGCACCCCGCAGACCCGCCTCCACGCCAGCCGGGACTCGCGGTCACGGCGCAGGATTCCCGGACGTAGGCAAGCCGTTTGTGCAGCCGAGGCTGGGTTGCGGCGGGAGAGCGCGCGGCTTGGCGTAGCGTAGCGAAGGGACAGAGCGAAGCGACGGCATCTGCGCACGGCGGTGCGCGGGAAGGCGTTGTTACGTCAGTGCGTCGGCGAGGGTGGGGGAGAGGACCTCGCGGAGGTGGGCCAGTGCGTGCTGTTCGATCTGACGGACGCGCTCCTTGGTGACGCCGAAGCGTTTGCCGAGCTGATCGAGGGTCAGAGCCTTGCCCTTGCCTCCGAGACCGAAGTGATGCGACACGATCTCGCGCTCCCGCTCGGGGAGCTCGTTCATGCCGGCCCGGATCACGTCGCGGACGTGTTGGCGATCGCTCTGGTAGCTGGACTCCTCCTCGGTGGCGGCGTCCGGGGCGGAGTCGATTACGCCTTCCTGGCCCGTCACGTAGCGCGTGTAGTGGTAGTGCTGCTCGGGGATCGACCGGGCGTAGTTCTTCATCACCGCCCACGACGCATAGGTGCTGAACTTGGTGCCGCGGGAGAAGTCGAACTTCTCCGCGGCCCGCATCAGCGACATGTTCCCGTCGCTGATGACCTCGAAGAAGGCCGGCGACCAGCCGACGTGCTTCTTCGCGATGCTGACCACGAGCCGCAGGTTGGCCCGGATGATCCGCTGCCGAAGCTCCTCGATCTGCTCCATGCTGGCGGCGACCGCGTTGTACTGCTCGGCGGTCACCTCGTCCGGCTCGATGCGGGCCAACTCCTGCGCCACCCCGTATTTCACGTAGTTGTACCGGCGGAAGAGGTCCTGCTCCTGCTCGCGGGTCAGCAACGGGATGGCGTAGAGCGACCGCAGGTAGGGCGGCAGGTCCTTCGGAGCCCGCGGCAGGTGGCCGCTTTGAGCCTCGGGCTCCGGCGCGTCGAGGATGAGCTCCTCCGCGTTCGGCGCCTCGAACAGCTCGTTGTGAATCCACTGCGGTGGTTCCTGGCGCCAGAGGCGCGTCTGCACGGTCCGGAGAACCTGCCGGACTTCATCGACGGTGCACTTCAGGCCGCGCGCTATCTGCTGGACCGACTCGCCGGCCTGGTGGCAGCGCCACACGCCGGCCTCGCGCTCGCAATGGATCGCCTCGCCGCTGCGGGTGAAGACGGCCTTGTCACCCGCGGTCGCGTCGAAGCGACGCAGGGTATAGCGGATCGTCTCGACGGCCCGCCCCGTCTCCTCGGCGATCAACTTGGCGGCCGCGTGGAGCTTGAGCGGTTTGTGCGCTACGAGCTCCCGGGCGCGGCCGACTATTCTGTTGCGCTCGGCGCTGCTGAGCTGCTTGAACGAGGCCCCGCGCTCGACAAGTTCCTTGTGCTGCTCGACGAAGCGGTCGATGGTGGTGCGGGTAAAGACGAGCCGCCCGACGCCGTCGTCGAACACGGCACGGAGCCCCATCAGGCCTCGGGTCCGCCAGCGGCGGATCGTCTTGGTGCTGACGCTGAGCTCCTTGGCGACCTCCTGGTGGGTCACCAGCGGCTCGCCGAACTCGCTGACGGTCACGTTGGCCTTGCGGCTGCACAGCTCGGCCATGGTGACCAGGTCGGCGATCAGGGCCTTTCCGGCCAGCGACACATCGTTGGGCGTGCCGCGCTTGTGGTACTGGGTGATGCGGTAACAGACGAAGTCGAACGGATAGGCTTTCTTCTCGTCGATGAGCGCGAGCAAAGACTCGATCGCCGAAAGCTGCCTGGCGCGCAGTCTTCGGGGCGAGAGGTTGAGTTGGTGAGCCAACTCGGCGAGTTCTTTGCTGTAGAACTTCCGCATGTCTGACGCTCGCAGGCACGGCGGGCCGGTTCTTGCGGGTCCGCATCCCATTTTATCGCCGTCACCCACTGGGGAGTCAACGAGGGGGGCAAGAAACGCGGCACCGGCGACGTGCGTCCGCGTGCCGGATACAACTAATTACAATACCGGAAGCGCCCGGTACGATCCGTTGCAGTCTCGATGCAATTACTGGCGGGCTTCGAGCTGCTTCAGCCGGATCGCAAGCGGCTCGACGAACTTCGCATCCTCGCGGCCCTGGAGGGCGGTTCGGTAAGCCTGGATTGCCTCCGGGAGATATTCAGCGCGGCCGAGCAGGGCCATGAGGTAGTTGGCGCCGGCCGCCTGAGCCACGATCGCCCAGTGGCGGTCGGCATCGCGATGAGCACGTTCCAGGGCGGTCATCGCCTGCTTGATCTCCTCGACACCCGCGTCGCGTGCGTCAGCCGCCTTTGTGCTTTCCGCTTCGGCGTCGGCCTCACCGAGCCGGATCGACTCCGGAAAGTCGGATAGCGTCGCGGCGAGTGTCGTTGCCGCCCGGTAGCGGTCCAGGAAAATCCAGGCCCGGGCGAGGTTCGCGTCGGCTTGTTTGGCGCGGCTGTAACCGGCCATCCAGCCGTCGTTTTGGCGTTCCTTGAAGGCCGAGCGATCCTGGGCCGCAGGCGGGATCCGCTGAGCGCGCTCGCCTGCGCTGCTGGTCCACTCCTGCCCCGCCGACGCGGCCTGTTGCGCGGCGCGGGCGGCCTTGTCGAAGTACGCCAAGGCCGACTCTTCGATGGCGAACGCCTCGGAGTTGATGCGATTCAGGCCGTCATAGGCGGCGCGGGCGGCCTCTTTGGCGTCGTCCATCTGCGTGCGTGCGTCGCGTTCCGTCGCCTCGAGTCGGCCCGCCAGAGCTTGCAGCCGTTGCAGGTCCGTGCGGAGGTTGTCCAACGCCGCCTCGGTGCCGGCGGTCCTATCGGCGACGATCTGGCGCCGGTCACGATAGTGAAGTAGCCCGGGTTCGATCGTGAGGTTCTGAGTGGATCCGTTCTCGACGTAACGGCCTCGAAGGTAGTCGCCGCTGACGTCGATTTGAGCGTTGGTGTAATCACCGGTTTGGATCGCGGCGACGTCTCGCTCCGCTTCGCGGAACGCCTGGTCCTGGGCGAGCATCCGGCTGCGGAACGCCTTAGCCCCTTGCGGATCGGCAAGGTCGGCCCCTTGGTCGATCAGGCGCCGCATGGCATCCTGGGCTGCGGCGCGCCGCGCCTCGGCGTCGGCCAGGCGATGTTCGAGTTCCTCAATGAGGTCGTCCAACCGCGCGGCTTCATCGCTGAGTTGCCGGACCTGTTCCTGCTGCTCGGCGATCTGCTCGCGGATCGCGGCCATCTGACCGTCAATGCCGGTGTCGGCGAAGAGGGTCAGCCTCGGCTCGAGCGTTATGGCCCTTGCGACCTCATAAGCAAGGTCGGTCATGTAAGGTGCAGCCATCCGCCGGATGGCCCTGGCGCGAAGGCTCTCGGCAACGCCCTGGTAATAGTGAATCGCGGCCTTGAGGTCGTTTGCACCGACGTTGGACCGCCCCGACTCGTTACCCGACGTCACCGCAAGCGCCAGGTCGACCTCCGTCAGTGAATCGCCAAGGAGGCGGTCGTTTGCTTCGGCCAGCCCCTGCCGGGCACCAAGGCCGCGTTTCATCTCGGACGGAATGTCCCCGTAAGAGGCCCTCACCTCGCGTGGCGGGTCTTGGGTCCAGTCGTGAGGCTGAAACGAAGTCCAGAGTTGGCCGTGTACGCGCTGAAACTCGTCACGGGCCTCGTCCGTGAGCGCGTCTGGGTCGGACGGGTCGATGTCGAGGCCGCGGAGCTCGTCGAGGAGCAGCGTCTGCCGGGTGAATTCGGGCCGGTACTGGTGCAGCAGCCGGCGGGCCCGCTCCACGTGGACGGCCACATCTCGGTCGACCTGCTGCTGGTGGGTCTGGAGGGCGGGCAAGAGGGCCCAACCTGCTCCGCATGCGGCGAAGCCGGCGACGATTCCGACGCTGATGGCGCTGTTTTGCTTCACGCTCGTTCCTTTGGTGCCGGGCAACGGCGGGCCCGGTCGCGGACGGGAAATCATAGCCCCAGAGTGGGGCCAGGCCAAGGCAGGCGTGCCTGGAATTACGAAGGACGAAACGGCCGGGCGGAGGGCCGGGCCTTGGACTACTTGATCTCGCGGATCTCGACCTGGATGGCGCCGAGCTTGTTGAGGAGGGGGAGGCTGAGGTCCGCAAGTCCGGTGTTCTGGAGGGAGGACGTCGCGAAGGCGATGCGCGTGGGACTGCAACTGGTTTCGCGGAGGGCGGCGTCGACGTCGAGCCAGCGGCCGTCAACGTAGAACTGGGTCCACATGTGGTAGCCGAAGATGTCGTCCTGGCGGCCGAACACGGGAACGTAGGCGAGGCCGACGGCGACGCGGGAAGGCAGGTCGTTGATCCGGCCCAGGGCGGCAAGCAGCACGCCGTGCTCGCTGCAATCGCCCTCCTTGTTGCGGGCGACCTCGCTGGCGGTGGCGAAGGCGATGGTCAGGTTCTTCTCCTCGACGTAGTCGGTGACGAACTGGCGGAGGCGGTCGGCGAGCTTGTACGGGTCCCTCTCGCCGCCGGCGGCCTTCTTGGCCAGCTTGATCAATTCGGGGTCGTCGGTGTTGATGTTGAGGTTGGCCCCCAGGTATTCGCGGCGGTCGGCGGGGGAAAGGTCGTCACTGCTGTAGCCGTCGGGGCGCTGATGAGTCTGACGAGTGACCGTGACTTCCAACGACCCGTCGGTCCGTTTCGTGGCTTTTTGCATGTCGGTGTCGGGCAGGGACAGCTCGTCGGCCTCGTCGTCGGGCGGTTGTTTCAGGCTGACGCGATAGGTGATCCTGTCGGCCGAGTCGGCGTCGATCTTCCTATTCGCCTTGATGGTGTTGGTCATGAACAACTCGGGCGGAATGAAGTCCGCCAGGGCGGTTTTTTCGTCGGCGGCGATCATGACCATGTCGCCAACCCCTGCCATCGGCACGCGCGACTTGATCATGTTGCCGTCCTCGTCGACCCAGGAGATCATTTCCATCGGTCCCATGTGGGTGTTCAGCGTGACGGTCACCTTCTGGCCGCGCATGGTCCTGTCGGCGTGCTTGAACTCCTCCCACTCGCCGACCTTCGTGGTCGCCGGGACCGCGGCGTCGAGACGCAGCTCGGGCGAGTAGGTTTCCACGGTGTATTCGGTGCCCGGCTTGAAGCCGCGGACGATGCTCTCGCGGAACAGGCCCCAGTCCATCAGTGACCCTTTGGGGTAGTCGTAGGTTTGTCGCTGTTCCATGCCGAACTGTGACGTCGTGATGGTGACCTTGCCGTCTTCGACCCGGCCCGCGGTCGTGGTCTTCATGGTGGCGGCCTTCATTTCGGTGGCGAAGGTTAGCGGCCTGGCGTCGATCGTCTCGGTGGTGCGGCGCGCGACGCTGATCTCGACGGCCATGTCGACGCGGGCGATGCGGATGGTGAACTCCATCGCGGCGTGGATGCGGTCCTGGAGCCGTGTCATGGTGGAGTGGCCGTAGCCGACCTTGTCTCCGCCCATGTAGATTTCGAGCCACTGATCGACGAAGCGGCCCGGCGGAGGGTCGTTGACGTTGATCGGCGCAGCGGAGGCGAGGGCCGCCAGAAGCGCATTGCAAAGAGGGACGAAGGGACGAAGGGACGAAGGGACGAAGGGAGACGGGGTCACTCTGAATTCTGCATTCTGCATTCTGAATTATCGTACCCGTTTACCGCTTTTGCAGCATGATGCCTCGCCTTTTTGCTGCTTGCCTGCCGATAGTCTCTGCTGATGGCGGAGCCGTCGGGACAGGTTGTACTTTGTCCGCGCTGCGCGCGGCTCGAGCG
>Ga0214472_10000100_pt1 | contig 113811 bp, 125 predicted proteins | sample RVTome_6_FD_207662 | JGI IMG/M metagenome (GOLD analysis project Ga0214472, IMG submission 207662) | Soil microbial communities from uranium-contaminated site in the Upper Colorado River Basin, Wyoming, United States - RVT140D175 | ecosystem: Environmental > Terrestrial > Soil > Contaminated... | reverse complement strand
GGCGAGGCAGGTGTGCCACGACATTCCTCTCCCTTTGCCTGAATCCACGGTTTGTGGTGGAGGAATCGCTCGATTTCGCAATGCGCCCGGGGGATGTCGAGTTTTGGTTGTTCACCGAAACAGGGAGGCTGTGTTTGAGCGGAAAGCGTCGGTGGTGACGAGCTAATCGAGCGATCCGACAATCTGCAACCGTGGATTCAGGCTTTGGGAGAGGACAGCCGAGCGTCAGCGAGGCAGGTGAGGGGGTCTTCAATTCAAACCTTGAATTTATGAGGCCCTCATCCCCCATCGCTTCGCTCGGGTACTTCTCCCGGAGGGAGAAGAATGTGTGTGTGGCTCATCGCCCTCGCTGCGCCACGTCACCGCAGGTGACGCCACTTCATCCCGGAGGGAGAAGAATGTGTGGCTGTCCTCTCGACGTTTGGTCTGCAGTTTTGAGTCTTGCTCAGGACTGCTTTTGGCACCCGTCGGAACAGTGGGCGACACGGGGAATCGTGAATCGCTTCATCGCTGATCTCCTTTCTCCTGAAGTGGGCATGTGGTTGAGACACCGCCGGCGAGCAACGGCGTCAACATGTAGCGGATTGACATTCGGGCGATGCGGCGCCGGCCAGCTGTGTGGTTGCGATCTTCCTCAACCCGGTGTTGTCGAGCACACGCCGTACCCAGCTCGACTCCGGGCTGGTCGCCGAGCGGCCTTCGGCAGCGTGTGTCAAGCGTGCTCGACGAGCCTGCTCCAGCCGATCATCCTGGATTGCGCCGATGAGGGCGTTGGTGATGAGGTAGGACACTTCGCTCCTCCTTCTTCAACATATCGATGGCTATCGATGGGACGACCCTATCAGACATATAGACAGATGTCAATGCGTAACCCATGGCGATACCTGAGACGGAGAACGGGCGCTACGGCAGCTCGATGCTGAGGGTCGGGTCGTTGAAGTTGTCGAGGGCGAAGTCCATGGCCATGGTCACGTAACCTTCCTCGGCAAGACCGCCCAGCAGCTCGGCGGGCATTTCGAGAGAAGCTTGCATGCCTATGACCGTGTCGGTCTCGACGTCGATCCAGACGGTCATCGACTGAACGAAGTCGTCATCGACCCCGGTCAGACCGAGGCCGCTCAGCGCACCTAGCAGTTCGGTGAGGTCGGCCTGAGTCGCCGACCTACCGTTGAAGGTGGTTTCGGTACCATCGATGAATCCCAGCTCGTCGGTGGTGATGTCGGACCAGAACACCGGTGAGGCCGGGCAACTGCTCATGATGCTGCCTGCCGACGAGTCAAACAGCCCCGTCTCCTCGTAGCCGTTGCCCTGGTCGTACCAGAGGGTCTGCGGTGTCCCGATTATCGACTCGCTGAATGTGATCCCACTGAGCTCGGACGACATCGTGCATTCGAAGGCGTCGGTGGTCCATACCCCATCGGCGACGGCGGTTATCGGGAACTCGTCGATGGCCATGGTGATGGTCATCGACGCTGTGTAGCTCGTGAACTCGGCGGGAGCCGTCCCGCTGAGCGTCTCGAAGGCCAGGCCTTCGGCCGGGGCCGAGATGGCGGTCGTCGTCGTGGCCGTCGTTTCGATCGTCGTCGTTGTCGCGCGAGCAGCGCTGGTTGCCGTCTCTGGTGTTGTTGTTGTCTCCGGACTCAACGTCGTGGTCGTGGTTGTTTCGTCGCCCGCCGCCGTCGGCTCAGGAGCGCCGGCCGACTTTGTGTCACCACTCGCATCAGAGCAACCGGTGGCCGCCAAGAGCACGGCGGAGATGATCAGGCCAACACGCACCATGGGGCGGTCCTTCCGGGTTTGGAGACCCACTAGCTATCGGCGCCTGGGCCGGACACCATAAGAGGGATCAGCCGTTCGGCGTCGGTGAGAGCACCGTGGTTACCCACCATACGATCGTCTGAGTGACGATGGAGCAGCAATACGTCGTCGTCGGCGAGCAGAATCCCGTCCGGAAGCCTTCCCGGCACGGCGCGGTGGTGAGGCTCGGGACCCCACCAGTGTGACATCTCTTCGACCGGGATCCAGGTAGCGGGAAGCTTGTCGGCGAGTGAGGCACCCTCCCCTTTGACGAACATCGCACGACCGTCGCCAAACAAAATGCGGTTCTCGTGGTCGGCCTCGTCGATCTTGATCTGCTTGTGCTTTGGGAAGTCAACATGACCGTGGTCGGCGGTGCCAATAGCGACCACCCCCGGCGGCAGCCGGTGGATGAGCGCCTCCCATGCAGCGGCGACCGTTGTCATTGCCTCGGTGTATGGGTCGGATTCCTGCCCCCCGACGTGGGCGGCGTAGTCGACGTTGGGTAGATAGGCGATGACGAGGCGACGGGGGGTCACAGCGAGTTGAGTGGTTGCATCGAGCCATTCGCCGACTCGTTCGATGCCCTCGAAACGGCATCCCCGAAACAGAACCCGGGAGAGCGGGGTTTCGTGGAACTTCAGCGGCTGGATGGTGATGGTCTCGATGCCGCCGGCTCCCAGCCGTTCGGCGAGATTGGGGGAGGGAAGGAAAGTCTCGAACGGGTACTCGAGCTGCTCTCCCCACAGCGTCGTCCAATGGATTGTGTTGACGACGTGGTTCAGTTCCGGGATCCACGACTGGTAGCCGAGCAGACCGTGCTGGGACGGCGGCAGCCCGGTGGCGAGCACCGACAGGCTGACCGTCGTCGTTGCGGGAAAGGGACTATCGATGGCGGCCAGGCAGGTGTCTCGAAGCGAAGCCGCCGCTGGATGGTCGAGCTGGTGGTAGCCGAGCCCGTCGAAGAGAGCCAGCACGTACGTGTCGGCGTCGGGGATCAAGCCGGACAGATGCGGATGCAACCGGGGCGACGGTGCCGACCTGATCAGTCGGTGCTCGAGTTCGGCGACCAGGTTGACCAGAGACCCACCCGAGTAGTCGGGAACGGTTACTTCCATGAAGTGGACCCTAGTGGTGCGTCGTTCAATCGGTGACCCCGCCCGCCCGGGCACCGCCCCGCCCTCGTGGCGCGGTGTGAAGCGCCGCTGCACGTCGTGATCAATCCGGCGACGGACCTCTAGCCGACGCCTATGCCGATGAGAATGGCTCCGATCAGGGCGAGTGTTCCTGCGACTCCGACCATCGTTGTCGCTAGGACGATCCCGGTGGCCAGCCGGTCGGCTTTCCTGGCCGTCGGCGACTCGGGTGGGGCTGTTGACCCGGCGTCCCGTCTTGCGGTTCTTCTGGCCTGGGATGTGAACAGCAGGCCGATGATTGGGAGGACGCCCAGGTTTGCCACGTGCGCCACTCCTAGAGACAGTAGAAACGCGGCGATTCCTGCCGTCCCCAGCCACAGCTCCTCGCTCGGGATGGTTACCGGCTGGTGCAGGTCGGTCGGGTCGAGGTTGAGGACGATGAGGCCTCCGAAGAACAGGTAGTAGGCAATGTCGAGGAGCTTTGAGAAGAGCACTCCTGTATCCGGCTTGAGGTGGAAGATGTCGTCGAGGAGTGGGCGCCCTAGCCGCCGAAGTGCCGGCCCGAGAGTGATCAAGATGGTGACGAGAACCACTTCTGCGACGGCCTGCAGCGACCATTTTGGGATGGTCCATACACCGGAGGGGCTTCGCTGTGACGCTGCGGCGACGAATAGACCGAGTAAGAGAAGTCCGAAAGCAGATGTGATCGCGGCCACGTGCACCCGGCGACGATGAGCCCGGTCCTCCTCGATGCTGCGTTGCAGACGGGCGAACAGATCGACGCTGGGCTGGTAGTCCTCGGCGGCGTGAAGGGCCTCTCTTATCCGTCTTTCCAGGCTCGTCATCTGTTCTCCAGCATTGGGGCCATGGTGGCCAGTCCTCGTCTGCAGTGGGTCTTCACAGAGTTCACCGAGATCGACAGGGTCTCGGCAATCTCCCGCTCGGTCATGTCGAAGTAGAAGCGGAGGACCAGGCAGTCACGCTGGCGCCTTGATAGGGTGTTGAGGGCGTCGATCACCTCGGCTTTGCTCTCGTCACTTACTACCTGCCAGCCCGGATCCTCAGGCACACGGTCGTCGATCATCGAGTCCTGATGCCTCAGTGAGAGCAGACCCCTTCGATTGTGATCTCTGGCCAGGTTGAGGACTATCGAGCGCAGATAGGCAGGGCTCTTGCCGGGGTCGTTTATCCGCTCGGTGGCGTGGTAGAGGCGGATGAAGGCCTCCTGAACGATGTCCTCAGCTCCGGTGCGGTCGTCGGTGAAGAGCCTGGCCAAACGAACCAGCGAGACGGCTTCCTCGCGGTAGAGGCGCTCGACCAGGGAGACGCGGACCAGCTCCTCGGATGTCCAGGTCGTCTTGCCGGCTGCAACGACCGCCAGCCACAGCATGATCTCAGGGCGCCTTGGGTGTGTCTTCGTCCATTTGCCGGCTCAACCCGAGGAGTCTTCCGACGAGCGGCAGGCTCAACACGTTGAGCCCGTGGAGGACACCCATGAGAAGCAGCATCCCCCCGATGCGGGCCATCTCGTGCTGAAGTTGGATGCCGACCGGGTCTCGTGCAGTCTCCCTCCACTCAGCGGGTTGGCTCAGTGTGATCGTGAAGAGGATCAGAGCAGTGAAGATGAGGTAGTAAGCGATGTCCATCAACACCAGGTAGCTCTTCCCGGTGCGAGGGTTCCCCCGGAATATGTCACCGGCGTAGGCCCGCCCGAACCTCTTGATCAGCGGACCCAACACCACGACGATTGCGACGAGGACGACATCGGTTATCAGCTCTATGATCCACCAGCTCATTACTGCGGCCCTTTCCTAGAGGACAATGGTGCCACGCCGGCCACCGACTCGGCTGTGCGAATCGAAAGCCCGATCACGACCCAAGCAAGGGCCATGATTCCGAGAATCACAGTACTTCCCGCGGTCTCTGCGGTGTCGTCGACGGCTCCAGGCTGAGACTTCATCTCCGAACTCCATCCGTTCTGGTGGCCGGCGTCGACACGCCCTCTCCATCCGAGGGCTTTGATACCCGCCGCTCTTCGAGACGCCTGGCTGTGGCCGTCGCTACCACCCCGTAGAGGAGACCCACCATGCCGAACATTGGGATGTTCATCCATGCCCCGGCGCCCAGATCGAACAGTTCCATGCGCAAGTCTTCGGTGGTGAGCAGGACAGCCAGCACGGCCACGGCCGGAACGATCGCCGATGCCATGATCGAGCGAAGCTCGAGGCCGTGCCGCGCCAGGTTGCCGGCTATCCCAAAGATGCCCCCGAACAACCCGCCGACGAAGATCACAATGTACATCGTGCCTTCCGCCGTGAACTCCGTCGTGCGGAGAGGATCGATGATCGCAACCACTCGCATCGCCAGACGGAGTCCCGGCCCCAGGATCAGAAGACCGGACACGACTCCACCGATCGCTCCGTACCGCACGCCACGCCAGAACCCGGGGAGCAACCACCAGGCGAGTCCGGCACCGACAAGCACCAACACCCCGGCGCCCGGGCCGACGATAGGGGTGGCGGCAAGAACCGACGCCACGGCGAGCCCGAGCAGCAGCCCACGCTGAAGGGATATCTGCGCGGGTCGCCATATCATCCGTTCGGTCACGACAGATCGGCGCATGCGATCTTCTCGCCGGTGGGGGCGTGGATCACCACTGACACCGCATCGGCGCCCGCGGTGGCGTATACCGTCGTCTTACCTTTGGCGTTGCCCGCCGGGTTTGCCTTGAAGGGACCGGGCCAGATCTCGAAACCGTCGAGGGCTCCGCCGGCCACCGGCTCATCGAAGCGGTAATGGCCGCCCGCATTCCCATCGGCGCACGCCTGGTTGTGCACATGCGACCCGTAGGTGGCGCCCGCGATGAGCCCGGTGGCTCTCACCGACACGATGGTCTTCCCATCGGCGGTACGCACCATCGATGCGATGCCATCGACGTCATACCCGAGTGCCGGTCCATCGGCAAAGGTCTGAAACGACCCTCTGGCCACGGTGGCGCCGGTGGCGCCGGCCGGCGCCGCCATGAGTACCAGGGCCATCGCAAGGATCGTCGTCAGGGTCATTCTGCTTGCTTTCATCTGTTGCCTCCTCGCAACTGTCTCACCCAGACAGACGAAAAGGCAGACGATTTGGGTGACAGCGAATCCCGATGCGCCGAAAAAATCCGAGGGTTCGTCGCCGAGGGATCCGAGCTGTGGCGGCTCGCCAAGCTAGTGGTCCGTCGCGGGCTCCTGCCACGTGTACGCCCTTCGACCCACAGTCACGGCGCGAAGCGCCCGGGATGGTGATAGGTGACCTCGTCCACGATGAGCCATGCGATCGTCGTTCTGCCCCCATCCCTGGTTACATCATCCCGGTGGATGAAGTTGGGGCTGCGGGAAGCGGCGTTGCGGGAAGCGGTGTGCGGTTGCGGGGGCGTGCGCTCGGGGTGGCGTTGGTGGTGAGCGTCGCGCTGCTCGGGGCGGCGGTCTGGGCGGCTTCGGTGGATTTCGCCTCGGAGCCCGAACGTAATGCGGCACCGCTCGACACGCTGGCGATCCTGTACAAGCTCGTCGCCATCGCCGCGCTGCTTTACGTAGGTTGGAGGTGGCACAGCCGGAGCTTGCGTCTGCTTGCGCTGCTGCTGGCGCTTATGGCGATCGGCAGCCTGCTTGTGGACATGGAGTGGTTTGTCCAGGTCGAGCACAGCCTGGCGGAACCGCTCGAGCGGGTGCTGGGGGTGTCGTCGGGGTTCATCGAGTTGGCGGCGCTTTTCCTGGGCCTCGCCGCCGTCGCCGGTGCGTTGGTCTGGGCGGCCTACCGCGGAGCAACCCTGGACGATCGTCCCGTGGTGCTGCGAGTGATCGGGATCCTATTCGTGATCGGGATCTTCATGGGGCCGGTGAACGCCATTGCCTCCACCGGGATCAACCGGGAATGGCTGTTCGCTGAGGATTTTGGCCAGGTGGTGAGCCTGGCGGTACTAGCCGGATATGGGGTAGGGCTGGTGGCTGCGACCCGGGCCCGGGTCGCTAGGTTGGGGTGACTCACAAAAAGCAAGGGGAGTCAGTGGATCACGTTTCCGATCTCGAGCGAATCAACGCCGCCCTCGATGCGGCCCTGGTGGTGCTCGAGGACTTCACGCCGGGGCGTATCGCAGCCCGCAGGAAGGCCGGCGGCTCACCGGTGACCGAGGCCGATGAGCTGGTCGATGCCGAGATGCGGCGCATTCTCCCGGAGCCGGGGGAGGGCTGGTTGTCGGAGGAGAGCGTCGATGATTCCGATCGTCTCGGCAGGGACCGGGTGTGGATTGTCGACCCGATCGACGGGACTCTGGAGTTTGTGCAAGGCCTACCGGAGTGGTGCGTCTCAATCGGTCTCATTGAATACGGCCGTCCGGTCGCGGGCGGAATCCACAACCCCGCAACCGGAGAGCGGATCGTCGGGACGAGCGACACGGGTCTCAAGTATGAAGGCCCGAACCCGGTGTCCGGCAGGACGGGTCTCGACGGTGCCCGGGTGGGGGCGAGCCGCTCAGAGATCAAGCGTGGCGAGTGGGACAGGTTCGAGGGCGGCCCGTTCGAGATCGTCCCGATGGGGTCCGTTGCCTACAAGCTTGCGCTCACCGCGGCCGGCATTCTCGATGCCACCTGGACACTGGCGCCGAAGAACGAATGGGACCTCGCCGCAGGGGTGGCTCTCATCGAGGCGGCCGGAGGGTGGGCAGTTCTCAAGGACGGAACCCCTCCCACCTGGAACAACAAAGACCCACTTGTCCCCGGCTTCATAGCCACTACCGCAGCGTTACAACCAGACGTGGAGAAACTGCTACTGGCCTAGCCGGGGCACTAGCCGACACCGGGCCATTTCAGGTGACGGTGATCGCCGACGACGGGTATGGCGGCGCCGACGCGGGGACGTTCGACTGGTCGGTCGCCGACGTGAACCGCCATCCGACGCTCGCAGCCATCGGGGACCGCACCGTTGCCGAAGGCGACACACTTCAGGTGACCGGTGTCGGGTCCGACCCCGACCTCCCTTACGATTCGCTCACCTACCGGCTGGCGGCCCCGCCCACCGGTGCCGCCATCTCGAACGGTGGGGAGATCACATGGTCACCCACCGAGGCGCAGGGGCCGGCGGTCGTCACGTTCACGGTCCAGGTTGCCGACGCCGCAGGCGCCACCGCGATGCGGACCTTTGATGTCGAGGTGGTCGAGTCGAACACACCGCCGAGTCTGGCGCCGATCCCCGCCCACACCAACGGCGTAGGTGACGACGTGCTGATCCGGCCGGCTGCGACCGACGCCGACCTTCCTACCAACACCCTCCGCTTCCAGGCCTCGGGCCGCCCTCTGGTGTTGTCATCGCCCCCGGCAGCGGGGTCATCGGCGGCACCACCACCGCCGTCGGGGTGTGCACACGGTGGTCGTGAAGGTCAGTGACGACGGGGACCCGCGGCTGTCCGACACCGAGTCGTTTTTGTAGACGATCCTCGACGGGAACCACAGCCCCCGGCTGGATCCGATTCCCGACCAGAAGCCGGATGGCGACGGGTGGTGCGGTCACAGCGCGAGCAGACGATCCGGACGGCGATGACGTCACGTACAGCCTTGCCGCCGGCGACGATTCCGTGCCCCAAGGCGCCGCCATCGACCCGGTTACAGGTGAGTTCGACTGGACGCCGGCCACCGCCCATCAGGGTGCGTCGCTCGCCTTCGATGTCGTGGCTGTCGACGACGGGCAGCCCCAGCTCACAGATCGTGAACCGGTGACGATCACGCCGCCACCACGCTTCGACGTGGTTACCGGCGGCAGCGCCGACCCCGACTCGACGGACCGCAGGCCCCCGCAGAGTCCGGGCATGTCCCGTACCGTGCTCGCCGTCGTCGGCGGCGCCCTCGAAGCACTGCCGCTGATCCGTCTGCCGCTGCTGCTGCTTGCAGGAACGGTCCTGGTAGGCCTCGTCGCGGGACGGCTCAGCCTCCTACCTGTGACGGCCAATCGGGAAAGGGGAAGGGGCATCATCCGCATGTAACGATCCGGTTGGTGGGTTCGGCCTCCTCATCCCGGCCGACGACGGCGACGATGTGATCGTCCCCGCCTCGGCCCTCGCTAAGGGCACGCCCCCCAACCCCGGTGACGAAGTCACCTATCGGGCTGTGAGGACGGCAGGGCGAGTGACGGCAGTCAGAGTGAGGGTCGCGATATAGCGGGCATCACCCCTCTCGCTCCGCCTGGTGGGCTGCCCGCCAGCCGTTCGTGAGATCGACCCCACGGAAGTACCGTGGGGCCCATCGGCCGGCCACGGGAGACAGCGATGGTTCCACTCACGATCCTCTGCTACGGAGACTCCAACACCTACGGGTACATCGCAGATTCCGGCGGCCGCTTTCCACGTGACGTCCGCTGGCCGGGTGTGTTGCAACGAGCCCTGGGGTCGGAGTACGTCGTCATCGAGGAAGGTCTCCCCGGGCGAACCACCAACTGGGACGACCCGTTTGACGTTGGTCGCAACGGTCGCCGGTACTTGACGCCGTGTCTCGCGTCGCACGCCCCGATTGATCTGGTGATCATCATGCTGGGCACCAACGACCTGAAGCGATACTTCCGGGTCACCGCCAACGAGATCGCTCTTGGGGTTGGGGCGCTGGCAGATATCGTCGTCGGCAGTGGCTGCGGCCCCGACGGGAAGCCGCCTTCGGTGCTGATCGTCGCCCCGCCCCCGCTGGGGGAGGCGACGAAGCGATCAGCTCTGTGGGGATTCGGCGATGCGCGCGCCGAGTCGGAGAAGCTGGCCGATCACTATGCGACCCTCGCCGAGGCAGGGAACCTCGCCATGTTTGACGCCGGCGCAGTTGCCGCAGTCGATCCGGTCGACGGTGTCCACCTCGATGCCGGGAGCCACCGAACGCTAGGCACCGCCCTCGTAGACGAGGTGAAACGGACTCTCGGGCAAAGCCTTCCGTAGTGCCGGCGAGCTAGGAGGGTGGTCTGCCAAGAATTGTGTGTGCTATCATAGTCACATGCGTCTACACATAGCCTTGGACGACGATCTGGTCGCCGAGCTCGACCAAAGGGTGGGGACACGGCAACGGAGTGCCTTTATCGCGGAGCTGATAAGGCGCGGGCTTGACGACGAGCGTCGCTGGGACGACATCGAAGCTGCACTAGGCTCGCTGTCCGACACGGGCCACGCATGGGACGATGATCCCGCAGCCTGGGTCCGCCGCCAGCGCCACGAAGATGCAACTCGAGCTGGTTGATGTCACGGCTCCTGCTTGATTCGACTGTGATCATCGACGCGTTGCGCGGTCGGGAAGCCGCGGGTCGTGTCGCCGGCATGCGCCGGGTGGGCGCCGAGCCCTGGGTGTGTGTGATCTCGATTGAGGAGATCTGGCGCGGCATCCGGTCGGGCGAGGAGCCCGCCGTTCGCAGGCTGTTCAACGGGCTTCGTCTGGCACCACTTGGACTGGCCGAGGGAATCCAGGCCGGAGAGTGGCGGCGCGAATTTGCGACCCGCGGCGTCACCCTTCACCAAGCGGATTGTCTCATCGCCGCCGCAGCGATCGGGATCGGCGCAGCCTTGGCGACCGCAAATGTCTCCGACTTCCCGATGCGGGAGCTGGACCTGGAGCATTGGCCGAGCGGTTGACGACGTGCACGTATCCAGGGCATTCTCAAAGACGGGTCAGAGTTACCCGGGGTGAGTGGGCGCTACTCTCCTGTGGTAGCACAAGGAGTCCCGTTGAGGTTCGGTCATTTCGACGATGCGGCTCGGGAGTATGTCATCGAGGTTCCCGACACGCCGCTCCCATGGTTCAACTATCTCGGATCTGATCGCTTCTTCGGGCTCATCTCCAACACCGCCGGCGGGTACTCCTTCTACCGTGATGCTCGCCTACGGCGCCTCACCCGCTACCGGTACAACAACGTCCCGGTCGACTTCGGTGGTCGCTACGTCTATCTCCGAGACGACGACACCGGCGCCTACTGGTCCCCGAGCTGGCAACCGGTGCGGCGGGCGGTCGAGGATTACTTCTGCCGGCACGGTCTCGGCTACACCATCATCGGATCAACTACCGGCGGAATCCACACCAGAACCCGTTACTTCGTTCCTCCCGACGAGGATCTCGAGGTTTGGGACGTCACCGTGATCAACCGACGCAGCGCGCCGGCACACCTTTCGCTTTTCTCCGCTGTGGAGTTCGCCCTATGGGACGCCGCCGACGATTCGGCCAACTTCCAACGCAACTACAACACCGGCGAGGTGGAAGTGGTTGACGGGGTCATCTACCACAAGACCGAGTACCGGGAACGTCGCAACCACTTTGCCTACTTTGCCTGCTCGGAGCCGGTCACCGGCTTCGACACACAACGCGACACCTTCCTGGGTCCATACGGGTCGTGGGACCAACCACACGTGGTGGTCTCCGGAGACGCCACCAACAGCATCGCCCATGGGTGGGCGCCAATCGGCTCGCACCAACTGGAGGTCCTGCTGGAAGCTGGAGCGGAGCAGCGCATCATCTTCCTGCTCGGCTACGCCGAGAATCCCCAGGACCAGAAGTTCGACCCCCCGGGCTCCGTCACCATCAACAAGCGTTCCGTCGCTCCTGTTCTTGCCCGTTACCTGGACCCGGCGACCGTCGATAACGCTTTTGCCTCGTTGCGGGCGCAATGGGACGGACTTCTCGGCAACCTCCAGGTGAACACGCCCGACCCGGCAACCAACCGCATGGTCAACATCTGGAACCAGTACCAGAACGTGGTCACCTTCAACCTGTCGCGTTCGGCTTCCTTCTTCGAGTCCGGCATCGGCCGCGGCATGGGCTTCCGTGACTCGAACCAGGACCTGCTCGGTTTTGTGCATATGGCGCCCCAGCGTGCCCGCGAGCGACTGCTCGACCTGGCAGCGACCCAGCTGACCAATGGTGGTGCCTTCCACCAGTACCAGCCGCTCACCAAGCGAGGCAACGACGCCGTCGGCTCCAACTTCAACGACGACCCCCTCTGGCTGGTACTGGCGGTTGCGGCGTATCTCAAGGAGACGGGAGACCTCGGCCTCCTCGACGAGGCGGTCGTCTACGAGAACACTCCCGGGACCGAGCTACCGATGCTCGAGCACCTGATGCGCGCCCTGCGCTACACGATGGACCGGCTTGGTCCCCACCGGCTGCCCCTGATCGGCCACGCCGACTGGAACGATTGCCTCAACCTCAATTGTTTCTCCCAGGAGCCCGGTGAATCGTTCCAGACGGCTACAGGTCGTGACGGCGCAACCGCCGAGTCGGTGATGATCGCCGGCCTCTTCTGCGCCGCGGCCGCCGAGATGGAGCAACTGGCCGCTCACGTCGACCGCATCGACCTGGCTGCAACCTGCCGCAAGTGGAGGGAACAGATGGTTGGGGCCGTCGCCGGCGACGGCTGGGATGGAGCCTGGTTCCTCCGCGCCTACGACCACTTTGGTGAGAAGGTGGGAACCGCCGCCAACCCTGAGGGGAAGATCTTCATCGAATCGCAAGGCTGGGCCATCCTCGGTGGGATCGGTTTGGACGACGGGAAAGCTCGGCAAGCGCTCGATTCCGTTGCAGAGATGCTCGCCACCGAGCATGGGATCATGTTGCTGCAACCCGCATACACCAGCTACCACCTAGAGCTCGGTGAGATCACGTCGTACCCACCCGGGTACAAGGAGAACGGGGCCATCTTCTGCCACACCAACCCCTGGATCATGATTGCCGAGACCAAGATCGGGCGCGGCGACCGTGCCTTCGACTATTACCGACGGATCTGTCCCGCGGTGCGCGAGGCAAGCAGCGAGATCCACCGCACCGAACCGTACGTGTATGCCCAGATGATCGCCGGCAAGGACGCCGCTACCCACGGCGAAGCCAAGAACTCTTGGCTGACGGGAACCGCAGCCTGGAACTACGTAGCGATCACTCAGGCCATCCTCGGAATCCGGCCCACCCTCGCCGGTCTCCAAGTCGACCCCGTCCTGCCTTCGGGCTGGGACGGCTACACCGCCACCCGCGTCTTTCGCGGTGTCACCTTCGAGATTGCCGTGGTCCGGCAAGGAACGGATTCTCACACAGCGATGACCGTCGACGGCCTTCCGGTTGACGGGACCGTGGCCCCCCTACCGGTCTCCGGCACCGGTCCGGTCACGGTGCGGGTGACCATCGGTTGACACGTAACGGTGGCCTGACGGTACGCCTACCGGTACGCCTGTCTGGTTCTTACACGAGACGTGCACATGGCGACGGTCGAGGTCGAGCCGATCGTGCCGGTCGCCTCGTCGGTTCACCTTGATCCGAAAGGAGAACGCCTCGCCGAAGCGGGCGCTACTGCCCCGATCGGTTCGGTCGGCGACTCATACGACAACGCCTCATTGCCACCGTCTGGGTGGACGCTAGCCTCGCATCGCCCTGACGATGCCGACAACGCGGTCGATGTCGTCTTCGGTCATGTCTGTGCCGCTGGGCAGACACAGCCCCTTGTCGAATACTCGCTTGCTGAACTCACCGCCAAACATACGGGCTCGTTCATACACCGGTTGCATGTGCATCGGCTTCCATACCGGTCTCGCTTCGATATTGTCGGCGGCTAGGGCGTCGATGACCTGGTGACGGCTGAAGCCGAACTGCGCCGGGTCGATCGTGAGCGTCGTCAGCCACCGGTTCGATCGACCCCACGGCGCCTCCGGCATGAACTCGAAACCGGGCAGGTCACCCAGCTTGTCGACATAGCTGCTGAACAGTGATCGGCGTGCCTTGACCCGTCGGTCCAGGTTGGAGAGCTGGGCACGCCCAAGAGCTGCCAGCACGTTCGACATGCGGTAGTTGAAGCCGATTTCCCGGTGCTCGTAGTGGACCTCGGGCTCCCGGGCCTGGGTGGCCAGGAAACGGGCCCGGGCGATCAGTTCTTCGTCGTTGGAGACGAGCGCCCCGCCGCCGGATGTGGTGATGATCTTGTTTCCGTTGAACGACAGTACAGCTGCCCTTCCGAACGAGCCGGACGGTTTCTCCTTGTATGTAGCCCCGAGGGCTTCTGCGGCGTCCTCGACGAGCGGCACCTTGTACTTGTCGCAGATCTCCTGGATGCGGTCGTAGTCGGCGCACTGGCCGAACAGGTCGACGGCGATGACGGCACCGACACGGCGGTCCCCCGATCGTGCCTCAGCCAGCGCGCTTGCAAGCTGCTTTGGGTCGATGTTCCAAGAGCCCCGCTCGGAATCGACGAACCAGGCCTCGGCGCCGATGAAAGACACAGGGGTGACCGTGCCGATGAATGTGAATGATGGTGCGATGACCACATCGCCACGGCGTACACCGACACCGAGCAACGCCAAGTGGATGGCCGCGGTCCCCGACGTCGTTGCCAGGGCGTAGCCAACACCAGATAACTCGGCCAGTTCCGTCTCGAAGGCGTCGACCTCCGGTCCGAGCGGGGCGATCCAGTTCGACTGGATTGCCCGCGCCACGGCGGCCTCTTCGCTACCGGACTGTGACGGCGGTGACAGATACATACGCTCACTCATGGCCGCAACACTATCTGGATCCGCCGGTCGGTTGCGACAAGGAATGGGGCCCACGAGCAGTACTCATGCTCGTAGCGAGCATGAGTACTGCTCTAGTGACTTTGGGTTCTCATGAAGTCGAGCGAGCGTTGGCGGCGCTTGGTGACCGTCTTCATTCCCACGTCTGGCCCCGCTGGCGCCGGAGGAGGGGTCCGCGCCGGGGGTTGGCGACGTGGAAGATGGGGGGATGGCTGCTCGGGCAACTGCGGTCGCCGTTCGTCCTTCCCCCCTCGCCCGGCCAGAGGCCGGTCGATCCCCCCGAAATGGGGGGATTGCTGTGCTCACCCTTCACAGAAGAGGTGCAGCCGCCACTGTTTACAGACGCTGAGGAATCAGCCTCCCCATCGGATTCGCAGAACAGCTTCCGTGGATTGAGGCAGAGGGAGAGGAATGTCGTGGTTCACCTGCCTGGCTGCGTTTGGCTTGCGGCACTTCTGCTTCTCTCTGGGCAGCGGCTTGGGAGCGCATTCTGGGATACCTATACTCGCCCCGACGGGTCGAAGGGCCCGTTTTGTGAGAGGAACGAAGGGGTCTCAGTGCTGGAGCAGTACTTCGGTGACTACATCACAGTTGCCGTATTCCTGGCTGCTGGTGTCCTTCTAGTAGGCGTAGGCATCCTTACCGCCGGGTTGCTGCGACCAAACAACCCGAACCCGACAAAATCCGAGATCTACGAGTGTGGCATCGCCCCCACCGGCGACGGATGGAACCAGACCCACATCCGCTACTACATCTTCGCCCTGCTGTTCCTCATTTTCGATGTAGAAGCAGTGTTCATCTTCCCGTGGGCGCTCCAGGTCGAGACGTTCGCCAACCTCGACCTCGGCGGCTACATCCTCATCGAGATGTTCGTCTTCATCGCCATCCTGCTCGTCGGCCTCATCTATGCGATTCGCAAAGGGGTCCTCAAGTGGGAGTAATCGACAAGTTCGGCACCCCCAAGCCTGTGTCGTGGCTGCTCAACTGGTCACGTAAGTACAGCCTCTGGATGTTCAACTTCGGGCTCGCTTGTTGCGCCATCGAGATGATGGCCGCCGCTGCCCCCCGGTTCGACATGATGCGGTTTGGCATCATCCCGTTCCCGGCCTCGCCCCGCCAGGCTGATCTGATGGTTGTCGCCGGCACGGTCACCGACAAGATGGCTCCGGCCATCAAACGTCTATACGACCAGATGCCGGATCCCAAGTACGTCATCTCGATGGGGTCGTGCGCCAATTGCGGCGGTCCGTATTGGGATTCCTATTCGGTCACCAACGGTGTCGACCAGATAATCCCGGTCGACGTCTACGTGCCGGGCTGCCCACCCCGACCCGAGGCGCTAATGGAGGGAATCGTCCTGCTCCAGCAGAAGATCACCAACGAAGACCCGCAGCAGAAGTGGACCGAGCGTGACCGACAACCCGTCTGAGACAACCGAATCACCTCTCGATGCCTTTGCTGCGGATCTCGCAGCAAAGGTGGGTGCGGACGGCTGGTCGGCTGAAAAGGGAACAGTCCACATCTACGTCTCTCGCGACAACTGGGTCGGAGCCGCAACGATCGCTAGGGACAAGGCCAAACTCGACTTCTTCTCCTGGCTGTCGGCAATCGACTGGTCGAAGGAGGTCGCCGTCGGCGAGCCGGTCGCCGATGTCGACAACCTCGAAGAGCGTTACGAAGTCCTTTGCCGGTTGTCCTCACCGGTCGACGACTCGGGGGTGATCCTGTCGACGTCGGTGACAAAGGACGAAGCCTGGCTCGACACGCTCATCCCGGTCTTCGCCGGTGCCGCATGGCACGAGCGGGAATGTGCCGAGATGTTCGGCATCGATTTCCACGGACACCCCAACCTGATCAATCTGTACCTGCCTCAGGAGTTCGAAGGTCACCCGCTGCGCAAGTCGTTTGCGTTGGGTGCCCGGGAAGTCAAACCGTGGCCGGGTCACATAGACGTCGAGGACATCCCCTCAACCGAGAATGTCGAAGCGGCTGGAGCCTCATCGGAAAGCGATGCAGCAGGGGAGGAGACATGACGCAGCTCGACCAGCGTGGCACTGTCGAAGTCTCCGACGGGGGCGTCTCCGTAGAACTGCGCGGCGAGGCGATGACCCTCAACATCGGCCCGCAGCACCCGTCCACTCACGGTGTCCTGCGGCTCGTTGCCGATGTCGACGGCGAGCGTATCTCCAAGCTGGAGCCCACCATCGGCTACATGCACCGCGGCTACGAGAAGCTCTCCGAGGTGCGTACCTACCCGCAGATCATGACGCTGATCAACAGGATCGACTGGGTGTCCGGATTTGCCAACGAGGTCGCTTTTGTCCGGGCCATAGAGAAGCTGACTGACATCGAGCCGACACCGCGCGCCCAGATGATCCGGCTGATCCTCACCGAGCTCACCCGGATCTCGAACCATCTCGTGTTTGCCTCCTCGTACCCGCTGGAGCTCGGGGCAGCCACCCCGCTCATGTATGCGATGCGGGACCGTGAGTTCGTGCTCGACATCATCGAAGGTGTCACCGGTGGCCGTTTTCACCCGAACTTCAACCGGGTTGGTGGGGTGAAGCCGGCAGCAGGAGGCGGCAAGACCCAGAAGAAGGTCACCCTCGACCTACCCGCCGGGTTCTACGCCGGTGTTGAAGCCGCGATGGACCGGGTTGACAAGTCGTGCAATGAGCTCGACAACCTGGTCACAGGGAACGAGATGATCCAGGCCCGGGCCAGGGGCGTTGGCATCATCAGCTACGAAGACGCCATCGCCTACGGCATCTCAGGGCCCAATGCCCGAGCGTCCGGGGTTACGATCGATCTGCGCAAGGCGGAACACGACCTGTTGCCATACGACGAGTTCGACTTCGACGTCGTCACCAGGGATGAGGGCGACGCCTATGCGCGCTACCTGGTTCGAATCGGTGAGATTCGTGAGTCGGTCAAGATCGTCCGTCAAGCCATCGGCAGCGTCCCATCCGGGCCGCTCCAGGCCAAGGTTCCCCGTGTGCTCAAGGTCCCGGCCGGCACCACCTACGTTCGGGCCGAGAACCCGAAGGGCGAGATGGGCTACTACGTCGTCTCCCAAGGTGGCCGGATCCCGTATCGGGTCAAGATCCGCTCGGCGTCGTTCTCCAACATCTCGGTCATGGGCAAAGTGGCCGTTGGCCAGCTCATCCCCGACCTGGTGGCGACGATGGGCAGCCTCGACTTTGTGCTGGGGGATGTCGACAGGTGATCGAGAACGTCCCCTTCGCCCTGCTGCTGGCCATCAAGGTGCTGGTCGTGCTCGGTCTGATGCTCGTCATTGCCCTCGTGCTCATCTGGGGCGAGCTCAAATGGAGCGCCCACATCCAGAGCCGGGTCGGTCCCTGGTACGCCGGCGGCCGCTGGGGCTGGGCGCAGCCGCTCGCCGATGCCCTCAAGTTCCTCCAGAAGGAAGACCTCGTCCCGGCAGATGCCGACGACAAGGTCTTCAAGCTGGCCCCTTATGTGATGATCGCCGGCACGCTCGCCGCCTTTGTCGTGATCCCGATCGGTCCGACGGTCGTCGCCCGGGATCTCGACGTCGGAATCTTCTACCTGCTGGCGGTCTCGTCGCTGTCGACCCTCGGCGTCCTCATGGCCGGATGGTCATCCGGCAACAAGTACTCGCTCATCGGTGGGGTCCGCGCCGGAGCCCAGCTCATCGCCTACGAGCTGCCGTTGGTGCTGGCTGCAGTCGCCGTCGTCATCCAGGCCGGGACCTTGTCGCTCACCGGCATAGTCGAAGCCCAGGCCACGCCGTTTTTCGAGATCGGCGGTACCGGCATCGCCATCCCTTACGTGGTGCCGCAGATCATCGGCTTCATCGTCTTCCTCGTCGCCAGCCTCGCCGAGCTCAACCGGACCCCCTTCGACCTGCCACTCGCCGAATCCGAGCTGACCATGGGCTACGTCACCGAGTACTCGGGGCTGAGGTTCACGATGTTCTTCCTTGGTGAGTACGCCGGGATGGTATCGATGGCCGCCATCATCTCGACGCTTTACCTGGGCGGCTACTGGGTCCCCGGGTTGAGCGACGACGCGCTCGACTTCGTGGGGCCGTTTGTGTTGCTTGCCAAGATCCTCATCATTGCCTTCCTGATGATCTGGATCCGCTGGACGTATCCCCGGATCAGGGAGGATCAGCTCCAGTCGATCGCCTGGAGGTGGCTGATCCCTCTCACCCTGTTCAACATCGCTGTAACTGCGACTCTCAAGGTGGTCCTGTAATGGCGGCCAAGTTCCCGCTGATCGGATTGTTCAAGGGTCTCGTGGTCACCATGAAGAACATCGTCAAGAAGCCGGTGACCGTCATGTACCCCGATGTGAAGGAGACCCCTGTGCCCCGGGCACGTGGAGTCATCGCCCTCAGCATCGAGAACTGCACGTCATGCATGCTGTGCGTCAGGGAATGCCCGGATTGGTGCATCTACATCGAAGCACACAAGGTGGCGATCCCTCCGGACAAGCCCGGTGGCAGGGTTCGTACCCGCAACGAGCTCGACCGCTTCGACATCGACTACGGGCTGTGCATGTACTGCGGCATCTGTGTGGAGGTGTGCCCCTTCGACGCCCTTTACTGGAGCCCGGAGTACGAGTACAGCGAGTACCGAATCGCCGATCTGCTTCATGACAAGGAGAAGCTCGACGAGTGGCTCCAGACCGTCCCCGACCCGCCGGCTCTGGAGAAGTGATCGTGTTGGCAATGTCATTCGGTGACTGGATCGGCAACCTGGAAAACTGGGTCTTTGCGGCGCTGGCGATCGCGATGGTCTACAGCGCCATCCGGGTCGTCACCACCAAGAACGTGGTTCACGCCGCGCTCTATCTGGTGATCACTCTCGGCGGCTCGGCTGCCATCTTCCTGCTGCTTGGTGCCGAGTTTGTTGCCTGGACTGTCGTGCTTGTCTACATCGGGGCGATCGTCGTGCTGTTCCTGTTCGGGATAATGATCACCCGGGCGCCGATGGGTTACGAGACGAAGCTCAGCCACCCGCGCCGGGTCCAGATCGGCGCCGCTCTCGCCTCCGGCGCCCTGTTCGTGCTGATCGGCGGCTCGATGCTCGACGCCTACGGGGGAGACGAGCTGCCGCCACCGGTTGGCCCCACCCGCACCGGTGACATCGGCCGGTCAATCTTCGAGCGTTTTGTCATCCCCTTCGAGGTCGTTTCCTTCGTCCTGCTGGCAGCTCTCATCGGTGGGATTGTGTTGGCCAGACGTGACCCCACGGTCGAGGAAGAGGAGGTGCTGCGGTGAGCCACGTACTCATAAGGCCCTCATCGCCCTCGCTGGCGCTCGGCCACTTCTCCCGGAGGGAGAGGAATTGGGAGGCCGATACGTTGGCGAGGCAGGTGTGCCACGGCATTCCTCTCCCTTTGGGAGAGGACAGGCGAGGCGTATCGGAGGCCGATACGTTGGCGAGGCAGGCGTGTCAGGGCATTCCTCTCCCTTTGGGAGAGGACAGGCGAGGCGTATCGGAGGCCGATACGTTGGCGAGGCAGGTGTGCCACGGCATTCCTCTCCCTTTGGGAGAGGACAGCCGAGCGCTAGCGAGGCAGGTGAGGGGTTCTTCTAATCCACCCCTTGAATTCATAAGGCCCTCATCGCCCTCGCTGCGCTCGGGCACTTCTCCCAGAGGGAGAAGAATGTGTGGCTCATCGCCCTCGCTGCGCTCGGGCACTTCTCCCAGAGGGAGAAGAATGTGTGGCTCATCGGCTTTGCTGGGTTCGGGTACTTCTCCCGGGGGGAGAAGGATGTGTGGTTCATCGGCCTCGCTGCGCTCGGGCACTTCTCCCCGAGGGAGAAGAGTTGGGAGGGTGCTGCGGTGATCATCAATCAGTTCCTGTTGCTTGGGGCGGCGTTGTTCTCGATTGGGGTTTACGGTGTGCTGGCCCGGCGTAACGCGGTGCTGGTGCTGCTGTCCGTTGAGCTCATGTTGGCGGCGGTCAACATCAACATGGTTGCCTTCGACCGCGTCATCCAGGACACTCTTGCCGGGGGACAGGTGTTTGCGCTCTTCATCATTGCCGTTGCCGCCGCTGAGGTTGGGATCGGGCTGGCAATCATCTTGCTGATCTTCCGCAACCGGCGCACCGCCAACGTCGACGACCTGGATCTGATGAAGCTATGAGCTCGCTGTTCGCCTTCGCCGCCCCGCTCATCCTCGCTACCGCCGAGGCCGAGGAAGGTGCCCACGCCGTGCAAACCGTCGACGGTGGTGTGCTGGCCGAGTGGGCGTGGCTGATCCCCGTGGTCCCGATGGTCGCCGCCTTCGCCATCGTGCTTTTTGGCAAGCGGTCCCCGTGGAAGGGCTGGGGCATGGCCTGGGTCTCGATGGGTTTTGTCGCCGTCTACGGGCTGGTGCTGTTCGTCATGAACTTGAGCGATGGCATCGCCTACGAAGGCGCCGTCTCGATCGGTGACATCGGTGCCGATGGGTCCGGGCGGGTGTTTGGGCTCGAATGGGGATGGATGGTCGACGGTCTATCGATCATGATGTACGTCGTAGTGGGTGTCGTCGGGTTCCTGGTGTTCACCTACGCCAAGGGGTACATGGAAGGTGACATCCGCTACACCTGGTTCTTTGCCTCGTTCGCCCTGTTCGGCGGAGGAATGCTGGTGCTGGTATCGGCACCAAACCTCATCCAGCTCATCGTCGGCTGGGAGCTGGTCGGGGTCGCTTCCTACCTGCTGATAGGCCACTACTGGGAGGAGCACGAGAACTCGTCCGCGGCGATCAAGGCGTTCCTCGTCAACAAGGTCGCCGATGTGGGGCTGTTTATAGGCGCCATCATCATTGCACTCAGTGTCGGGTCGTTCCGGTTTACCGACATCATGGAAGTCGTCGCCTCGGGTGACACGCAATCAGCCCTGGCCCGGTTCAGTTTCTGGGCGGGGGTGGCGATCTTCATAGGGGCGATGGGCAAGAGCGCCCAGTTCCCGCTGCACGTATGGCTGCCGGATGCCATGGCGGGGCCAACTCCGGTATCGGCATTGATGCACGCCGCAACCATGGTCACGGCCGGGGTCTACCTGCTCGGCAGGCTGTTCCCGTTCTACAGCACGCCGGGGTTCGCCGACGACGTCCGCTGGATAATCATCATCATCGGGACCCTCACCTTGTTCCTGACCGGGCTCATCGCGCTCGTATCGGACGACATCAAAAAGGTGCTGGCCTACTCGACTCTGTCGCAGCTCGGCTACATGGTCACCGCCATGGGCGCTGGCGCATACACCGCAGGGCTGTTTCACCTGTTCACCCATGCTTTCTTCAAATCGCTGCTGTTCTTGGGCGCAGGATCGGTGATCCACGCGGTGCACTCCAACAACATGTCCGACATGGGTGGGCTGCGCAAGCACATGCCTCAGACGTTCTGGACGTTTGTCATCGGCTCCGCAGCACTCGCCGGGATCGTGCCTCTCGCCGGGTTCTGGTCGAAGGACGAGATCCTTGCCTCGATCCAGTACGCAGGCAGCAACTACACCACCGCCGAGGGAGGGGCAGCGCTTGCCAACTTCGTGCTCGTAGTCGCCATCGCCGGTGCCTTTGTCACCGCTTTCTACATGATGCGCGCCGTCTCGCTGACCTTCTTTGGGACGTACAAAGGGGACGGGCACCCGCACGAGTCGCCGAAGATCATGACCTACCCGCTCATCGCCCTTGCGTTCTTCTCTGTCGTCGCCGGGTGGATCAACATCCCCGGTCTCACCGAGTTCTTCACAGAAGGTGTCGGCGCCCGGTTCTTCGCCGTCACCGAGCACCACGCTGAGGGCATCAACTACGGGCTGGCAGGTCTAGGGACTCTCGCCGCAGTGGGCGGTGTTGTCATCGGCTACTTCCTATGGTTCGCCGACAAGGACACCCAACAGGAGCGGGACAAGTTCCGCATCCCGGTGCTGTACCCGCTGCTCGAGCACAAGTACTACATCGACGACTTCTACATGGACGGCATCGTCCGTCCCACCCGTGGTCCGGTGGCCACTGCCGTCGACTGGTTCAACGGGCACGTCATCGACCTCGTCATCAACGGCGCCGGCTTTGTCGCTACCCGGTTGGCGCGAGTGGTCTACTGGTTTGACCAGCGTGGCATCGACGGCGCTATCAATGCCTCAGCCGCAGCGGCCGGGGGCTCGGGTGGCGTGCTCCGGTTGATCCAGACCGGGCGTGTTCAGCAGTACGTGTTCTTGATCGTGGCGGGGGTTGTCGTCCTCGTCGCCGGATTCATCGTCTTCTGATAGGAGGAAACGAGTACACATGAGTTCGTTTGAAAACGGTTGGGCTCTTACCCTGATCGTCTTCCTGCCACTGGCCGGAGCGGCGGCCGTGCTGGCAATCCCGAAGGCGCAGGAAGAAGCCCAGAAGTGGACGGCACTGCTGTTTGCAGGTGTCTCGTTTGCCCTGTCGGTGATCATCGCGTTCCAGTTCGATTACGGCAGCGCTGATGCAATCCAGTTCGGTCCCGACTCGACCTTGACCTGGATCGGCGCCATCAACTCGAACTATGCGATCGGTATCGACGGGATCAGCCTCCCCCTGCTGGTGCTGTCCGGCTTCATGACGGTTCTGTCCATCATCTATTCGTGGAACCACTGGCCCGAGCCACACAACCCGAAGATCTTCTCGGCGCTGATACTGGTGCTCGCCACCGGGATGAACGGCACATTTGTCGCCCTCGACCTCATCTTGTTCTTCGTGTTCTTCGAGGTCGTGCTGCTGCCGATGTACTTCATGATCGGTATCTGGGGTGACCGCAATAAGGTCAAGGTGCCGGTGATCGGTCTCGAGACCGAGATGCGGCTATATGCCAGCATCAAGTTCTTCCTGTTTACGCTGTTCGGCTCGGCGTTCATGCTGCTTGGTTTCCTCACCATCTACTTCAAGAGCGGTATGGAGACATTTTCGATGCTGGAGCTCTCCGGTGGTGCAGCGGAAGCCGAACTGGGCAAATTCGCCTTCTGGGTTTTCGCCGCGTTGTTCCTCGGCTTTGCCGTCAAAGTGCCGATGTTCCCGTTTCACACCTGGCTGCCCGATGCCCACACCGCGGCTCCGACCGTCGGCTCGGTGCTGCTTGCCGCCATCCTGCTGAAGCTGGGCACCTACGCCTTTATCCGGATCGCCCTCCCGATCCTGCCGGAGCAGGCGCGGAACTGGGCACCGGCCATCGGGATACTGGCGGTGATCGGCATCATCTACGCATCGCTGGCGTGTCTGGCCCAAACCGACATGAAACGTCTCATCGCGTTCTCGTCTGTGGGACACATGGGCTTTGTCATGCTGGGCATCGCCACACTCACCGACATCGGTATCAATGCGGCCATCATCGGCATGGTCGCCCACGGTGTCATCACCGGTCTGCTGTTCTTCATCGCAGGGTCGATGTCGCACCGCTACCACACGAGGGAGATGGCGCGGCTCGGTGGCAACCAGAAGCTGATGCCGATCATGGGCGGCATCCTGGGGTTCACCGCAATGGCATCGCTCGGGCTGCCAGGGCTTGCCGGGTTCTGGGGCGAATTCCTATCGCTGCTGGCGTCGTTCAACCCGCTCGAAGGGCTGTCGACCACGCTGTTCCGAACGCTCATGGTTGTTGGTGCAGTCGGTACGGTGCTCGCCGCCGGCTATCTGCTGTGGATGCTCCAGAAGGTCAACTTCGGTGAGCCGTCTGCGGAGTGGGAAGGCCACGACCTGCACGACGTCGACGGTTACGAGCTTGCCGCCTGGGTGCCGCTTGTGCTGGCCACACTCGCCATCGGGATCTTCCCCAGGATCATCTTCGGTGCAACGACCGATGCTGTGCACACCCTGGTCAGCTCGGTGTTTGGAGGCTGATCGGTGAGCCTGCTCGACTACCACGCATTAGCCCCCGAGATCATCCTTGCCGTGACGGTGCTGGCGGTGCTGGTGGTGGACCTGCTGCCGGTGCGCAAAGTGTGGACCGCTGCGGTGGGTTTGATGGGTTTGTTCTTCGCGTTCGTTCCGGTGCTCACGCTTGGGTTCTGCGATTCGTCGTCGTTGTGCGAGTACACCGGGGTGAGGGCGATGTTCGGCGACTCGTATGTCGTAGACACGTTCTCGCTCGTGTTGAAGGGGCTGTTCCTTGGCGCCGCGTTCTTGGCTTTGTTGATTTCGACCGGGTTCCTGGAGCGGGGCCGCTATTGGGAGGGAGAGTTCTACTTCTTGATGCTTGCCTCGGTGCTTGGTGCGGTGGTGATGGCTTCCAGCCGCGGGCTGGTGACGATCTTTGTCGCACTGGAACTTGTCACCGGCCCGACGTTCCTGCTGGCCGGGTGGCGCAAGGCCAGCCGCCGGTCGCAGGAGGCGGCGCTCAAGTACTTCATCATCGGTGTGCTGTCGGCTTCGATCCTGCTATTTGGTATGTCGCTTGTATACGGTGTCACCGGTGAGCTGACCTTCTCCGGGATCAGGGAGGCCGTCGTCGCTGGTGAGCTTGCCGGCCCCGGGTATGGCGATGCTCCGTTGCTCACCCTCGGGGTGCTGCTTACCCTGCTCGGTTTTGGCTTCAAGATCTCCGCAGTGCCCTTCCACTTCTGGACGCCGGACACATATGAAGGGGCTCCGGCTCCGGTGACTGCATACCTGTCTGTGGTGTCCAAGACCGCCGGATTCGTCGGGATGCTGGTGTTTGCGTACGCGGCATTCGCCAACCTTCGCAACATCTGGGGCCCGGCGCTGTGGATCCTGGCGGCGTTGTCCATGACACTTGGGAACCTGAGCGCGTTGCGGCAGGACAACATCATCCGCATGCTCGGCTATTCGTCGATCGCTCAGGGGGGCTTCATACTGGCTCCGTTTGGTGCCGCAGTCGCCGCAGGCGTCACCGGTTCCCAGCTCGAGGAGGCGTTCTTCGCCACCGTCACCTACCTGCTGGTTTATGCGTTCATGAACCTGGGCGCCTTCGCCGTCGTGATCGCAGTTGCCAAGCGAATCGGCTCGGCCGACGTCAACGACTGGGGTGGCCTCTACCAATACGCACCGGGCATGGCGGGGCTCACCATCGTGTTCTTCCTCTCGCTGGCCGGGGTTCCACCACTGGCCGGCTGGTTCGCCAAGTTTGTGATGTTCCGCTCGTTGATCCTGCCGGGCAGCAATTGGACGATCGCTCTGGCCATCATCGCCGCCGTCAACTCGGTTGTGGCGTTTGTGTACTACTCCCGGGTCGTCAAGGCCGCCTGGTTCGACCCGGTCCCCGAAGACGTGTTGTCGGGCGAGGCACGCGAGGACAGCGTAGGCCCCTCGCTGGGTCTGGCCCTCACCATCACTGCCGCCGTCGTGGTGCTGGTCGGTTTCTTCCCCGGGATCCTGTCTGGGCTGGGCAACATGACCAAGGGTTTCGTAGCCGGCTTCTGAGCGCCGGCCCCTACCTTTTCTGGCGTCGGAGACCGGAACATATTCCGGTCAGCAACGCCAAAGGGGCACCAGCAGAGGAACGATCGAGATGGGGGCTGCTGGGTAGCCGTCGAGGTACTTATCAGATATGATAACTCAGATGGTGAACCCCAGTCCGATGTTGCAACGGGTTCTGGCCTCCGCCGCTCGACTGCAGGAGGTCGTGCCCGACGCCGTCCTCGTCGGGGGTTCGGCGGCCGCGCTCCATGCGGGCCATCGCGACTCATTTGACCATGATCATGCTCTATCGGATCTCGTCGATCGATACGAGGCGGTGTTGGAGGCCGTCGAAGCCACCGAGGGCTGGGCGACGTCGGTGCGGGCATCGCGGCCGCCGTTCACCATCATGGGGCGTCTCGGTGGGGTCGGAGCGGGTCTGCGTCAGATGCGTCGAACCCGGCCGCTCGAAACCTGCGAGGTACCCGTCGGCGACGGAGCGAAGGTGGTCGCACCAACCGCACCTGAGACCTTGCGGGTCAAGGCGTTCCTGGTCGTGCAGCGCAACGTGGTTCGTGACTACCTCGACGTGGTCGCCCTGGCGGATCATCTCGGGTACGACGACGCCGTCGAGATCCTGTCGGGCATCGACGCCTACTACGCCGACCGGTCGGGTGAGGCGGGTTCGGTGCTCACGTCTCTCGTTCTCTCGCTTGCAGACCCCGAGCCTCACGATACGGACGTGATTGATGAGCTATCCCGCTACAAGGGTCTCGCTGAGCGCTACCACCGGTGGGACGACGTTGTAGATGTGTGTCGCATCCTGGCGCTGCGCCTGGGTGGAGCAGCGTGATGCCCGTCGACTTCCGCAACGTTGATGCGTCACCATCCGACGATGTCCGGACCTGGCCATATGAGGCGCTGGTTATCGCGATCGACCGTGGCCTCGTCCCGGACTGGCAACCGATCTTCGCCGAGTTGCGTCGCTCACCGTGGGGCCGGGTGGCCCGCCGGGTAGAACGCTACCTCTTGTACCGTGAACCTGATGCAGCCGGCAAGCTATTTACCCTCGCGATCGAGCACGCCCGGAGCGAGGCCGATCGGGACGACCGGGCGGAGGTGGCGGCGCGGCTTCGGCAAGCTGTCTCACGATCAGGGCTCAGCAACGCCGAGTTTGCGAGACTTGTCGGAACCAGCGCGTCGCGGCTGAGCACATACCTGAGCGGGAAGGTGACACCATCCGCGGCGATGCTGGTCAGGATCGAGCGTGCCGCGGATGAGACCACCGACGTGAGCGGATGAGCGTGTCGGCGGCGATCCTGGACCGTATCGCTGTCGAGGGGCCAATACCCTTCGAGGTGTTTCAGCACATGGCCCTCTACGGGGACGGTGGCTTCTTCACACGAGGGCCGGTCCGTTCCTCTGCGACCGGGGACTTTCTCACCAGTCCCGAGGTGAGCCCATGGTTCGGCAGGACAATCGCCCGGTTTCTCAATGCTCGTCACATTCAGACCCTCGTGGAGGTCGGCGCCGGGTCGGGCTCGCTGCTGCGGGAGGTGCTCGACGACCTAGGCGAGGTGGACGCCTGGGCGGTCGAGGCATCGCCGACGGCAAGGGAGAGTCTTCGTGGGGCTATTCCCGCCGATCGGGTTGCCGAGTCGCTGGCGGCATTGCCCGCCGGATTGTCCGGTGCCATCGTGGCCAACGAGCTGATCGACAACCTGCCGGTGGCGATCGCGGTCAAGAGCGAGCACGGCTGGAACGAGCACTTTGTCGGGACGGTCGGCGACGAGTTGGGTTTCTTCACGGTGGGGGCCCGCCCGGAGGTGGCCGCGTGGGCAGATGCCTATGGGGGAGTGGTGCCGGTGGGCGGGGTGGTTGAGGTGCAGCTCGAAGCGGCACGCTGGCTGGTGCAAGCCATCGCCCGACTGGCGGATGGCGTGATACTGGTCATCGACTACGGCGGCACCGCTGAGGAGTTGGCGCCGCGCCGCCACCTCGGGACGTTGCGCACCTACCGCGGTCATCATTTAGGGCCGGACCCGCTGCTCGAGCCCGGGGAGACCGATATCACCGTCGACGTCAACTTCACGGCGCTGCTCGCCATTGCCCGGGAGAACGGCGCATCGGCGAAGCTGTTTCGACAGGACGATTTCCTTGCCGAATGGGGTCTGCGCAGTGTCATCTCGGAGATGAAACATGGAGAGTTGGCTCATGCGCGGGCAGGCGAGACCATGAAACAGCTAGAAGTCAAGAACGACCGCATCAACGCAGAGACCCTGCTCCACCCCCGGGGTCTCGGGGACTTCCGAGCCCTCGTTGTGGAGGTGAAGACGTGAGTGCCGACCCCACGTGCACATTTTGCCGGATCATCGCCGGTGAGCTGCCGGCGAGCACCGTAGCGGAGGATGATGCGGTGATTGCCTTCATGGATATCAACCCGGTGACTGCGGGCCATCTTCTGGTTGTCCCCAAGGAGCATCACGCCAGGATCGCCACCATTCCGGGTGAGATCATTGCGCGTATGATGCTCGTCGGTCGGCAGCTCACCGCGGCGCTCAGGGCGTCGCCGATCAGGACCGAAGGTGTCAACCTTTTCCTCGCAGACGGGGCCGCCGCAGGCCAAGAAGTCATGCATACCCACCTCCACGTGATTCCCCGCTGGGCGGGCGACGGCTTCCGCATCGGGAGAGTCGGCCGACCGGCGCCCTCTCGTGACGAACTCGACCGGCTTGCGACAACCATCCGCGGCGCGACGGTGGAGTGACCCGGAAGGCGATCAGCTATGACCGCCGACGATGACGTCCGCGGCTCACCGGGAACCCTCATCCACGTCCTCATGCGGCTCGTCCGGAGACGATCGTGATATGGCCGGGCCTGCGGGTGTGGTGGGACCAGGAGGGATCTATCGGAACGGGTTCTCCACAGTGACACCGCTGTAGTCGGTGCCTTCGCCGAGGTCCTCGGACAGGACGGTGTGGCAGCCGAGGGCCCGAGCCGCCTCGATGATCGCCGCGTCCCAGTAGGAGATACCGAAGCGGTGGCGCAACGCCAGTGCGTCCAGTGCCAGTGGGACGTCGAGCTGCTGGACAGGGAAGCGCAGGAACGACTCGACCAGCCCGACCGCCTGGTCGTGGCTCAGCGGGTCCGGGCGCGTCGCCCGGGTCGCCTGCACGTAGAACTCCTGGAGCACCTAGACCGACAGCGCCAGGTCGCGTTCTCCCAGGAGTCCGACGGCGCGGGCGGCCTTGTCTTGCTCTACCGGGTCCTTGGACACTGCGTACAGCAGCACGCTGGTGTCAACGAAGCGCACGGTCGTGAAGGTCGGAGCGCTCCAGGCGGTCCGCGGCGCTGAAGCGCTCGATCTCGCCGATGATTCGATGCTGCTGTTCCTCGAGGCGGGCGAATACCGCCTCGTTGCGAGACAGCGAGCCGAGGTACTCCGCCACCATGGCGCTTATTGATGTGTCCATCTCGGCGGCGCGGACTCGTGCCGCCGACAGGGCTGAACGTTTTCCGGTTCCGGTGGGTGATTGAACTAGACGAGAGCATGGAAAGCGCGACGGTACCGATTGAAGCGCAACTCACGCCATCCCGGGATGACGGGTTGAGATCCTCTCGATCTACCCCGTCGACTCGGACTACTGACGTTGAAGCACTAGTCGGGCTTCGCTTCGACCTCGACAAGTGAGTACCGAGAGCTTCTGCACCGATGCGATGTGCATCACGACCGCTCGAGGCACGCGAGCTCGCAGCGGAGTGCCGCCTGGGACGGGACGGTGTCTTGGCGCGAACGTCGTCTAGGTGGATCCCGTGGAGGTTGATTCTCGCGCGTGGTTACCGGTGTGGCCCACGGCGATCACACTGACGAATTGGTGCTGAACGATGTCCTCGTCAGAATGATCCGAGGCAAGCTATGCGGATTCACACTTTGTTGGACAATCTCGCGGACGGCTGCGTAGTGACATCGCCCACGTCTGAGGCCGGACCTCGGTGCCCGTAGGGGACCAACGAGTCCTTTGTACACGGTGAACAAAAGCCAGATGAGCCATCGAAGCGCCGCGTCGAACGCGTAACCGGCGTCCCGTTGGTCCAACTCGCGGTCGCGTGAGGCATGCGTAGGCCACCGTTCGGCAATCCTCCCGTATCGACGTGTTTCTGGCCGGGTGATTGTGATGCTCGGGGCCGCCCACCGTGTGCGATGGTGCCGGACGGTCGTCCGGTGTGTCGGCGGCTCGACCTCACGGCGAACGGGCGAACCGGACCTTTGGTACTGCCCCGAGTTGCCGCCATTTCCTCGTCAGGGAGTTGGTCCCTCGTCGATCCCTGGTGTATTCGGTGAGAAGGTGGTAGCCGTTGATCATCACGAGCGCGACGTTCAACGCGATACCGGGGCCGATCCCGAGTGCCAGATTGAAGCCCCCGAGGAGAAGCGAAGCGGCCAAGCTGAGCATGCGGAGCCGCCCCAGGTTGGTTTGCATAAGGGAGATGACGACGAGGGCGGACCCGATCCAGCCGATCGCCGCAATTGTGACCGACCCCGTCATGCCACGTCCTTCTGCTGAGCGGGATCGGTGCTGCGACGGTTCGTGGGAGCCGCGCTGGATCGTCGGAGTGCCGCCACTGCGTGGGAGTGCATCGACGCGCGATCGGCGGGATCGTATTGGTATTCGATTTCGTCCAAGACATGACTGAGGCTGGTGTAGCCCCCTATGGCGATTGTGTTCCTGTGGTTTCGTGCATGCGTGGTCATTTCATTCCTCGGTGTGGGAAGCGCGCGCGTGAAAGCGGCTGGGCGAGTATCGGAGACCTCGACGCTCTTGGCTTGAGGGGAAGGTGAGGGTTTCCTGAGGAATGTCGAAGCGGCCACCACAGTGACTCACCCCCTAGATGCGTATCGACCGTGGACATCAGGTATGGATGCCGTGTTGCTGTAGCCTTCCACCCGGGTGCGCCGGGAATAGGGAGCCATGAGATGACGCGATACCTGATTTCGTTCGATGACGGCGCGATGACCTTCCCTGAGGAGGAGACGCCCGACGTGGCCGAGGCCGCGCACAAGGTGGTCCAGGAGGCCAAGAACGCCGGCGTGTGGGTTTTCGGTGGCGGGGTGGTAAGTCAGAGCGCGAGCGTCGTGGCCACCGACGGGACGGTTACCGATGGCCCCTACCCGGAGACCAAGGCGGTCATCGGCGGATTCTCGATCGTCGACGTGCCCTCACACGAGGAGGCCCTGGAGTGGGCTGCGAAGATCGCCGTCGCTTGCCGGTGTGCACAAGAGGTACGGGAGCTGCTGCCCGACCCGAACGTCTGATCGAAGGCCACCGCGGCCAGTTCATGCCAGGCCGAACCTCTGACGTCGAGCGCGACGTCGCATTACCCACCGTTGCGGGTCCGTCTGGTCTGTAGCCACCAGTGGCTCACGTTGTGGGGCGTGCTGTGAGGGTTGCGGGTTCGGGCCGTGTGAGCAGGTAGGCGCCTGTAGCCGCTATCCCGGGTACCAGCAGCACGACGGCTGCGATGGTCATGAAAGGGATCGTGAGCTGGACGGCGGCGGGACCGACGATGGTCGAGGTGGACAGTCTCCAGATCGGGACGAGGCCGGCCGGGACGGCCAGGATGGCGCCGAGCACGGTAAGAGCCCCGGCGCGCGCCGCGGCCACGGAGCAGCGCGTCCTGGGAGAAGCACCAACTGAGGAGAGGACGGCGTCGTCCTGGCGAGTCTCGGCGGTCATCAACGCCAGGCCGACGGCAACGATCAGCAGCGACAGCACCCCGGTTGCGACCAGCATGACGGTCTGGATCGTCCCGGAGGCGATTTCGGGTGGGCCGGTTTCCACGGTGATGCGTTGCTGGGTATCGGCGGCAAGCTGACGAGCTTGTGCAACCTGCTGGTCGGTCACCGGCCCGGCCAGCCGTAGCAACCAGCTGGTGGCCTCCCGGGCGATATCGGCGCCGCTGCGGTCGAGGGTGTCGCGGGTGAGAACGATCGAAACAACCGCCCTCGGTACTGCTCCTCGGGAGTGGGACGTGACCGCTGCAGGGCCGACATTGCCGATCACCAGGAGCTGATCGGCCAGGTACCACGGCATTGGGGGTGATGCTCAGCGGCTGCTCGATGGTTCGATGTCTTTGACGACGACCCAGCGGTGTTTGCCGATCTTGCGGTCCTTGGTGAATCCCGCCTTTTCGAACGTGGAGAGGGCTCCATGGAAAAGGAATCCGGCTGGTACTGCGTCGGCGGGCTCGGGGTAGCCCTCGACTCGGCCGCCGCCAAACCCGGCGATCAACTCGAGGGCTCCCGCCAGTGCAGCGGTGGCGACGCCTTGGCGGCGATGTCCCTTGCCGACAAAGTTGCAGGCGATCCGCCAGTCCGGCAGGTCGACGAGTCCTTTTTCGTATTCTCTCCGGTTCTTGGTTCTGGGCACCTCGTCGGGTGCCCCGAACTGGCACCAGCCGACACAGTCCTCACCGTTGAAGACCAGGGCGGCATGGGCGGTGCCGGCCCCGACCCGGTCGAGCTTGCGGAGGCGTTTTGGTTCGGGGGCGTCGGCGTGGCTGTCGTCGGCGGGGTGGAAACCCATGCACCAGCAGCCCCCAAAGATCCCGTTGTTGGCCTCAACCAGTGCTGCGAAGGAATCCCAGCTCGACTCGTCGAGCGGCTTGATCGTGTACTGCGGAGTCATCAGACGTTATCCAGGAAGTCGAGCACCCGTTCGCTCAGCAGCGCCATCGCTTCGGTGTCATAGGAGGGAAGCGTGGTGTCGGCGAAGTAGTGCTGGTCACCCGGATACAGGTAGAGGCGAGCGTCGCCGACGGCTTCGACGAGCGCCCTGGCGGCGTCGATGTCTCCCTCTCCGGCAAAGATCGGGTCTGCATCCATGCCGTGGATCTGGACGGGCACCATTTTCGGCCATTCACCGAAATGGTCCGTCGGCACGCACGAGTAGAACAGGAGCGCTCCGGCTGCGCCGGGCCGGGTCTGGGCCAGCTTCTGAGCCGGGAGCACACCTAACGAGAACCCGGCATACACAAGCTCGTTGGGCAAATCATCGGCGAGTCGCACACCCCGCTCGATCACGACCTCGAACCCGATGTCCTCGGCATGGGCCACACCGTCATCGATGGTGGCGAACGTTTCCCCATCGAACAGATCAGGGGTGTGCACGGCGTGCCCGGCGCTACGGAGCATGTCGGCGAATGCCACGACGCCCCGGGTAAGCCCCAGTGCGTGGTGAAATAACAACACCTCAGCCATCCAACACCTCCAACCAATGATCCAGAACTGTCGATCATTGACGTTAACCGGTATGATCCATAAATGTCGAGCAATCAGCCAGTCCCCGATTACGAACTCGACGATCTTCGTATCGTGACCGCGCCGGCGGAGCTCAAGGCGATGTCGCATCCGCTGCGCGACACGCTATTGGATCTCGCCCTCGAACGGGCTGCCACCGTGAACGAGCTCGCCGCAGCCGTGGAGCGGCCGCCCAGCACGGTGGCCTTCCACGTCGGTGTCCTCGTCAAGGCCGGATTGTTCAAGGTCGTCCGCACCCGCCGGGTCCGGGCCATCGACGAACGCTTCTACGGCCGCACGGCTCGGATCTTCTATGTCGGGAAGTTCCGGGCCGAACAGGTCGCCACTCTCAGCAACCTCCTGGTCGAAGCCGCCGGCGAATCCGTCGCAGCCCACCAAGACGACAACCTCAGAGCTTTGCACCGTCACGCCCGGATCCCCCATGAACGGGCGGCCGAGTTCTGGGAACGAGTCTTCGAAATCACACGCGAGTTCAGCGCCATTCCCCGCGCCGGAGACACCACCTACGCCTTCGTCGCCGGCCTCTACCCCGCGGACTACCCCACCCTCCCCGACCCCGAGAACCAACGGCCGCCGCAACTACCCAATAAATGAGGCAACTTGCGCTGCACCCGGTATTTGGCCGATGCTCCGACCGGTAGTCCAGCGGAAGGTCGACCCTCCGGCTCTGCTCGCGTGACCGGGTGGCGTCATGGCTTTGTTCTGTGCTCCTAGAGCGCCCGCGTTGTGGATCACCTTGGCGCGACGCCCATTGCAAACCCGCTCGTACCGCCGGCTCTGCCGCTTCTGACATCGGTTGTTCGTCACCTGAGACGCGGCCGCTGGGTTGGATCGTCGAAGCGAAGCGACGGTGCGCTTCCGTCTGCAGGGTCGGCTCTGGGTGAGGTAGCGGAGGTACACGACACCGTTGCCGACCGGTGTTTGTCCAGCAGCTCCAACCGGGCGCGGTCGTCGCTGGGGAGAGACCGCGCCCGGGAGCAATCGTAAATGAGATGCCACCGGGTCGCCATAGCCGATACGCGCTGGCCCAGAAGTGCTGGTCCTGGACACGGCACATCGCCGACTCATAGAGCTGGTTGCTCGCAATGCCTCGCCGCTGCGCCAGGTCATCGGCCCTCCGGAACAGGGCACAGCGGGAGGGACGCCGGCTTCTCAAGCGAACCCATTTCGACCGAACCCATTTCGACCGAACCCACTGTCGAGCGCTGGAGGTTTCGTGTGTGGTCCCAGCGGGAACCCAGTTACGGGGAGGATGCGTCATACGAACATAGATGAGGAGGACAGATTGCTAAGGACCACGACTGTGTTGGCGGTGTGTGCCTTGCTGCTCGGCGCCTGTGGAGGCTCCAGCGATGGCGCCACCGACTCCACCGGCGGTATCACCGAGACGGCACCGTCCCCGTCCGTACCCGATAGCTCCGGGACAGCCGACACCATCGAGACGACGGTACCGACGGAGACAACCGGGGCAGGTGAGGAGGGCGCACCCACCCTGGATTACGAGGATGAGGTTGCCGTGGCCATCAGCGATCTCGTTGAGCGGATCGGCGTCGATCCCGAGGACGTCACGGTGCGCATCGTTGAGGAAGTCACCTGGCGAGACGGCAGTCTTGGGTGCCCGCTTCCCGGGATGAACTACACCCAAGCCTTGATCGACGGGGTCCGGATAGTCCTCGATGTTGAAGGCGACCTGTACCACTACCACGCCAGCCTCGAGAAGGACCCGTTCTACTGTGCAGACCCGGTGGAGCCGCTCGGAGAGGGATCTGGTGACGTCTGACCGGAAAATCTCCTTGCCACACCCGCGACATCGGCCGCCCCTCGATCGACGTGTGCGGGTGACGGACACACACCATGCCAGACGCCTTCGCCACATCGACCGCCGCCGCGACGGTCAGGACCTGGTCGGTCTCATCGACACGAGGACCTCGACATCGTTACTGATCGGCTTTAACGCTTCACATCCCGTGCTCGCATACATGAACAACGGGCGAGCCCGGAGACCACAAGAAGGTTGCGAAAGTCTGATCGTCGTGCCCGTAGCAACAGTGCGCTGCCCTTCTGACCGGGCCCCACACCAAACTGATCTACGGCCTCAAGACCAAGAAGACGACGGCGTGACGGGCTCACTCGCCACCACCATTTTCACTCATGCGCCACATCTGCGCAGCAGCTACAGGAACTGATCTGACCTGATTTGTCTTGTCATATTGCCCTATTTGAACGACAACTTCTATCATCGGCGCGGCAATCGAGGCGCAGCCCGGCGGGCCTCCCGTCCCTTCGCGACCTAGTCCTCCTGGGTTGAATCCAAAACTCACATTCGAGCAAACGAGGAGGGTCTTCATGGTCGACCTTGCTGATCTACAGCAGGCCGTTGAAGCCGGCGATCGGAACAAGGCAGTCGAGCTTACCCAGGCTGCCGTTGACGACGGGATGAACCCGAAGGATGTCCTCGACGTGATGACTTCGGCTATGGACGTCGTCGGCGCCAAGTTCCAGCAGGGCGAGATGTTTGTGCCCGAGATGTTGATCGCCGCTCGGGCGATGAAGGAAGCACTCGTAATCCTCGAGCCGGAGCTAGTCGCTGCTGGTGTAAAGCCCGAGTTCACGGCAATTGTCGGCACCGTCGAAGGCGACCTACACGACATCGGCAAGAACCTCGTCGGCATGATGTGGAAGGGTGCAGGGTTTGAGGTAGTCGACCTGGGAGTAAACGTCACGTCCGACCGGTTCGTCTCAGCCGCCCAGGAGCACAGCGCGGATATCATCGGGCTATCGGCGCTGCTCACCACCACGATGCCCAACATGCGCGCAGTCATCGACGCGGTACGCGGTGCCGGTCTCGCCGCCCGGGTCGTAATAGGCGGAGCACCGACGACGCCGGAGTTCGCCCAGCAGATAGGTGCCGATGGTCACGCCTCGGACGCCGGTGCGGCCGTGGATCTCGCTCGCGGTTTACTCGTTTAGAGCGGCGGGGTGTGCAGGCTCTCGCACCAGGCAAATCGTCTTGGAGTCCGAATCCAGCGATCATGGCGATGGACACGTATGTGCCGGACCTCGCCGTCAAGGATTCGACCGAGGTTCTTGGGGACCAGCGAGTACGGCTGTGCGGTCGAATTCACTATGAAGGACATCACGACCGTCCGCAACCAGCCCGATTGTCTCCGCGAGTCGGCCGAGATCGCCATCCGTATGGTCGAGGCTGACCCGACACACTGAAAGGAAGAACATGGCCGACCGGATCCCGTTTGTGGTCATCGGTGAGAACGTGCACGCCACACGCATCGTCAAGCGCGATGGTCGGCACGTAGGGGGCGGCGACGGCAGCGAGCACGTCGTGTTCGTAGACGCCAAGGGGCAGGACCGGATCATGCCGATGGCCGGTCCGGTACGTGCCGGCTCCGACTTCGAGAAAGGCAACGTGAAGCACGTGCGCAACGCCTTGCTTCTCGGGTTGGGAGGCGACCATGTACTCCCCGCGGACCTGACCGGCGATGTCGATGACGAACTCGCCCAGATAGGCCGTGACTACCTGATCGCCGTCGCCGTAAGGCAGCAGAGCAATGGGGCGCACTACATCGACCTCAACGTCGATGAGCTCGACGGTGATCCTGCAATCCAGAAGGCCGCGATCGAGTGGGCGGTAACGCTGCTCGAGCCGGAGCTCGACATTCCGCTGGCGCTCGACTCGTCAAGCGCCGCGGTGCTCGCCGCCGGGCTCCGAATCAGCAACAAACCGAACGGCCCACTGTTGATCAACTCTGCGTCTGCCGAGCGTCTCGACACCCTCGACATCGCTGCCGAAACCGTGTCGCCTGTGGTGCTGAGCGCCGCCGGGGTTGGGACCTTGCCGTCTGATGCGGCTGGGCGGATCGGGAACTCACAGGACATCGTTTCGGCGGCCCTGGAGCGGGGCATACCACTCTCGAACATTCACGTCGACCCCCTGGTCATCCCGGTGGCAGTAGACAGCAACGCGGGTACGGCCTATCTCGACGCGGTACGAGCCGTCCGATCGGAGTACGGGCCCGAGATCAGGATCACCGGTGGTCTATCCAACATCAGCTTTGGGCTCCCGAATCGTCGGCTGCTCAACGAAGCCTTTGTCGCGATCGCGGTTGACGCCGGGGTCGACAGCGGGATCATCAACCCAAATGGTCTCAATGTGGAGAAGGCACTCGCCACCGACCGAGGCTCGGATGCCTTCAAGTCCGCGGCGGATGTGTTGAACGGTGTCGACCAGTTCGCCATGGAGTACCTCACCGCATTTCGTTCCGGCAAGCTGTCGTAGCGATGAGACTGGTCGCCCTCACCTGCGAGGTCATGGCGCGCTCTGTGTACTACGCCGCGGCGCAATCACCGAACGTGGTCGATGTTCGACTGAACCGGCGTGGACTTCACGACAACCCGCCCGAGCTGCGGCGTGTGCTACAAGATGAGATCGACGATGTGGGTGCGCCCCACGATGCCATCGTGCTCGCCTACGGCTTGTGCGGGGGCTCGGCTGCGGGCATCGTCGCCAGGAACGTGCCTGTAGTGGTGCCACGCGCCCATGACTGCATCACCCTCTTTCTCGGCAGCCGGGACGAGTATCAGGCCCAGACGCTGAAGAACCCCGGCACCTACTGGTACGTCCAGGACTATATGGAGCGGGGCACCGACGACGGCGCATTTGCAGGTCTCGGGGCCAACACCGACGAAGCCATCACCAAGACCCGTGAGGAGTACGTCGACAAATACGGCGAAGACAACGCCGAATACCTGATGGAAGTGATGGGCGCCTGGCGGGATCACTACAACCGGGCGGTCTTCATCGACATGGGAATCGGCGATCCGGGGGAGACGAGGGCCATGGCTGAGGCGGAGGCCAGGGCGCGGGAGTGGACGTTCGATCCGCTCAACGGCTCGTATGTCATCACCAAGCGTCTGATCGACGGTGACTGGCCCGATGACGACTACCTGATCCTGCAACCGGGCGAACGTCTCGAGATGTCACACGACGAAGCAATCATCAAGGCCGTCCCCACAGATCCTCCGAACTAGCGTCGATACGCGCCGCATGTGGCCAGAATCGACACCAGAAGGGAGACCACAACCGGGTGTCGTACGACATAATTGACGCATGGAGTTGAGGTTGGGGACGGTCCTTTGTGGTGTCGTGTTGTTGGCAGCATGTACGAACGCGGCTGTCCCGACGACTATTGCGCCGAGCGAGCCTCCCGCCGCATTGTCGACAACAGTCGAGACGACGACTACGACGACATCCACATCGACTACCACAGCGCCGGTGACCTCATCGAATGAGTACGCCCGCGAGATCGGCGGGGCGTTGCCGGACGGAACACCGTATACGCTTGCGTTCGAGACCCCCGTCGATCCGGCCGTGCAGGGTGCCGGCGCAGTCATCATGCTCGACCAGGCCGACGGATCATCCCGAGTGTTGGGGAGGACCGTCATCATCACAGATGGCAAGGTGGAGCCGGGGCTCGATGCTCAAAACCGCTACAGCATCGCATCCGGTCAAGGTGGTGGCGTGACCATCTCCGTCTTTGACGAGGTTGCCGACCTCTATCCCGACTTGGAGTCCTTTCTCGACGGTGCGATCAAACCCGGGACCGGGTCGAACGTCCCCAACCTCGAGCTGTCGCCCCCGCTTCGCTGGGCGACCGACGACGAGGTGGCGGTCCAGATGCAGGTCGCCTACGAGGGCTTTGTCGTCCAACGTGGATGTGGTGAGCTGGCGGCGGCCTGCAACGACACTGGAACCGTGCAGGTGATCTCCGACGACAAGGTCTTCAGCGGTAGCACCGGGTTGCGATCGAACACGGTGTTGATCTACTCACCACGGGCCGGCGATTCCCTTGGCTACCTGGACCCTGGGCCGCTCGGTATCCGGGGTAACCATGATGTCTTGTGGACGGGAAAGGAGATGATCGTATGGGGTGGCGCCGATGGAGACCGTGTCCCCAATCTCATCGACGGTGCAGCCTTTGACCCCGACACATCGACATGGAGGATGCTTTCTCCGGTTCCGCTCGACAAGCCGACGGTGACCCGAGCGGTCTGGACGGAGGACATCATGGTGGTGGTCACCCGCGAGGCGACCTTTGGCTATGACCCCGGCGCCGACGTGTGGTCGCCGATCGGTGACGGTCTGTATCCGCCCGAGAATCAGGGCCTTGTGGTGTGGACCGGTGACCTACTGGCCGCCTGGACACAGTCGGGAATCCACCTGTTTGACCTCGACATCGGGGTATGGACCCAGCTGCCCGATCCAGGATTCGGCACCGGGGAGCCATGGACCTCGGCTCTCAGGGTCATCGACGGGACGTTGTATGCGATCGGGTCTGCCGGTCTATGTGGTGGCAGGAGGGCTGCGTACTGGGGTGGAGCCAGCTGGGTCTCGTTACCCCGTGTGGAGCTCGATGGTGGCGAGTATGCCGACTGCTCATCTCCCAACCAGACCGGGGTGACAGGCGGCAGGCTTGTCGTATGGGACTCCGATATGTACGAGACCGTGGCCTACGATCCCGGTGCAGACGAGTGGTCGCCAATCGCGACCATCCCGCTGAGTGGATCAGACTTTCCCTCCGGACCGCTGGAACTCGAGAACGGCTTCCTCGTTCCGCAGTGGGGGGAGGCTGCGATCTTCGATAATGCAGCTCGCAGCTGGACCAACGCTCAGTTGCCGGGGAACGGCTGGAGTAGCGAGATGGTGTGGACGGGTGACGAGGTTTTGATGTGGGGCCAAGCCTGCTGCTACGGCAGTTGGCGGGACGAGTTCGTCAGCATGGACGCCTGGCGCTGGACACCGCCGGGATAGGCCACCAAACCCGCTTCTAGCGTCGATACGCGCCGCATGTGGCCAGAATCGACGCCAGAAGCGGATTGGGTCATCGGGCTCGTGTGGCGCGATACTCCCGTGTATGGATCGGGACCGTGTGTTTCAGCTCTACCGGGAGCACGTCAACGCCGGGAAGATCGCCATGTTCGAGCGGTACGGGCTCGACGCCGTCATCGGCCGGCGCGACGGGATCCGCTTCTGGGATGCCTTCGACGAGCGGTCCTGGATCAACTGTCACTGCAACGGGGGCGTCTTCAATCTTGGCCACCGGCACCCTGCTGTCCTAGAAGCGGTGCTGAACTCACTCGAGAGCGTGGATCTGGGCAACCATCACCTGCCGGCACCCGGCCGCGCTGAGCTGGCCCGCCGGCTGGCGGCGACGACCGATGGGCATCTCCCCGGCGTCGTGTTCGGAGTGAGCGGCGGCGAGGCGATCGACGTAGCCATCAAGGCCGCCCGTCACGCTACCGGTCGCTCGAAGATCATCTCTGCCCGCGGCGGCTACCACGGCCACACCGGGCTGGCAATGGCAGCAGGCGACGCTGAATACCGGGAGCCATTCGGTGGCACCCAGCCGGGGTTCACCCAGGTGCCGTTCAACGACCCGGCGGCGATCGACTCCGCCGTTGACGACGCCACGGCGGCGGTGATCCTGGAACCGGTCCCGGCGACCCTCGGAATGCCGATACCCGGCGATGACTACCTGCCCGGGGTGCAGCGGTTGTGCCGTGAACGGGGTGCCCTCCTGATCGTCGACGAGGTGCAGACCGGGCTCGGTCGCACCGGCGAGATCTGGGCGTACCGGCACTGGTCGCTCGAGCCGGATGTACTGGTCACGGCAAAAGCTCTCAGCGGAGGGCTCTACCCGATCACCGCCACGCTGATGACCCGGCGGGTTCATGCCATCTTCGATGACGAGCCGTTTATTCACATCTCGACGGCGGGAGGTGCCGAGCCGGGGTGTGCCGCGGCTCTCGCTGTGCTCGATGTCGCTGAGTCTCCCGGATTCCTCGAACACGTCAATGCGCTGGGGGAGCGGTTCGAAGCCGGGTTTATCGATCTGCCGTTTTCGCTTCGCCGTCTGGGGCTGATGATGGGTCTCGCCTTCCCGGCACGCGACGCCGGGATGCTCGCCGCCAAGCTGCTGTTCGACGCCGGCATCTTCAGCGTCTACGCCGGCAACGACACGTCAGTGTTGCAGTTCCTCCCGCCGCTCGTCACCACCGATGCCGAGGCCGGGGAGATCATCTCGATTGTGCGGTCGGTATTCGCGTGATCGACCCGGCGACACTCGAGCAGCTCGAAGTATGCGTGCTTGCGGCGCTCGACAGCGGCCGGTCCGCCGGCCTCGACATTGTCGACTACGGCGAGATCTCGACGGTGCTGGCGGCAGATGGCACCGACGGGCCGGTGGTCTGCAAGCGGCTGCCGGTGATGACCCGGGCTCAGCTTGCCGTGTACGAGCAGGTGCTCTCCGACTACGTCCGCACCCTCAGGGACAGAGGTCTGACCGTGGCGCCGAGTGAGGTTCACTCGGTCGGATCCGACCCGGTGACACCGTACTGCGTGCAACCCCGCTACGACCGGCTGCTCGCCGAGGATCTGCGCAGCGGCGACCCAGGTCTCATTGAGCGCCGGGTCGCCCGTCTCTGCGAGCTCGTCGTCACCGCGGCGCGCCGAGGCGTTGGTATCGATGCCCAGGTGTCCAATTGGGCCGTGGTCAACGACGGACTCGTCTATCTCGACGTGACCACACCGTTGCTTCAGGACGCAGGAGGCAAGCAACGGGTCGACCTCGGCATGTTCATCGCGTCGCTCCCGTGGTTGATGCGATGGCCGGTGCGCCGTTTCTTGCTCGGAGAGATCTTGTCGCACTACCACACACCGCGGCCCGCCCTGCTCGATGCCGCCGGCAATCTCCACAAGGAGCGGGCGACCGCTGCTCTGCCGGCGTTCCTGGATGCAGCCAATGCACATGTCGATCCGCCGATCACCGCCGGGGAGGCCAACAAGTACTACCGGCGGGATGCCGTCATGTGGGAGGTCCTGCAGCGCCTACGCCGCGCTGATCGGTGGTGGCAGCGGCGGGTGCGACGCCGGCGGTATCCGTTCCTTCTTCCCGGTACGATCGAGCGCTGAGATGTGTGACACCATCGCCGTCGTCGGTCCGGACGGTGTGCTCTTTGCCAAGAACTCCGACCGTGATCCGAACGAGGCTCAGATCCCGGAATGGTACAGCGCCGCCGACCACCCGCCGGGTGCGACGGTGCGCTGCACCTACCTCGAGATCCCACAGGAAGAGCACACCTACTCGGTCCTCCTGAGCCGCCCGTTCTGGATGTGGGGTGCCGAGATCGGAGCCAATGAGCACGGTGTCACGATCGGCAATGAAGCGGTGTTCACCGATCAGCCATACGCCGGTACCGGGCTAACCGGGATGGATCTCCTTCGTCTCGCCCTTGAGCGGGCAAGTACGGCAGAGGAGGCAGCAGGTGTCATCGTCGACCTCCTGGAGCGCTACGGCCAGGGAGGAGGCTGCGGGCACGAGCATCGAGCGTTCACCTATCACAACAGCTTCCTGATCGCGGACCCGGATTGTGTCATCGTGCTGGAGACCGCCGGAAAGCTGTGGGCCACCGAACGTGTCACCTCCGGGGTGCGGACGATCTCGAACGGTCTCACCATCCCGGGCTTTGCGGATGCTCATCGGGACCGGTTGCGCAGCCGGGTCTCGGCTTGCGACGTCCGCACGGCACTCACCACCCGGCTGGCGACCGGTGCGGTGGGGCCCGAAGACCTCATGAGGGTGCTGCGGAGCCATGGTGGCGACGAGTGGCCGCGCTACCGGGCAGTCAACGGCACGCTCCACATGCCTTGCATGCATGGTGGGGGCATCGTGGCGTCGTCGTCGAGCACTGCGGGATGGGTCGCCGATCTGAGCGCACTGAGACATTGGATCACCGGCACCTCGGCGCAATGCCTTTCGCTGTTCAAGCCCGTAGTGGTCGGTGAACCGGTCGAGATCGGTCAGATTCCCGACGATCACGATGATGGCAAGAGCCTGTGGTGGCGTCACGAGCGATTGGCCCGCACCGTGATGCGCAACCCCGAGATCCTCACCTCGGTGTTCCTGCCGGAACGCAATGAGATCGAGACAGCCTGGCTCGCTGCGCCACCACCCGCGTCCGACGCATTCGCCGCCCACTCAGAAACAATCACCCGCTGGCAGGATGCGGTTGCGGCACGGGCCGTGACGAGCGACACGCGTCCCTGGTGGACCCGCCGCTACTGGTCCAAGCGAGAGAGCGCCGCCCGGTGACTTCTGCGGCCCAAGCCCGCCAGAACGGATTAGATCTCGACCCGCTTGCCCGTCTTCAGTGACTCGAAACAGGCGTCGGCCATACGAAGGGCGATGATGCCATCCTCACCTGTGGCCGGCGGCTCGACATCTTCTGCGATGCTCTTGACAAATGCTCTGATCTCGTTTGTGTACGCCGGGATGTAGCGATCCATGAAGAAGTTCTGAAGCGGCGGCCGGGTGTATCCGCCGGCGTTGCCGATTACGGCACCCGGCTCGTGCTGATTTTCTGCCGCGGCCACCCCCAGCGAACCGTGCACCTCGACCCGCTGGTCGTATCCATAGGTGGCACGACGGGAGTTGGTGATGACCGCTTGCTTGCCCGTCGCCGTCTCGAGGATCACCGACGCGGTGTCGATGTCACCAAACTCCTCGATGCCCGGGGTGACGAGGACGGCACCATGCGCCGATACGACCACGGGCTCCTCACCCAGCATGAACCGAGCCATATCGAGATCATGGATGGTCATGTCGCGGTACAGACCCCCGGACTCCTTGGCGTAGGAGACCGGTGGTGGCTCCGGGTCACGGGAGGTGATGAGAACCAACTCGACGTCACCGATTGTCCCATCGTCGATGGCGGCACGTACGGCGGCGAAGTTGGGATCGAAGCGACGGTTGAACCCGAGCATCAGCTTGACGCCCGCTTCCTTGGCAATCTCTACGACCTCTATGGCCCGCCCGATATCCAGGTCGACCGGCTTCTCGCAGAAGACGTGCTTGCCCGCTCTTGCGAACTTCTCGATGAGCATCGCGTGGGTCGGTGTCGGGGTGCAGATGAGCACTCCGTCGATGCTCGGGTCGCCGGCGATGGTGTCGACATCGGCCGACTCGCAGCCGTACTTCTCGGCGAAGGCAGCGGCGATGTCGCCGGCAACATCGTGTACGGAAACCAGCTCGGCCTCGGGGTTGGTTTTGACCCCGGAGGCATGCGCATGGGCGATACGTCCGGTCCCGATGATCCCGAGTTGCACAGCCATTCAGACCTCCACTTCAACGTTTCGTATATGTCAGTATGACGTGACAATTAGGTCACTCTAATCGGGACGCGTGACCGGCATCAATCCACCACACCGATCGCCACAACGAGAGCCACAAAAAAAAGCTCCCGAAAGCCTTGGAACTACCCCTGAGCCGACCCTACGATCCGGCCAGCAGGAACCAGAGAGAGGGGGTGAGCGGCTGCTCGCCAAGCGTTTTTTCAAGACAAAGGACGAGGTCGAAGTCACGTTCGAGGTCGATCGGCCGGACCTGGATTCAGTGGACCTCTGTGCGGATGCGTTCGGGTGGGAACCGATCGCTCTGAAACGGGCAGATCGGGGCAAGGGGCCGTTCCGGGTGAAGGTACGGCTCCCGAAGGACAACCCGGTGCAATTCCGCTACATCTTCAACCGAGTGACGTGGGAGAACGACGAAGCAGCGGACGCCTACTGGCCAAACGATCGCGGAGGCGACAACTCGGTCGTGCTGACCTACGCGGCCTGATTGTGTCGAGTCTCAGCGCGACGCTCAGATCTCAGTCAGATACCGGGGCGGTCACCAGCCACCCCGGTGCACCACGTCGGTGAAGGGACGACGCTTCGGGTCTGCAATTGGTGCCAGCGGACGATCCGCGGGGTAGCCGAGCGCAACCAGCCACACACAGACGTGGTCCTCCGGCAGGCCCAGGATCCTCGAGGCGAGGTCATGGTCGGACACCAGAGCGTGCCCGGATCCGATGCCCAAGTCGGCGGCGGTCAGCATCATGCTCATCGTCGCCTGCCCGAGGTCATACTGGACCGACTCCTTGTCGGTCCGGGAGGCAACAATCGCGATCGTGGCTGCGGAACGGGCGACGTGTCCGGCGCCCGCCCACACCTTGGCCAACTCCCCAAGCTGGTCACGGTCTGTGCACACCACAAAGTCCCATGGTTGGCTGTTACGTGACGACGGGGTCAGCCGTGCCGCTTCGAGGATTTGATCGAGATCACCGTCGCTGATCCGACGGTCGGTGTAGTTGCGCACGTTGCGTCGGGAACGGATTGCATCCCAAGTCTCCACGCTCTCAGCCCTCCCCCTCGTAGAAGGTGGCCATACGACGTTCCATCTCCTCGGTGCTGACCTCTTCGACACGCTGGCTGAGCCCCCACGTGTGGCCGAACGGATCTTGGACCCGTCCCGACTTCTCTCCGTAGAACTGAAGCTCGAGGGGGAAGACTTCCTCGGCACCTGCCGCAATCGCTTGTGCCCATAGAGCATCGACGTCGTTGGTGTAGATGAACAAAGCGGCAGTCGAGCCACCCAGGCTTGCGGGTGACTTTGTCGGTCCGCCCGGCCATTCATCGCCGAGAAAGATCACGCTGTCGCCTATCTTGATCTCGGCATGACCGATTGCACCATCCGGCCCCGTCATCCGGGGCCCGATTTCTTCGGCCGCAAACGCCTTCTTGTAAAACTCGATTGCCTCCGAGCACGGAGTGCACACAATTGCGGGGTTGACAGAGTGAAAACCTGCTGGGATCGGCGATACCGACATCTCGATGTCCTCCGGTCGACTGTGTTTCGAGCCTACCGACGACGGAGCCGGCAATCGACGACGCAATCACACCTGGGTGACTGGTGTGAAATGCCACGTCTGCCGTCCACCGGGGAACCCGTGAGCATCCTTGTGTCGTCTAAGGATTCGAGTGAAAGGGAACGTACCATGAAGCACTTCGCACTTGTGGTGACGGTGGTGCTGATGCTGGCCGCCTGTGGCAGTGCCGTCGAAGACGGAGACACCACGACAACAGCGGTGGCGGATGTCCCGACTACACAGACGACAACAGCTCCCGAGACCACCACGACACCGCCAACGACTACAACCGAGACAACTGATACGGATGAACCAACCGAGACCCCAACCACCGGCGGAGACCTGATGAACGGGCAGGTACCGGACGAGTTGATGGCCGACATCGTCGCGGACATCATCGATCGAACCGGGGCCGCCGAGTCCGAGCTGATCCTGGTGAGGGCCGAGTCGGCAATCTGGAACGATGGCTCACTTGGATGCCCGGTCCCCGGCCAGTCGTATACCCAGGCGCTCGTGGACGGGTACTGGGTCGTCATCGAGCACGCGGAATTGGAGTACGACTACCGCGCATCGTCGACCGGCTTCTTCGTCCTTTGTGAGGGTGGCGGGTCACCACCAACCAATCCGACCGGTTGAGCCATACGTCGAAGAGGGCCCCGAAGCCGGGGCCCTCTTCATAGTTGTGCTGCCGTCGTGTCTGGCTGCTAGCGAGGTCCTCTCCCGCCGCCACGTGGCGGACTGTCGATGAGGAGCAACGCCTCAGTTGCCTGGTTGGCCCCGCCGTGGGCGCCGCTGCCACGGTCACCGTTGGTTAGAACCATGAGGCCGTACTCGGGCGTGTTCCCCGGGAAGGTGCCAAAGTCGGTCACCTCGACCGCAGCGCCGGCGCCCGGAGCAATGTCCGAGATCGCCGTTGCGAAGTACCGCTCACCCAGTGGGGTCACGGTCAGGCCCTCGATGAGATCGCTGGGACCTCCGAAGTAGAAGTCCTGGGCGAACACATCGACATCGACGTTGGTTGCCAGCATGTCGGTGCCGGTCAGGCCGATCTGCTCGCCGCAGATGAACAGCACCGTGTTGGCGGTGTTGGTTGCATGCTCGGCGAAGAAGAAGGCCGTGGCGTCACCTGTAGCGAGATCAAGCGCCCAGGTGAGCTGGCGACCGTCAGACGTGCTGCTGAACGACACGTCACGGTTGAGTACGACGAAGTCGTCGGTACCGTCCTGGTTTGTGTCGAGTATCACCTGGTGGCTGACAGGCAAGACGTGTGTCTGCCTCTCCCACGTGTTGACCGCAAACGTCCAGATGAACGACTCATCATCGGAGCAGAATCCGGCAGGCACCGGGATCGTATTGACCCCGACCGCACGGATGTCCGGTACCGGTGACTGCCCACCACGTGGGCCTTCGGGCACGTTCGGGCTCAGCGCAATCAGCGAGTACCCGTCGAGCTGGGCGATTCCCTGCCCCTGGTTCGACATGTTGGCCGTGGCCACACCACCGGAGAAGTTGAGGTTCTTCGATGTGATCGTGTTGGCCGCCGCTCTTGGCAGGACATGCCACGGAACATGAATCGGCTGGGCGCCGTCGTCGAGGGTGATATACCCGTCGAACTCGTTGAGTGTGAGTCCCTCCGGGTTGGCACCGTCGCTACCCGAGTTCATGTAGTTGCCCAACAGGTTGCCGCCGTGGATCTTCAACGTCACATTGAAGACCCGCTCTTGGCCTGCGGGAACCGAGATCGAACTCGGCATCAGCACCTCGACCGCACCGCTCGCCTCATCGTCGGCGTACCGGAACGAGCTGCTGATCGCATACGTCGCGTTGCTACCCGAGTAGTTGTGGACCACAACCTTCTTGGACATCGTGACTATGGGTCTGTCGACATCGACAAAGCCGAAGCTCAAGGCACCTGCCGGCTCGCTCCAATCCCAGGCGGCTGCGTTGGCGGTGATCGCATCGTCGACACGAACCTCACCGCCACCGATGCGGGTGATCGGCGCCAGACCCTGGAACGGGTCGGTGTCGATATCCGTATCGCCTGTGTTCATCAGTTTGGCCTTGGCCTCCAGCGGGCTGAGACCCGGCTGAGCTTGCAGCAGCAGGGCGGCCGAGCCGCTGACCATCGGCGCGGCACCGGAGGTACCACCGAATGGTCCCTCGTCTGTGCCCGTACCGGCGATCGCCGAGACCGAAGCGCCGGGGGCGCCGATCTCGGGCTTGATGCGGTTGTCCTCGGCAGAAGGTCCGCGAGAGGACGAGCCCACCATCTGGCCGATCAACGGTATGCCGTTGGCCGGGTCGATCGTGGCCGTGGCTGGGATCGCCGCCTTGATTGCGTTGGAGTCGTCCTGGCTGATCATGTAGCCGGGGATGGTGATCGGGCCGTCTCCGCCGTCGCCACCCTGGAAGGGCGCTCCCGGTGCAACCAGACCGATGATGCCGACCAGCCCGCCTGCCTCCTGGACGTTGAAGATCTTCAACGTGAAGTTACAGGCGCCACGGTCAACGAGCACGACCAGACCGGACAATGATCCGGCGGCGAAAGGTGCGCATCCGTCGAGGTTGCCTCCGGCGCCGTCACCGTACTGGATCGGTGCGCTGATTGTGCTGGCAGGCTGGACCGCCCACGGCTGGAAGACAGCCGGGTAGTCCGGATCCGAACCGTCCACGTCGATCAGCTGAAGGGTTGCCGACGGAACCTGCGTCTGTGCCACCGACAATGCCGTCGAGGCTGCCGCAGGCGAGCCGGTGATGTACGGCTTGTCGGCGCTGTTGCCTGCCGAGGCGACGGTGAGGACACCGAGTGCGCTGGCGTTATCGACTGCCGCCGACAGGTCGTCGTCGAATGGCTGCCCATAGGGCGAGCCGAGCGACATGTTGATGATGTCGACGTGGTCGGATGGATCGCCGTCGCCGTCGGGGTCAATGGCGAAGTCCATGCCCTGGATCAACGCGACACCCGAGCAGGACGTCGAGATCGAGGAACAAACCTTGACCGCGTAAAGGTCTGCCGCTGGTGCGACGCCCCCGATACCGGCGATGATGCTACCCACATGGGTGCCGTGGCCGGCTCCCGGGCCATCATCCAGCGGGTCCGGGTCGGGTGTAGTGACCTCCACCGCATCGCCGTCCCACAGGGATCCGACGAAGTCAAAACCGCCCACGACCTTGGCCGTCGGGAATGTGCCGGGTTCGATCGTGTTCGGATCGTCGGCTGCGTAGTCCGCGGGATCCCCGGAGCCGCCGAGTGCGCTGTGGTAGTAGTCGATACCGCTGTCGAGGACTGCAACCCTTATGCCAGAGCCGTCATAACCCATCGCTTGGGCATCGCTGGCTCCGATATATGGCACGGTCTCCGACAGGTCGAGCTGGTAGTCACCCACCGGGCCGATACGCTCGATCGCAGGGTCGGCCGCAAGGGTCTCGAGCGCCTCTCCGTCGACCTCGACAAATACCGCGTTGAGCACAACTTGCGAGTCACCTAGGACCCGGGCGCCACGGTCGGCGCTTCTGACCCGGTCGACGACTGCCTGCTGCTCGTTTCTGATCTCGCTCTTGCGTGCCGTTGCCCGTGCACCCGTCAGTGCCGCTTCCGACACCGAAGGCGAGGCAAGCGTGATTATTACCTGGGTTGGACCTTCGATTCCAATGAGACTCGTGTCGAGTACATCGGTGGCGAAGGACCGGCTGATGGGTGTCGCCAGCTGCGCGCTACTGAGCGCCTCCGGCAGTGATCTGTCCGCAGATCGATCAGCCGAAGGGCTCTCTTGCGCCGCTACCGGTGATGCAACTGCAATGAGCATCACCAAACCGGCGACGAGAGTTAACAAACGTCGAGACACTGCATGGGCCCCTTCCCTAATGCTTTGAGGGCGAAGCGGCCCACCCAATAGGGTGCCTCCGGGCACACTCCATTCCCTCCTCTTCTTCTGGCGAGGCTACTCATCTATGCATCCAGTGGGTGACCATTTTTGTGACTAGATGGCTGGTGTGAAAGCAGCCATCTAGTCATCTGGGCGCCCGGATCGGGTGTCGCGGTCAACTATCCGGTTCCGGCCGATACAATTGCCGTATGAACAACGTAAAGACAGCGGTTCTGTTGGGTTTTATGGGCGGTCTGTTCGTGGCCGTCGGTTATGCGTTGGGCGGCGGGAGCGGGGCAGGTCTCGCCCTGGGGTTCGCCGTGGTGTTCAACTTCGGCATCTACTTCTTCTCCGACAAGCTGGCCCTCAAGGCGGCCCGGGCGCGTGCTGTCGACGAGCACGAGATGCCGGAGGTATATGCCATGGTGCGCAGCCTCGCCGGCCGCGAGAACGTGCCGATGCCGAGCATCTACTTCATCGAGTCACAGCAGCCAAATGCGTTTGCCACCGGGCGCAATCCGAAGCATGCCGCCGTCGCCGTCACCCGTGGCATTCTCCAGATGATGAATCCGCAGGAGCTCGAGGGTGTTCTTGCCCACGAGCTGGCGCACGTGCGCAACCGGGACATTCTGATCTCGACGATCGCCGCCACCATCGGCGCGGCTTTGTCGTTCCTGGCCCGTATGTACTTCTGGGGTGGCATGGGTCGGAGACGGGACAACAACGGCGCTTCGCTCATCATCGGGCTGGTCGCAATGATCCTTGCCCCGATCGCCGCCGCGGTCATCCAGATGGCGATCAGCCGTGCCCGTGAGTACCAGGCCGATCAGTCCGGAGTTGAATCCACGGGTTCCCCGATGGCACTTGCGAGCGCCCTGGCCAAACTCGAGCGTGGATCGCAGATCCCGATGAACGTGGACCCGGCGGTGTCTCAGCTGTTCATCTCAGACCCGTTGAAGGCGCTTGGTGGTCGGGGCGGCGGTGGCAGCTTCGCCAGGATGTTCAGCACCCACCCCCCGATCCAGGAACGGATCGCCCGTCTCGAGAAAATGCAGATGGGGATCCGGTAGGGATTTCGGCTCGCACACCGCCTAGTTGTGACAACCGCGGACGGCTTTTCTCTAGCCGTGTGCGCCGACTATCGTACGTTGCCGCTCCGAGGAGCGTGGACAGAGCTGGGATGCCCGAGCGGCCAAAGGGAGCAGACTGTAAATCTGCCGGCAATGCCTTCGGAGGTTCAAATCCTTCTCCCAGCACGAAGCGAGAGAGGGTGTGGCTGTGCCAGCCATCTTTCACCTTGTGCCACGTGGGAGTAGTCTCCCACGGACCGGCCCTCTTAGCTCAGTGGTAGAGCGCCTCCATGGTAAGGAGGAGGTCCTGGGTTCAATCCCCAGAGAGGGCTCGGCCGGCCGGCTTGCCGGCGGGCGTGACAAGGCGGCGTAGCTCAGTCGGTAAGAGCGCGCGACTCATAATCGCGAGGTCGGCAGTTCGAGTCTGCCCGCCGCTACGCACCGGGAAGAACCGTAATCACAGAGGAGCCAAGAGGTTATGGCTAAGCAGAAGTTCGAGCGGACCAAGCCGCACGTGAATGTCGGCACCATGGGTCACATCGATCATGGCAAGACGACGTTGACGGCTGCGATTACGAAGGTGTTGGCCGAGGCTGGTTCCGGGTCGACGATTTTCACGGCGTTCGATGACATTGACAAGGCTCCCGAGGAGCGGGAGCGGGGCATCACGATCGCCATTGCACACGTGGAGTATGAGACGGAGAATCGTCACTACGCACATGTCGATATGCCCGGGCACGCCGACTATGTCAAGAACATGATCACCGGGGCGGCTCAGGTTGACGGTGCGATCCTGGTGGTGTCGGCCGCCGATGGCCCGATGCCACAGACGAGAGAGCACGTGTTGCTGGCCCGTCAGGTTGGTGTTCCTTACATCGTCGTGTACATGAACAAGACTGATCAGGTTGACGACGATGAGCTTCTTGATCTCGTCGAGCTCGAGGTTCGGGATCTGCTCACCGAGTACGAGTTCCCCGGTGACGACATCCCTGTGGTTCGTGGTTCGGCGCTGAAGGCGCTCGAGGAGGGTGACGAGGAGGCAGTGGCTTCTATCAATGAGTTGATGGCGGCTGTCGACTCGTACATTCCCGAGCCGTTGCGGGAGACCGACAAGCCCTTCATGATGGCGATCGAGGACGTGTTCTCGATCACAGGTCGAGGGACGGTGGTGACCGGCAGAATCGAGACCGGGGTGATCCATGTTGGTGATCAGGTCGAGATTGTCGGTCTCAGGGACGTGCAGAACACGACGGTGACGGGTGTTGAGATGTTCCGCAAGCTCCTCGACGAGGGTCAGGCTGGGGACAACGTCGGGTTGCTGCTACGAGGTGTCGGCAAGGATGAGGTTGAGCGTGGTCAGGTAGTCGCCAAGCCCGCTTCGATCACCCCACACACCAATTTTGATGCTCAGGTATATGTGTTGACCACGAAGGAGGGTGGTCGGCACAACCCGTTCTTCGACGGGTACCGGCCACAGTTCTATTTTCGCACTACCGATGTAACCGGGTCTGTGAACCTGCCATCGGGCACGGAGATGGTGATGCCCGGTGACAATACCAAGATGAACGTCGAGCTCGGCAAGCAGATCGCGATGGACGAGGGTCTCCGCTTTGCCATTCGTGAGGGTGGCCGGACGGTTGGAGCCGGCCGCGTCGTCAAGATCATCAAGTAACAGACCATCACCAAGTAAGAGACAAAATGGCTTCTGACAAGAGACCCCCATTGACGATGGCTTGCGAGAAATGCAAGCGGCGCAACTACGTGACAACCAAGAGCAAGAGCAACACTCGCGAGCGGTTGGAGCTGAAGAAGTACTGCCGCTGGTGCCGGGAGCACACCCCGCACCGCGAAACGCGCTAGACGAGAAGAGCAGTCGAATGGACGGGGCGCCTACGGGCGCCCTGTTTGCATTACCGGCACCTCTCTACAGGGGGCTTTCGTTGCCACGACGTAGCCGGTTCGCCGCGATGTTTCCGCTCGGCTTTGAGCGCGGTCGCCCGGCCAACCGCGACATACGTGTCGGCATTCTGATGCACGAGCCGGTACGCTCGCATCCGATGGCTATCGAAGAAGTAATTGACGCAACCTATGGGCCGTACTCTGTCGAGATCGCGGCCGCGAAGGTCGGCGAGTACGTCGGTGCGACCGGCGACGCTCCCGAGCGGTGGGATCGATATGCACCGCCCGGGTATGCCAGCGCTCTCCTGTTTGCCGCGGCACCCCGTTTCTTAGACGATCCCCGGGTCAAACCCTTTACCGGTGTGCTTGTGCACGTCGACCAGACCTTCACCTGGCACCGTCCGTTTGCGATCGGGGCCGGCCTCGTCGTATCCGGAAGGGTAGATCGAGTGAGGGAGCGCCAGGGGTCGTTCTTCGTCACGTTTGTCACGGAGGTAGACAACTCCGACGGAGACCGTGTTCTAGATGCGGTGGCGACATTCCTGATGGGCGAAGGTTCACTCGAAGCGTCGGAAGGACGTCGAGAACCGGAGGTGTGGGTCCGGGGTCACAGTGAGCATCCGACCGTCGCCCCTGTTCCCCGCCCTGCTGGGGCGTCGCTAGCCCCGCTGACCAAATCCGCAAGCCGCATCGATCTTGTCAAATACGCGGGGGCAACCGGCGACTTCAACCCGATCCACTTCGATCATCAGGCGGCCCTGAGCGCAGGTTTGCAGGGGATCGTGGTGCACGGGCTGCTCACGGCTGCATGGGTGATGCAGGTTGCCGCGAGCGTCAGCGAACGGCCAGATCCGATCGCTCATCTCAAGTTCCGGTTTCGAAATCCCCTATACCCCAGCGAGGCTGTACGGGTTGGGGGACGGCTCGGGAACGTTGCTCCCGACGGGGCCGATTGTCAGGTGAGCATCGACGTCGTCAGGGGCGAGGAGAAGTTGATGACCGCGGTGGGTGTTGTGAGGATGGACGGGTAACCCCATGAGCCACGAACGAGTCAGACCAGAGAACAGAGACCTGCTGTCCCGTGCGCGGGAGGGTGACCGGGCAGCGTTCTCGGAGTTGGTCAGACGCCATCAGGACGAGGTTTACACATTGGCGTTGCGTTTGGTTGCCGATCGTGAGCTGGCTGCGGATATCACGCAGGAGGCTTTTGTGCGTGCCTGGCGTGCGTTGCCAAAGTTCCGAGGAGAGGCCAAGTTCTCGACATGGCTGCATCGCATCACGGTGAACGTCTCGTGGACCCAGCGTCGTAAGCAGCGCCGCCACCAAGCCGATCCGATAGATGAGTCCTTTGCCGAACCGGTTGCCGAGACGATCTCACCCGAGCGGGCTGCCGAGTCTGCCGCAATTCAACCGCAGCTGCACGAGGCTTTGAACGAGCTGCCCAAGCCGACCCGGGCGGTCGTTGTGCTAAAGGATGTGTACGGCTGGACCCACGCCGAGATTGCAGATCACCTCGACATCAGTGTTGCTGCTGCGAAGGTGCGGCTACACCGTGGCCGCAAGCAGCTCCGGGATCGACTGTGGTCCGCGATGGAGGAGAGGGCATGAATCCAGGTTGCCGTATCGTCAGAGCTCTCGCCCCTTCTAACGAAAATGGAGCACTACCCGAGCTCCTCGAGAGACATGTGAGCACGTGTCTGACCTGTCAGGCGGAGATGGTGCGCTACGGCAGGCTGCGTAGGCAACTGGCCGCGCTCTTGGAGGTGACCATTGCCGCACCGGAGTCCCTGGCAGCCGCGGTCGCTGGGGCGATCACACCCTGGGAACGACCGGCGTCACCGGCCGCCAGTCACAGCAACGTTGGTCGGATCGCTGCGGCGACGGGCGCGGTCGCTGCAGCTGCCGTCGGCGCCGTCGCGGTTGCCGTCTGGCGCAGCTCGCGGCCGGCGATGCGGTAGCAGCGGCTCGGATAACTCCTGCCAGGTTTACACTTGGGGGTGCAAGCCCATATACTCCCCTCCGGCCCTAGGGAACCTAGGCCTATGTTGAGGGGTGTAGCTCCAATCGGCAGAGCGGCGGTCTCCAAAACCGTAGGTTGTGGGTTCGAATCCCGCCACCCCTGCCCGTTAAGGAAGGATCAAACGTGAACCGAGAGATGCGACGCCTCCAGGCCAAGGAGGAGGAGCGCGCCAAGAAGCGCCGCAAGGCTGTTCCCCAACAGCGCAAGCGCGAGCGCGTCGGTTTCCGTCAGTTCCTTCGAGAGGTGCGCCAAGAGCTGAAAAAGGTCGCCTGGCCGACGAGGGAAGAGACGACCACCTTCACCATCGTCGTGCTCGTGGTCACCGTTGTGGTGACCGGATACACATTTGCACTCGACTTCGGTCTCAAGAACTCGATCCTCGAGTTGCTCGGGGCCGCGGGGTAAAACATGACACTCGAAGCTCCCGACAGCCAGGGCACGAACGCGACCGCTGAAGTGATCTCCGATGAGGTCGCCGAGGAGTCGGTTTCTGAGGAAGCAGTTTCTGAGGATGCGGTTTCTGAGGATGCGGTTTCTGAGGATGCGGTTTCTGAGGATGCGGTTTCTGAGGATGCCGTTTCCGAAGCGGCTGCGGTCGTCAAGCAAAAAGGACCATCCAGCCCGTACGATCTCCCGGGTGGGTGGTACGTCGTACATTCCTATTCAGGTTACGAGAAGAAGGTGAAAGCCAATCTCGAGACCAGGGTGAGGTCGATGCACCTGGAGGATCGGGTCTTTGACGTTGTGATCCCGATGGAGGAGGTCGTCGAGTTCAAGGGCGGTCGCAAGGTGACGGTGGAACGCAAGAAGTTCCCCGGTTACATTCTCGTGCGGTTGTACATGGACGACGACACGTGGTATGCCGTCCGTAACACACCCGGTGTCACCGGGTTCGTGGGGTCGGCGTCAAAACCCACTCCTCTGTCACGCCGCGAGGTCGAGCGCATCCTCGGCGTCCGCAAGGACGAAGATCTGGGTGCCGACAAGAAAGAGCCAACGTTCAAGCCGGCCTGGGAGGTCGGGGAGACGATCAGGGTGGTCGAGGGTCCCTTCGCCGATTTCAACGGCATCATCGAGGACATCAACGTCGACCAGTCGAAGGTGCGAGTTCTCGTCGATATCTTCGGTCGAGAGACCCCGGTGGAGCTCAACTTCGACCAGATTCTCAAGTACTGATCCCAAGTGAGGTTGTAAACAATGGGCCGCAAGAAGCTGATGACGATGCTGAAGCTCCAGATTCCAGCCGGGCAAGCCAGCCCGGCGCCCCCGGTGGGTCCGGCGCTGGGCCAGCACGGTGTCAACATCATGGATTTTGTCAAGGCGTACAACGACGCCACGTCCGCACAGACGGGAACGATCGTTCCGGTCGAGATCTCGATCTACGAGGACAGGTCGTTTACTTTTGTCACCAAGACCCCGCCCGCGGCTGTGATGCTCCGTCAGGCCGCAAGGATCGAGAAGGGCTCGCCCGAGCCTCACAAGGAGAAGGTGGGCACGGTCACTCGCGGCCAGGTCCGGCACATCGCCGAGACAAAGATGGTCGACTTGAACGCAAACGACATCGATGCCGCGATGTTGATCGTCGAAGGAACTGCCCGTTCGATGGGTATCACCGTCGACGGCTGATGAGGTCGCCCGACCGTCGGCCGGGCGCAAAGACGTGGGAGGGGAGCCATCCCCGCTTGAACCACAGGAGGTAATTGAATGGCACGGAAGTCGAAAAACGTAGCTGCCGCCAGGGGCCAGTACGACAAGACCGCACTCTATGGGCCGGAGGATGCTGCTGCACTCGTGCGCAGCATGGCATTTGCCAAGTTCGACGAGAGCGTCGATGTGGTGTTCAACCTTGGTATCGATGCTCGTAAAGCGGATCAGCTGGTTCGGGGGACGGTCAGCCTTCCCAACGGGACGGGCAAGGATGTCCGGGTTGCGGCGTTCGTCGACGGCGAGGCAATCGCTGAGGCCGAAGCGGCGGGTGCGGATATCGTAGGTGGCAAGGAGTTGGCAGAAGAGATCTCTGGCGGCGGCGCTATCGAGTTTGATATCGCGATTGCCACACCGAGCATGATGCCACACGTCGGCAAACTCGGTTCGATCCTCGGCCCGCGCGGGCTGATGCCCAACCCAAAGAGCGGCACTGTGACTCCGGACGTCGGCAAGGCGATCAAGGAGTTCAAAGCGGGACGTGTCGAGTATCGCAATGATCGCTACGGCAACGTCCACGTACCGATCGGCAAGGTGTCGTTTGAGATCGAGCAGCTCGTCGGCAATCTCGTGGTGCTTGCCGATGAGATCATCCGTGCTCGGCCGGCCGCAGCAAAGGGTCGCTTTGTGCGCAAGGTCACCGTGTCGTCGACGATGGGGCCCGGTGTGAACCTCGATCCGGCCAGGCTGGAGGACGCCGTCAAGGCGACTCATTAGGACGTATGTACTTACGAGTGGGGCCTCTACCACGGAGAGTGTTCAATTCTCGGAGTCTGACTACATTCCTACTGGCCAATGTCGGAATCGCCGTATATGATCGGTTCACAACTAAAGATCAACGGGTGACTTCGAAGTCCGTGGCAGGGACGATCCACCACCGTTCCGAGAGCGGGTTTCGGCCACTTTGACACATACCAGCCCCTACCCTGGTCGTCAGCTGTGGTACGAGTAGATGGCTTCCTGGCCCGCCGTCTGCCCGAATCCTTATGAGCGAACCGCTCTCCGGACCCAGAAATACCCGTTACCGACGAAACGCCCGGAAGATCCGGGCGTTTCGTCATCGGCCGAGGCACTGTCCCCCTTTCACAGGGGGAAGGTTCCTGTGGCTGCGTCTAGCAGCCGGAGGTAGGAGGTGTGGCAGCCACGGCATTGTCCCCCTTCCAGGGGGACGAGGAGCGCAGCGACGGAGGGGGTGGCTGTGGTCTCTCAGCTATGAATAAGGCCCTCATCCCCCTTCGCTTCGCTCGGGTACTTCTCCCGGAGGGAGAAGAATGTGTGGCTCATCCCCCTTCGCTTCGCTCGGGTACTTCTCCCGGAGGGAGAAGAATGTGTGGCTCATCCCCCTTTGCCTCGCATCGTCACCGCAGGTGACGCCACTTCATCCCGGAGGGAGAAGAATGTGTTGGTTCACTTTGCGTACCTTTCCCACCGCGGTTACAGTGCGCGCCGCACAACCTCATACCTCGACCCAAGACCGCAGGTGCCAAGAGAGGTTGGAGATACCCCGAGTCATCTTCAACGGATCTCGCAGAAGGCTCAAAGTCTCAGACGCCGGCGCAGGTTGCTTTGTAAAAGGCTCCCTCCTGTCTTGGTGGGAGCTTCACTTCTTGTTGAGGCTCTCGCCAACCTCACCGGCTGTGGTGAGGCGTCGTAACAGAGGTGGTGTGTTGCGTAGAGAGTAGGAGGAAGACACATGCCAAGACCAGAGAAGGTCCAGGCCGTCGCCGAGATCAAAGAACGTCTCGAGCGAGCAAACGCAGTGTTCCTCGCTGAGTACGCCGGTTTGTCGGTCAAGCAGCAGCAAGCGCTGCGGCGCGGGCTACGTGATGGCGGTGCAGAATTCAGGGTCGTCAAGATGACCCTGGCGCGCCGAGCCGCCGCAGAGCTCGAGCTGGCCGAACTCGATGAGCTCCTGCTGGGGCCGACCGGTATCGCATTTGCAGATGATGACCCGGTTACCGCCGCAAAGGCGCTCAAGGAATTCGCCAATGAGAATGAAGCCTTCTTCATAAAGGGTGGGCTGCTTCGCAACGAGTTCCTGTCACCCGAGCGGGTCAGCCAGCTCGCCGACATCGAGTCTCGTGAAGTGCTGCTCAGCAAGATCGCCGGGGTATTCCAAGCGCCGATGGCGAACCTCGCCGGTTTGCTCGCGGCGCTGCCCCGGAACACGGCGTCGGTTGTCAAGCAGCTCATCGAGAAGAAGGAAGCCGCAGAGGGCAGTGTGCCCACCGAGCCGGCCGACGACGCCGATGCGGAAGCTACCGAGCCCGCCGACGTTCCCGAGACTGCTGAAGACACCGAGCCGACCGGCGAAGCCGTCGCCGAGGATGCAGCCTCCGCCGAAGAGGTGGAAGCCGCCGAGCCGGAAGACAGCGAGGAAACACAGGCTGAAGCCGAAGCCTCGGCTGTAGCCGATGACGGCGATGACGGCGATGATACGAAGTCCAAAGATGAAGACCCGGCAGAAGACGCCGAGGAGGAATGATATGGCAAAGATGACGACTGAGGAGCTCCTGGGCGTCTTTGAGGAGATGAGTGTCCTCGAGCTCTCCGAGTTTCTCAATGCATTCGAAGAGAAGTTTGACGTAACCGCGGCCGCGCCGGTGGCTGTGGCCGCCGCTGTCCCGGCCGGTGGCGCCGAGGCAGCCGTCGAGGAGCAGGACGAGTTCGACGTCGTTCTCACCGCTGCGGGCTCACAGAAGATCCAGGTGATCAAGGTGGTGCGTGGACTCACCAGCCTGGGTCTCAAGGAGGCCAAGGAAGTTGTCGACGGCGCTCCGAACGCGATCCTCGAAGGTGTGGACAAGGACACCGCAGAGGCGGCCAAGACACAGCTCGAAGAGGCTGGTGGATCCGTCGAGCTCAAGTAGCAATCAACATTCCCTTCTGGCGTAGCTGGCTTCGGGATGCCGAAGTGAGTTACGCCAGATCGCAGGGGGCGTCTGGGCGTTGTGCTCTTGGCGGAGCCGGTTTCGATGTCGAAGCGAGCTACGCAACAACGATGGGGGACCATGAGACATTGGGCCTTGAATGGGGGGCGATTCTTTTGTAACGTGGCCTGCGTCAGTTGAAGAGTATGTTTCCTGCGAAGCCGCGTTTTTCGCCGGGATAGCTGTGTGCTATCCTGGTCTTTCGTCGTCTATACCCTGCCCACCCGTTTCGACTGATTGACCGTCGTCCACAATCTGAAGAGGAGTCTCCCTTGGCTCGTGCGCGCACCGATCGCCTGTCCTTTGCCAAGATTCCCGAGGTTCACGATCTCCCGAATCTGCTGGCCGTCCAACACGACTCTTTCTCCTGGTTCCTAGAAAACGGTCTGAAGCAGATCTTTGGTGAGGTTTCGCCGATCGAGGACTTCACCGGGAACCTGGCACTCGAGCTGACCGATCACCGGTTTGGCGACGAGCCGCTTTCGATCGCGGACGCAAAGGAACAAGACTCCAACTACTCCAAGCCTCTCTTTGTCACCGCACGCTTTCTCAACCGGGAGACCGGCGAGATCAAGGAACAGCAGGTCTTCCTGGGCGACTTCCCGATGATGACGCCTAACGGCACTTTCATCATCAACGGCACCGAACGGGTCGTCGTCAGCCAGCTCGTCCGTTCGCCGGGGGTCTACTTCGACCTCAGCATCGACAAGACTTCCGACAAGGACATCTACGCCGCCAAGGTGATCCCCGGACGTGGCGCCTGGCTCGAATTCGACGTCGACAAGAAGGACACTGTCGGCGTGCGGGTCGATCGCAAGCGCCGCCAGTACGTCACTACGTTTCTACGGGCTCTCGGATTTGGTGAGAGCGACGAGGAATTGCTCGACCTGTTCGAAGGCTCCGAGCTCATCGCCAACACGCTCGAGAAGGATCCGGCAACCACAAAAGACGAGGCGTTGCTCGACCTGTACCGGAAGCTTCGCCCGGGTGAGCTCACCACGATCGAATCGGCCAGAGGGCTAATCAACAATCTGTTCTACAACCCGAAGCGCTATGACCTCACCCGAGTCGGGCGCTACAAGGTCGATCTGAAGTTTGGACGCCAGCCTGTCGATCTCGACGACTACGACGCCGGCGAGCACGGTCTTCTCAGCCATGACGACATGTTGGAGACCATCCGGTACCTCATCGAACTGCGCATCGGAACCGCCGGCTATCGCATCGACGACATAGACAACTTCACCAACCGCCGTGTCCGCACGGTCGGAGAGCTGATCCAAAACCAGATCCGTGTCGGGCTCACCCGGCTCGAGCGGGTGGTTCGCGAGCGGATGACGACCCAGGATCCGGAGGCGATTACGCCTCAGAGCCTCATCAACATCCGGCCGGTGGTCGCCTCCATCAAGGAGTTCTTCGGAACCAGCCAGCTCAGCCAGTTCATGGATCAACCCAACCCGCTTGCCAGCCTGACCCACAGACGCCGTCTCTCCGCACTCGGCCCTGGTGGGCTGTCACGTGAGCGCGCCGGCTTCGAGGTTCGCGACGTGCACCCATCTCACTACGGGCGCATGTGCCCAATCGAGACTCCGGAGGGCCCGAACATCGGTCTTATCGGGTCGCTGGCCACCTACGCCAAGGTCAACCGGTACGGCTTCATCGAGACCCCATACCGGCGGGTCGAGAAGGGCAAGGTCACCCGCAAGATCGACTACCTCACAGCGGCCGCCGAAGAGGATCACATCATTGCTCAGGCCAACGCCCCGCTCAACGATGACGGCACGTTTGCCAGAGACCGCGTGCTTGTCCGCAAGACAGGTGGCGAGGTCGACCAGGTCCCTTCGGACCTCGTCGACTACATGGACGTTTCGCCAAAGCAGCTCATCTCGGTGTCCACGTCGCTGATCCCGTTTCTCGAGCACGACGACGCCAACCGTGCGTTGATGGGATCAAACATGCAGCGGCAGGCAGTGCCTCTGCTTCAGGCCGACGCCCCGCTTGTCGGGACCGGGGTCGAAGGGCGCGCCGCCAATGATTCGGGTGACGTGATTCTGAGCCCGGTCGACGGGACTGTTGTCGAGGTCACCGGCGACTACATCGTGGTGAAAGAGTCGGGGTCGAACGAAAAGCAAACGCTGCGGTTGAGCAAGTTCGAGCGCTCCAACCAGGGCACGTGTATCAACCAGAAGCCTCGCGTCGACGAGGGTGACACCGTCAAGGTCGGTGATCTGCTTGCCGACGGTCCCTCGACCGACGAGGGCGAGTTGGCGCTCGGGCGCAACCTGCTTGTGGCCTTCATGCCGTGGGAGGGCTACAACTACGAGGACGCCATCATCCTCTCGGAGCGGCTCGTCAAGCACGACATGCTGACATCGATCCACATCGAAGAGCACGAGATCGACGCCCGGGACACGAAGCTCGGTGCGGAGGAGATCACGAGGGATATTCCCAACGTTGCCGAAGAGGTGCTGCGTGACCTGGACGATCGTGGCATCATCCGCATCGGTGCCGAGGTCGGTCCCGGTGACTACCTCGTGGGTAAGGTCACTCCCAAAGGTGAGACCGAGCTGACTCCCGAGGAGCGTCTGCTCAGGGCCATCTTCGGTGAGAAGGCACGCGAGGTTCGCGACGTCTCTCTCAAGGTCCCCCACGGTGAGAGTGGCAAGGCAATCGCAGTCAAGGAGTTCCGCCGCGACGACGGCTTCGATCTGCCCCCCGGCATGAACGAGTTGGTTCGGGTCTATGTCGCCAAACAGCGCAAGATCTCGGCGGGGGACAAGCTGGCCGGGCGGCACGGCAACAAGGGCGTCATTGCCAAGATCCTCCCCGAGGAGGACATGCCGTTCCTGGCCGACGGTACTCCCGTCGACATCATCTTGTCACCGCTCGGCGTGCCGTCCCGGATGAACCTCGGCCAGGTACTCGAGACGCATCTCGGGTGGGCCGCGTCGCGTGGCTGGGAGCCCTTTGATGACCTCGAGAGCCCGGCGTCGGCAGGAGCCGGCGAATGGCAGACCGTAGCCACACCGGTTTTCGATGGCGCTACGGAGGCGGAGATATCGAAACTGCTCGCAAGCACCCACGATGCGCTCGGCGGCGAACGCCTCGTCGACGGCAACGGCAAGGCGGTTCTATACAACGGACGCACCGGTGAGCGCTTCGACTCACCGGTCACCGTCGGCTACATCTACATCTTGAAGCTGATCCACCTCGTCGACGACAAGATCCATGCCCGGTCGACCGGACCGTACTCGATGATCACTCAGCAGCCACTTGGTGGCAAGGCGCAGTTCGGCGGACAGCGGTTCGGCGAGATGGAGGTGTGGGCGCTGGAAGCCTATGGCGCCGCCTATGCCCTCCAGGAGCTACTCACGATCAAGTCGGACGACGTCAAGGGCAGGGTCAAGGTATACGAAGCGATCGTCAAGGGCGAGAACATCCCGGAGCCCGGCATTCCTGAGTCGTTCAAAGTACTGATGAAGGAGATGCAGAGCCTCTGTCTCAATGTTGAGATGCTGTCGGCAGGTGAGGAAGTCGAGCTGAAAGAGCTCGAAGAGGACGTGTTCCGCACCGCCGCCTCGCTCGGCATCGACATATCTCGCCCCGAACGGGCCGAAGTCGAGGTCTGAGCCGAGAGGTCTGATGAGCGTTTCTGAAACTGTGGGTACAAGAGTCGGAAGGTGGGCACCACGTGGCCGAATTGTTTGACGAACTGAGAATCACCCTTGCCAGCTCCGACCAGATCCGGTCGTGGTCGTTTGGCGAGGTCAAGAAGCCCGAAACGATCAACTACCGCACGCTCAAGCCGGAGAAGGACGGCTTGTTCGATGAGCGCATCTTTGGCCCTACGCGGGACTGGGAGTGCTACTGCGGCAAGTACAAGCGCGTTCGCTTCCGTGGCATCACATGTGAGCGGTGCGGTGTCGAGGTGACCCGTGCCAAGGTGCGCCGCGAGCGCATGGGTCACATCGAGCTGGCCGCGCCGGTCACCCACATCTGGTTCTTCAAGGGCGTCCCGAGCAGGCTCGGCTACCTGCTCGACATGTCGCCGAAGGATCTAGAGAAGGTCATCTACTTTGCGGCGTACCTGATCACATCGATCGACGACGAGAAGCGTCACGCGGACCTGTCCGAGCTCGAAGAGGCTACGTCACATGAGCTCGAACTGATCCGTGAGGAGTTCGAAGAGTGGAAGGAATCCCGTCTCGAACAGCTCGAAGCCGAGCTGAAGCAGATGGAGGAGGCCGAAGCCCCGACCCAGGAGATCTCGTCGCGGCGTCGCGACGTCGAGCGTGAGATAAAGGACCGTGAGGAGAGGGCGTCGGTTGAGGAGGATCTGCTCAAGGAAGCCTTTGACACCTTCAAGGTGCTCAAGCCGAAGCAGCTGATCGAATCCGAACAGCTGTGGCGTGAGATCATCGACCGCTACGGCGACTACTACACAGGCGGCATGGGTGCCGAGTGGGTCAAGGACCTGATCCAGCGCACGGATCTCGATGCCGAGATGGAATCGCTGCGTGAGGATCTCGATGCGCGCTCACAACAGCGTCGCCAGCGGGCGATGAAGCGTCTCAAGGTGGTCAGCCCGTTCGCCGGGGGTAAAAACGACCCCGTCGGGATGATCCTCGAAGCGGTTCCCGTGATCCCGCCCGATCTCCGCCCGATGGTGCAGCTCGACGGTGGCCGGTTCGCCACGTCCGATCTGAACGACCTCTACCGCAGGGTGATCAACAGGAACAACCGTCTCAAGCGACTGCTCGATCTCGGTGCCCCCGAGATCATCGTCAACAACGAGAAGCGCATGTTGCAGGAGGCCGTCGACGCCCTGTTCGACAACGGCCGCCGTGGTCGTGCGGTGACGGGGCCGGGTAGCCGGCCGCTCAAGTCACTGTCCGACATGCTCAAGGGCAAGCAGGGCCGGTTCCGTCAGAACCTGCTGGGCAAGCGGGTCGACTACTCGGGCCGGTCGGTCATCGTTGTGGGTCCCCAGCTCCGACTTCACCAATGTGGCCTGCCACGGACGATGGCGCTCGAGCTGTTCAAGCCGTTTGTGATGAAGCGATTGGTCGATCTCGATCACGCTCAGAACATAAAGGCCGCCAAGCGTATGGTCGAACGGCGCCGTCCCCAGGTGTGGGATGTGTTGTCCGAGGTTGTCCAGGAACACCCCGTCTTTCTAAACCGGGCACCCACGCTCCACCGTCTGGGGATCCAGGCTTTCGAGCCGGTCCTCGTCGAAGGAAAGGCGATCCAGATTCACCCCCTCGTGTGTGAGGCATTCAACGCCGACTTTGACGGCGACCAGATGGCCGTGCATCTGCCTCTCTCGGCGGAAGCCCAGGCGGAGGCCAGGGTGCTGATGCTTTCGACAAACAACATGCTGTCACCGGCATCGGGCCGCCCGATCGTCACCCCGTCACAGGATATGGTTATCGGTGCGTTCTATCTCTCCGAGGCCGTAGATGGTGGCAAGGGCGAGGGTCGAGTGTTCGCCGATATCGACGAAGCCGCCATGGCCTACGAGCTTGGTGACATCAGTCTCCACGCCAAGATCAAGCTTCGCATCGGGACGCTCGCAGGAGATCCGGAGCGGCACAAGGCGCTCAAGCGCCACATCGGCCACCTCCTCACCGAGGAGCCGATCGACGGCGATGCTCTGTTCGAGACGACCTATGGACGGGCGCTGTTCAACACGGCATTTCCGGAGACCTTCCCGTTTGTCGATGCGGCTGTGCTCAAGTCTGACATCCGCACGCTCGTGGCGGAAGTCATCAACGACTACGACAAGCCCGACGTGGCCGCCACTCTGGATGCGATCAAGAGCCTCGGTTTCCAGTTCGCCACCAAGGCCGGTCTGACGATTGGTCTCGAGGATGTGAAGACACCGCCCGAGAAGAAGGCGATTCTCGCCCGCTACGACGAGAGGGCGTCGAAGGTCGAGTCCCTCTATCTCAAAGGTGTCATAACCGACGACGAACGCCGCCAGGAGCTGATCGAGATCTGGACTGAGGCAACCGACGAGGTCAAGGACGCCATGCAGGCGACGTTGGAGGCCGATAAGTTCAACCCGATCGACATGATGGTTCGCTCCGGCGCTCGCGGCAACATGATGCAGCTGCGTCAGATTGCCGGGATGCGTGGTCTGGTGGCCAACCCGCGAGGTGACATCATCCCGCAGCCGATCAAGGCCAACTTCCGTGAGGGCTTGTCGGTGCTCGAGTACTTCATCTCGACACACGGGGCCAGGAAGGGTCTCGCCGACACGGCGCTCCGTACTGCCGACTCGGGTTACCTGACCCGTCGTCTCGTTGACGTGTCGCAGGAGATCATCATCCACGATGAAGAGACCGATGACACCGGTCTCGTCATACGGGTGCGGGAAAACGGTCAACCTTTGCGGAACCTACGTAACCGGATATACGGCCGGGTTCTCGCCGAGGACGCCAAGGTCGGTCGCAAGCTCGTTGAGACCGCGGACGGCGTCAAACTGCGTGCCGGTGAGACCATCGATCGGGAGGCGTTGCAGGCAATTCAGGAAGAGGCCGAGCTGGAGGAGGTCCGGGTGCGCTCGCCGCTGACCGACCAGTCCCGCTACGGCATCTCCAAGGCGTCATACGGGCTCAGTCTGGCTACCGGCCGTGAAGTCGAGTCCGGTGAGGCTGTCGGGATCATGGCTGCCCAGTCGATCGGCGAGCCCGGTACACAGCTGACGATGCGTACCTTCCACACCGGGGGTGTTGCCGGTGACGACATCACTCACGGTCTGCCCCGCGTGGTCGAGCTCTTCGAAGCCCGTACCCCGAAAGGGAAGGCTCTGCTTGCCGACCACGGTGGAGTGGTGCAGCTCCTCGATGACGAGGACGGCCGCCGGATTCTCGTCGCCGACAAGGAAGAGGAGACCGAGTATCCACTGCCACGCCGGGCACGGCTCCGGGTCGCGCAAGGCGACATCATCGAGCCGGGTACCCAACTCACCGAGGGTCCTCTGGATCCGAAGGAGGTGCTCGAGATCCGCGGTGTGCGCGCCGCACAGCGCTACCTGGTCGACCAGGTGCAGGAGGTGTACCGCAGCCAGGGTGTCGACATCCACGACAAGCACATCGAGTTGATCGTTCGACAGATGCTGCGCAAAGTGCGTGTTGTCAACTCCGGCGACTCGCACTTCCTGCCGGCCGAGCTTGTCGACGAGCAGGAGTTCCGGGACGTCAACCGGTCGCTTGTCGAGGAGGGTAAGGCTCCTGCTGAGGGTCGTCCTGAGCTGATGGGTATCACCAAGGCGTCGCTCGCCACAGATTCGTGGCTGTCCGCCGCTTCTTTCCAGGAGACGACCAGGGTGCTGACGGAGGCTTCGCTCCAGGGCAAGTCGGACTTCATGCGTGGTCTGAAGGAGAACGTCATCATTGGCAAGCTCATCCCCGCCGGGACGGGCTCGGCGAAGTACCAGGCAATCCAGCCCTCGCTGCCGGATGCAACGGTGGTTTCGGCGCTCGGGTTGTTCCCCGACGCGCATCGGGAGGGATCGAGCAGCGACGAGGAGGCCCTGCCCGCCGATCCTGCTCAATGGCTGGCCAGCCTCGGAACCCAGACCTTCGACGGCGGCGACGACGACGACGAGTAACAACACCAACCTCTCGAGGGTCCAGACGGGCCATATCCGGTCCGTCTGGACGCTAGAGGGTTGGTGTGAAGCCAGCCGTTGGCGGCTCGCCCCACCGACAATCCAGCGCTTACGGCCGCGCAAGCGAGCCGGAACAGGCGATTTACGCCAGCCTCCTCGAACGGGAGAGGGTCAGGGCGATTCCCACCACTGCACCGCACGGGTCAGCAGGGTGGCAGCCTGGTCCCTGAGCACGGCGTGGGTCGGGCAATACTGGTCGTCGGTGTTCATGCAGCCCTTGGTGATCCCGACGTCGGCGATCGCGTTGATGTCAGCCTCGAAGATGCTGTTCTCATCGTCGATGAAGAAGTCGGTTGCAGAGCCCGGGATGGCGAACGAGCGTGACAGGAAGGCCGCAAACTGGCCGCGGGTCACAGGTTCGTCCGGGCATGCCGATTCCGGGCCGCAGCCTCTCAGTATGTCGGCAGCGGCAAGACGGTTCATGGCTCCCTCGGCCCAATGGCCTTCGTCATCGGTGAAGAAGTTGGTTGATGTGGCGGGTGGGCCGAGGATGCGGTCGAGCAGGGCCGCCGTGGCGGCTCTGGTCAGTATGCCGCTCGGGCAGTACAGCTCGGTGTCGCACCCGTAGATATATTCGCGCTGGAACATCCACTCGATGTTGGCCTCGTGGACGTTCCCGTCGTCATCACGAAACCGGTTGGGGCAGCCGATGCGGCCCGTGTCGGAAACTGCGAGATCGTCTATGCGGAGAGTCAGATTGCGGTCGTTTGGAATCGTTGCCCCCCCGAAATAGACATTCATCCAGAACGTCCGCACATCCAGCCAATCCTCGGCCTCCCGACGGAAACTCAGCCCTTCCTGACGGAACGACAACTCGTTGTCGACCCAGCCTTCGAGCACCCCGTCGGATCCTCCGGGTGTGTTGAGCCTCACTCGACCCTCGATGCAATACCACTGATCCTGATCCAGGACTCCGTCGCCGTCCCAGAGCATGAAATCGCCACACGTCCCGGCCTGATCGAGGTGATACGTGTAATACCCGATCTGGATCCGGCCATCCTCCAGACCGCCGTACCCGGAAGGCTCGAACAGCATCCGCGCCGACCAACCCGGGTAGGTCTCACTCGACGGATTGCAACCTCGCCCCGTGAAGTTGGGCATCCCGGCGAACCCGGGCAGCTTGCCACTCGTGATCGGGTAGAAATCGTCTAGCCGTATCCGGTAGCGAAACCAGGCCTCATCGACATCCTCCGGCAATTTCCAAAAGGGCCCGGTGCCCCGTCGCTCGTTTGGTGGGATGTTGACCCGGAGACCGTTCTCCTGATACGCACGCGTTATCGATGTGTTGCGGTCGTCGTCGAAACGCCAATCGATCCATGTATCGTGCCACTCCTCGAACTCGAACTGTTCGAACAGGGGCAGTGTCGGTGGCGGCGGTTCGGTCGTTGTTGTAGTTGTAGTTGCCTCCTGCGCCGTGCCGACGGTGGGCGCGACTACAGCAGGTGCCACCACGGCCAGGAGGCCGGCGACGAGGGTGACTGCAGTGGGTACTCTCCGCATGGGCGGGCAGAGTACCTGTGTCTGACAGCTAACCGACAGCTAACCGAGGCCAGCTCACTCGTCCCGGATCCCGGAGCCGGCCGCTCGTGCGATCTCGGCGACAATCCCGGCGTTGGCCAGCAAGTTCTCGGCATGGCCAATGGTTCGTGTTTGCGAGTCGTTAGGAGGCTGGTGTGAATCGCCTGTTCCGGCTCGCGGGCGCCGCCGGGAGCGCCGGGTTCATTGGTGGGGCGAGCCGCCACGGCTGCCTTCACACCAGCCTTCTAGAGGACGTCTGGTTGGTACGCCGTGGTGGCGCGTTGTCGGCCGACCGGCATGTTCCGTACAATCACAGTTATGAAGATGTTCTCGATGTGCCGCGGATGCGGGCGGACGGTGACTGCGGGCGGCCATGGGCTGTGCCCTCAATGCCTCGTTCGCTACCTCGCACGCCGACGCGTTGGGGCCCGGTCCTCCGCGAGCAAGCGCTAATGCTCCGCTTCTCGATGTTCGGTATCCCGGTTGGCGTCCACTGGAGCTTCCCGCTCATCGGCATTCTCGTTATTGGTAGCAACCCGCTCGAGCTGGTGGCCGCATTTGTCATCGGTGTGTTCATCGCCGTGCTGGCCCATGAGCTCGGCCATGCCTTGACCGCCAGGGCATTCGGGGCGAAGTCGATCAAGGTGACACTTTTTGGGCTGGGTGGTCTCACCCAATACCCCGTCAAGACACCGCTCACGGCAGGCCAGCAGTTCCTCATCGCCGCCAGCGGCTCCGCCGTCGGCATGGCGATTGGTGGTGGTGTCTTCGTATCGCGTCACGCCGGCTTTGTCCGTGATCTCCCGGATTTCGTCTACGCGGTTGGGGTGGGAGTGGTCATTGCCGGGCTGTTGTGGGGTGCGCTCAACTGGCTTCCCATTCTTCCGCTCGATGGAGGCAACATGGCTCGTTACGCTCTCGCCATCGCCACACCCACCTACGCCCTGCGTATCGCAAAAGGTCTGACCATTGTCACGGCGGCGGTGATCATCTACGTGGCTATCAACCTGTGGGACAACACGTTTGGCGCTGTCTTCGTTGGCATCATTGCCCTCCAGGGTCTTCAGATACCAGAGCGGACGTCGCCAGAGCCGAAGCCGAGAGCGGTCACCGATCCCGGGTCACTACTGTCGATCTTCGACGACGAGCCAAAGGGCTGAAATGCTGGTCGAGTCTGAGCGATCGCCCGTCGTGGAGGCCGCCCAGCTGATCGTGGTTGTGACGGCGATGATGTGGCTCATCGAAGTCGTGGACGCACTGGTGCTGGACCGCGCTCTCGATCGGCAGGGCATCATCCCCAGGTCGTGGGGTGGGCTCGACGGCATCATCTGGGCGCCCTGGCTTCACGGAGGCTTTCGACACCTGCTGGCGAACACCTTGCCGTTTATGGCCCTAGGTGGGCTCGTTGCGCTCGATGGGATCCGGCGCTGGGTCTCGGTGACGGTGTTTGTGGTTGTCTTCGCCGGTGTCGCCACCTGGGTGCTGGCCAGGCCGGCGGTCCATATCGGGGCCAGCGGGCTGATTTTTGGTTACGCGGGGTTCCTGGTGGTGGCCGGGTTTGTCGAGAAGTCGCTGAAGGGGGTGTTGATCGCCGTCGTCGTCGGTGTGTTGTTTGGCGGGATGGTCCTTCGTGGTATAACCCCCGTTGGCGGCTGGGTGTCCTGGGAGTCGCACCTGTTTGGGCTGGTTGCGGGTGTTCTTGCCGCGTTCGTGATCGCGACCCCCGACAGCGAGCGGATCGGGCAGCCCGCATAGATGGCTGGTGTGCAAGCAGCGGCGGCGGCTCGCCCCGCCGACAATCCGGCGCTCACAGCGGCGCCGGTGAGCCAGAACAGGCGATTTGCGTCTGTCATCCAGTCGACACGAGATGTACGGTGCGGGACGCTGGTAGCCTCCTTGTAGAGACGACTGGGGTGGAATGAAGAAGTTATTCCTCACGATGATCGTGCTGGGAGTCCTGGTGGCGATCGGGGTCAAGACGGGCGTCATCCAAATCGACCACCCGATCGATGCATAGGCTCGGGCCGGTTGACGTAGCCGACTACCACGTCGCCGGACAGCCGTTCCGGATCGTGACCGGAGGAGCACCGCGGCTGGAAGGTGGTGACTCGCTCGAGCGTCTCGACTGGGCGAAGCAACATCTCGACGAGGTGCGTTGTCTGCTGGCCTATGAGCCGCGTGGCCATGCAGCCACTACAGGCTGCTTCATGTCAGCTCCCGGCGGTTCCGGGGCCGACATCGATGCGGTGTTCTTGGATCAGGGTGGGTTCAATCTGGCGGCAGGGCAGGGCGTCATTGCATTGGCAACCTGGGCCGTCGAGTCGGGAACCGTGCCGACCCGAGGCGATCAGGTCCGCATCGTGATCGATGCACCTAGTGGCCGGCACGAGGCCGAGGTGAGCCATGATGCCGGACGCGTCGGCTCGGTCTCGTACACAGCCGGGCCGATGTACGTTGCCGGCCGTTTCATCCCACTGCAGCTCTCCGGCGACGTGGTGTCTATCGACATGGCCTACGTCGGTGTCTACCTTGCAGTGCTCGACACAGCCGAAGTCGGAGTGACCATCACGCCCGGGAACGCAGCGAGGTTTGCCGCTATGGGCCGTGAGATCGCGATGGTGTTGCGTGACAACAAGGCAGTCGTTCACCCCACCGACCACCGTCTGTCGGGCCTTGGCGGAACCCTCTTCTACGAGCAGCTCGACCCGGCCGGCTCCGAGCGCAGGGAGCGAAGCATCGTCGTCTGGGCTGACGGCCGGGTGGGCCGGTACCCGTCGGGCGTAGGCGTTTCCGCCCGTCTCGCGCTGCTCGACACGGCAGCCGAGCTTGCGCGCGGCGCCCGGGTCGTCAGCGAGGGCCCGTCGGGCACCACACTCAGCGGCCGGGTGGTTGGTGATGGCGACGTGGGTGGCATCCATGGTGTGCTCACCGAGGTCACGGGCACGGCTCATCGCACCGGCGAGGCGCGGGTGTGGCTCGACGAGCTGGACCCCGTCGGTCTCGGAATCCAACTTTGATACGAGCCACCTAGTGTCCTGTCCGCTTGAAGCGTTGCATTATTTGTTGGTGTCGGCTGTTTGGAGGATTTCGCCGAAGTAGCGGGCGATCGAGTTGAGGATTTCTTCGCTGGTCTTGTGCCAGATGAACGGTTTGGGGTTCTGGTTCCATTTGTCGATCCAGTCGAGAATGTCGGCGGCGAGTTCTTTGACCGACCGGTGGGCGCTGCATTGCAGCTTTTTGGTGGTCAACGCCGAGAACCATCGTTCTACCAGGTTGAGCCAGGAGCTGTAGGTGGGGGTGAAGTGGAGGTGGAAACGCCGGTGGCGTAACAGCCACCGGTGCACCTTGGGTGTCTTGTGGGTCAACAGGTTGTCCAACACCAGGTGGACGTCGAGGTGGTTGGGGACTTCACGGTTGATTTTGTTGAGGAACCGGACAAAGTCGTCTGTTGTATGTGAGGACCGCAGGTCGGTTATCACCGTCCCCCGAGCCACGTCCAACGCGGCGAACAGGTCCAGGGTGCCATGACGTAGGTAGTCGTGGGTGGCCCGTGCTGGTGTGCCGGGCAGCATCGGCAAGGTGGGAGCGGTGCGGTCTAACGCCTGGATCTGGGGTTTCTCGTCGACTGCAAATACCGCCGCTGCATCGGGAGGGTTCAGATACAACGCGACAATGTCACGGGTCTTCTCGACAAGTTGCGGGTCCGGGGAGATCTTGAAGGCCTCCTCTTTCCACGGTTTGAGACCAAACGCCCGCCAGATCTCGGCCACCGTGGTCTTTCCGATCCCATGCTTATTCGCCAGATCCCTGGTCGACCAATGCGTCGCATCGGGCGGAGCCGACTCCAACGTGTCGACCACCACCGCCTCGATCGTCTCATCAGAAATCGTGCGTTCCGCACCAGGCCGAGGAGCGTCAACCAGCCCCTCCAACCGGTCGACAGAAAACCGGTGGCGCCACTTCGAAAACCGTCGCCGGATGCACCCCCAAAACAGCAGCCACCTCCTTGTTGGAACCACCCTCGGCACACGCCAGCACAATCCGACATCGCTGCGCCAACGCCTGAGCCGACAAATGACGACGCACCCACCACTCCAACGTCTCCCGCTCCACCACAGTCAACACAATCGCCACCGTCGGCCGTCCACGCCTCGCCATGATCCGCCTCTAATCTCGGTCGAACACACAGCAACATAATAACGCGACGGACCAGCCGGACAGAACACTAGGGAGCCATGACGTCGACAGACCAAGGTTCCCGAGGAGGGTGGTGTCAATCGCGAGTTCTGGCTCGCGGCCGGCGGTTACAACCCGAGTTCATTGGTGGGGCGAGCCGCCACGGCTGCTTTGGCACCCACGCTCCTAGTGACCTGCCCGGCAGATCGTGCTCGTATTTCGACGGCCGTTTTCGCCCCTGGCGGCGTCCTCGTCCTCGACATATTTCCCCAATGTGCCTTCGTCCTGCGTCCTTGCCATGAACGAAAACTGCTCGCCGAAATATCAAGCGAATCCACCGGGCAGGACACTAGCCGATCGCGTGGATCCACCGCCCGGCGTCGTCGATCGTGATGTGGACTCCCTCGTCTGAGAACGTGTAGGTCGTCGTCTCTCCGTTGGTGCTCGTTTTGGGATCGGCGAGCAGCGCCGCGTAGATCCGACTCATCAAGGCGTCGCGTCGATCGCGTTCCCGGAGTTCATCGACGAGGGTATCCGTCGAAACGCCGAAGAACGGCCCGTCGCCGATGGCAATCGATGCCACAGCGGCGAAGCCGCATCGATAGGTCTGTGCGAGCATGGCGCCACGCGTCGATTCGACCGCAGCATCGAGCTGATCGAACGGTTCGTCGACCACTGGGAGTCGACCCGCTGAGCACTTCGAGCCGTCGACCAAGACCTCAGTCTCGGCGATCGGGGTGCCGTTGGCTCCGTGGGCAGTGAGAGTCACGTATTGGTGCCAATACGGTTTTGGGATCGCCACGAAAGCCGATGCTGCCATCACTGGAACCGGCTTGTTCGACATCCCGACGATCTCGTCGAGGCCATGGAAGTCCACGCCGACGTAGCTTGCGTCCGGCGGCAGGCCCATCCAGACAATCTCGACTGTCGGGAAGCCGAGGTTCCGCTCGCCGTAATGTACGGCGATGTCGCCGTTGTCGGGTGTCGACCAGATCTCGGCGCCGCTGGAACTAACAACGAGCGGATACAGTGATCCGTCCACCACCGTGATGATCGCAAAGGTTCGGGTTCCTATCGTCGCCACGACTTCGACGCCGAGAGGCAATCCCACGTTGGCCGATGACGCGGACTCGAGTGCTGCGGCGCGTACTATTGCTTCTAGATCAGGTGGCAGGCCCTGATTGGAGTAGACGACGACATCATCTCGGTCCTCGGGACGAAGAGATAGAGGAGGCCTAGTCTCTACCGACGGCTCCGGACCGGTCGATGCGCTCACCACCGGCAGTACCGTCTCCACGGACGGGGAGGCAGTCCCCGATAGCGCCGCGGCTGTCGATGGAGCGTACATTGCCGGCGAGGAAGCAAGATCGCTTACCCGCATACCCCACATTGCCAGGAGTGCTGCCGCAAGAGCTGCGGAAAGCGTGGTAACGGCCCCGATGGCGATCGTTGACCGCTTGCGGCCGGCTGGTCGAGGCGGCGCGGGAATGGGGTGCTCTGCAAGGGACTCCTTAACATGATCGGCCGACTGTCGAAGTGTTTTCTCAAGACCCATTCTCGTTCTCCGGTGTCGTGCCGAGCCGTCGTGCCAGCGTGCTGCGAGCACGCTGGAGGTGCGTCTTGACGGTTTCCTCGCCGCAGCCAAGTATCGCCGCCACATCTCGGCGAGGTAGACCCTCGAGATATGTCAATGCGATGACCTGAGCCTGCCTCCGAGGCAGTCTCCGCACCTCGTTCCACACGTCGACGCTCTCGCCGATCGGCGATGCTGCGCTGCGTGACTGTAACGTGGAGAGGCGGTAGAGCGCCCTCGCTTCGGCCTTGGCGCGTCGGAAGGCAGATACCGACCGGTTGGCAACAACCCGCCGCACCCACGCTTCCGGATTGCGGAGGCTCCCGACGCGACACCACTGTATGTACGTTGATAGGAAGGCATCCTGGGTCAGCTCCTCAGCAGTCTCACGATTGCCAGTTAGCACGATCGCGAGAGCGAGCACCGATCGGTATTCACGGTTGAAGAAAGAGTCGAACGATGCCGCCCCGCGTACAACTGGGAAATCCCTATCCACAAGACTTGTCGTCCACAAGACCACGCCTATTAAGTCGCATCAGCCGTCCATTCCGGGGGACAGGAATCCCGCCGGTCCCCGTGCGTTGTCGGTAGGTGTCCGCGCGAAGTGTCTCACATGGAGGAGCCGGCCACACGCCTCGCGTCGAGTTCGAGGCATCGAACGAAACACAGAACCAGCATACGCTTGACAAGTGTTGCCATCGGCGCGATGCTCGGTTCAACAGGAGGTGCGGTGATGAGAGTAGACATCCCCAGTCAGATCTCACCGGATCTCCACTTCGATGGGGTCCATTCTTTCGGCGGTGGCCAAGGTCGCTGGCTGTCATCGATTGTCGAACTCGGTGAGCCCTCGCATGGATCGATTGCTCGGTCCTCGATACTAGGCGAGGGGCGTCTATCGAGTGGCGCGGATGGTTCGTTCACCGCCAAGTATCCGCTGGAAGGTCCGTTCTACTTATCGCTTCGGTCCCAAGGTCTCACACAGGAAGAGCACGCTGCCGCGGCAGCGTCCGTTCCCTTTCTGAATCCCTCGGACTTTCCTCACCGAGATGGCTCGGGTGCGACGCTCAGGGCACAGATCACCGCCGCGATGTTCGCGCGAATCGTCGAGCGACCCCAGACGCAGCTCGAGGTCGAGACGAGCGGAGGCTTTGCCATGTGTACGTGGATGACCGGAGAACACACGTTGGCCCTGGCAACCGACGATCCTGCCCTGAATCCTCTTCACCGTGTCGCGTTGCATCTTGATCGGCCGGCGGTGATTGATTTGCGTGACGATATCTCGGCTGTCGTGAGTATGGCAAGACCGACGCAGGTGGCGTTCAAACACCGTGCGCGTTTCTGGAATCTTATGGCGCCGCTGCCAGACGGGTACGTCGATCTAGTTTCGGTCGCCGGCACTATCGTGACGAGATTGGACCGCGAGGGCTAATGGCCACTACCGCGACCCGTCCCGAACACGGCGATGTCGGGATTGGCAGAAGAGGGTTCCTCAAGCGAATTGGGGGAATGATCGGCATCGCCGCTCTCTACGTTGTCGGATTTCCCGCACCGGCTCGGGCGGCCACCAAATGCTGGACCCCTGGCCAGGGGTACATGACAAGCCACGATTCTCGTGCTCATTCCTGCAACTGGTACACCCCCGAGTGCGCCGTTGGCGCCACGAATAGGGGTCATGAGTATTGGAAGCGATACCGCAATGGATCGAGCTACTATCAATGCTGCAGCGGAGACTCGAACGGGTGCACTGGAACTCATTCATGCACAGATTGGCAATGGTGGCTTCAATACGTGAGTACGTCCGACTGCGGCTGCGGCTGCAACTGAGCCACAAGTTATGGCAGATGAATTGGCGATGGCAGCCCTTCTCGTTCTTGTGGCAGTATTCGCGCTAGGGCTATACGCACACGTCGTCTATCCGAGCAGCGTTCGCAAGACGATCCGGGAGCTTGCCTTGCCTGGCAGCATAAGCCGCTGGCTTGTTGTTGCTGAGGCGGCAGTACTGACGGTTCTCTTGAGTGCTCCGGCGACCGGTGGGGTTCTGTCGCTCGGTTTCCTCATCGCGGCTACCGCACCGTTTGCCTTGCGGGGACTGCGGCGCCGCCCACTACCGAGTGACTGCGGATGCTTCGGGCCCCTGTCTAGGTCCATCTCCAGTGTCTTCTACCTTCGCAACTTGGTCTTCGCGGGGGCAGCGGGGTTACTCGTTTTTGCCGGCCCCGTCGGCATTGGACCCAGCGGAGTGCCCCTCGGGCTCGCTGTCGGTGCCGCGGTTCTCCTGATTGAACGTCGATGGCGTGGCGGCGACCTCCGACAAAGATAAGAGCTCTGATCGGAGATCCCACATCTTGGTGGATGGAGTTCCGGCTCCACGGGCAATGTCGTGTACCCCTCACAAAGTTCGTCAGGCTCGCCGGCTGGACCGACATGGTTGGGGCCCATGGCGACTTCTGGCAACCCGCGTCTTGCATTGCGCAGCGGCCGCCCTCTATACTCCCGCGCCAGTTTTCCCGTTGGATTCCCACTTACCCGGAGGCGCTCCGGCGCTGTTGTGAGTGGAGCAGTCCCATAAGGGGTCGGCGGACTCCGCGATCGCGGTGGCGCCGATTTTTGTGTGTAACTACCCGGTCCCAAAAGGGGTCGGGGTGCGCCGAAGAGAGAGAAGAAGGCACTGTGCCGACTGTGCAGCAACTGATTCGACAAGGCCGCAAGCCGAAGCCGAAGAAGACCAAGACACTCGGTCTCGCCGGCTCGCCGCAGAGGCGAGGCGTGTGCACACGCGTGTACACCGTGACCCCCAAGAAGCCGAACTCGGCGCTGCGCAAGGTCGCCCGTGTGCGACTCACCTCACAGATGGAGATCACCGCTTACATCCCCGGCGAGGGCCACAACCTCCAGGAGCACTCGATCGTGCTTGTGCGTGGTGGTCGTGTCAAAGACCTGCCGGGTGTTCGTTACAAGGTCATTCGCGGGGCGCTCGACGCCGCCGGTGTAGACGGCCGGAAGCAGTCCCGTTCCCGCTACGGCACCAAGAAAGAGAGCTGAGTGCAGCATGCGTAGAGCTCCAGCCGAAGTCCGCAAACTCGAGCCTGATCCGGTCTACCGGAGCGTTCTAGTTACGCAGGTGATCAACAAGGTCCTGTGGCGGGGCAAGAAAGGTGCGGCCCGTCGCATCGTCTACGGGTCGCTCGAGACCGTCCAGAAGCGAACCGGGGACGACCCGGTCAAGGTGCTCAAGCGGGCCATCGACAACATCCGGCCCTCCGTCGAGGTCCGGTCTCGCCGTGTCGGCGGCTCTTCATATCAGGTCCCCGTCGAGGTCATTCCTCGCCGGTCACAGACGCTGGCGGTCCGCTGGCTCGTTGAGTTCGCTCGGAAACGCAAAGAGAACACGATGGCGTTGCGTCTCGCTAACGAGATACTCGACGCCTCCAACCGCACCGGTTCCGCCGTGAAGCGCCGTGAAGATGTCCACAAGATGGCGGAGTCCAATCGGGCTTTCGCCCACTATCGCTGGTAATAGCAACTGTTAAAGAAGCAACTGGTAACAAGCAATGGCACGCACCGTCTCGCTAGAGAGAATCCGAAACATCGGGATCATGGCCCACATTGACGCTGGGAAAACCACGACCACCGAACGGATCCTCTATTACACGGGCCGCACCTACAAGATGGGTGAGGTCCATGAAGGCGCGGCCGTAATGGACTGGATGGAGCAGGAGCAAGAGCGCGGCATCACCATCACGTCGGCGGCTACGACTGCACAGTGGAAAGACCACGTCATCAACATCATCGATACGCCCGGTCACGTTGACTTCACCGTCGAGGTAGAGCGATCGCTGCGAGTGCTCGACGGTGCCGTTGCTGTCTTTGACGCCGTTTCCGGGGTCGAGCCACAGTCCGAGACCGTCTGGCGTCAGGCCGACAAGTACAGTGTCCCTCGCATCTGTTTTATCAACAAGATGGATCGTGTGGGTGCGGACTTCTATGCCGCCGTCAAGTCGATAGTCGAGCGTCTTGGCGGCAACCCTGTCGTCATCCAGATCCCGATGGGCGCAGAGGCGAACTTCCATGGTGTGATCGACCTCGTCGACATGAAGGCAATCGTCTGGCACGACGAGGAAGGCAAGGAGCGGGAGATCGTCGATATCCCCGACGACTTCCTCGAAATCGCCAACCAGTGGCACCACAAGATGCTCGACGTGGTCGCGTCTGAGGATGAGGAACTGCTCGAGAAGTACCTTCTCGAAGCCCAACTCGACCCCGACGAGATCCGTCGTGTGATCCGGAAGGGCACCGTGGACCGAGATTTTGTCCCGGTTATGTGCGGGTCGGCGTTCAAGAATAAGGGTGTTCAACCGCTGCTCGACGCTGTCGTCGCCTACCTCCCCAGCCCGCTCGACATGCCGCCGGTCGAGGGTTTCAAACCCGGCGACGAGAGCGCGATCATGCTTCGCAAGGCGGACGACAACGAACCCTTCAGTGCTCTCGCTTTCAAGATCATGTCGGATCCGTATGTCGGCAAGCTCACCTACTTCCGGGTCTACTCAGGGGTAGCCGGTAAGGGCGATGCGGTGCTCAACACGACCGATCGCAAGAAAGAGCGCTTTGGCAGGTTGCTGCGGATGCACGCCGCATCACAGGTGGACATCGAAGAGATTCACACGGGTGACATCGTGGCCGCCGTCGGTCTCAAGCACACCCGTACCGGCGACACACTCTCGGCCAACGAGGCGCCGATTCAGCTCGAATCGATGACATTCCCTGCCCCGGTCATCGCGGTCGCTATCGAGCCGAAAACAAAGAGCGACCAGGACAAGCTCGGCAATGCTCTGGCCCGGCTCGCCGAAGAAGACCCGACGTTCACCGTGAGGTCGGACGAGGACACGGGTCAGACGATCATCTCGGGGATGGGTGAGCTCCATCTGGAGGTCATAGTCGATCGGTTGCTGCGTGAGTTCAAGGTCGGGGCGAATGTCGGCCGTCCCCAGGTGGCTTACCGCGAGACCATCAAGAGAGGCATCTCCTCGTTCAAGTTGCGTCTCAAGCGCCAGACCGGTGGCTCGGGCATGTTCGCCGAGGTGGTTATCAACCTCGAACCACTGCCACCCGGCTCCGGTTTCGCGTTCGAAGACAAGGTCAAGGGCGGCAGCGTGCCGCGCGACTACATCCCCGCGGTGGAGAAGGGTCTCCGGGATGCGCTCGAGGGTGGCGTCCTGGCGGGCTATCCCCTCGTCGATCTCAAGGCTACCCTCACCGACGGCAGCAGCCACGCCGTCGACTCCTCGGAGATGGCGTTCCGGATCGCGGGTTCCATGGCCATGAAGGATGCCGCCAAACAAGCCGGGGTCAAGCTGCTCGAGCCTGTCATGGAGCTCGAGGTGGTGACACCGGACGACTACATGGGGGATGTCATCGGTGACCTTTCCTCACGTCGAGGCAAGGTCGAGGCGATGGACAGCCGTGGCAACGCAAGGCTTATCACCGCGTTGGTGCCGCTGGCCGAGATGTTTGGGTACGCCACCGACCTTCGGTCGCGGACCCAGGGACGGGCCAGCTACACAATGCAGTTCCATTCGTATCAGGAAGTTCCGACCGACGCCGCAAGAGAGATCGTGGCCAAGGTCCGAGGCGAGTAACAGGAGAAGCAGGGATGGCTAAGGAGAAGTTCGAGCGGACCAAGCCGCACGTAAATATCGGCACGATGGGTCATATCGACCACGGCAAGACCACGTTGACTGCCGCGATCACGAGAGTGTTGGCTGAGGAGGGGTCGGGGTCGACGAAGTTCACTGCGTTTGATGAGATCGACAAGGCTCCTGAGGAGCGTGAGCGTGGGATCACCATCGCTATCGCACATGTGGAGTATGAGACTGCGAGTCGCCATTATGCGCATGTGGATATGCCTGGGCATGCCGACTACATCAAGAACATGATTACGGGTGCGGCTCAGGTGGATGGGGCGATCCTGGTGGTGGGGGCTGATGATGGTCCGATGCCGCAGACGAGAGAGCATGTGTTGCTGGCTCGCCAGGTCGGGGTTCCTTCGATTGTGGTCTATATGAATAAGACGGATCTGGTTGATGATGAGGAGTTGTTGGATCTGGTCGAGTTGGAGGTTCGGGACCTGTTGACGGAGTATGAGTTCCCTGGGGACGACATTCCGGTGGTTCGTGGTTCGGCTTTGAAGGCTTTGGAGGGGGAGGATGCGGATGCGGTTGGGTCGATTCATGAGCTGATGGACGCAGTCGACTCGTACATCCCCGAGCCGCTTCGGGAGACGGACAAGCCGTTCATGATGGCTATCGAGGACGTGTTCTCTATCACCGGGCGTGGGACGGTCGTGACAGGGCGGATCGAGACGGGTGTCGTCCATGTCGGTGACGCAGTTGAGATCATCGGGCTTCGTGACATGCAGAAGACGACGGTGACCGGCGTCGAGATGTTCCGTAAGCTGCTTGACGAGGGTCAGGCAGGGGACAACGTTGGGTTGCTTCTGCGTGGCATCGGCAAAGAGGAGGTCGAGCGCGGCCAGGTTGTAGCCCTCCCGGGTTCGATCACCCCTCACACCGAGTTCGATGCCCAGGTCTATGTTCTGACCAAAGAAGAGGGTGGACGTCACAATCCGTTCTTCGACGGGTACCGGCCTCAGTTCTATTTCCGGACGACAGACGTGACGGGTGCGGTGAAACTCCCCGACGGGACCGAGATGGTCATGCCTGGTGACAACACGGCGATGCGTGTCGAGCTTGGCAAACCGATCGCCATGGACGAGGGGCTCCGATTCGCCATCCGCGAGGGAGGCCGCACCGTAGGTGCCGGTCGAGTCATCAACATCATCAAGTAGCTACGTGCCGGCCTAGGCCGGCACGTTGGAGTTTCGTTGGCGGAACTCCACGAGAGAGGACAAGAGAAGCACAATGGCAGACGAACATCGGATCCGCATCCGGCTCAAGGCGTACGACCACTCGGTCGTCGACGAGTCGGCGCGCAAGATTGCAGAGACCGTGATCCGCACTCAGGCGAAGATCAAGGGTCCGGTGCCGTTGCCGACCCGGATACATCGCTATTGCGTTATCCGCGGACCACACGTGGACAAGACCAGCCGGGAGCACTTCGAGATGCGCATCCACCGGCGACTCATCGACATCCTGGAGCCCACCCCAAAGACCGTTGAGTCCCTGATGCGTCTCGACCTCCCTGCCGGCGTTGAAGTGGAGATCAAGAGGTGAACACAATCCTCGGAGAGAAGCTGGGCATGACCCAGGTCTTTGACGATGAGGCGCGGGCGATCCCCGTCACCATCATCAAGGCCGGTCCTGTCCGCGTCACTCAGATCAAACGCGCCGGCACGGACGGCTACTCCGCAATCCAGATTGCGTTCAAGGATCTGGCGAGCAAACACGTCAACCGGGCCACCGCCGGGCACTTTGCAAAGTCAGACGTCCCTCCGGCCAAGTACGTCGTCGAAGTGCTTGTCGATGACCCGGATCAATACGAGCTGGGTCAGGAAATCGGCATCGGCGATGTCCTCGCCGAAGGCCAGAAGGCCGATGTGACCGGCATCAGCAAAGGCAAGGGCTTTGCCGGTTCCATGAAGCGTCACAACTTCAAGGGACAGGGCGCCAGCCACGGTGCCCACAAGGTGCACCGCGCACCCGGCGCCATCGGCGCATGTGCCACCCCCGCCCGTGTCTTCAAAGGCAAGCGGCTCCCGGGTCGCATGGGCGGCGACAAGGTGACATTGATGAACCTCGACGTCGTCAAGGTCGATGCCGAGCGAAACGTGATCATGGTGCGTGGTGCCGTACCGGGTCCTAAAGGAGCGGTGCTCGTGATGCGGGAGGCGGTGAAGAGCCATGGCTGACAAGCTCACGGCAGATCTCTACAACGCCGAAGGCGAGAAGACCGGCACGGTAGAGCTCGAGCAAGAGATATTTGGCATTGAGCCGAATACCGCCGTCATGCACCAGGTTGTGACTGCACAGCTCGCTGCGGCGCGGGCAGGCACGCATTCCACCAAGACACGTGGCGAGGTCCGCGGTGGTGGCCGCAAGCCGTGGCGTCAGAAGGGCCTCGGTCGTGCTCGTCACGGCTCGATCCGGTCGCCACAGTGGATCGGTGGCGGTGTGGCTCACGGCCCCAAGCCCAGGGACTACTCGGAGCGGACACCAAAGAAGATGAGGCGTCTCGCGCTGCGCAGCGCACTTTCCGCCCGCGCCGCCGAGGGCAAGATCAAGGTCGTCGAGACGTTCGACGTCTGGGACAAGCCCAAGACGAAGAACGCGGTCGCGTTGCTCGATGCGATGGGTGTGAGCGGCAAGGTCCTGCTACTCGCCGAGGACGACGAGAAGATGGCGATCAAGTCCTTCCGGAACATCCGGCGCGTGATCGCCGGCAGCGTCGGTCAGGCGAACACATACGACGTGCTCTGGGCAGACACCATCATCATGAGTCGAGGGACGCTGGACCTGGGGCAGGGGACACCGAGGGGTACTCGCGCACACGCCGCGCAGGTCAATGATGACGCTCGGAGCACCGAGGAAGCGCCTCAGAGGACTGAGAAGACGCCTCAGAGGACTGAGAAGACGCCTCAGAGGACTGAGAAAACATCATGAAGAAGAACCCGCGGGACGTGATCTTCGAGCCGGTGGTATCGGAGAAGTCGTACGACCTCATCCAGGACTTCAACACTTATACGTTTGTCGTGGACAAGCGTGCCAACAAGACGGAGATCAAGCAAGCAATCAGCGAGATCTTTGATGTGAGGGTCCTCCGCGTCAACACGATCAACCGTAAGGGCAAGGTGAAGCGGACCGGTTGGAAGATGGGCAAGCGCCCGGACACCAAGCGGGCTTTGATCACGCTTGCCGTCGGCAACTCAATCGATATTTTCGAGGTCTGATATGGGTGTCAAAAAACTAAAACCGACATCACCGGGGCGCCGGTTCCAGACCGTCTCCGACTTCGAGAGTGTCACCACGGACAAGCCGGAGAAGAGCCTGCTCGCCAAGAAGCCGAGTTCGTCCGGTCGTAACGCATACGGTCGGGTCACCTCGCGCCATCGCGGTGGAGGCCACAAGCAGCGCTACCGAATCGTTGACTTCCGCAGAGACAAGGACGGTGTGCCCGCGTCCGTGGCCAGCATCGAGTACGACCCCAACCGGAACGCCCGGATCGCCCTACTTCACTACCACGACGGTGAGAAGCGTTACATTCTGAGCCCGGTCGGTCTCGAGGTCGGTGACGTCCTTGAATCCGGGTCGGGCGCCGAGATCCGTCCCGGCAACGCTCTGCCGTTGCGGAACATCCCAACCGGCACAACAGTTCACGCCGTCGAGCTACGCCCTGGTGGGGGCGCCAAGATGGGGCGCGCCGCCGGCACCGCGATTCAGCTCATGTCCAAAGAGGCGGGCTATGCATTGCTAAGGCTCCCCTCGGGCGAGATGCGCCAGGTCGAGCTTGACTGTCGGGGCACGGTCGGGCAGGTAGGCAACCAGGATGCCGAGTTGGTGCAAGTCGGCAAGGCCGGGCGCAACCGGTGGAAGGGCAAGCGGCCGCAAACCCGCGGTGTCGCCATGAACCCTGTCGATCACCCGCTCGGTGGTGGCGAGGGCCGCAGCTCCGGTGGTCGTCACCCGACCAGCCCATGGGGCAAGCCGGAAGGCCGTACCCGTAAGAAGAACAAAGCAAGCGACAAATACATTGTTCGCCGCAGAACCAAGAAGGGACGTCGCTGATGGCTCGATCTCTGAAGAAAGGGCCGTTCGTCGACGACCATCTCATGAACAAGGTCGAGGCGGCGAACGCCAAAGGTGAGAAGAAAGTGATCCGCACGTGGAGCCGCCGGTCCACCATCACCCCGGAGATGGTGGGTCACACCATCGCGGTGCATGACGGGCGCAAGCACGTGCCGGTATACGTCAGTGAATCCATGGTTGGGCACAAGCTGGGTGAGTTTGCTCAGACCCGCACCTTCCGTGGTCACGCTGGTGAGAAGGTCGTGAGGAGACGATGAAGGCTCGGGCTCAAGCTAAGTACGTGCGGCAGTCGCCATACAAAGTGCGGCTGGTCCTCGATCTCGTGCGTGGCATGCCTGTCGAAGACGCCATCGCAACGCTCGATTTCACGAACCGGCGCGCCGCACCGACCATAAAGAAGGTACTGAAGTCGGCAGTCGCCAACGCTGAGCACAACCTGGCGCTCGATGCGGATGAGCTGTTCGTTGCCGAGGCATACGCCGACGAAGGACCCACCCTCAAGCGCTGGCGCCCGCGCGCCCGGGGGCGGGCAACACGCATCAACAAACGCACGAGCCACATCACCATCGTTGTGGCAGATGAAGACGAACTCGAGGAATTGGAGGCACAGTAATGGGTCAGAAAGTTCACCCATACGGCTTCCGCCTGGGCATCGTCACCGACTGGAAGTCGCGCTGGTACTCAGACATCGACTACGCAGATCACGTCAACGAAGACTGGCAGGTGCGCAAGTACCTCACGGGCGAGCTCCGGCGTGGAGCCGTTTCGCGAATCGACATCGAGCGGATCGGTGACAAGAAGGTCCAGGTGGACATCCACACCGCCCGCCCCGGTGTCGTGATCGGGCGGGGCGGATCTGAGGCCGAGCGTCTGCGCTCCGGTCTGGAGAAGCTCACAGGGAAGATCGTCAAATTCAACGTCAACGAGGTCCAGAACGCCGAAACCGACGCCACCTTGCTGGCCCGCAGCGTCGCAGACCAGCTGGAGGGACGTGTTTCGTTCCGTCGAGCGATGAAGCGTGCAGTGTCCACCGCGCTCAAGGCGGGCGCCGAGGGGGTCCGCGTACAGGCCTCCGGTCGTCTGGGTGGAGCGGACATGGGTCGTCGCGAGTGGTATCTCGAGGGCCGTGTTCCCCTCCACACCCTGCGCGCCGATATCGACTATGGCCGTGCAACGGCCCGCACCCCCGTCGGTGCGATTGGTGTCAAAGTCTGGGTTTACAAGGGCGAGGTGATCCCGTCGTTGGCCGCCAGCCGTGAGAAGATCGAGGCTGAGGCCCGGTTGGCCGCCGGTGGACCGTCCGCACGACGCCGCAAGAGCGCTAAGTCGCGGGCAGAGGAAGCAGCGGGTGGCACACAGCGCCGCATCATCGAAGCCGGCGGCGGTAAGCGTCTCATCGAGGCCGGCGGGGGCAAGCGGCGTGGCAAGCGCACCGAAGAGGGACCGGACGTCATAACGACGGCCGATGCCAAGGATGCCTTTGAGATGGCACGTTCCGAGGCCGAGGACATTCTGGCCGAGGAAGCGCGTGCCAACGAGACTCCGGCTACTGACGCCTCCTCCCCGGAGACCGTCGCCGAGACCGCTGTGTCTGAGACTGCCGAGTCGGGCGACACCCCGGAGGTTCCCGATGCCGCAGAGGCTCCCGAAGCCGCACAGGTTCCCGAAGCCGCACAGGTTCCCGAAGCCGCTGACGCGACAGAGACCGCTGTGGTAAGTGAGACGTCGGTCGAGACCGAGGAAACCGAGACCGAGGAATCCGAGACCGAGGAATCCGCGACCGAGGAATCCGAGACCGAGGAATCTGAGACCGAAAAAGGGGGTGACGTCTGATGCTCATGCCAAAGCGCACCAAGTACCGCAAGGTGCACACGGGCCGCATGGCCGGCAAGGCGAAGGGCGGCACCCGGGTCACCTTTGGCGAGTTTGGCCTCAAGGCACAGGAGCCGGGTTGGATCACCGCCCGACAAATCGAAGCAGCCCGTGTCGCCATGACCCGCAAGATAAAGCGAGGCGGGAAGGTGTGGATCAACATCTTCCCGGACAAGCCGGTCACCGAAAAGCCGGCCGAGACACGCATGGGCTCCGGCAAGGGCAACCCGGAGTACTGGGTGGCAGTGGTCAAGCCGGGGCGTGTCATGTTCGAGCTGGCCGGTGTCGACGAGGAGCTGGCCCGCGAGGCTATGCGTCTCGCCGGCAACAAGCTCCCGATCAAGACCAAGTTTGTAAAGCGGGAGGGCGGATGAAAGCGCTCGAACTCAGAGAGCTCGACGCTACCGAGCTCGTAGAGAAGCTGGATGAGGCGAAGGAAGAGTTGTTCAACCTGCGATTCCAGTTGGCAACCAACCAACTCGACAACACCTCCCGGCTCCGTCAGGTGCGTCGAGAAATCGCCAGGATCAGCACGGTCATCCGTGAGCAGGAGATCGCTGCCTGGAAGAGCCTCCAGGAGGATGCGTCATGACGGATCGTGCACGAAGGAAAAGCAGAGTCGGGGTCGTGATTTCCGATTTACGGGACAAGACCGTTACCGTAGAGGTCGTCGATTCCAAGACGCACCCGAAGTACGGCAAGACGGTGCGCGTCCGGAAGAAGTTCCACGCTCACGATGAGCAGAACGACGCGCACCTCGGCGACACCGTGCGGATCGAGGAAACCCGGCCCCTGTCTAAGACAAAGCGCTGGCGTGTCAGCGAGGTTGTGGAGAGAGCCCGATGATTCAGCAGGAAACGCGACTCAAGGTCGCGGACAACAGCGGAGCGCGAGAGTTGCTGTGTATCCGTGTGCTTGGCGGTTCGTCGCGGCGCTACGCCGGGCTCGGCGACATCATCGTCGGCACGGTCAAAGACGCTATTCCGGGCGGTGGGGTCAAGAAGGGCGATGTGGTCAAGGCCGTCGTCGTGCGCACCCGCAAGGAGAGCCGCCGCAGAGACGGTACCTACATCCGGTTCGATGACAACGCCTGTGTGATCATCAACGATCAGCAGCAGGCTCGCGGCACACGTATCTTCGGTCCGGTTGGCCGGGAATTGCGTGACAAGCAGTTCATGCGAATCGTCTCGATGGCCCCGGAGGTGCTGTGATGAAGCTCAAGACCGGTGACACCGTGATGGTCGTGGCAGGCAAGGACAAGGGCGTCGAGAGCAAGATCGCTCGTGTGATTGCCGGCAAGAACCGGGTCATTGTCGAGGGCGTTGCCACTGCAAAGCATCATCAGCGCCCGCAAGGTCAGACAATGCAGGGCGGGATCATCGACAAGGATATGCCCATAGACGCGTCCAACGTCATGATCGTGTGCCCGGATTGTGGCCCGACCAGGATCGGTGTACGACGTGATGAAGAGGGTCGCAAATATCGCGTCTGCCGCAAGTGTGAGAGAGATCTCGGATGATCCCCAGACTCAAAGAGAAATATGACCACGAGATCCGGGCTGCCCTCAAGGAGCAACTCGGTATCGAAAATATCATGCAGGTTCCCCATCTGGACAAGATCGTCGTCAACATGGGTGTAGGTGACGTCGTCCAGGATGGCAAGTTGATCAACGGTGCCGTCGAGGATCTGCGGATCATCACGGGGCAGCACCCGAAGGTGAGCCGTGCCCGGAAGTCGATCGCAAACTTCAAGCTGCGTGAGGGTCTTCCCGTCGGCGCATCGGTGACGCTGCGTGGCCCACGCATGTGGGAGTTCTTCGACCGGCTCGTCTCGGCGGCAATCCCCCGTATCCGCGATTTCCGCGGGCTGAGCCCAAAGGGCTTCGACGGCCGGGGCAACTACAGCTTCGGTGTCGATGAGCAGCTCATCTTCCCGGAGATCAACTACGACAATGTTCAAAAGGTACGAGGCATGGACATCACGTTTGTGACGTCCGCCGAAACCGACGAGCACGGCAAGGCGCTGCTCGCCGCTTTCGGATTCCCGTTCCGCAAGCAACAGGCAGGTGTGTGATGGCGAAGAAGTCGATGATCGCCAAGGCAGGCCGTAAGCCGAAGTTCCAGGTTCGCGCTTACAACCGCTGCCGGCGATGCGGCCGTCCCCGCGCCTACATGCGCAAATTCGGGATGTGTCGTATATGTGTTCGAGAGCTCGCCCACCGTGGTGAGCTCCCCGGAGTCAGAAAGGCGTCCTGGTAATGCATACGGACCCAATCGCCGACATGCTGACCCGGCTGCGCAACGCCAACATGGCGTTGCATGCCCAGGTAGAGATGCCGTCGTCGAAGCTCAAGGAGGAGGTCGCCAAGATCCTCGCTTCCGAGGGTTTCGTGGACGGCTATAAGGTCGAGGACGCTCCGGTTGGTAAGAAGCTAACCGTAAATCTCCGGTATTCCAACAACAACAGGGACCGGGTCATCCAGGGTGTGCGCCGCGTCTCCACCCCCGGCCACCGGGTCTACAAAGGTGCCAAGGATCTGGCACGGGTGCGTGGCGGTATCGGCGTGTCGATTGTGTCGACTTCCGATGGGCTGCTGACCGACCGTGAGGCGCGCCGGCGTAACGTTGGCGGCGAGGTTCTGTGTGAGGTTTGGTGACGTATGAGTCGCATAGGTAACAACCCGGTGCAAGTTCCGGACGGGGTGGAGGTCAAGGTCGACGGTCCCGCCGTTTCCGTAAAAGGAACCAGGGGTGCCCTCGATCGCACCTTCGACCAGCGGATCTCTTTCGAGGTGACCGACGGCGAGGTCATTGTGACCCGGACCGACGATCACCGTGACACGAGAGCGCTGCACGGGCTATCTCGTGCCCTGCTCAACAACATGGTCGTTGGGGTCTCCGAGGGCTACCAGAAGGACCTGGAGATGGTTGGTGTTGGCTATCGTGCCTCGCTCAAAGGCGGGTCGATCGAGCTGCTTGTTGGATACTCCCACGCTGTGTTGGTGGAGGCACCGGACGGAATCGAGTTCGAGGTGCCGGAAACGACGAAGATCACCGTAAAAGGGATCGACAAACAGCTGGTCGGTCAGGTTGCGGCCGACATCCGCAAAGTCCGTCCCCCGGAACCCTACAAGGGCAAGGGGATCCGGTATGTCGGTGAGCATGTGCGTCGCAAGGCGGGCAAGGCAGGAGTCACAGGATGAGAGGCACGAGAGCAGACGCACGTCGCCGGCGCCACGAGCGTCTACGCAAGGCTTTGCGCGGCAACGCCGCGCGACCGCGTCTGGCGGTATTCCGCTCGAACCGGTACATCTACGCTCAGCTCATCGATGACGACGCCGGACGCACTCTTGCCGCGGCATCGTCGCAAGAGAAGAAGCTACGTGAAAAGACTCTGTCCACCGAGACCGCAGCCGAGGTCGGGAAGCTGATTGCAGCTCGCGCCGAGGACGCCGGGGTCGAGACGGTCGTGTTCGACCGGGGTGGATTCCCCTATCACGGCAGGGTCAAGGCCCTCGCCGACGCCGCCCGCGAGGGTGGCCTCAAGTTCTAGGCAGAAACAGGAGAATGCGGTGACGACAAACAAACCACAAGGTGGCCCACCCGGCGGCGAAAGCCGTGGTCGTGGTCGCGGGCAAGACCGCCGCGGTCAAGGTGGTCGCCGCCGCGAGCGCCCCCGCGAGGTCCCCGAGTTCGACGAGCGTGTGATAGCGATCAACCGGGTCGCCAAGGTCGTAAAGGGTGGTCGTCGTTTCTCGTTCACCGCGCTCGTTACCGTCGGCGACGGCAAGGGGCGTGTCGGCATTGGATACGGCAAGGCGAAAGAGGTCCCTGCGGCCATCCAGAAGGGCATGGAGCTGGCTCGCAAGGAGATGGTTCCAGTCCCGATGGCAGGTCAGACCATCATCCACGAGATAACGGGTGTCCATGGGGCGTCGCGTGTGCTGCTGAAACCGGCAGCGCCCGGTACCGGTGTCATCGCCGGTGGTGCAGTGCGCCAGATCATCGAGGCCGCCGGTATCCGCGACGTCCTTGCCAAGTCTCAGGGGTCGCCGACACACATCAACGTTGCGCATGCGACGATGAAGGCGCTGCTCGGTCAGCAGCGCCCCGACGAGGTGGCCAAGGCGCGAGGTAAGCGTGCCGAAGAGATCTTCCCCCCGGCGCTGCTTGCTGCCTACAACTCGGCAGAGTTGATGAGGACCGAGGTAGGTAAGGGCTGATGGCTAAGGCACTGAAAATCACCCTGGTCAAGAGCACCATCGGTGAGAAGCCGAAAACCAGGGCGACGGTCGAGACTCTCGGTCTACGCAAGATCCGCCAGTCGGTAGAACGTCCCGACTCGCCCGACGTGCGTGGTTTGATCAACCGCGCCCGGCACCTGCTGGACGTGGAGGAAATCTGATGAAGTTGCATCATCTGAAGCCCGCCGAGGGCTCCAAGAAGAGAAAGATACGAGTAGGCCGCGGTGAAGCCGGTCGGCGTGGTAAGACCGCCGGTCGTGGCACCAAAGGTCAGAAGGCGCGCAGCAAGGTCCGTCCCGGTTTTGAGGGCGGCCAGATGCCGATGCAGCGCCGTATGCCAAAGCTCAAGGGGTTCAAGAACCGCAACAAGGTCGTTTTCGCCGTTGTCAATGTGGATCGGCTCAACCTCTTCGATGCCGGCACGACGGTGACACCGGACGACCTCCGTGAACGTGGTCTGGCGAAGAAGCGGGGTCCGATCAAGATCCTCGGAGAAGGCGAGATCGATCGGGCACTCACCGTGCACGCACACTCTTTCAGCCTGGGTGCAGTTGAGAAGATAAAGGCTGCCGGCGGCTCGACTGAGGTCGTTTCTTAGCCCGACTACTAACGTCCCGAGTGACGAACTCCCCGAGGTAATCGCAAATGCTGTCAGTTTTTCGCAACATGTTCCGCATCAAGGATCTTCGCAACAAGATCCTCTTTACGTTGATGGTCTTTGCGATCTACCGGTTGGGGGCCGCGGTCCCGGTACCCGGCATCGATCTCGAACGCCTCGTAGAGGCACGAAACGCGGCCGACGACACCGGTTTCCTCGGGTTGCTCAACCTGTTTAGCGGTGGCGCAATCGAGAACCTCTCGGTGTTCTCGCTCGGCATCATGCCGTACATCACGTCGTCGATCATCATGCAGCTGTTGGCCGTGGTCATCCCAAAGCTCCAATCGCTCCAGGACGAGGGAGAGTCGGGCCGGAAGGTGATCACCCAATGGACCCGGTATCTGACGGTGGCGATTGCGCTGATCCAGTCCACTAGCTTCACGTTCCTGTTTCATCAGGGACAGTTCTTTGGTGTCGACCTGATCCCCGACTACAACCTGCGAAACGTGCTCACCATCATCGTCACGATGACGGCAGGGACAGCAATGATCATGTGGCTTGGTGAGCTGATCACCCAGCGTGGCATCGGCAACGGCATGTCGCTGATCATCTTTGTTTCGATCGTCAGCCAGCTGCCCAGCCAGATCGGCATTCTGTGGGCAAACTCGCAGACGTACGAGTTCGTCGTGGTTGTCACTGTGATGCTGGCGTTGACCGTCGGGATCATCTTCATGGACCAGGGTCAACGACGGATCCCCATCCAGTTCTCGCGCCGGGTACGAGGTCGCAAGGTCCTCGGTGGCCAGAGCACCTATATCCCGCTGAAGGTGAACATGGCCGGTGTGATCCCCGTCATCTTCGCTACGTCGATCATGTACTTCCCGGTGCTCATCTCCTCGTCGCTGCCTTCGACCGGTTGGGGAGCGACGGTGCGTGATTGGATCAACGACAACCTGCTCTCAAGCGGCGCCGGCGGGCTGTCGCCGACCCTCCCGTACATCCTGATGTTGGGCCTCCTGGTTGTCTTCTTCACGTACTTCTATACAGCCATCCAGTTTGACCCGGAGCGACAGGCCGATACGATCCAGCGCCAGGGTGGGTTTATCCCCGGCATACGGCCGGGACGGGCAACGGTGGAGCACCTGTCGCACATCCTCAACCGGATCACCCTCCCGGGTTCGCTCTATCTGGCTCTTGTGGCGGTGCTGCCGTCGTTCATCGGCTACATCTTCAGTATCCCGGTGGGTCTGAGCGGTGTGTCGATCCTCATCGTGTCCGGGGTGGCCCTCGAGACGATGAAACAGGTCGAGAGCCAACTGATGATGCGCAACTACGAAGGGTTCCTCTCGTAGCGGTCGGGGCAATAGTCCAGCCGGATCAGAGCGTCGTCGCTGGTGATCCGTTGCCGATCGGCGTCACCTCGCTCAGCACCGTTTGATTCGATGCCGTTTCGTGAGCTCTCTCAGATGGTTCCACGTCCGTCGTCGATCCATGCGTCGGTGCCACCGTTGACACTTCGCGCGTTCTGGTATCCGAGGCTCTTGAGGAAGAGCACTGCCGACAGCGAGAGGTTGCCCCGCTGACAGATCGTCAGGACCCGGGTGTTCTTGTCCTCAGGCAACTCCCCGATACGCTCGGGCAGGTCCAGCAGCGGCGTGTTCCACGCCCCGGGCAGGTGCGCCGTCGCGTAATTGTCCCGACTTCGTACGTCGAGGACGAACGCGCCCCCATCTAGCCACTCCTTGGCGTCGTCGATGTCGATGGTGAGGTCGGGGTTGGCCCGTGTGTTCTCCACCATCACGTCGAGGAACTCCTCCCGCCGGCTCTTCAACCGCGAGATCTCCGCTCCGCCGACGCCTGCGATGTGGCGTTTCATCGATGAGGAGTATTTCAGCGAACTGTCGGGGAGGATGACCACCACCTTGGACCCTGGCCGGTCCGGGATGGTGAGGAAGGCCCCGGCCAGGGCCATTGCCGAGCTCGGCCCGGCGGGGATGCTCTCCTCCCGATTGAGACGGGCACACAGCCGGTACGCAGCCTCATTTTCGACCTCGACCAGAGCGTCATAGGACCCGGGCTCGAAGAATCGTGTGTGCTGAAGCTGGCGAATGCTGCGCACGCCTGGGATGTCGTGGCCCTCAGATGGGTGTACACCGATCACCGATACCGCCTCGTCCTGTTCCTTGAGGTACCGGCCGGTTCCGGTGATCGTCCCGCATGTGCCGAGACCCGCTACGAAGTGGGTGACCTGCCCCCCGGTCTGACGCCAGACTTCGGGGCCGGTGGTCCGATAGTGCGCCTCGGGGTTTGCCTCGTTGGCGTACTGGTTGAGCATGTGGAATTCGGGACGGGCGGCAATCTCGCCGGCGCGGGCAATCGCCCCTTCGGGCGCGCCTGGAGCTGGGCAGAGATCGTCTTCCAATTCCTCGACGTCGGCGCCGAAGAACCGGAGGAGATTCCGCTTCTCTTCAGGGATCGCATTGGAGAGGGGGGTGGTGAGCCGGTACCGGTTGGCGTTGGAGATCATTGCCAAACCCAGACCCGTGTTGCCCGATGTGGGCTCAACGAGTCTCTGTCTGTCGGACACAGTGCCTTGGATCTGTGCGTCCCGGACCATGCTCGCCGCCACCCGGTCTTTCACCGACCCGAAAGGGTTGTACCACTCGAGTTTGGCGTAGACCTCTGTGTGCTCATATGGTGTCACCCGGTTGAGCTTGACGAGCGGCGTCGGGTTCTCGACGCTCGGTAGGAGGTCGAGGATCGATTCGTATACGCGGGTCCCGCTCAGGAGGCTGGTGTGGTCAGACTGAAGGACCATTGATCCTGCTCCATTCGAACCATCCGCCGTCGTAGACCGATACGTCGTCCCAGCCCATGAGATGGGCGTAGAACCAGGTCTCCGAAGCCCGCCAGCCGGTGCCGCAGTAAAAGGAGACCGTCTTGTCCTCGGTGATCCCCGCACCGGCCCAGTTGGCCTCGATCTCGGTGAAGTCCCGCATCGTGTTGTCGATGTTGCGGTAGTTCTCCATGTGGTAGGCGTCCGATCCGTTGTCGCCCCAGACAGCACCGGGAATGTCACCGAGGTCCTCGATGTAGTTGTATCCGCTGGTTTGGCCGACGAACTCCGGCTTGCTTCTGATGCTGACCAGGGCCCCGTTGGGGTTGTCCAGCAGTGCCACGGCTTGTGGGTAGTCGATGAACACCGACGGTTTGGCAGGAACAGTCGCTCCGAAAGACTCAGCGGGAGCCGGCTTTCGACCCTCCAGCTCTACGGGGTGACCCTGGGCCCGCCACACGTTGAGCCCGCCGTCGAGGAGACGCACGTCCTCGACCCCGGCGTAGGTGAGGATGGCGGCGGCCCGGGTTGCCGCGATCTGGCCGGCACGGCGTCCCGGGTGAGTCTCGCGCGGGTCGCGCGCCGTGTCGTTGCCGTAGAGGACGACTGGTGTCGCTGCCGTGATGCCCAGGGCGAGCAGAGCCGTCTCGAGCTCTTGGGGCGACCGCCGGTTCCAGTCCTCCGAGGACTCCAGTGTGTTGGTGTCGAGGTGAAACGCTCCGGGGATGTGGCCACGGGCATAGTCGTGGGGCACCCCGTAGTTGACGTGGAAGAGGAGTGGCGTCTCATGTGGAGGCTCCGGTGCGTCTTTCGTGTCGCGCACTGCAGCCAGCCAGTCCGCGTGAACGAGCTGACCGAAGCGGGGGAGTCTTACCACGTCGAGGTTGTGATTCGACGCCCACTCGCTGAACCCGCCCTTGAGAACCGAGATCTGGTCGTAGCCCAAGGTTTCGAGACGGTCGGCAAAAGCGAGGCTCTCCTCGTCCCCATACCCGTAGACGAGAATCCGGTCGGCGGGAGTGATCTCCTTCTCTTCGAACTTGCCGGCCAGTTCGCGGTCGAACGCCTTCTGACTCCAGTGGGCGGGGAACACGATGGCACCGGGTATGTGGCCCCCGCGCTCCTCGTTGCGCAGTGCCCAGCCGTTGAACGCGGCGGTGGGTCTGATGTCGATGATCTTGGTGTACGAATCGAGCCCGTCTTTGGTAACGGATTGGATGGTGATTGTGTCGGTCATTTGCTCTCTCCTACGAGGGGTGCTCGGTGCTGCCTGGTCCTGGAGAGGGCCGGTGACGGTTGTCAGGAGACGAAACCGTTGCTTCGGGTGGACCGGGGAGTCGACTACTCGGGAGAGTGTGAACCGTTACGCAGACAGATGTGCATGCGCCCGTTCCCGGCCCTGCTCCAGGCAGGTACAGGAACAGATACAGACTGTTGCATGCAAGGCGTATTGACTCATTGGATGCCGAAGCATATGTGAGGCCGGCCTTAGAGTCAATCCCCAATTGCCCTTGTGTCGACACGGGGGAGCCCTTAATCTAGCTGCCCAACTCATCGAGACCGGCTGAGGGACAGGCCCTTTGACGCCGGGGCAACCACCGGAGCCAACCACTCCGGGAAGGTGCCAAATCCTGCGGGACACCTCCGGGTGTACCGAAGATGAGTCGGTGTGGAACGCCGTTCCGGCGAAGGACACACCGATCTCTCCGGATTCCCGCACTGCTCGATGTATCAATCGTATATATCGCAGGAGCGGCGAAATGGCCAAAGAGAAGAGAACAACGTCGAGAGCCAGGACGACGGCGGTCCGAACCGGTCTCGGTGGGGCCAACGACCACGGCGCGGTGGCACCGCCACTGCATCTCACCTCCACCTTCACCTACGAATCGTTCGGGGTGCCCAGGGAACACGACTACACGCGAACGTCGAATCCGACACGGGACACGCTTGGACAGGCCATCGCCGACCTAGAGAGCGGTGCCGGGGCCACCGTGACCAGTTCCGGAATGTCGGCTATCACGTTGGTTTGTCACCTCCTCGAGCGAGGCGATGTCCTGGCGGCGCCGCACGATTGTTACGGCGGGACACACCGGCTGCTCACCTCCCTGCATGCCCGGGGCCAGTTCGAAGTGCAGTTCGTGGACTTCACCGACCCGGGGCAGGTCCGGGACGCAATCGCAGCCGGCCCGAAACTGGTCCTGGTCGAGACACCGAGCAACCCACTGCTGCGGATCACCGACGTCAAAGCCATCGCCGCTCTTTGTCAGGAGGCCGGGTCCCTGCTCGCTGTCGACAACACCTTCCTATCACCGGCCTTGCAACGCCCGCTCGAGCTGGGCGCCGATCTGGTCATCCACTCGACCACCAAATACCTCAACGGTCACAGTGACATCGTTGGTGGTGCTGTGGTCGCAGCCGACCCGGGCCTCCACGTCGAGCTGCAATGGTGGGCCAACTGCCTCGGGTTGTCCGGTGCACCGTTCGACAGCTACATGACCCTTCGCGGCATCCGCACGCTCCACGCCCGGATGCGAGCTCACGAGGAGAACACAGCAGCAGTCGTCGCGCTTCTCGCATCACATCCCGGAGTCAGCAGTGTCTATTACCCGGGTTTGACAGACCATCCCGGTCACGAGATCGCCGCTCGTCAACAGAAGGGCTTCGGCGCAATGGTCAGCTTTGAGCTCGCCGGCGGTACCGACCGGGTCGGCAAGTTCCTCGACAGTCTGGAGCACTTCTTTGTCGCCGAGTCCCTCGGTGGGGTGGAGAGCCTCGTCGCCCACCCGGCGACCATGACACACGCCTCGATGGACCCGCTGGCCCGCAAGCGGGCCGGGTTGTCTGACTCATTGATCCGTCTCTCGGTGGGTATCGAGGACCCGGCCGACTTGATCGATGATCTCACCAGGGCTCTGGACCAGCTGGCGCGGCCCACTCCCATCCCGGCCCAACTGACCGCTACCAGGTAGCCGCACGGCGCACATCTCCGACGAAGCACCGCTTCCTTGGGTATCGCAGCCCAACGAGACGTCGCCCCGCAGGCACGCGAGGCGAGGTTCCACGGTTGGCTCAGGCTGCGACGTGCGGCTGTGAGGAGGGGAGGGCAATTGAGGCGTTTAACATCCCAGGCAAGCGACTCAAGAAGGAGTGAACGATGGGTCTCCGGCTCATTTTCCTCGGTCCACAAGGTTCGGGTAAGGGAACACAGGCGTCGCGGTTGGCGCGGCTCATGGGAGTACCCCACGTCTCGACAGGGGAGATGCTGCGTCAAGCGGTGGCCGATGGCACTGAGCTCGGCAAGAAGGCCGACGCCATCATGCAGGCGGGTGACCTGGTGCCGGATGAGCTGGTGGTCGCCATGGTCGGGGAGCGGCTCGCCCGGGAGGACGCTACCTGTGGCTACATCCTCGATGGCTTCCCGCGCAACGTGTCGCAGGCCCGAGCACTTGACGAGGTTCTCGAGACGCCGTTGGATGGTCTCGTGCAGCTCGATGTCCCCCATGAGGAGTTGATGAACCGGATGCTGCTTCGTGCCGAGCAGGAGGGGAGGGCCGATGACACGGAGGAAGGCATCAACCGGCGTTTGCAGATCTACTGGGAAGAGACCGCACCGCTGTCGGACTACTACCTCGAAACGGGCCGTAACGTCTTTCCCGTCGACGGTCTCGGTGAGATCGACGAGATCTTCGGCCGCGTTGCATTAGCGCTGGCGGCCGAATAGTGAGCGGCCGCTTCATGACGATGAAGTCTCCAGACGACTTCGAGAAGATGAAGGTCGCCGGGTCGGTCGTGGCCGCCGTCCACAAGGCCGTGCGGGACGCTGCCGTGCCCGGTGTGACCATGCTCGATCTCGATGCAGTCGCTCATGAAGTGCTCCGCGAGGCGGGTTGCCGGTCCTCGTTCCTCGGCTACCACGGCTTTCCGGCGTCCATCTGCACGTCACCCAATGACGTGATCGTGCACGGTATACCGGGCACCTACAAACTGCGTGACGGAGATATTCTCTCGATTGACGCAGGCGCCATCCACGACGGTTGGCACGGAGATGCCGCGTTCACGATGGCGATTGGGGACGTGCCACCCGAAGTCAAGCAGCTCATAGATGTCACCGAACAGGGATTGTGGGCCGGAATCGCCGCGGCCCGCCCCGGGAACCGGCTTGGGGACGTTGGGGCCGCCATCTCGGCCGTGGCCGAACCGTACGGGTACGGGGTCGTACGCGAGTACATAGGACATGGCATCGGTCGCCAGATGCACGAGGCCCCCGACGTACCGAACTACGGGAGGAAGGGCCGCGGTCTGAAGCTGAAGGCCGGAATGGCCATCGCCATCGAGCCGATGTTCAACCTCGGCACCGGCGAAACCCGGGTCGATGACGATGGATGGACCGTGTCCACCCAAGACGGCAAGCTCTCTGCACACTGGGAGCACACCGTGCTGATCACAAAGGAGGGCCCGGTAGTCTCAACCCTCCCCAAGCCCAAGTTGGTAACAGCCAACGGCAGGTCTTGAGTCCCGCCGAGGTGGAACGCCAACGCAGCCACCCACGGCAGCCACGGCATTGTCCCCCTTCCAGGGGGACGAGGAGCGCAGCGACGGAGGGGGTGGCAGCCACGGCATTGTCCCCCTTCCAGGGGGACGAGGAGCGCAGCGACGGAGGGGGTGGCTGTGGTCTCCCAGCTCTGAACAAGGCCCTCATCCCCCTTCGCTGCGCTCGGGTACTTCTCCCAGAGGGAGAAGAATGCCTGGCTCATCCCCCTTCGCTGCGCTCGGGCACCTCTCCCAGAGGGAGAAGAATGTGTGGCTCATCCCCCTTCGCTGCGCTCGGGCACCTCTCCCAGAGGGAGAAGAATGCTCTCGCTCATCGCCCCTCGCTGCGCTCGGGCACCTGTCCCGGAGGGAGAAGAACGTGTGGCTCAATCGCCCTTTGGGGCGTGCTCCAGGTCTTCGCGGACCCATTTGGCACCGCCCGGCCAGTGCTCTTTCTTCCAGACGGGGACACGGGCCTTGAGTTCGTCGATGATGTAGCGGGCTGCTGCGAAGGCCTCAGCTCGATGACCCGAGCCCACAGCGACGGCAACACTGGCCTCTCCGACCTCGAGCGACCCGACCCGGTGGACGGCAGCAACCCGTTCCACCTCCCACTTGGCCCGCGCCTCGCCGACTATCTCGGCGATCTTCTGCTCGACAACGTCGTCGTACGCCTCGTATTCGAGGTGGGTCACACCCTCGATACCGTCTGAGTGGTCACGGACGGTCCCGAGAAACAGGGCAACTGCCCCGCACTGCGGGCCGCTCACCGATACGATCAAGGCGGAATGGTCGATCGGATCGGGGCCCACGGCAACCAAGTCTTCATTCCGTCCGGCTTGCCCGGCTGACGTCATACAATCATCACGTGGACAACAATACCGACCAGACAGAGGTCTACCGGCCGCCACAGCCCGACGAGCCGAAAACCACGGGTGGGGTGAGACCGCTCGACCCACCCGCCCCGACGCCTCCGTTGTTCCCTTACGCTTCGCCTCATCACACACCGGATCCGCCCACGGAACGGATCGGCACGCGAGAACGTCGCTGGTTGACGCCGCTGCTGTCGGCGATCACCGGTGCGGCGATCCTGGCGCTTGTGCTGTGGGGCACCGGCCGGCTGGATATCGCCGGTGACGGTGCGATCGTCCGGGAGGTGGTCACAGAGGGTGACCGCACAAGCGCCGCCGCCGTTGCCCGCAAGGTGGTCCCTTCGATTGTGACCGTCGATGTCGGCACCAGCGACGGCGCGGAGTTCGATCTGTTCGGATCGGGCTCGGGTGTCGTGCTCACCGATGACGGAATGATCGTCACCAACCATCATGTTGTTGCCGATGCCGACGACTATCAGGTCACCTTCAGCGACGGTCGCATATACGAGGCCACCCTGATCGGATCCGATCGCCGCACCGACCTCGCCGTCCTCAGCATCCCGGCCACCGGCTTGCTCCCGATCGAGATCGGCTCGACCAGGGATGCCGAGATCGGCCAAACCACGATCGCAGTGGGCAGCCCGCTCGGGTTGGACGGAGGGCCCTCGGTCACCGTGGGAGTCCTGTCGGCCTTCGGTCGTCAGGTCCGCACCGGGTCCAACGTCGTCGACGTCCTGTTCGACATGCTGCAAACCGACGCCCCGATCACCCAGGGTTCGAGTGGTGGCGCGCTGGTCGACGCCGACGGCAGGTTGCTCGGCATCACGTCGGCCATCGGGATAAGCGCAGCAGGCGCCGAGGGCATCGGCTTTGCGATTCCCGTCGAGCTGGTGAGCAGGATCACCGACGAGATCATCGAATCCGGGGAGGTTCGCCACCCGTTCATCGGGGTCAGACTCGATACCGCATTCTCCCGAAACGACGACGGGTCACAAACGCCGTCGGGTGCGTTCGTTACCGATTTTGCGATGGAATCGTCCGCTGCGGCCGAAGCCGGCATCGAATTGGACGACCTGATCGTCGCCTATGACGGAAACCGCGTGAGCATTCCCGATGACCTGATAAGCGGTCTCCGCGGCTATCGGGTTGGAGACACGGTTACGCTTTCCATCAGACGTGGCTCCGACGACCTCGAGATTCCCGTGACGTTGGAAGTCAGACCGGAGGATCTGTAGTGAGCGACAACTTGTTCGACCGTCTCTTCGAGCTGCTCCAGACACCGGGTCCGGTCAACTGGCGACTGGGCAAGGAGATCACGGGGTCGCTGGCCGGCGCAGCAGAGCCAATCGAGCCGAAACTTGCTGAGGAGTACCAAGAGCTCACACTTGCGGCGCAGCTTCGCCTCGCCGACGGGCTGAGCCTCGACGTCTCGACCACAAAGACAATCCATCCGGTCGATCGTCGGACCTGGGCCGAACGGAACGAGCAGAGTTTCCGTTACCTGATCGAGCCCCTGTCGGGCAAGCTTGGTGGCGGCAGCGGAGCCGGCAGCCCTTTGCTGGCTCCGATGGCACCACTCATCCTCGGCATGCAGGCCGGGACGATGCTTGGCTTCATGAGCCACAGGGTGCTCGGCCAGTTCGACACCGGTCTCCCCGCTCTCGACCACGACAGCCTCTTTCTCGTGGTTCCCAACGTTGAGACCTTTGCTCAGGACCACGAGATCGAGCCGCAACAGGTACGGATGTGGGCGGTCCTTCGTGAAGTCACCAGCCACGCCATCCTGAGCGTCGAGTGGGTACGGGACTACTTCATCAGAGCGATCACGGGGTTCTACGACACGGTCGAATTCGATCCGTCAGCGCTCATGGACATGCTCGGCGGGCTCCAGGATCCGTCCAGCCTCGCCGACCCGTCGGCGCTCGAGGGTCTTGTTGACGAGCCAAATGGACTCGCCCGGCTGTTGGGCAGCTCTCACGATCCTGCTGCTCTGGAGCCAATCCAGGCGTTCCTTGCGTTCGTTGAGGGGTTTGGTGACTACGCGGTCCGCACCGCCGCCGACGAGCTGATGCCACAGCTGGGCGAGATCGAGTCCGCGGTGCGACTGCGGCGCAGCGAGCCGAACGAAGCCGAACAGTTCCTCCAGCAGCTACTCGGATTACGTATCGACCGGCACCGTGCCGACGATGCCGCCGGGTTCTGCTCCGATGTGGCGCGGCGCTGGGGTGCCGGGACCCTGGAGCATCTCTGGGATGAGCCGGACAAGCTACCCAGGCTCGGCGAGCTCACCGATGCGGTCGGCTGGGCGGCCCGGGTACTCCTCGACTAGATGGCTAGTGTGAATCACCTGTTCTGGCTCGCAATCGCCGCCGTCAACGCCGGATTGTCGGCGGGGCGACCCGCCACGGCTACCTCTTAATGGAAACCTCCTAATGGATTTCTCACACAGCGACCGGAGTCTGCAATACCAACAACGGCTCCAGGCATTCATGGATGAGCACGTCTACCCGGCAGAGCCGACCGTCGACAAGCAACGGGTCGCCGCCGGCAGCGAGGCACCGCCGATACTCGCAGCGCTGAAGACCGAAGCCCGCTCCAGAGGTTTGTGGAATCTGTTTCTCCCAGGCGACGAGTGGGGAGCCGGTCTCAACAACGTCGACTATGCGCCGCTGGCAGAGATGATGGGGCGCTCCATCGAGCTGGCCCCCGAGGCAACGAACTGCTCGGCGCCCGACACCGGCAACATGGAGGTGCTGGTCGACTTCGGCACCGACGAGCAGAGACGCCAATGGCTGATCCCCTTGCTGAACGGGGAGATCCGGTCCTGCTTTGCCATGACGGAACCGGCCGTAGCATCGTCCGACCCACGCAACCTCGAAGCGACCGCAGCCAGAGACGGCGACCACTACGTGATCAACGGCACCAAGTGGTGGACGACCGGTGCCGTCGGCTCCGACTGCAAGATCGCCATCTTCATGGGTGTCACCAACCGGCAAGCCCCGCCAAAAGAGCGCTACTCGATGATCTTGGTGCCCTTGGACACCCCCGGCGTCGTCGTCGAACGTGACCTGTCTGTTTTTGGCTACCACGAGCGGGGAGGCCACGGACAGGTCTCCTTCACCGATGTCAGGGTCCCGGCCGACAACGTGATCGCTGATGAAGGCGATGGCTACATGATCGCCCAGGCCAGGCTCGGTCCCGGTCGCATCCACCACTGCATGCGGGTACTCGGCATGGCGGAGCGAGCGTTCGACTTGATGGTGACGCGGGCCCGGGAGAGAACCGCATTCGGCGGCGCGTTGTCAGAACAAGGAGTCATCCAGGACTGGATCGCCGAGTCGAGATGGAGGCTCGAGCAGGCGCGGCTCCTCGTCTTGCGCACCGCCTGGTTGCTCGATACCGTCGGCAACCGCCGGGCCCGGCGCGAGATCTCGGCGATCAAGGTTGTCGCTCCCCGCACCGCACTCTGGGTCATCGACCGTGCCATTCAGATGCACGGTGGGGCGGGTGTCGCCCAGGACGTTCCCCTCGCCAGGATGTACGCACTGGCCCGCACGCTGCGGATCGCCGACGGGCCCGACGAGGTGCACAACATGGTCATCGCCCGTCGTGAGATCGCCCGCTACGGCGAATAGGTGCTCAGCCGAAGATACCTTTCCAGATCCGGCTGAGGAAGTTGCCGCCGTCGGGAGCCGGGAGTTCCTGCAACACCGTTTCGAGATGATCCGGCGGCAGGTCACCGACGAGCACATAGGTCTTACCGGAGCCGCTCCATTGCACCCAGAGCTCCGATGCCGTGAGGATCCACCGGTATGTGCCGGAGCCGACGCTCATCTCATCGGCGTCCACAAACGGACCTGTCACGCCTTCGCCGTCGATGAGGAATACCGAAAAGGAGAACAGCCCATCCGAGTAGAAGGCGTGGATAGAGTCGTTTGGGCCCCGATAGGTGTCGACCCGTGTGTAGCCGGCGACCGTCGCAGGGAGGTCACCCGCATCGGCGGTTACAACCAGATCGTATGCGGATGCTCCGAGCACCGTGTAGATACGCCGCGGGTTGGCGTCGAAATCGAGCATCCAGCTCAACCGGAACAACTCACCCTGCCCGTCGTACACTTCCGATCCGAGGGCCGCCCCCGTTTCCTCGTCGAACCAGAACCGGGCTCGGGTCTCACCGGCCTCTTCGACGGTGATCACTACCGCATCGCGGCCCAACCGCACATCGGACCGCACAGATGTCGTCTCGTAACGGTCGGCAGGAGGAACCGACGACCAGTCTGCGAGCGCAACCCCATTGCCCGATGAGCCGACCCCGGCGACCTTGCCGTCGCCAACCACCTGTGAGCTGCCGCCGGATTCCACCATGACCGTCGACCCCGCCTGTTCGACCGAGACAACTGAGAACTCGGTCTCACCGGCAAAACTGCTCCATACGGCCCTCTCACCGGCGTAACTCGCATCGGCCGCCTCCGCCAGGTAGTCGTCGAGCTCGGCCGCTATGGCGACCGGCGCGACGAGCAGCAGCAGAGCGACGAAGCCCGCTACGAGCACAGACAGCCTCCTGCCGATCATGGCAGCCCCGCAGGTGCGATTACCGGCACACCGCCGTACCCGGCCTCGACCGACAGCCGAGCCTGGTGCTGGTCGAACAGCGGGTTGATGTCGAGATCACCCGCCTGCTGCGACGGACCGAGCAGGGTGAACGCAAAAGCGGCTGCTGCGGCGATACCGACACCGGCTACGACCACCCGCCGCCGTGTCCACCGCTCACGCATGACACGCTCATGATGCACCGCAATGAACTCGGGAGGCTCGAGACCCGGGAGCGAGCGGATCGCGGTCCGTGCCGAGTCGAGCTCATGAAGCTCCAGCCGGCAGTCAGTGCAGAACTCGAGATGGGAAATGACAAAGCCGTGCTCGGTGGTGTCGAGTTGCCCATCGAGATAGGCAGAGAGCTGCTCGCCCGGGTGGGTGTCGGGCAAGAGACGCTCAGGGATCTCGAGGTAGGGCAGCGTGCGCAGGGCAGCCCTCATCTCTTTGAGCCGGTGGAACTCTTCGATGCAATCGAGGCACGTCCCGAGATGCTCGACAACGACGTCGAGCTCGCCCGGCCGCAGCTCGGCGTCGAGATAGGCCGTCAGCAGCTCGGCGGTGTCACAGCCCTCCGATTGTGTCACACGGGCCATGTCATTAGCTCCCTGAGCATCTTGCGGCCACGGTGAATCCTGCTGCGCACTGTACCAACGGGGGACGCGATAGCCTCGGCGATTTCCTCATAGGTGAGACCGACGACGTCACAAAGCACGACGCATTCCCGGAAATCGAGCGGAACCTTGAGCAGAGCACTTTGGATATCATCCGAGAGACGTACCGAGGCGAGCACTTCGTCGGGCGAAGGGCTGGTGGCAAGGATGTTGCGGTCGTCGTCGGGAAGGGGGCGGGTGGGGCGACGGTTCTTCTTGCGCACATCGTCGAGGAATGCGTTCCGGGTGATTCGCCACAGCCAGCCGTCAAAGGAGCCCGGGGTATAGGACGCCAGACCCTTGCGGACCCTAAGCAGCACCTCTTGGACGAGATCTGCGGCATCGTCCGGGTTGCCGGTGAGGCGATAGGCAAAGTTGTAGATCTTGCGCCCATAAATCCGCGCTACGTCTTCCCAGGTTGGGGTTCTGTCCTCGGCCATGGTCTTCCGCGGCTCCTAGGTCAGACAACGAACACGGACGCTGATGAGTTCCCGGGTCGGTCGGGAGCGCCGGTCGGAAGCTATGGCTCGCTACGGAGCCGGCTCCCGGACGACGTCACTCGTCCTTATCCTCCTCGGTACCCTCTTCGAGACCCTTGCGGAACTCCTTTGCCGACGCCCCGATCGAGCGCGCCAGGTCCGGCAGCTTGCGGGCACCAAAGAGCAGCAGAATGATGACCAGGACGATCACGATCTCCCATCCGCCAAAATTCCTGAACACAGTTGACTCCTTGCCAGGCAGGAACCGAACCGGTGGCACTCACCGGTTAGCCCTTGCCGGTAACGATTGTACCCGCAGCAGCGCCCTATCCCCCCAACCGATCAGCCAAGTGCGATCGCATCGACAAAGGACTGGAGACGCTCCCTCGTGATGAAGTGACAACGCGGGTTGGCCCGCTCCTTGGCGTAGATGGCGTACGGCCCGTACTTGTCGGTCATCATCAGCCCATGGTCCGACCTCGAACCGGCGTATGCAAAAAGGAAGGAGTTGATGCGGCTCTCCGGCAATTCGGGATGATCACCCGGCTCGTGCCCGACGACCTCGACATAGGTGGAACTGCCACCGCCGATGGCGAGGTAGGACCCCTCCCCCCGCTGGCTGAGACGGTAACCGGCGAGTCGCAGCAGACCCGGCGCAAAGTGGGTCATTGTCATGGTCTCCGGGTCGACCCCGAGCGATCGCAGTCCTGCCGCAAGCCCGACCGTCAGCCTGATCTCGTCGTGTAGCGGGGCAAGGGAATCGCCGGAACGCCTCACGGACAGCGACAACACGTCGGTCTCGCCCTCTCCGAACCGCGCCAGGAGGTCGTACCCCGCCGTGACCCGAGAGCGAACCAGGTCGGGAAGATCGATCTCAGGGATCTCGTTCGCCTCGAGCTCCAAGACCGCGATCTCGACCAACGAGCCTCCTCGCTTTGCCTGGACCCTCGCCACCGGGATCCCCTCGAGCGGCTGACCACGGTCTCGACGGTCACGTATGATCTCTCCAGCGTGGTGGGTCAAGAGATCGGTCAGCACCTCATCGTCGCCACTGGTCGGCAGAGGCACGTCGAAGTCGATGACTATCTCGTGATCGACGACATGGAAATCGTGGGCAGGTGTGTCAGCCATGTTGTCTCTCAAGGTACCCGACTGGTCACGCCTCGAAACACGTTACGCCCGATATGTCTACGAGACCTTGCGGCGCTTGGCGGCGTCGGCTCGTTCTCGTCTGATCTTTCTGCGCTCTCGCTCTGACATAGCGCCCCATATCCCGAACTTCTCGCTCGAGACGATGGCGAATTCGAGACACTGGTCGCGAACAACACACTGGCGGCAGATCGATTTTGCGGTGCGGGTTGAGGCACCCCGCTCTGGAAAGAAGAGATCCGGATCGGCGCCCCGGCAGTTGGCGAGGTCGTGCCACGACAGGTCCTCTGAATCCAGTACCTCGAGCAAACTGGCGAACAAGCTCTTCTCCCTACACGTTTGTAATTACGTAAATGTAATTCAACCAAGCCCGCGCGCGGCTGTCAACCCCGAAATCCCTTGTGGCACTTGGCAGGAGACCGAATCCGACAGGTATGACGACGCTTGGGTGTGACCTAACACACGCACAACGGTGGTTCGCACCGCGCGGTGCGGTACGTAATAATGTCCCTACGGCGAGGAGAAGGAGGACGACGGTGACCATTACCGGGCGCCGAAACGAGACCAAACCCGATAGGAAGACACCCTGGATCGTCGAGTTCTACCGCTCCGATGTGGCCAAGAAGTGGGCCATGGCACTGAGCGGCATCATCCTGCTTGGCTATATCGCGGCCCACATGCTTGGCAACATGAAGGTCTATCTGGGCCCGGATTCGATAAACCAATACGGCGAAGCGCTCCGCACACTCGGCGGCCACCTAGTACCGGAGACCCACCTTCTCTGGATCATGAGGATCGGGCTCACTGCTGCGTTCGCCATCCACATACATGCCGCATATGTGCTGACCCGCAGGAACATCGAGGCACGGGGCAGGGTCCGGTACGACGCGCCAAGGGAGTATCTGGCCGCCAACTACGCCTCCCGGACGATGCGCTATTCGGGTGTGATCGTCCTGCTCTTCGTCGTCTTCCACCTCGCCGACCTCACCTGGGGCAACGCCAACCCCGACTTCGTGCGTGGTGATGTGTACAACAACATGATCGCCAGCTTCGAGCGTATCCCGGTCGCCATCGCCTACATCGTCGCCAACCTGGCGCTCGGACTGCACATCCTCCACGGTGTGTGGAGCCTGTTTCAGAGTATCGGCACCAACAACGAGGTCTACAACATGTGGCGCCGCATCCTCGCCTGGGGTTTCACCGCCGTCATCGTGCTTGGCAACCTCAGCTTTCCAATCGCAGTCCAGCTCGGGATTATTTCCTAAGGAGGCCACGTGACGACACTCGATGCGAAGGTCCCCGAAGGGCCAATCCAGGACAAATGGACAAATCACCGGTTCGACATCGATCTGGTCAACCCCGCCAACAAGCGGAAGTACGAGATCATCATCGTCGGCACCGGGCTGGCCGGCGCCTCGGCGGCGGCGACATTGGGCGAGCTCGGTTACAAAGTCACCGTCTTCACCTACCACGACTCCCCAAGGCGGGCTCATTCAATAGCGGCCCAGGGCGGCATCAACGCCGCCAAGAACTACCCGAACGACGGTGACAGCGTCTACCGGTTGTTCTACGACACCGTCAAGGGTGGCGACTACCGCTCCCGCGAGGCCAATGTCTACCGGCTCGCCGAGGTCTCCAACGAGATCATCGATCAGTGCGCGGCCCAGGGCGTCCCCTTCGCCAGGGAGTACAGCGGCCTGCTCGACAACCGCTCCTTCGGCGGCGCCCAGGTATCCCGGACCTTCTACGCAAGGGGCCAGACCGGCCAGCAGCTCTTGCTCGGCGCCTACCAGGCCCTCGCCCGTCAGGTGGCCCTCGGCAACGTCAAGCTGTACAACCGCACCGAGATGCTCGATGTCGTCGTTCACGACGGGCGTGCAGTCGGCGTTGTCGTCCGTGACCTGGTCAACGGCGAGATCAGTTCCCACTCGGCACACGCCGTCGTGCTAGCGACCGGTGGCTATAGCAATGTGTTCTTCCTTTCGACCAACGCAATGGCATGCAACGCCACCGCCATCTGGCGGGCACACAGAAAGGGTGCGTTCTTCGCCAACCCGTGCTTCACCCAGATCCACCCGACCTGTATCCCGGTGCATGACGAGTTCCAGTCGAAGCTGACACTCATGTCGGAGTCGCTGCGCAACGACGGTCGGATATGGGTGCCGGCGGACCCGGACGACATACGATCACCAAACGAGATACCTGAAGAAGAACGCGACTACTACTTGGAGCGCAAGTACCCGGCGTTTGGCAATCTGGTTCCCCGGGATGTCGCCTCCCGTGCGGCGATGCGGATGATCGACGAGAACCGAGGTGTCGGTCCACTCAAGAACGGGGTTTATCTCGACTTCGCCGATGCCATCGACCGGCTCGGCAAGGATGTGATCGAGGCACGCTACGGCAATCTGTTCGAGATGTACGAACGCATCACGGACGACGACCCGTATGAGGTGCCGATGCGCATCTACCCGGCCCCGCATTACACGATGGGCGGGCTGTGGGTCGACTACAACCTGATGACAAACGTGCCGGGCCTCTATGCGATCGGCGAAGCGAACTTCTCCGATCATGGTGCCAACCGGCTCGGGGCCAGCGCTCTCATGCAGGGTCTCGCAGACGGATACTTCGTCCTCCCTTACACCATCGCCGACTATCTGGCCGGCTGGTTGAATACTCAGCCGCTCGCCACAGACAATGAAGCGTTCCTGGCGACAGAGGGTGACGTCAAGGACACGCTCGAGAAGCTCCTCTCGGTCAACGGAACCCGAACGGTGGACTCCTTTCATCGGGAGCTGGGGAAGATCATGATCGAGCACTGTGGGCTCGCCCGCAGCCGGCAGGGGCTCGAGAAGGCACTCAGTGAGATCCCGGCCTTGCGTGAGGAATTCTGGAAGAACGTAAAGGTGTCGGGCAGCAACAACACCTACAACACGGAGCTGGCCAAAGCAACAAGAGTCGTCGACTTCTTCGAGCTCGCCGAGCTGATGTGCCGTGACGCCCTCGCGCGGGAGGAATCCTGCGGCGGCCACTTCCGTCTCGAGCACCAGACCGAGGAAGGCGAGGCGAAACGGGACGACGTCGGCCAGGCGCACTCTTCAGCGTGGGAGTGGAGAGGTCACAGGCAGCCTGAGACGCATCACAAGGAGCACCTCACGTTCGAGTACGTCGCACTGGCGCAAAGGAGCTACAAGTAATGGACCTCACTCTGAAAGTGTGGCGCCAGGAAGGCCCCGACAAGCCGGGAGAGTTCAGGGAGTACGAAGCCGCCGGGATCAGCCCGGATTCGTCGTTTCTAGAGATGCTCGACGTCGTCAACGAGCGGCTGGTTGAAGCGGGCGATGTACCGATCGAGTTCGACCACGACTGCCGGGAAGGCATTTGCGGCATGTGTGGCGTCATGATCAACGGGCACCCACACGGGGATCAGAAGGGCACAGCCACCTGCCAGCTCCACATGCGGAAGTTCAACGACGGTGACAGGATCGTCATAGAACCGTGGCGTGCCAAGGGTATGCCCATCGTCAGGGACCTCGTGGTCGATCGCTCGGCTCTCGACCGCATCATCGAGGCGGGCGGGTTTATCAGCGTGAACACCGGCGGCGCCCCCGACGCCAACCTGATTCCGATCCCAAAACCGGCCGCGGAGACGGCGATGGATGCGGCTGCCTGTATTGGGTGCGCCGCGTGTATCGCCGCGTGCCCCAACAGCGCCGGGCAGCTGTTCACGGCGGCCAAGCTCGCACACCTGAACCTGCTGCCACAGGGCCAGCCGGAGCGTTACGAGCGCACCATTGCAATGGTGGAGACGATGGAGGAGTTCTTTGGCTCGTGTACCAACCACGCCGAGTGCGAGCAGGCGTGCCCGAAGAGCATCAGCATCAACACGATCGCGTTCATGAACCGCGACTACATGGTGGCCAAGTTCAAGGATCGCAGAAAAGCCGGACAAACTTAGATCGATCGCTCAAATTTCGACGATCGCGGCTACACTCCCGAATCGAGCTCTCTGGTTAGCGATAGAAGGATCCCAAATGGGTGTGAAGTTCCTGAGTGACGACCATTTTGAGGCTGCGACCACAGCACTCAACAGCAACGGTTCATTTCTGAACTCGATCTCCAACATCGACATGGGCATACAATTCCATGTGACCGACGCACCCGACGGCGACGTCGACTTCTTTCTCACCGTGGCCAACGGTCGGGCAGAGATGGCGGGCGGCGAGCTGGACGATGCCGACGCAAGCATCACCAGCACCCACGAAACCGCGATGTCGCTGTTCAGCGGCGATCTGAACACCCAGATGGCCTTTATGACCGGCAAGATCAAGGTCGCCGGCAACATGGCGGTGCTCATGATGAACCAGTCGGTCATCAACGAATGGGCGGCGACCATCGCCAAAGTCGACGTAGAAGCTTGAAAGCCAGCTTCCTGCGGACACCAGGTCGCATATCCGACACCACGTCCGCAAGAAGCTAATCCACGGCGTCCTTGAATGCGTTGCCGGGGCGGAACGCGGGGACTCGACGTGGTGGTATCGGCACGGCGACACCGGTCCTCGGGTTGCGTCCGGTCCGGGCCTGTCGCTCCTTCGGCTCGAACGTCCCGAACCCACTCAACGTCACCGACCCCTTGGACGCCACCGTGTTGATGATGGTTTCCATGACGGCTTCGAGCGTTGCCGAAACCGCGACCTTGGTCTGACCCGTTCTTGCCGCCACTTCGTCGATTAGATCCGCTTTGTTCACGAACCGGCTCCCTGTGCTTCTGTCACAGGAAGGACGATACCGACACCCGGCCCGGCGCCCAAGGATGCTCGACCGTCGGGCAGCCACCGACCACTCAGTCGAGCCACTCAGCCGAGCACTCGGTCGAGCACTCGGTCGAGCCACTCAGTCGAGACTGAAGTAGCGCGGGTCGTCGCCGGGAGCACCGAGATAGAGCTCGATCCCGGCGGCGATATCTTCGGCTGATACCGGCATGCACATGTGAGCTTCGAAGCTCGCCCCCGGTGCTATCTCAATGACGTCGTAGATAGAGCCGGGAATCACCCCACAGCCGGGAATCGATGGCAGATACTCCTCGTCACCGGCCAGCACCGCCCACTCGAACACAGGCTGGGCGACGGACTCGCCCAGGTAGGTTCCCTCGATCTTGACAAGGACGTACTGGAAGCCGGCGGCCGGCTCCGGGTTGATCTCGGCAAAGCCGAGCACTGTGTCAGCGGCGTCGAGGTCAACGTCGGTCAGGGCGATGTCCCAGAGCCCGGGAGCCGCCTCGATGACTTCCCCCACCGGCACAGGGTCGGTTTCGGTCGCCTCAGCCTCGGTACGGGGCAACCGCTCATCGATCGGGTCGGCCGGAGCCTCGGTCGTCGTGGTCACAACTACCGTCGTGGTGGTGGTCGTCTCCACCGGCGACTCGGTGTCGCCACCCGTGCTCTCGCGCGAGGCGGCCGCCGTGGTCGTCGTCTCCGCCGCCGCCGCCGTAACCCCGGCGGTGGTTGGAATTGCAAACACGGTGGTAGGGGTCGCGTCGTCCTCCGGTGAACCCGAGGCAATCGCCGACCAGATGCCGGCGATCGCTGCAAGACCGACTAGGACCACGACAGCCCATCTCATTTTCACTGGCAGCCGTCAGCCAGGTACGCGGCGGCAGTGTCGAACATCGTCCAGGCATCGGTGGTCCAGCTGAGGACCGCGGTCTGGAACGCCGAGAGGTGGACGCGGCAAGCTGCGGCGGTGGAGCCGTCGGCCAGTTGATCACCGCTCTCGTAGACAAAACTCGTCGCAAACCCGTTCGAGGTGGCCACCACCGTCGAGCCGCCTGCCGGCAGACCCCACGAAAGAGTCTTGTCCGACGATGTGACCGTGACATCGCCGGAGAAGCCGGCTGCCAGTGGGTGCGCGTCGTCGACGATCGTCATGATGGCCGACCGGGTCGTCCCGAAGTCAACGCCGGAGCTGGTCCCTGTCATCCCGAAGTCGTCGAGCGACCAGGGCTTGGCCACCCAGACGGGTGTCGCCACTGTGGCGAAGGTGTCGCCGACCAGAGCCGAGTTGACCGATGACGAGATGTAGACGAACGAGACGCCGAGCGCATCAGATGCAACGGCGTCATTGTCGTCGACGAGCGTCACCGTGTAGCCGCCGGCCGACAACCGGTCGCGCAGAGTTACATCCACGGAATCCGGGGATGCCGCATTGGCGACAACCATCGTGACGATTCCGGCGGCGGCATTGTCGACGGTGACGTTCACCGAATCCGAAGCGGTGCGGCTCATCGTATCGGTGACGGTGGCGCTGACGGTCCGCGGTCCGTCCCCTGATGCGGTGGTATCCCAGGTCACCGACCAGCCGTCGCCACCGTTGGTGTCCACCCCGATCGATGTGGCGTCGACAAAGAACTCCACCTGAGTCACGGTTGGGTCACCACCGGTGTCGGCGACCACCAGAACCAATCCGCTGAGCGTCGCGCCGTCGGCGGGTGATGTGATCGTCACCGAGGGCCCACCGTTGTCGACGGTGACTTCGACGGCGTCACTCCCCGTCTGGGCAGCCGTGTCGGTGGCGACCGCAGAGACCGTGACACTGCCGTCCGGACCGGCCGTCGTGTCCCAGCTCATCGACCACCCATTTCCGCTGTTGGTGTCGACTCCGAGTGAGACGCCTTCGACGAGGAACTCGACCTGAGTGACACCCACATCGTCGCTCGCATCGGCGGTAACTGTGACCACTCCGGTGACTGTCGTTCCATCAACAGGTGACGTGATCGTGACCGTTGGTGGACTGTCGACCGGGGGTGCCGTGCAGCCGTTGGCTGCATAGGCGACCACGGCCTCAAAGATGCTCCACCCGTCGGAGGTGAAGCTGAGCGCCTGGTTCCCGAACATGGAGTGATGGATACGGCAGCCGGCGGCGGTCGAGCCGTCGGCGAGCGTCGACCCTGAGCTGTATGCGAACAAGATGGGCTGTCCTCCGGCCGAGCCGACGACATCGGCTGCCGCTCCCGGCACACCAAAGGAGGTCGTCCGGTTCGAGGTGGTAATGCTCACGGTCCCGCTGTAGCCGCCTGCCAACGGGTGCGCCGGGTCGTCGATGGTCATCGAGGACGTCGACACGGTGCCAAAGTCCACACCCGAGGAAGATCCGGTGAGGCCCATGTCGTCGAGCGACCACGGCTTGGCCACCCACACGGGCTCAGCGGCATCGACCAGCTTGCTCCCCAACACAAACGAGTTGACGCTCGACGTGACGACCACGAGCGACGACCCTGCCACGGACGCCGCGGTCACAACTGAGTCGTCGACAACACTTACGGCGTACCCCGAGCCCTCGAGCCGGGATACAACCTCGGCGTCCCCAGCCCCGACCGAACCGGGATCGGACACGACAACGACCACGACTCCGGTCGAGCTGTTGCTTACCGTCACCGACGCCTGATCGGACGCCGTCCGGCCAAAGGTATCGGTGCCGGTCACGCTGACGGTTGCCGCACCGTCAGGGGTAGAGGTGGTGTTCCAATTGACCGACCAGCCGTTGCCGCCGTCGGTGTCAACACCAATCGACTGGCCGTCGACGAAGAACTCGGCCTGAGCCACCCCGACCGCGTCGGTGATGGTTGCGTCCACGGTCAAGGTGCCCGAGACGGTCGCTCCCTCGACGGGCGTGTTCAGCGTCGTCGTCGGCCCGAGGTTGTCCACCGTCGCCGTTATCGAGTCTGAGGCCTGTTGCGAGCCACCGTCAAACGCCGTCGCGGTTATGTCGACGGGCCCGTCGGGCTCGGTAGTGGTGTCCCAGGTGACGGACCAGCCGTCGGCCCCGTTGCTGTCTGTGCCGACAAGAGCTCCGTCGACGGTGAACTCGACACGGGCTACTCCGAGGTCATCGGTGGCGG
>Ga0214472_10000098_pt1 | contig 114697 bp, 94 predicted proteins | sample RVTome_6_FD_207662 | JGI IMG/M metagenome (GOLD analysis project Ga0214472, IMG submission 207662) | Soil microbial communities from uranium-contaminated site in the Upper Colorado River Basin, Wyoming, United States - RVT140D175 | ecosystem: Environmental > Terrestrial > Soil > Contaminated >... | reverse complement strand
CCAAACTAATAAAATCAGTAATGCGTGCACCACTGGGAAGCTCGGCAACGGTTCGTGCCATAGGCGGTCCCCCTGTCGGATTTCCCAACAGGATACCACACCTGGCTATTTAAGTGAACAGTATTGATCCTAACCCGGATGATTCACGGTTAAACATTGCCACCCCTCTGCGAACTCTAGGTCTCTGTGGTGAAGAGGAATTCGGATATCTCACCGCTGAGGCGCTGAGGACGCGGAGTAAAGAGTTTTTGGTTAAAAGATGCTCCGAACTGTGCGAACTCTCTGCGGTGAATACTCTTTCACAAGCAACACAGCGACGCCATGAGTCATTGAGGCCAGTGGTCCATGCGGTTATTTAACAGATATTTTTCCGCCTATGACCTGATTCTGCCATTCGGGGATGTCGTGCTAACCGTGCTTGCCACTCTGGTTGCACGGTTTCTCGTGTCGTTTGTGCAACACTCCGAGGTGGCGAGTTGGAATCAGTGGATGGTTTTGGCGGGATGGATCGCGGTCATCGTTGTCTTGTCTTTTTACTACGCCGAGCTATACGAGATCGATCAGGCTCTCTCGCAACGAGAGCTCACACTTCGTTTCGCTAATGGGTTCGGCATCATATGTATTCTTATCGCCGTTCTTAGTTACCCGATTCACCAGCCCGGGCTCAGAAAGATATATCTCATTGAGATCTTTCTGATGGGTCTGGGGCTGGTCGCTTGGCGGCTGCTATTTGCCAAGATCCTGATGAAACGAGGTGTTCACGGCACGATTGCGATCATTGGAACCCAAAAAATCGGCGTGCTAGTCGCCGAGACCCTTGCCCAGAAGAAACATTTAGGGCTGAAGGTTGCCTACTTTGTCGGGCCGGAAGCCGGGCAGATCACCCTTTCTTACGGCAATCCTCGTCGGATAACCATACCCGTTGTCGCGCCGGAGTCGACCGTTGCGCTAGCGGAACAGGAAGGGATCAGCAGGATTTTGATTGCCGGACCCGAACGTGGTCAGAGGTTTCCCGCTCACGACCTTGTGACGTTGCGGCTCAAGGGTATTCCCATAGAGGAATGCCATACCTTTTACGAACGGCTCATGAGCAAAATTTCCATAATCAATCTGCGGCCGAGTTGGATTCTTTTTTCCCAAGGTTTTCAGCGAACGACTTGGATCATGTTCACCAAGCGGGCCATGGATTTAGTTGCGTCGGTTTGTGGTTTAGTCTTGTCTGCGCCGATTACTCTAATCACCGCCATTGCGATCAGGCTAGATAGCGCCGGGTCGGTTCTCTATTGCCAAGAGAGAGTGGGGCAAAATGAAAAACCCTTCATGCTCTACAAATTCCGTTCCATGATATGTGATGCGGAGGCGAAGAGCGGTCCATCGTGGGCAGGGAAAGAGGATCCGAGGGTTACGCGCGTCGGCCGCATCATTCGAAAACTCAGAATTGACGAAATTCCCCAGATGTTTAACGTTTTGCGCGGCGAGATGAGCTTCATCGGACCTCGGCCCGAGCGTCCGTTTTTTGTATCCCAGCTCAAGGAAAAAATTCCCTACTATCAGTTTAGATTTTCAGTCAAGCCCGGTATCACTGGGTGGGCGCAAATATCGTATCCCTACGGTGATAGCGAAGCGGACGCCATCGAAAAGTTGCAATACGATTTATACTACACCAAATATTTGTCTCCCTTTTTCGACCTGCAGATCTTGTTCGAAACCATCAAAGTCATCCTCCTTAGCAGGGGCGCCCGATAACGGTCGTTCGCCCCCCTCGACTCGAGCCCCGGCCATGGTCGGAGGCCACGCGCTCGGGATTCCGCCTGAAAATCGAGGGGTCGGAAGTGGTGCCCCGGGCTTGCCCAGGGGGATCCACGGTTGCGTCGTCCGGTCTTGCATGACAGTTTGAACGCCCACCTCCCGCAGTGCCGGAGGTATTGGCGTCTTTCTGAAACCTTCGTGGTGAAATCGGTTTCCCAATTCAAGCTCATTTTGAACACCTCAACCTACGCCGTAAATTCGCCTAGACGAAGCACTCCGTGTTAAACGCTCTCACCATAGATGTCGAAGACTACTACCACGTGTCGGCGTTCGAGTCGGTAGTTTCCCATGACTCCTGGAACCGCTACGAAAGCCGGGTGGAGAGCAACACCCGCCGAATTCTTAACCTCCTGGACGAATACGGTACGAGAGCGACCTTTTTCATCTTAGGTTGCGTCGCCGAATGTCATCCATCGCTGGTCCGGGCGATAGCGCAACGCGGGCACGAGATCGCCTCACACGGATATTCGCACCGCCGCATCTATACACAGACGCCACAACAGTTTCGCGAAGAGACACGGAAGGCGAAAAAAATCGTTGAGGACATTGCCGGCCAGACCGTCTTGGGCTATCGCGCGGCGAGCTATTCGATAACGGACAAGAGCCTCTGGGCTTTGGATATATTGGTGGAGGAAGGTTTTCGCTATGATTCGAGTATCTTCCCCGTCAGGCATGACCTGTACGGGATACCCGGTCACCAGCGCTTCGCCGGCGCCATCGAGCGCAACGGCGGCGGGGTGATGTTGGAAATCCCGCTTTCGACCATTCGCATCGCGGGTGCGAACATCCCCGTCGCCGGCGGCGGCTATCTCCGGTTGTTTCCCTATGCGGTCACGCGCCGGGCACTTCTGCAGTTGAATCTGTTCGAGCTGCAGCCGGGCGTCGTCTATTTTCACCCTTGGGAGATCGATCCGGACCAACCACGGATCAACGCCGGCTGGCTCAGCCGCTTCCGCCATTATACGAACCTGCGCGGTATGGAGAGCAAGCTGCGCAAGCTTTTTTCTGACTTTGCCTTCGCTCCAATCCGCGAGGTTTTCGCTTCTGCGCTGGACCGCCAGAGGATCAAAGCCGATGCGGCCTGAGATAACCGCGAACGGCGATTCACCGAACGAAACCGAGTGGGACGCTTACGTCGAAGCGCACCCCGGTGCCACCGGCTATCACTTGTTCGCTTGGCGGCGCGTCATCGAGCGCGTATTCGGACATCAAACGATTTACCTTACCGCGCGGGACGAGCAGAAACGCATTCGCGGCGTGCTCCCGATGGTGTTTCTTTCCAGCCGGCTGTTCGGCCGCTTTCTCGTTTCGCTTCCCTTCGTCAATTACGGTGGCACGTTGTCGGACGATGCGTGCTTCCAGGAGATCTTGCTTGAGCGGGCGATAGAGCAGGCAAAAAGGCTTGGCGCCGATCACATCGAGCTGCGTCACCAGGATGCGTCTGACTTATGTTGGGCGAAAAAACAGCATAAGGTTTCGATGCGCCTGGAATTGCCGGGTGATTTCGACACCTTGTGGAAAACATTCCCTGCCAAGCTGCGCAGCCAGATCCGTCGTGCCGAAAAGGAGGGAATGGTCTTCCGTGCTGGTGGAGAGGATCTCTTAAACGATTTCTACGTTATCTTTTCAAGAAACATGCGGGATCTCGGAACGCCGGTCTACAGTGCCGCATTCTTTTCGGAAATCCTGCGGGTGTTCGCCACGAGGGCGCGCATCGGGGTCGTTTACCTGAACGACCAGCCCGTCGCCGCGGGATTCTTGTACGCCTATCGCCAGATGTTGGAGATCCCCTGGGCATCATCCGACCGGCGCTACAACCGCCTCGCTCCCAACATGCTGCTCTACCGCTCCGTGTTGGAATATGCCTGCCATGAGGGATATCGCATATTTGATTTCGGCCGCTCGACGCCCGACAGCGGCACTTACCGCTTCAAAGAGCAATGGGGCGCGCGCCCGGTCCAGCTTAGCTGGCATTATTGGTTGTCCAATGGCGGTCCGCTTCCAGATTTGAGTCCATCGAACGAGAAGTTTCGCTGGGCTATTTTCTTGTGGCAGCGGCTCCCCTTGTTTGTCAGCGAATGCTTGGGCCCGGTGGTGGTTCGCCATATACCGTAACCGACGCTCAAAGAAACCGGGGATGAATTCATGAAAATCGTTTTTGTCAGCGGCGCACGGCCCAATTACATGAAGATTGCTCCGATGATCTGGGCGATCCGCAGGCTCAAGCAGCAGGAGGTCGCGGATGTTCAATTCGTATTGATTCACACGGGACAACACTATGATCCACAGCTCTTTGACGTGTTCTTCCGAGAGTTGGATCTTCCCGCGCCGGATTACTCGCTCGGGGTCGGCTCGGGATCGCACACCTACCAGGTCGCCGAGGTGATGACCCGCATCGAGCCCTTGTTGGAGACTGAAGGCCCCGACGTTGTCGTCGTTGTGGGAGACGTCAACTCCACTCTCGCTGCCTCCCTTACCGCCGCGAAACTGGGCATTCCCCTGGCGCATGTGGAAGCAGGCCTGCGAAGTTTTGATCGGATGATGCCCGAGGAGACCAACCGAATTGTCACCGATACCTTGTCGGATTACCTTTTTGTATCTGAAGAGAGCGGTAAAGAAAACTTGCTGCGCGAGGGCATCGATCCTAGCAAGATTTTCTTCGTCGGCAACGTCATGATCGACTCGCTGCACCAATCCCGGCTCGTGTGGGAATCCTCAAAGATCCGCGACGAAATGGGTTTGCGGCACCGGGACTACGGAGTGGTCACCCTTCACCGCCCTGCCAACGTCGACGACCCCGATTCACTTCGGGAAATCATAATCGCGCTCTCCAAAGTAGCAAAAAGGCTGCCGATCGTTTTTCCCGTGCATCCGCGAACCCGCAAACGGCTTGAGCAGATGAATGGCTCTGCGCCCATTCTCCGGTTGCGCAGCGGCAGCATGGAGGCCGATGGAATCTATGGGCTAGAGCCGCTCGGATATCACGAGTTTATGGCTCTGGTCGCCGGCGCACGTCTTGTTCTAACCGATTCGGGAGGAATTCAAGAAGAGACGACTTTCCTCAACGTTCCGTGCTTGACGCTGCGACAGAACACGGAGCGACCCGTGACGGTCACTCATGGAACCAACCGCATCATCGGCACTTCTCCTGCGGCGATCGTCGAAGAGGCCTCGCGGGTTCTCAAGAGCCCGCGGCCTATGCTTTCTCCGCCGCCTCTGTGGGACGGCAGGGCTGCCGATCGGATCCTGGCGGTCTTGTGCGAGAAGTTCGGGAGCCCCAAAACCACTATCGCGAGCGCGGCAGAGTCGCGCCACGCGTAGAAAGCCGGCCAGATACCATGATCGACGCTGTGGATACATATTCAAAAACCTCCATTCCGATTCTCCGCATCGAGCCGTCACGCGGCTGGTTATCGCTCGATCTATGCAGCCTCTGGGCGTATCGAGAGTTGCTCTACTTTTTGGTTTGGCGCGACGTCAAAGTGAGATATAAACAGACCGTTTTGGGTGTCGCCTGGACCGTCATCCAACCCCTGATCACGATGGTCGTCTTCACTGTGATCTTCAGCTATTTTGGAAGGTTTCCCTCGGATGGTTTGCCCTATGCTGTTTTTGCTTATTGCGGTTTGCTCCCCTGGAGCTATTTCGCTTCAGCCATCACTCGCAGTGGCAATAGTCTCTTGGGCGATGCCAGCCTGCTTCAGAAAATTTATTTTCCCCGTTTAATTCTGCCGCTCGCCGCCGTGACTACGCCTTTGGTGGATTTTCTATTCAGCTTACTGGTGCTTGTTGGCATGGCATTTTGGTTTGGGATCACGCCGACCTGGAACGTGCTGTTCCTGCCTCTGTTCCTTATCTTGGCTCTGCTGACCGCTCTTTCCGTGGGTCTTTGGCTTGCACCTCTCAATATTCGGTTCCGCGATATCGGCCATACCATACCGTTTCTGATACAGGTTTGGATGTACGCGTCCCCGCTGGTCTATCCCGTCAGCATGATTCCGGAGAAATGGCGGTTGCTCTACAGTTTAAATCCGATGGTCGGTGTGATGGAGGGATTTCGCTGGGCGTTGGTGGGTCACAGGAGTCCGGCCTTTGACCTGATGGCAGTAAGCGCGATAGTAGTTGTGGCGTTGCTCTGGGGCGGGGCAATATTTTTTCGGCGCATGGAACGGACGTTTGCGGATGTGGTCTGACGCCGGAGGCGGCAGAGCGCTAAGCGCAAAGGGCAAAGCGCCGAGCGTAGATTGTGGCAAATGACAAAGCAGCGACCGAAGTTCCGGTTCATGGATTTAGAGATATGGCAGGATGCCACGGAAATTGCCAGCTGGTTATTTGACTTAGCCGATAAGTTAGAAGTGAGAAGATTATATCGATTTGCAGAGCAACTGCGTGGGTCTGGGCTCTCGATGTCCAATAATATCGCCGAAGGTTCTGGAAGCAATTCGAAGCGAGAATTCCTGAACTATCTGAACATCGCGCGGCGCTCCACTTTTGAAAACGCTAATGTCGTTCTAGTGTTGGAAAAGCGTGGGCTGGTGGAGGAGAGTGAAGTTACGGACGTGTTGCAACGACTAGATCGCTTGTGCCGCAAGATCACCAACTTTCAGAAAAGCCTCCGTGACTAGCCCTTCGCCCTTTGCGCTCTGCGCCAAGCATTGAATCATGAGCAACCTCGCCATCAAAGTCGAGAACCTCTCGAAACAGTACAAGATTGGCACGGCCCGGTACCGTCACGATTCGATACGCGATCACCTGGCGGACTGGGCAAAGTCTCTCTTCGTCCGCAACGGCCACTCCACCGCAGCCGGCGGTCAGCCGTCGCCGGTCAACGGTCCGCGGTCCTCGGTCGACGGTCGTTCAGACACCTTCTGGGCTTTAAAAGACGTTTCCTTTGAAGTCCAACAAGGCGAGGTGATCGGGATTATCGGGCGGAACGGCGCCGGCAAAAGCACACTCCTAAAGATTCTCTCTCGCATCGTTGAACCGACCCGTGGCTTTGCAGACATCCACGGCCGGGTCGGCTCCTTGCTGGAGGTCGGCACCGGGTTTCACCGCGACCTTACGGGAAGGGAGAACATTTACCTTAACGGGGCTATACTGGGAATGAAGAAGGCAGAGATCGAACGCAAGTTCGACGAGATAGTGGATTTCTCCGGAATCGAAAAGTTCATCGATACGCCGGTCAAGCGCTACTCGAGCGGCATGTACACGCGACTGGCCTTCGCCGTGGCAGCTCACCTGGACCCGGAGGTCCTGATTGTGGATGAGGTTTTGGCGGTGGGCGATGCCGCCTTTCAGAGAAAGTGTATGGGGAAGATGGGAGATGTGGCGAGAGAAGGGCGGACAGTGTTGTTTGTGAGTCATAATATGGCAGCAATAAAAACGCTATGCAGCCGCTGCCTGTTAGTCGAGAGTGGCGAGATCCTCGCTGACGGGCCGGCCGACATCGTCGTCAATCGGTACATCGACCTTTACAACCAAGCGCTACGAGCAAAACGCCCCAAGAGCATCAAGGCTGACACTGGCAAAGAATTTGTGCTGCATCGGAAGGAGGATAATGGAGAGATTACGATTTGCTGTGGCGATCCCCTTGTGCTCGAATTTGAAATCGAGGCTCCACAGCCGATTTCTGAAACGAACGCAGGTATTGGAATTACCCTTCTCAGTCCGACTGACGATCCTCTTGTGAGCATGAGCAGTAATGTCCAAGCCCTGCAAAAAGTGCCAGGGCTGTCTCGACACTGGAGGGTGCGCTGCGACATGGGGCGCCTGCCGTTAAATGCAGGCGTATACTTCGCTCGCGTAATTGTCGGCGACAGCGACCAGGGTCGCACCATATTCCGTCATGCGATGACCATCGAGGTGATCGCGCACGATGTGTTCGGCTGGGGAAGGTGCCTGCCCAGCCCGACCTACTGGGGGCCAGTGTATTGGGCGCCGGATTGGGAGATCCGACCAGGAGACGAAAGGACATAAGATGCCAGGCCTGTTCGGAATTTACGCGAAAACCCAAAAGCTATCGGAGAGCCAGCTCAGAAAGATGGGGAGCCGCATGGCCGAGTCGATGCAGTGCGCGTCCTGGCTTCTCACGGAGATCTGGGCGAGCCCGGCGTTTTGTGGGGGCAGAGTTCATCTTGGGGTCGTCCACCCCGCCCCACAGCCGCTGGTCACGAAGGATCAGCTCACACGCGTGTGGATTGACGGCGAGATGTTCATCCCTCCTGCAGGAACCTCCAACCGCAACCCGAGCGCTGAAGAGCTGTATGAACTGAGGGGGGGGGCTGCAGCCCGTCTGGCCGAGATCGACGGTGCCTTTGTGTTCGCGTGCTTCAACGAACACACGCGGGAGCTCACCTTAGCAAACGACCGATTGGGTTTTCGCCCCCTCTACTATACGGAGACGGCGGATTGGTTTGCCTACGCCTCAGAAGTCAAAGCGCTCCTTGCCATCAAAGAGAAACTCCCCGAACTGGATGAAGTGAGCCTGAGGCAATTCTTCGGGCTCGACCATATGCTCGGGGAGCGCACGTGGTGGAAGGGGATAGAGCTGATCCCTCCAGCGAGCCTGTGGCGCATTTCAGCAACGGGACGCGCGGCTCATGTGTATTGGAGCTTCGACGAGATTCGGCGCCACCCGCAATCACTTGATGAGGTCCAGGAAGCGTTCGGTCGCTTGTGGGCTGAAGATGTGCGACGCCACTCTAGAAGGGGGCCCATGCCCTTATTCTTGAGCGGGGGGCTCGACTCCCGGCTGCTGCTGGCCGAGCTGCTTGCTCAGGGAGCCGACGTCGTGGCGATCACATACGGCAGCAGAGAATCTCCTGAGGTGAAGCCAGCCTGCCTTTCGGCCAAGGCTGCCGGGGTCGCTCACCGCCTCTTATGTTTGGACACTGACAACTGGTGGCAGGGACGGGAGCACGCTATCTGGAGAACAGACGGGTTGGTGAACGGGAACCATCTGCACCCGGCGATTGCGACAGACGAGGTTCACCTCGGCGAGTGTTACAGCCCTATGAATATCGCGGGGGACATGTTGTTTGGCGGCAGCCACTTGGTACGGACGACACCGCGGGATTGGCATGGCGCGCCGGAACAACTCATCGAGTCGCAATACGGGAGCAACCCCTTCTTCAGCCGCGACGAGGTGCTGGCCATCTCGGTCAACGACGCAGTGCGTTATGCGAATGGGCCAAGCTCTGATTGCTTCCATCTCCGTCAGCGATACCGCCGGTATGTGCTTCACAGCCCCGGATGTCTGTCCGCGCACTGCGAGTTTGGCTTTCCCGGTCTGAGCCTCGCTCTCCTCCAGCTCTTTCTTGGGGCGTTGACAGATGAGGAGAGATTCAACCACAAATTCTACAACCGTTTTCTGGTGGCGAGGCATCCCAGATACTTCGCGGATATTCCGTGGCAAGGAACCGGACGCGGGCTCGCTGAAACATTCTTTGTTCGTCTGGTCAGGAGCGCAAAGAAAAAGACCCGCGATTTTCTGAATACGCTCGGCACTCGATATCCGCGATACTTTGGAGCAGGACCTCAGAGCGGAAACGGACCGAAGCTGGCAAACCGACTCCCGATGAGAGTGACAAGAGAGGTCACCAATCGCGTTCGTCGGCGGATCACAAACCGAGAGGTTGCAACTAACCAATGGTTTGTCAACTTCCCAGAATCCATTCGAAAGCACAGGGTACGGGAGAGGCTTGTGGGCGAGGATCTCCTCGCCGATGCGTATTTGGGCGGCGCGGCAACGCGGGTGCTCAGCGATCCTCAAGGTCGGTCCCTTCCCGCTCAGTCGGTCATCGCCATCCTTACGTTCGAAACTTATCTGAGACAGGTCGCAGGAATGCCGAGCCTGGGCGACTTCACCTCCTCTCACAGACGATCGAGCGGATGAACGACTTAAAGCTGCTCCACCGCCTTCTACTCACGTTCCTTTGGCTGGCTTTTATTGTTGGGCCGACTGATAATGCCGCCGGCGCGAGCGGGAAGAAACAGATTACGATCGTCTTCAGATTCGATGACTTTTCGGGCGTCAGCCCCACAGCGTTCGAAACACAGTTACTCGACCTCTTCAAACGGCACAACGCCGTCTCAACGTTCGGCGTCGTGCCGTACGCCGTAAGAGTTCAGGTTGACGCCCGTCCGCAGACAAAGATACCGCTCACTTCCACGAAAGCAGAGATCTTAAGGCAAGCTATAGCCACGGGCATCGTGGAAGTGGCTCTCCACGACGACTCTCACCAGAGGAGAGTCGAGGGTATCTGGAACGAGTTCTCAGGTCTTAGCGTGAGCAGTCAAATACAATAGATTCAAAAAGGCAGGCAGTATATCGAGCGGCTTCTGGGCATACAGATCAAGACGTTCATCCCGCCAGTCAACGGCTACGATCTGAAGACCACGCTGGCGCTGGAAGCACTCGGGTTTGAGATTCTCTCCGCAGGCTATCCTTTTCCCGGTCCGGCCAAAGAGGGATCGCCCCCAAAATTCCTTCCCGCCACAACGGACCCTGTCGGTCTCTGGCGCGCGATTGACTCCGCGAGAGGCATGCCGGATGCTCGGCCCGTGATCGTGGTGTTGCTGCACGATTTCGACTTCGTCGAGATCGACAGGCATACGGGCAAATTGAGCTTCCAGATTTTTCAAATCTGTTGGCCTGGGTCACTGCGCAACCGGATGTGACAGTGTGAACGATCACTCAAGCCGCTGAAATGACCGAGGACTTGAGTGCCTTTCGGCTTGCTCACCATGACCGGATCGTTTACGCCAGAAAACCGTCTCTCATTCCAGCGTTTCTTCACCCGAGCGCCGGCGGCATCTATCTCTCGACCGAGACCGCCACGAAAATAGTCAGCGCAGCAAAGGGATACACCTTCCTCTTCTATCCTTCCTTGCTGGTGTTGTCGGGACTCTTATCATCCGTCGCGTGGCCCCTCCCGATCTTCAAGTCATTGGTTCTGCTCTCGCGTGTGATTCACGGCATGGTCGTTCTTCTGATTCTGTCGACCTTGCACTCGGTGACTGCGTTTGGTCATTTCAACCTTTCATATAAAGACGCCATCTTCCGGGTCGTGCTTCTCGGCGCATCCCTACGTATATCGAGGAGGCGATACGAAAGGCCATGGGGCCCTGAATAATGGACACGCGATCTCAGAGAAATGGAGTGGAGCCGTTGATCAGCGTTGTGATTCCTGCCTATAACCGGGCCCGGACAATCGGTGCTTGTCTCCAAAGCGTTCGAGGCCAGACGCATCAGGACTGGGAAGCCATTGTCGTTGATGACGGGTCTACAGATGGCACGTCCCAGTTGGTTGAACGGCTGGCACATAATGATGATCGCATTCGGTTGATTCGGCACGATCGCAATCGGGGCGCCCAAGCCGCTCGTAACACCGGCATTCGCGCTGCGACAAGAGGTTGGGTAGCGTTCTTGGATTCAGATGATCAGCTCCTTCCAACCAGCATTGAACTGCGGCTACAAGCGGCCGTGGACGCTGAGGTTTCGGTCGTGCACTCCGCATGTCTGGTTATCAAGGACGGTGTGACGGAGCCCTACGGCGTCCCGCCCCTCAGGGGCCCGGTCTACACGAGGCTGCTTGAAGGAGAAGGGCCCGTGTTCCCCACCTTTCTCGTAAGAAAAGATGCACTGCAGAGGATCGGCTACCTCGATGAGCGCATCCTTTCGTTCCAAGAGTGGGAGACCGCCATCCGGCTCGCAAAACACTACGAATTCGCGTTCGTGGCGGAACCCACGTTTGTATATGACTGCCGAGGCTCGGATACAATATCCAAAGACCTGCGACGGGCCGGAAGGGGGTACGAGCAAGTGTTTCATAAGCACTGTCTTGCCATTCTTCGGCACGCGGGTCCTGGAACCTTCGCACGACATTATCAAATTGCCGCGGAATGGTATCAACGAGCAGGATATCAACGGGGCGTGCGGCGTTGTCGGAGAATGGCGTTACTATGGACATCCCTTGACAGACAGTGGGGACGGTTGAAATTCCTGGCAGCGAGAACGTAAGTTCAACGACATTTCATTGGTCCGCAGTCGTTAAAGCAGTCGATCTCACCAGCGCAGTTCCCGTCAATGCCGGTTAAGCCGAAATTGAACTTAGAAATACCCGGAGTAGTCGCTCAACTCTCCGAGTTGTTGAGGGTCGAGAGGAAACCTCGGGTTCATGTCGAGCCTCAACAGGGAGGCTGCAGTGACAATGTCTATAAAGTCACGATTTGGGATCGGTCCGGAAATTCGCTTCGAGTTGTTCTCAAGGAAGTCGATGATTCGAGACCGTACGTTTTCTACAAGGAGACCCTTGAACCGCTAGAGTTGGATTCTCCTCGAATGTACGGACACATCGAAGCAGACGGACGCCTGCTTCTTGTGATGGAGTATATCGATCACGAACCCACCACCTGGAACGATGAGAAAAGGTACGAACTGGCTCTGAAGTGGTTGATAAGAAAAGATCGTGTCATACACGACCATTTCCAGACGGTGGCGGAATCTTCTTACATGAAAACTATTTCCATAGGCCCGCCGTTCCTCCAGCGAGTTGAATACTGTCTAAGAGTCATCACCGACGCGGCTGATTCAACGTTGTCTAGCGTGCTGCCGACTCAGTTTCTAAATCTCCTCACACGGAACGAGTCTCGGCTTTACGAATTAGCTACGCGCGTGTCGAAAAGAGGCAGGCTCACTGTGGCTCATTACGACCTTCAGATGGGTAACATCCTATTCAAATCAGCAAAGAAGAAGCTTTTGACCTTCGGGAAGAAGAAAGACGTCATCTATGTGATTGATTGGGCCGAGCCGAAAATCGATTCGGTTTGCGTTGATTTAATAGGCCTCGTGCATATTGCTCCTCACGCGCTGCGGCAAAGACTTGTAGACTCGTATCGCAGGGAAATTGACTTCGTTGGTTTTGGAGAAATTTATCGCGACTACGAGTTGTTGCTCGACCTGTCTGAGCTCGGCTGGATGGCTGAGATGATGGCTGATCAGAAACAAGCCTATATAAACCTTGCCGAGTTTGAGAGAAAAGCGAAAGAGCTTCATCATTCATTGTCCAACATTTGACCTCTAACGGCCCAAGACGCGATAGATAAATAGTAATAGTCCAGGTGTTTTTGGCACGACGCCAAAGGCTGTAAAGATGGCCCCGGTGATCAAGCAGATCGATATGAAAGCTCTTGAATCACGCCTGAGAATGGCAAAACCACAGCCGACATTTGTATACGATTGTCGCAGCCCGGACGCGATATCGAAGCAAATGGTTCGCAGCGGGAGGGGATACGAGCAAGTGTTTCATAAGCACTACTTCGCGATTCTGCTTCATGCGAGACCTCAGGCTTTGGCGCACCACTATGGAGCGGATCTCGACAATTTCACCAAGAAAATGAACGAAGAGAAAGTCATGGTAATGCCGGGTTATACTGGCAAGCCGATCTATCTCTGTTCGGAGTCGCTCACCGCGAAAAAAACCTACGGCACCTCGCAATGGCCGTTTACCTGCAACAACGGCACGAACTATGAGTACAAAGAGGGGCTTTGTCCTCGGGCGGAAGAAACGTTGAAGCAGATCGCTTGCATACCGCTGGACGAAAGCTGGAGCGTGGCGAAGGTGGAATCTGTGGCCGCGGCGATCCGTAAATCTCTCGCTGCAAAAATCAATGGAGGGCCGGCCGGGCGTAAAAATAGAACGGCCTCTCCGGTTGCATTGCGGGTCGCGGAGCCCGAGAAAACGACTCGGATCGGCATCGTCGGATGTGGCCAGATCAGTCGAAAAATCGAGATCTAAGCGCTGGTACCGGAATCCCACATAAATACGACAAAGGCCAAAGCTATGATTGAAATGCTAAAGGAAAAATTGTTCTCCGTAAAAGAAGAAAAGATAAGCCTCGACAACGCCGTTGCGCGAGCGCTGGGCTGGGCGCGCAGGGTGCATGGAAAGACCAGCAGGGGAGAAGTGCTGCCCCGCGAGGTATTTCCTCCCTCCCAGGAGACCACCGGCTACGCCATTTCGACTCTTTACCAGTTTGGAGAAAAAGATTTGGCCATTGAATTAGCCAAATGGGAAGTTTCTTGCCAGGCGGCGGATGGGGCGTTCACGGCAGTCGACGGTGTTCCGTATACGTTCGACACGGCGCAGGTCATTCGCGGTTTGTTGGCAGTAGTCGACGACGCGCCGGAGTTTGAGAACAATTTGCGGCAGGCTTGTGATTTTGTCGATAGAAACATCGCTCCAGACGGGGAAGTTCGAACCCCGTCCTACGATCTGTGGCGGCTTCAGGACGGCAGCATGTTGTCCGAGTACGGCAACCTTTATGTTCTACCGCCCTTACTGGAGGCGGGGCAGAAACTCCCGGAACCAAGGTACGTGGAAGCGGCGAAGCGAGCGATGAATTACTTCAGGCAAAAATCCGACCTCGTTGAATTCAAACCGGAGCTAAGCATGCTTTCGCATTATTTCGGCTACATGATGGAAGCGCTGGTGGATCTCGGTGAAACCGAATTGGCGAAGCGAGGTCTCGCGCAAGCCGCGGCGATACAGCGACAGGACGGCATGATACCGGCTCATCCCGGAGTGAAATGGGTTTGTTCGACCGGCATGGCCCAGCTGGCTTTAGCCTGGTACAAACTCGGTCACCGAGAACCAGCGGACAAAGCCTTAGATTATTTAGTCACGCTGCAAAACTCAACTGGCGGTTTCTACGGCGGCTATGGCAAAGGCGCCCAATATTTCCAAGATCAGGAAATAAGTTGGGCCGTAAAATTTTTCCTGGATGCGTGCTTTTGGAAGGACAAAGAGTTCTGAACTCAGATCAAGTGCGATCGTAGTCGTGGCGTTGCTCTGGGGCGGGGCAATATATTTTCGGCGGATGGAACGGACGTTTGCGGATGTGGTCTGAGGACCACCGACCAGGGACGGTAGACTGCCGGTAAGCGGGGGACGACCGCTGACAACAGACGGACGACGGTCCTTGGTCCATCGTCCACGGTCCACTGTCAACGGTCTACGGTCCGCAGTCCTTAATCTACCGTCTTTAACCCTTGGTCCCCGGTCTTCTGTCGGCGGTCACTTGTCCACCGTCTGCCGTCCTCGGTCTATGGTCCGCGGTCGTCAGTCTACCGTCTGTAACTCTCAGGCCACGGTCTGCGGTCCTCAGTCCACCGTCTTCTTGACCTGTCTACCGTCAACCGTCGTTAATCTAATCCCATGAGCAACCTCGCCATCAAAGTCGAGAACCTTTCCAAGCAGTACAAGATCGGCACGGCCCGGTACCGTCACGATTCGATACGCGATCACCTGGCCGAGTGGGCGAAGTCACTGTTCGTCCGCAACGGCCACCACTCTTCAGTCGGCGGTCCACCGTCCACCATCGTCGGTCCATCGTCCTCCGTCGACGGTCGTTCAGACACCTTCTGGGCCTTGAAGGATCTCTCTTTCGAAATCAAGCATGGCGAAAGCGTGGGCATTATCGGCCCCAATGGAGCTGGGAAGAGCACGCTACTCAAGATACTTTCACGCATTACCGAGCCGACCACGGGCTATGCCGATATCGACGGCCGGGCGGGATCCCTTTTGGAAGTCGGGACGGGGTTTCACGGCGATTTGACCGGGCGTGAAAACATCTATCTTAACGGCGCGATTCTCGGGCTCAAAAAGTCGGAGATCGACCGCAAGTTCGACGAGATCGTGGACTTCTCGGGCGTCGAGAAATTCATCGACACGCCGGTCAAACGGTACTCCAGTGGAATGTACGTGCGCTTGGCTTTCGCCGTAGCGGCTCATCTCGATTCGGAAATCCTGATTATCGATGAAGCGTTAGCCGTCGGAGACGCGGCGTTCCAGCAAAAATGCCTGGGGAAAATGAGCGCGGTGGTACGAGAGGGGCGAACCGTCTTGTTCGTCAGTCATAACACGGCTTTTATCTCCAGTTTGACAAAGCAGGCCTTGGTCTTGGAAGGAGGCCGGCTAAGGTTCTTCGGCGAGTCGTCCGGTGCCATCTCTTTCTACTTAGGGGGCCTTCCAGGCAACGGACCGGTGAACATGCTGCAGCACGGCAATCGCGTGCCGGGGATGACACCGTCAATTCTTTCGGCGCGATTTACCGATGCGGAGGGCCGGGAAAAATCCATCTTTGTTACGGGGGAAACCTGGTGCCTCGAAATGGAATACGCCTGCGAAAGCAACGTGAAGCTTGAGGGGGCGGGTTTTAACATTGTGAGTTCGGCGGGCGTTCTGGTCGGCGGCTTGAATACTTTTATGTGCTCCCCTCCGCCTCACAGGATCCCTCCCAGGGGCAAAATACGGTTTCGCCTGCCCGACTTGCAGTTGTGCCCTGGGGAGTATGCGGTGAGCCTTGGTCTTTTAATCGACCAGCATGGTCTCCACGATAACATTCTGCGCGCCTTGGGGTTCACCGTGGAGAAAAGTGATCCGAACGGCACGGGCTATGTCCTCACCCGCGATCATGGATTGTGCAGCTTCAAAGGCTCCTATGAAGTCGAGACCGCGCCGCAGTTGTAATCCGCGCGCCAGCGTCAACACGCCTCTCCCCCCATGGCTGTTCGAACATCGTGCCGCTCGGACGAAATCCGTCGGCGGCCTAATTAGGCTAATACCGAACGATGAACATGCAAAGCGCCCATGAAAATCCGCTCCGCTTGGCGATTGTCGGCTCTGGAGCGATCGCCGAACAAGCGCATATCCCGGCAACCGAGCGAATCGAGGTAGTGCGTCTCGTTGGTTTGGTGGATAGCGATCTAGAGCATGCACGGGCGGTGGCTTCTCGTTATGGAATCCCGCGCGCGGCGGCGGATCTGGACGAACTCGTCGGCGAGGTTGACGCTGTGATCTTGGCGACGCCGCCTCACGTTCGCGGCGCCCTGGCGTGCCGTGCCTTGAAGCATGGCCTGCATGTCTTGTGCGAAAAGCCGATGGCGAATAGTTCCGCTGAATGCCGAAAGATCATCGAGGCCGCCCGGAGCGCCAGGCGCGTGCTGGCGGTCGGTCACAATTATCGATTTTTCCCCAATCGCGCTCATGCATGGTCCCTCTATCGGAGCGGCCGGTTGGGACGGATGATCAGCGTGAACGTCGAGCAAGGTGAACCCTTCGGGTCGTCCTCACGCACGTTCTACACGTTGCGCAAAGAGCTGGTCCCAGGAGGCGTTCTCTTCAACGAAGGCGTCCATGTCCTCGACCTGTTTTTCTGGTGGTTCGGCGAGCCTGAGAGTTTCGACTACCAAGACGATTCGCTGGGCGGTCTGGAAAGTAATGTCCGACTGACGCTTAATTATCGCGGCGGCGGCGTGGCGAGCTATCGTCTGAGCCGCACCTGTTTCTTATCCAATAGCGTCGACATGCGGTTCGAAAAGGGGACCCTCGCCTTTCCTCTCTATGACATGGCGGCCTTAACCCTCGGGCTCGACCGGCAGTCGGGACGTTTGAGCCTCCATACCAAACCTTGGGACTTCGTCGAAAGCGCCGCCCTGCAGCTTGAGGACTTTGCTTCAGCTGCATTAGACGAAAGGCCTCCGCTTGTTGATGGAGAAGCTGGTCTAGCGGTGGTCGGTTTTATAGAGTCATGTTATCAGCGCGCGGCGCGGCGTTCGCGTTCGGAGAAAACGCCGGTATCGGGGCTCACGTGGTGAATTATCGGGGCAAACGGGTTCTGGTGACGGGCGCCACCGGATTCATCGGCGGGCGGCTCAGCGAGCGACTCGCATTCGAGCAAGGCGCCGAGGTGAGAGCCTTGGTGCGGGATTGGCGACAAGCGATCTGGTTGAGCCGGGTGCCCGCAAGCGTGATCGCGGGCGATGTGACGCAGCCGGAGTCACTGAAGCAGGCGATGGAGGGATGTGAAATCGTCTTCCACTGTATCGGTGTAGGCGGCACGTCCGACACTTGTGCGGAAGTCAACGTTAAGGGGACGCGGCATGTGGTGCAGGCCGCCGAGGACGCCGGAGTCCAGCGAGTGGTTTATTTGAGCAGCATCGTCGTCCATGGCCCCGGATTGCCCGACCCTGCCAGCGAGACGGCTCCGTTGGTGCGGACCGGGAATCCCTACGGCGATACCAAGGTCGCCGCCGAGGAAGTGATCGCGTCCTTCGTCCGCGACCACTCTTTGCCGGTCGTCATTCTTCGCCCGACGCAGGTCTGGGGTCCGCGCTCTGAGTGGTTCTCTGTGGACCCGATCCGGCAGATGCGCGCGTGGACCTGGCAGTTGGTGGACGAGGGAGCTGGCACATGTTACGCGGTGTACGTAGACAATCTAGTGGACGCGATGTTGTTAGCGGGCCAAGCGTCCGTTGGGTCGGGAGAAGCGTTCCTCATTACGGATGATCAGCCTTGCACTTGGGCCGAGTTTTTCATGGAATACGCGCGCATGGTCGGGATCGCGTCTCTGCCCTCCGTCTCCTCGGCAAGAGCACTCAATCCCGCTCTGCGGCGGCTTGACCGGCTGTTGAACCAGGCCCATGATTTGGTTGACCCTCGGTTGCCTAACGTAGAGCCGCTCCGGTTTTTGTTCCGCGCCACACGATACAGCCTCCGTAAGGCACGGTGGGTGCTCGGCGCGGGCAGCATTTTTGACGAGTGGGATCTGATCAAGTACAGCCGCTGTTATCGAATGGATACTTCCAAGGCAAAGGCGCATCTTGGCTACACGCCGAGGGTCTCCAGGTGCGAGGGGATGGCGCAGACCGAGCGATGGCTGCGGGATCAAAGGGTCATCAAGTAGTCGGCAGATAGGCTCCCCGTGCGAATCGCCATTCTTGCGAACAACAAAAATAGTTACGTTCGACCCATGGCTGAAGGCCTGCAGAGGATGCTTACGGCCATCGGGGTCGAGGGACAGATTTTCTACGACGGCCTGGAGCAACTTAGAAACCTGCCGCCGCTCCTAAAAACGTATGTTCGCAACGCCGCCCATGGCTCAACGCCCAAAAATATTCTTAAATATTTTATCAAAGAAGTTCCCTCGTTCTATCCATTCATTCGGAGGCTCCAAGCCTTCGATGTCGTTGTGGTCGTCAATAGTCTCGTCGAGGCCTATCTCAAAGATTTTTTTCGCGATGAGACCTTGCGCTGGTTTCTCCCGCACACCCCGATCGTTCTTTACGACGTGTTTTATCTGCCGACCCGCGGCCCTTGGAGAAAGTGGCTCAAGGAAGGAAATCTGAAAATGGGGGTTTTGAAGCCCGGAAATTGGGGGCTGGAACGGTATGACTGGTATCTATGCGCCTCCGTGGTTAGCGAGACACCCATGCCCAGAGGCCTCCAGCCTTATTCTCTGATAGGGCTCAATCTGGCAGATGTAAGTTTACGGCAGGAACCCAAGAAGGAGTTCATCGCACTCATCGATTTTGAAATCCCGGACCACATGCACGAGAGGGAGATTCAGATCCTCGCCTGTGAAAAGACGAAAACAAAATATATCGCGTTGAAGGGTGGCTATTCAATTTACCAAATCAGAGAGATCTACCGAAAGTGTGGTATCTATTTCCTTGCCCATCGAGAAAGCTTCGGCGTGCCGATCTGCGAACTGCAAGCCTGCGGTGCCTACGTGTTCACTCCCTATGCTAAATGGTGCCCGTCGCACTGGCTAAAAAGTGATCTGAGCCAAGAAGGTCCCGGAGATCTGTCACCTAATTTTATCGTCTATGACAACGACAAAGATACTCTCGTAAGAGAAATACAGCGCATCAAGGCCTCGTACGATCCCCAGCAGGTCGTGGACACCTTCCGTCAGTATCATCACCAGTTGTATTACGGGGACAAGTTCGAACTGAAGAAGTTTGTTCATATGGTGGAAAAGGGCGAAATCCACAGCAAGTCGCACAAGGAATACGCGAGCTTTAAGGCGCCTGAATTGTCCGTAGCTTTCGGTTAAGGAATATTGCCGATATTCGCTCAGCAGCGAGAAAGAAAACAAGACCGCATGGTAACCACGAAAATTATCTCTGACGGATTACGCAGCCTTGGCGTCCGGAGGGGGGATAGAGTGCTACTGCATTCTTCTCTTAGCAAATTCGGGTACGTGGACGGAGGGGCGAAAAGCGTAATTCGCGCGTTGCTGGATACCGTTGGGCCGCTTGGCACGTTGCTTGTGCCGACGTTAACAGCCACCCCAAAGGACGGGCCACATTGTCCGCCTCGGTTTGATGTGCGAAACACCCCCTCGTGGACCGGTCGAATTTCGGAAACGGTTCGTCAAATGCCCGAAGCGATACGCAGCTTGGGGCCGACGCATTCGGTAGCCGCTTTGGGCGCCGACGCTCGATCCTTGCTTGCTGGTCATGAGGATTGTCGAACGCCATGCGGTGAATGTTCGCCGTATGTCAAATTGGCCGAGGTCGAGGGAAAAATCATTTTCTTCGGGGTGACGCTGGACTCGAATACAACCTTTCATTCAGCCGAGGAGTTAGCCGGCGTTCCTTACCATCTACAATCAGAGCCAACCCGGTGCCACATTGTGGATGAAAACGGCCGCGAGCTTGAACGCGAGTGTATGCTCCATTACTGGGGCTATGAGCGCAGGTTCGGGGATATGGAGGAGGCGCTCCTCGCAAAAGGTATTCTACGCCGTGGCTGGATCGGCGCAGCGCAGACACTCGTGGTCGAGAGCCGCCCTATGCTGGATTTTACGGTCCAACTGCTAAGAAAACAGCCCTGGCTTTTAGTCAAACAACCGTCGTTGATTTCACCCTCTGGAGTTCATGATCTCTCGCGTGCATAAGATCTTAGTGCATTCCCGCTTATAGCGTGCGCTCTTCAGGCTCTTTTCATGCCGCCGAAATTATCCAACCAGCCGGTGATCAGTGTCGTTGTTCCCGCTTACAATCGGTCCGCCACCATTGCCGATTGCCTACGGAGTGTCCAGAACCAGACATATCGAAACTGGGAAGCCATCGTGGTTGATGATGGCTCAAAGGATGGCACGGCCACCGTTGTAGAGCAGATAGCGCGTGAAGACGCTCGCGTCCGGCTGATACAACACGAACACAATCGAGGTGCCCAAGCGGCCCGTAACACGGCCATTCGGGCGGCGAAAGGGGACTGGATCGCTTTTCTTGATTCGGACGACCATTTCCTACCTCATAGCTTGGAAACACGGTTAAAAGTGGCCGCAGCAGAACGGGTCTCGGTCGTAGACTCCGCGTCCAATATAATCGAGTTAGACGGCCAGGTGAGGCCTTATCGAGTTTCCCCACTCTGCGGACAGGTTTACCAGACGTTGCTGCGGAGGGATGGGCCGATGTTTCAAGGCCTACTGGTTAAAAAGCAAGCATTGCAAAAAATTAACTACCTGGATGAGCAGATTGTTGCATACCAAGAGTGGGACACTTCTATCCGGCTAGCCAAGAATTATGCGTTTGGATTCGAGCCGGCGCCGACTTTTATCTACGATTGTCGCAACCCTGATACTATATCTAAAAACAGCGTGCTCAACGGTGAAGGCTATGAGCAAGTATTCCACAAGCATTTTTTTGCCATTTTGCGGCATGCCGGGCCTCGCGCTTTGGCGCAACACTATCGTTTCGCGGCGAGTTGGTATGAAAGAGGACAAGACCAGAAGGCTGTGAACCGGTGTAAATTTTTGGCGTTGGCATGGTCATGCCTCGATCCGCGGACGGTTTTACGGAAAACGACAACGCGTGTATTTGGAACGAAGTGATTCAATGCTGACGGTTCTCTGCGTGGTCGGCACGCGTCCTGAAGCCATTAAGATGGCGCCTGTCATTAAGGAACTGCGCCGGTACCCGGAGCGCGTACGTTCTGTAATCTGTTCAGTCGGCCAGCATCGAAAGATGCTCGATCAGGTGCTCGATGTGTTTCAAATCGCGCCCGACTACGAGTTAAACGTTATGCAGCCGGAACAGAGTCTATCCCAGTTAACGGCGAATTTATTTTCGGGACTGGATCCGGTTGTCGAAAGGACCAGGCCGGATTGGATTTTGGCCCAGGGTGATACGACGAGCGTGTTGGTTGCGGCCATGGTTGCTTTCTATCATGGGATTGGGTTTGGGCATGTGGAGGCGGGTTTGCGGACCGGGGATAAGCAGCGGCCGTTTCCCGAAGAGATTAACCGCCGGATGGCAGACCTGGTTGCCAGTGTCTACTTTGCGCCAACAGAAACCGCCCGTCAGGCTTTGCTCCGCGAAGGATGTGCGGAACAGGACATTTACGTCACGGGCAATACCGTCGTGGATGCGTTGAACGATGTGGCGTCGCGCGAATACGATCGGTGTTCGGGGCCGCTCTCAACATTGCCGCTGGACCGGCGTCTTGTACTCATCACAGCCCATCGGCGAGAGAGCTTCGGCGATCCCTTTAGAGAATTGTGTTTAGCCATTCGCGATCTGGCGCGGATATTTGCGGGCGCCGTTCATTTCGTCTATCCGGTGCATCTCAATCCCAATGTGCAACAACCGGTGCGCGAGATTTTGTCGGGGCTCTCCAACGTAAGCCTGATTGAGCCACTCGATTATGTTTCTCTCGTTCACTTGATGAAACGATCGAGGCTCATTCTCACCGATTCCGGAGGAATTCAGGAAGAAGCGCCGGGACTGCGCGTGCCGGTTCTGGTGATGCGCGACAACACAGAACGTCCCGAGGGTGTGGAGGCGGGAGCGGTCCGGTTGGTTGGGACAAAGCGTTGTCGGATCGTCAGAGAAGCGGAAAGGCTGCTGCGCGATCCGGCGGCCCACGAGGCGATGGTGACGGACAAGAATCCCTACGGCGACGGAAATGCCGCTAAGAGAATCGTTGCTGCTCTCTTAGAACGCTCAGACCTGAAAAATCAGAGAGGCGGCATCTAGCCGCATTGCTGGGAAAAGGAGCTCATGATCAAGACTCATCTTGCGGCGTTAAAACGGAGAATCAAGGGACGGCTCGTCGAAACGATCTTCGATCGCTTGATGGAGACGGGCGCGGAGCGTCCCGGGCGACGCCCTTTCGGCGTTGCCGAGTTCAAGCTGCTGCGTCAAGCGCTGATTTCCCAGAACCTCTGCTGCATCGACGGCCAGATGGTTTCGTCCTTCGAGAAGGAGTTCGCGTACTACTACGGCGTGCCCTATGCAGTGGCCTCGACTTCGGGGACCGCTTCGATTCACGTGGCGTTGGGCGCGCTGGATCTCAATCCGGGCGACGAGATTATCACCGCTCCGATCACCGACATGGGGACCATCATCCCGATTCTATACCAGAATTGTATTCCCGTGTTCGCCGATATCGACGACAGCTACAACATGGACCCCGCGGACGTCGAGCGAAAAATTACTCCGCGCACCCGCGCGATCATCGTCGTACATTTATTCGGTAATCCATGCGACATGGACGCGATGGTCGAGATCGCCAAACGGCGCCGCATCGCTTTGATCGAAGACTGCTCGCAAGCGCATCTCGCGGAGTACAAAGGCAGGTACGTCGGGACCATCGGCGATATCGGCTGCTTCAGCTTTCAGCAGTCGAAGCAGATGACCACCGGCGACGGCGGCATGACCATCACCAGCAATCCATCCTACTATGAGCGGATGAAGCTGTTCGCGGACAAGGGCTACGCGAGAAAGGGCTGGGGTGCCCGCGCCTACCTTTTCCACGCGCCGAATTATCGGATGAATGAACTCACCGGCGCGGTGGGTTTAGCGCAGCTCACTAAAGTCAAAGCAGTCATCGAAAAGCGGCGTGAGCTGGGCGAGCGCCTGAGCGAGCTCTTGTCCGGAGTCGAGGGGGTTGCGCCGGCACCGGTCACCGCGGGCGCCAAAAGCTCCTATTGGATTTACCCCGTCCGCGTTCATGGGGTGGGCCTCGAAGATTTCGCCAAAAAAATGACCGAAGAGAAAGTTTGGGTCATGCCGGGTTATACCGGCAAGCCGATCTATCTCTGTTCGGAGTCGCTCACCGCGAAAAAAACCTACGGCACCTCGCAGTGGCCGTTCACCTGCAACGACGGCATCACCTATGAGTACAAAGAGGGACTTTGCCCGCGCGCGGAAGAGACTCTGAAACATCTGGCCTGCATACCGCTGGATGAGAGCTGGACCATGGCAAAGGTCGAGCAGGTCGCCGCGGCGGTTCGCAAATCAATGGTTTCTCCAATTTCCAAGCCAGTGGGGTCATCGGCCCGAGAAATGACGGCGCATTCGGCCGTGACTGTGACTTCAGAACCCGGGAACGAGGCCCGGATCGGCATCGTCGGTTGCGGCCAGATGGGCCGCTGGCATCTGGATTCCTATAAGAAAAATCCCCAGGCGAAGATCGTCGCCGTTGCCGATACCGATATCGCTCGCGCGCAAGCGTTCGCGCGGGAAATGAAAGCGAAGGCCTACCGCTCCCATGGGGAGATGTTAGCGCAAGAATCCCTCGACGGGGTCAGCGTCTGCACGGTGCCGGCGACGCACCGCGATGTCGTGGTTGGACTGCTCGACGCCGGCGTTCACGTGTTGTGCGAGAAGCCGCTAGCGGTCTCGATTCAGCAGGCGGAAGAGATGGCGCGCAAGGCGAAGGAGAAAAACAAGCTTTTGTTCACGGCCTTCAAATTTCGTTTCTACGATGAAGTGGCGCGGGCGAAGGAGTTGATTGCCGGCGGCGGCCTGGGCAAGATCGTCAGTTTCCGATTGATGTTCGGCGGCTATCTGAACATGGCCGGCACTTGGTACGCCGACAAGAATTTGGCCGGCGGCGGCGTGATCATGGACAACGGCCCGCACGCCTTCGACCTGGTCCGTTACCTCTTCGGCGAGATCGAAAACGTCTCGGTGGCGGCGGGCACCTTGCAGAATCTCGAGGTCGAAGACAGCGCCAAGCTAACCGTTTCCTTGCGCGGCGGGGCGGTCGGTGTGATTGATTTGACTTGGTCCGTTGCGGTGCCCTCCCGATCTTATCTTGAGATTTACGGTGAGGATGGGGCCGCGCTCTTGGACCTGGACGGGATTACCTACCGGTTCAAAAGCTGGAGCGAGTGGAAGCGCGTCCCTAATCAAGCCGGCGTCCAGGAGGCATTTGCCCGGCAAGTGGATTATTTTGTCGCCGCTATACTAGGGCAGACGCCGCAGATTCTCGGCAACGGGGAAGGGGTCAAGTCGCAAGCCGTCATCGCGGCGGCCTATGAGTCGGTCGCGCAAAATCGAAAGGTGAACATCGGGGGCCAGCCATGAATCTGAAAATGGCTCTGTTAAGCAGAAACCAGCGGAAGGAATCGAGTCCGGAGGCCGCAACCGGCTCGCCGCGTGAGCGAGCCATCCAATGGGTAAAAAACCATCGGATTCCGGGAGACGGAATTCTTGTCAATGATAAGGCGACGGTCGCGAGCCAGGAAGTGACCGGATATTTCATCCCTACCCTTTATAATTTGGGCGAAACGGATCTCGCGAGAGATTTAGCGAGATGGGAAGCGTCCGTCCAGCGGGTTGACGGCGCGTTCGCGGCGCCTGACGGAGTGCCATACACGTTTGACACGGCGCAGGTCGTCAGAGGGTTTATGGCGGTGCTCCATGATCTGCCCGAGATCGAACCGAACCTAAGACGGGCATGCGATTTTGTTTGCAGCCAAATTACTGCGGAAGGGAAGGTCAAGACCCCGTCCTACGACATGTGGCGGTGCCCCGACGGGAGTCGTTTTTCGGAGTACACCGATTTATATGTTCTGCCACCGCTGATGCAGGCGGGAAAACTGCTCGCCGAATCGAGGTATATCGACGCGGCGGCGCGGGCGTTGAGTTATTTTAAAAGCAAACCGGACTTGGTCGAGTTTAAACCGCAGTTCGGAACTCTCTCGCATATCTTCGGCTACATGATGGAAGCGCTTGTCGAGATGGATGAAACCGCGCTCGCCAGGCAAGGTCTCGGACAGGCGGCCGGGCTGCAAGAAGAAAGCGGCGAGATCCCGGCGTATCCTGGAGTGGCGTGGGTTTGTTCCACCGGGATGGCCCAATTGGCGATTGCCTGGTACAAGCTCGGCGACAGAGGGCCGGCTGATAAGGCCATGAGATTTCTCGAGGGGCTGCAGAATCCGAGCGGAGGATTCTACGGCAGCTATGGTCCCGGTAAATTGTACCTGCCCGATCAGGAGATCAGTTGGGCGGTAAAATTTTTTCTTGACGCGCTGCGGTTGAAAGAAGGGCTTGACCATGGCCCGTGAAGAGAATCTTACTCCGTCGCAATGGGTCGAAGTTCTGCTGAGCGACACGGCCCCGGAGCTGGTTGCAAAAGAACTTATAGGGGGAAAGTGGTTGCCTTGGGTCAAGACGCTGCTTGAGTTTACCCGCGACTCTAGAAGCACGTTGGACCTTGGCAGCGGGAGAGGGGAGAACTCGGCGGTCCTTGCGCTCCAAGGGAAAAACGCCACTCTCCTGGACTGGTCGAGAGATAGTCTAGATTTCAGCCGGAGGCTCTTTGCGGCCATGAACCTCGATGGGCGGTTCTGCCAAGCCGACATGACCAAGGCACTGCCATTCGCTGACGGTTCTTTCGACACCGTGTTCAGCTGCGGCGTCCTTGAATACTTTAACACTCAGACCAACGACGTGATCCTCAAGGAGGCCTTCCGGGTAGCGAGGAGACGGGTCATCATGATGGTGCCCAACGCCCTTTCCATCAGCTACCGCGTCGGGAAGTGGTATATGGAAAGTACGAGTAAATGGTTTTGGGGTGGGGAAGTGCCGGCGTACACGCTTAAGCCTCACTTCCGCAACGCGGGAAGCGTCGAAACCGTAGAGTTTTCCGTCGCCGCCAGACATTCGCTCGTTTTCTTGACCATGCCTGGAGGTGAAACTCTCAAAAAAGCTTGTGTCAGACTTTTAAAAATGACGGATCATTCGAAGCGCGCGTTATTCAGGCAAGGCTATTTGCTCGTCACAGTGGGCGACAAGCTCAGGGAAAGTCATGTCGCTATGCCTCTTTTCGACTAAGCCCGGTAAATAGGTTGAGCTGATTTTCTTTTTAAAAGCGATGAAGCCAATGGAAAACTCGGTGAGTCCTGGGGCTAGATGCGAACAAGCTAAGCCCCGGTCGATGTGGATGATCAACACTGCGCTAACAGTTCTGCTGACGCTTACGGTCATTATCATTCCTTACATCTATGTATCCAGTGAACGAACCTTTTATCATTGGGACCTGGCGCATTTCCAAAACTTGACTAGCACAGTAGCACGCATGTTGCACCAGTCACGGTTCTGGTGGTTGAGAGAAGTGATTCAGTCCCTTGGCGACACCTACAATAAGATGTTTACCTTGCCGCTTGTTCCCTTCGTCCTCGCCTTTGGCGACTCGAGACTGGTGTACGTGACTAGTGTCGCAGTGGTTTATATGCTGCCTCTCGCATTAGTGGTAGGTGCCGTTGCGACAACATTGATCCCGTGCCATCGGCGCGGTGTCTTTTGGTCAGCTTCGATTCTTGCGTTGTTTACTCCCATAGCATGGGCGCCGATCCTCCGCGGATGGCCCGATGTGGGGGCAGTGGTGCTGATTTCAATCGCAGTGTGGCTGTACTTGCAGGACGTAACCCTCAAAACCTGGTGGCGCGGCTTGTTCATCAGTTTTTTTATCGCAGCAGCAATGATATTTCGCCGTCATTTTGTCTACGGCGCTACGGCTTTTTTCATCGCGATTTTCCTTCAGGCTCTCCTCGCCTTTGCATCCGAGGTAAAGGGCCATTCGCAGGAGGCTTTACGTGACCTGTTCAAGCTCTGGGGACGAGTCTGTCTCCTCGGGGCGGCCACGCTCATCATATTGGCACTTCTGGCATGGGATTTTCTGCTTTATGTTGTCAACCACGACAACCGTGTGCATGATTCTTACGTCCGCTCAATTTTCGAAAATGTCCAACGTTACGCCTGGGAGTACGGATGGGCCACCTGGGTGCTTGCGGTATTAGGACTTGTAGGCGGTATTAAAACTCGGCTCCTAGAGAACTCTGCGGCCACGTTTGTCGTACTTTTTGGCGGTACTTCGTTGCTGCAGTGGATCGTATACGTTCGTCAACTTGGCACTCAATATGCCCTGCATTTCCTTTTGGTAATTGTGCTGGGCCTCACCGCGTTCGTCTGGGTCGCGTGGATTCGCTACAGAGGGGTAGCACGCGCGGTGTTATTGAGTACGGTACTGGTTTTTCTCGTCGTTAACTTTGTGCAGGGATTAACATTTACACAAATCCTTGGGAAGAGCCCGATTCGGCCATTGCTCTCTGCCGATTACCCGCCTAAGGTGCGAAGTGACTACGATGAGGTTATGCGTCTCGTGAAGTTTCTCCGTACTGCGCCTTCTCACCGGGAACCGATTTACGTCGTAGCTTCTTCGTCTGCTATTAACTGGGACGTCTTGAAAAACGCAGAAAAAGTACTAGTGGGAAAGGGTCAAAGCCTGCTGAATTTGCCGTATACTCCAAATGTGGACTCCCGCGACTATTACCCCCAGGCGCTGGAATTGCTGTTGCAGGCACAACATGTGGTCGTGGCAACACCGTTTCAACATCATCTGCCGGCCGCAGAGCAGAAAGTCATGAAGATCGTATATCTTGCCTTTATGGATTACTGGGAGATAGCGCGTGACTTTGTCCGCCTTCCCGAGCAGTTTTTCCTGGCCAATGAAATCAGAGTGAACATATACAAGCGACAGCGTGAGAGTTCTCCGCAGGTTGCATTGCGTACCCTTGAGGCGATGCAGCATTCGGTAGGCTTAAGTACTCGGGCCAACCAACCGGATTGGATCAATCTTAGCTATGGAGTCCAATCTTCAATTGCGGCAAATCGGGATCAGAGCCACCGGATTCGAATCGCCCAAATGCCTGCCACTGGAAGTCGAGAGGTCTCGTTCTTGTACATCGGGGAGATACCGGAACATGCAAAGCTTAGCGGCGTGATGAGTTCTGACAATCATGGCTGTACAGCGGCACGTCTGCGGGTTTCCGTGATTAATTCACGGTACAAAACCATTCCTGCCGCCGAAGTGGCACGCCAGCCTGCGGATCAAGAATTTGACCTGTCTTTCGAGAAAGGGGATGGTGTTTACCTTTTACTCAATGTCCGTCGCGACGAAGACAATTCGACCGACTGTCACTTGCGGATCAATCAACTCGCAATTTCTCAGGGGCAATCATGAGCGAGGATGCTTATGTAATGGCCGGCTCTGAGATTTTAAATAATGACATTTTAAGAAGCGCTAGCGACATGTGGGGATATGGGCTCCAACTTCCAAAGCATATTCTCGTGAGTCAAGAAATTGACTCGAGAGACGGTTTTCCTCGGCGTTTTTTCCAAGGCCAGGTTAGTCGTTCTCGCAAGCCCTGTCCAGCTTCACCTTCGGCCGTCGGAGCATCGCAATGCGAGGTTATTGTTCGAGAAAATGCACAATGAAAGCAGTTCTCGGTCGCATTTCGAAAAGCTCAATCAAACGTTCAACTTGGACCAGCAAGTGGTGGTGTCCATCTATCGGTTGAAACAACCATTCGGAGCAGACGAGATTCAACGTCTCCTCGGGGAGTATCGCGGGAGCGCTCTGTGAAAATAACAACGATTGATTCCAACAAGAATGGAAAATTCCGTGACGGGTCAATCTTGCGGATTTGTCTCTTTAGCCCCGACGCGCGGGGACCCATGGACGATCAGAAATTTGCGGCGAATAAAATGCTCGCCGGCGTGGACCCGCATGAAGCGGAATTCACGTTTCTGACAAATTATCCATGGCTTAAGCAGGGAGACGACAAGAATGTCGACGAGCCCTATATCATGTCCGGGTCCTCGACCTGGCAAATGCGAACCTGTCGCAAACTGCTGCAACTCAGGAACAAGGGCGCGTTGATTCCTTCGGTGCTCGTCAATTTGGCGGTGTCGCTTTGCGCAAATAATATACTGGAAAGCCTCATGGCTGCCGACCCGGACCTCGTCGTTTGTTCGGATACCGAATGGGCGAAGCAACTCGGTAGGCTTCTGAAGCAGCAGCGCTTGCCCTGGCTTTGCGTCGGGCCCGGGGAGCGATTGCCTCGCGCAACCCAGGAATGGAGAAAATACGACCCGGCGGCGAAGGTGAGCATTATCCTGCCGACCTATAATGGCTCCAAATACCTGCGGAGGTCAGTAGAGAGTTGCTTGAATCAAACGCATCAGAACATCGAGTTGATCATCGTTGATGATGGATCTCGTGAACCGGTCAAGACTGTTCTGGCCCCATGTGACGATCCGCGGCTTAGAATTCTCCGGCACGATCGCAACCGCGGCGTCGCTGCGTCGATCAACACCGGTTTTAGTGAAAGTTCGGGAGATTACCTCACCTGGACCTCGGATGACAACTACTACGCGCCGAACGCTCTCCAGGAGTTGTTGAGTTTTTTACAAACCTATCACTCGATAGATTTCGTATACGCGGACAGTTACGTCATTGATGAGCAGGATCTCGATCAACCCAGAAAAATTTGGCGGACCCGACCGCCTCAATGGTTAAAGCATGATAACGGGGTGGGCGCGAGCTTTCTTTACAAGCGTAAGGTTTACGAAACGATCGGGGAATACAAATCGGAGATGTTCTTGGCGGAGGATTATGACTACTGGGTACGCGTTTCAAAGAGGTTTTCCATGCAGAGATTATTCCGGCCCCTTTATTACTACCGGCGCCATGCCGGCTCGCTGACCGCCAAGCACCGGCCGGAACAGGTTTGGGAAAAGGTCAAGCTCGTGAAGCAAGTCAATAAAATCGGCGCGTGAGCGATTGATTGTTTTGATTTTTCAACGCCATGTCGGTGATGAGAAAAAGGATAGTTTTTGTAACATGCGTTTTGGCAAAAGGCGGCGGGACGGAGAAGCATCTGGAAGACTTGATCGCGAGACTCGATTTCTCCCGGGTCGCCCCGGTTATCTTGTGCTTTGGTCCGGACATTTATACCGAACGGCTCAGATTCAAGCGTGGACTGCCCGTCCAAATTGTGAGTGAGACCGGGGGATATAATTTTTTGGGGTATTGGCGGTCATTCGCCAAGGTAAGACCGCAGGTCATTGTTTTCGTCAATGGGATATTGGGGACATTCCCTTGGTATGCCTATCTCGCCGCGAAGTGTTCGGCCGCGAAACGCATATTCGCAATTGAGCACTTGATCGCCGATCCTTTCACCCAGCCGAAAATATCGGGTGGTGGGCCTGTCAATGTCGTACGCAGACTGGCCGGATGGCGCGCGAGACATCTCTGGAACTTTAAAATGGAAGGCGTTTTATGCGATCGAGTCGTTTGCGTTAGCCAAGCGGTTAGTCATCGGCTGGTCAGCCATTATGAATTTCCCGAGGGTAAGACCGTGGTTGTTCGGAACGGGGTTGATTTGACCCACTACTCCACGTCGCGAAACGGCGACGGCATCTTGGCCGGGAAATCGCCAGCCGAGCCTGCGGAGTGCAGCGTCCTTTGCGTCGCGCGTCTGTCCGTGGAAAAGAGAATTGACCTTCTCCTGGAAGCCATGGCGGAAGTTGCACGCAAAATGCCTCGCTGTTCGTGCACGATCGTTGGCGATGGTCCCTTGAAACAGAACCTGGTTGAAAAGACTGAAGCGCTGGGGCTATCGGATTCCGTTCACTTTATCGGACATGTGGCCGAAATCCGACCCTATTATGAAGCGGCGGATATTTTTGTGTTGTCCTCCGCCAAAGAGGGACTGCCGCTAGTGCTTCTGGAGGCCATGGCGTATGGGGTGCCCTGTATCGCGACCAACGTGGGAGGCAACGCCGAAGTAATTGTCCATGGGGAAACCGGGTTCATTGTGGAATCGGCAAATCCGGACGAGCTGGCCAACGCGATCCTCGACCTAGCCGCAAACGCGGATTTGCGGCACCGCATGGGGGCCAAAGGCAAGGAACGGGTGCAGCAGGATTTCAATATCGATGATACCATGGCTAGGCTGAGTGAAATCATCTTGGACTAGCTTGCTCGTAGCGACCTTTTAGAAGCCTATTCTTCTATTTCACACCTACGTTTCGGAAAGATCTCTTAACACGTATGCATGTCGTGATGCTCTCGGATTTTGAGAGTAGCAACGGCGCGGCTATCGCAGCGAGCCGTCTGGCGCAAGGGTTGTGCGGCGCAGGTCATCAGGTCACTCGGATTGTGGATGGCCCCGACCGGCGGCCGCACGACTGGAGCACCTGTAGACTGACCGCGGGATATTCAGCGTCGTTTCCAATCCGGCTAGCCCGGCGGCTGCTTCCTTCACGGGCGCTGCGGCACTCACGCGCCCGTACGACCTCGGAGCAAAGACGCTTGATGCGCGAGTTGAGTCAGCTACTCGCTAAACTGCGTCCGGATGTCATCAATGTCCACAACCTGCTTGGTTCGCTTTACGCTAACTGGTCGCTGAATCTCGTAAAGGTATGCTGTGATGCCGCGCCGACTGCCTGGACACTGCACGATATGTGGAGCTTCACCGGCCGTTGCGCCTACAGTTACGATTGCAGGAAGTTCGTCACAGGTTGCGACGCGACCTGTCCGACTCCGAAGGAGTCGCCGGCTCTTGAACCGAAACGGATCGCCGGAGCCTGGGAGCAGCGCCGCCGGCTGTTGGACGCTTATCCGAATCTCGTGGCGATTGCTCCTTCGCGATGGCTTGCGCGCGAGGCGGAAGTTGGCTCATGGGCCAACCATCGAATTGAAATAATTCCCAATGGCTTGCCGCTTGATGTTTATCGGCCGATTGATCGCGGATTATCGCGCCGAGCGTTGGGTATTGAAACGGAGTCACCCGTACTTCTGACCGTGGCTACGGACGTCCTGGATCGACGAAAAGGGGGCTCTTTCTTAATAGAGACTCTCCGGCGAGTATCCCATCGACCGTTGATGCTGGTCACGTTGGGAAACGGGATGCTCCAGATTCAAGCGGATGGCATCTGTGTTAAATCGCTGGGCTACGTGGACCATGAACGCACCAAGGCGCTGGCCTACAGCGCCGCGGATATACTCGTGCATCCCGCGCCGGTCGACAACCTTCCCAACGTCGTAGTGGAGGCGATCGCGTGCGGCACTCCGGTTGTCTGTTTCCCCGTCGGCGGCGTGCCAGAGATGGTGCGACCCGGAAAATCCGGCTGGGTGGCCGAAGATGTTTCGCCCGCCGCGCTGGCGCGAGCAATCGATCTGGCGCTCGTGGAATTATCCACCCGGGATTGGCGGAGTTCCTGCCGTGCGATCGCCGAAGCGGAGTACGGTATTGATTTACAGACGGGCCATTACGTCGAATTATTCCAATCCCTTCGCACAGACGCGGGCACAGCGAAGACCGTTCATTAGTGCGCCGCGACCGGTTGGATCGCGATAACGCGATCGATTGGTTCAACACATATTCTTTTCGACGGACCGACTAGAATGTTGATTACCGTGGGTATTTGTACTTGGAATCGGGCGCAGCTTCTAGATCAAGCGTTGACGGAGATGCATCGACTCGAAGTTCCGTCCGGCTTGGACTGGGAGCTGCTGGTGGTTAACAACAACTGTACGGACAATACCGATGAAATTATCGACCAGCATTCACGACTTCTTCCCATTCGTCGTCTTTTTGAACCGACGCCGGGAAAATCACACGCGCTGAACCGGGCCGTCGGAGACACTCGGGGGGAATACATTCTGTGGACCGACGATGACGTGTTGGTCAATCGGAATTGGATGGTTGCGTATTGCGAAGCGTTTAGACGTCATCCCGAAGCAACTTTTTTTGGCGGTCCCATCGAGCCGTTGTTTGCCGGAACTCTGCCGCCGTGGCTCGATCGAACCTGGCGGCAAGTGGCAAACGCCTATGCGTTTCGGGAGTTCGGGAATGAACCCGCTCGGCTCCACAGGCGTTTCCTTCCTTGCGGCGCAAATCTGGCGGTAAGCGCAACCGCGCAAGCGAGGTATCGCTACGACGGGAAACTGGGACCGCGACCGAACAGCACGTTGCGCGGCGAGGAACTATCGCTGCTCCAAACGATGCTCGCCGACGGACATGAGGGTTGGTGGGTTCCGGATGCGGGCGTGCGGCATTTTACCCCGGAGAGCCGTCAAACGACTCGCTTTCTGCGCGGCTACTTTTTTGGGCAGGGCGAGCACGAAGGTCTGCTGATGCATGACAACGGCGTCGCCCTTCTGGCCGGAAGGCCGCGCTGGCTATGGCGCCATGCGATTGAAGCCGAGGTGAAGTACCGGATTCGGCGGCTTCTCTGCGAGCCGGAAGCATGGATCGAGGATCTTAAGACCGCGAGCTACGCATGGGGTCGTTTAAAGGGTTATGCATCGCGCGGCGCTGATTGAAGAAAAGTCAGTGGAGCATCCCAGAAGTACGGATACTTCCCGACTGAAACCAGAGCGCAGCGAGCGATTGATCTGGGGAGACGGTATACGAGCAAGCATCGGCATTCTCGATCACACAGGCCCTGGTATTGGCGGCGGCCAACTGGTTGTCGCTCACATGGCGGCGCTTCTTTCCCGCGACTACGACGTCGACCTTCTCCATAGGGAAGGACAATACAACCTCGCGACTCTCGCTGCCGCGTTTTGCGTAAACCTCAGTCAAGTCAACGATCGAGGCGTCGCGGACCTCAACGGCAGCTTCGGATTCACCGGGTTGCGATCGCTCCTCGGGCAAAAGACCAAAAACTTTCGAGATCTTACCGCGCCGTACGATCTGTTTATCTATGCCGGCCACGGTATACCGCCTCCTTGCTTCGCGAAAGCCGGTCTCGTCTATTGCCATTTTCCATTTGAGTCGTCACCGCTGAATTGGCTTAAAGCAGACCCGTCGTGGCGACCCTGGAGATCACTTGGCAGAATGATGAAAATGCCCGGCTACCGCTTGGCCTGGAGCCTTCGCATGCGAGGATACCAAAAGGTATTCGCCAATTCGGGTTTCAGCGCGGCATGGATTGAGCGACGATGGGGTAGGGCGGCGGAAGTTCTGTATCCCCCTGTCGATCTCGATCCGCCGCTTGTCGAGAAAGAGAATCTGATCGTCTCGGTCGGCAGGATTACCGGCGAGCACAGGAGCAAAAATCAACTCGAGCAGGTCAGAGCCTTTCGTGAATTCGCCCGGGGAATTGGGGATTCCTGGACGTTGCGCATCATCGGGTCGTGCGGTCAGGAACGGCAGGATAGGGATTACCTGACGGCCATTGAGGCAGAAGCCAGCGGGTTGCCGGTTGAGGTATGGGTAAACGTGGACCGGAAAGCTACTCTTCGCTCGCTGGCCGAAGCTAAATTGTTTTGGCACACGGCGGGACTATCTTCGGACGAGAATGAGCATCCGGAGCAGGCGGAGCATTTTGGGATCGCAACCGTTGAGGCGATGAGGGCGGGATGCGTTCCGGTGGTCATCGCGTCCGGCGGCCAGCGCGAGATAGTCGAGCATGAATTCAGTGGCTTCCTCACCGGTAACCTCGCCGAGTTGATTCGAAGGAGCCAAGCCGTGGCTCGCGACGAGCAATTGATGAAACTTACCTGTGACCGCTCGAAACGGCGCAGCATGGCGTTCAGCCCGGACTATTTCGATCAACGGTTTATGAGAGTCGTAATGCAGTCTGTGAGCGTTTGAGGATCATGTAACGTGGAAACTACAACGGATCGGGGCGACGAAAACATCAAACCCACAATACCGGACGTCGGGGTGATCGCCATGGTGCCCGACGCGTGGAGCCTGTTGTGGCAGCCGCGGCATTATGTGCTCAGCAAATTGGCCCGCTACTTTCACGTCGTTTGGGTGACCCCCGCGCCCGAGTGGCATTGGGGTCTGCCCATCGGAAGAAACCATAGTTCGAACGGCTTTGAAAAAGAGCTTCCGCCGGGGATGACGATTTATTCGCCTGAATTTTGGTACCCGAAACTCTATCGTCCGGAATGGCTTGCCAAGTATACGTTTGACGCGCGGGTTCGACGGGCCCGGAAACTTTTGCTCCGCCGGGGTTGCCGAAAAATCGTCTTGTACGTCTGGCGGCCGCAGTTCGGCGCCGCGCTTGATGCCGTTCCAGTCGATTTGAGCTGCTATCACATCGACGACGAGTATTCTTTTTCACAATTCGAAACTCCCCCAGACCCGATGGAATTGGAGCTGATGGCCAGAGTCAACCAAGTTTTCATCCACTCCCCAGGGCTCTGGGAGCGAAAGGGCGATATAAACCCCAATACCATCTTTTCTCCCAATGGCGTGGACTACGATGCGTACTCAAAAGCGGTCCCCGATCCCGTGGACTTGTCTTCCATACCTCATCCTCGGATCGGTTATACCGGATGGATTAAGAGGCAACTCGACTGGCCGCTGCTTGTCCGACTGACTCAAGCCCGCCCGGAGTGGTCTTTCGTGTTTATCGGGCCCCAGAGTCCTCATGCCGAGATCCTGCCTATCATTGAGCGTCTTTCCCAGCAAAGCAACGTCCACTTTTTGGGAGCGAAGTCGGTGCCGGAGCTGTCCGCGTATCCGCAGCATTTCGACGTTTGCATCATGCCCTATGATCAGCACAGCGACTCCGCCAAATATATCTATCCGTTGAAGCTCCATGAATATCTCGCGAGTGGATCGCCGGTCGTGGGGACTCGAATCCGCAGCCTGGAGTCCTTTTCGCATGTGGTGTCCCTGGCAGAGACTCCCGAAGAGTGGTCGGCTGCGATCGCGCGGGAACTCGAGGCCACGGCCGCGAGCGCCGAACGCCGCGCCATACGCCAGGCGACGGCGAAAGAGCATGATTGGAATACGCTGGTGGACAGGATCGCGAGAACGATGGCCGGACACTTGGGGCCGGATGAAGTTTACAAAGTGGAAAAGTCCTTCGAGCCGGCTGCGAACCTTATGGACATGTCGGTCGGGACAAGCCGTCAACCCAACCTGGGCCCGGGCGCGGACAAAGACCTGCTCGATAATGCACTGGTTCAAGGTATTGCTTGGACCAGCGGCGTGATGTGGGTGGCTCAGGTTCTGAGCTGGGTGTCCACGGTGTTTACGGCCCGACTCCTCGAACCATCCGACTATGGCGTGATCAGCATCGCCATCGCGTATCTTGGGCTCCTGACGCTGGTCAACGAGTTCGGCCTCGGCACCGCAGTCGTAACGCTGCGCGAGCTGGACCGCGAGCATATTTCCCAGATTAATACTCTCGCCGTTATCATCGGCATCGGCTGCTTCGCCGTCTCGTACTTGATGGCCGATCCTTTGTCTAATTTTTTCGGCGACGCGCGATTGCGTTGGGTGATCTTCGTGATGAGTGCTTCGTTCCTCATATCTGCGTTCAAGAACGTTCCCGCGTCCCTTTTGGAGAAAGAACTCCGCTTTAAGTCGCTTGCGCTCATCGAGGGAACGCAAATTTTGGTCCAGTCCCTCTGCACCCTGGCGTTCGCCTATTCCGGTCTTGCCTATTGGGCGTTGGCGTTGGGATGGCTGGTTGGTGCCGCTTGGTCTACCTCATGGGTCCTGCTCAAGCGCCGCCCCGGCTTCGCCAGACTGCGTCTATCCTCATTGCGGGAGGTATTTAGCTTTAGCCGCAACGTCTCCATTGGCCGAATCTCCTGGTATGTCTACACCAACGCGGATTTCATCGTGGCTGGAAAGTTTCTGGGAGGCGCGGCGCTGGGTGCCTATACCTTCGCCTGGAGCTTGGCCAATATCGCCACGAACAAGGTGACGGCACGAGTCGGAAAGGTAACTCCGGCATTTTTTTCGGCCGTACAACACGACAATGCCGCGTTACGTCGTTATCTACTGATCATCACCGAAGGCTTGGCGATGATCACGACGCCTGTCACGTTCGGCCTCTTCCTGATTGCGGACGATTTTGTTCTGCTGGTCTTAGGTGATCATTGGCGAGCGGTCATTACGCCGCTGCGACTGCTACTGATTTACGCCTCCTGCCGCTCGATAACGACCTTTCCCCCGCAGATACTCAACGTCAAGGGAAAATCTCAATTTGTAATGGTTAACAATCTGATCGGCGCGGTGTTGTTGCCTATCATGTTTTATGCCGGCAGCTTCTGGGGCACCGTCGGGATCGCATCGGCCTGGTTGATCTGGTTTCCCCTGATTGCGCTGCCCGTGTTTCAGCAGGTATTTCGAGTGATAGAACTCTCGCCCCTGGCTTATTTCAACGCATTGCGTCCCGCTGTGACTGCGTCGGTTACGATGGCACTATCTATGTTGGTTGTGAAGTATATGATGGCATCAGACGAACCCGTACAAGAGCGCATGATTTTGAGTATCATCGCCGGTGCCGGTGCGTATAGCGCCGCTGTGTTTCTATTCTATCGGGAAAAAGTGAAAAACTACCTCGAAGTTCTCCGTATAGTGTACGCCGGTGCCCAGGGTAGTGAAAGCAAAACATAGCCGCCCGGAGGACGAGCGATCACGATCACACATAAGCCGTCTCAAACCAAAACCGGTGTAGAGAAGGGCGATGCGAATCGGGTTCATTCGATGAAGAGAAGAGTTGGCGTTGCTTTAAGTTCCCCAATTAATCAGCGAAGTGAATCGTTCACAGGTTGAGCGAGATTTATTATGGCATCCATCGCGGCAGTTTTCGCTTGGGTTGCGGCCACACTGTTGGCCTATGTCTACGTGGGATATCCAATTGCCCTGTGGATCGTCGCCCGAATCCGTGGTCGAGCGGTTTGCCAAAAGGAGATCAGACCATGTGTGACCCTGGCGATATCCGCGTTTAACGAGGAGGCCGTGATTCGGCAAAAACTCGAAAATAGCCTGGCTCTCGATTATCCCAAGGACCGGTTTGAAGTGATCGTCGTATCGGACGGTTCGACCGACCGCACCGAGGAGATCGTTGAGAGATTTGTATCGCAGGGAATCAATCTCGTGCGGCTTCCCAAACGGCAAGGAAAGACGCCGGGGTTGAACGCGGCGGTGGCGCGAGCTCGCGGTGAAATTGTGGTCTTCAGCGACGCGAACATTTTCTACCAACAGGATGCCATTAGGAGCTTGATACGGAATTTCGCGGATCCGGAAGTTGGGTGCGTGGTCGGTGACTCCCGCTATCTCGATTTCGGCAAAACCGCCGCGCACACCCAAGAAAGCGGATATTGGAACTACGAGCGATTCGTCCGCACCATGGAGAGTCGCATCAGCAGCACCGTCGGTGGAGACGGCGCGATATTCGCAATCAGAAAAAATCTCTACAGACCGCTGCCCGCTGACGCTGTCCACGATCTGGTGGTTCCACTTCAGATCGTGGAGCGAGGGCACCGCTCGGTGTTTGAATTAGGGGCCGTGGGGCTTGAGCCTTCCACGGGCAACTTTAGAGGGGAATTCCGCCGCAAGCGGCGTATCGTCAACCAAAGCTGGCATGGCGTGATGAGCATGCCCGACATCCTGGATCCGCGGAAGGTTGGAATATTTGCCTGGCAAGTATGGTCACACAAGGTTTTGCGCTGGCTGGTGCTGCCTATTCTTTTGCTTGCGGCTGGCAGCTGCTTCGTCGCGTCGCCTCTGGGCTGGCAATATCGATTAGGGGCTTGGGGTTTCTTCGCCAGCCTAGTGATCGCTGGAATTGGACTCTTGGTGCCTGACCGCTTCAGGCGATCGGGATGGTTAATGCACACGATGATGTACTTTTATCTGGTCAATTTGGCGGCAGTTCTAGGAATCGCGAAGGCCGTCGTCGGACAAGTCGAAGTCTTTTGGAACCCGGAGCGAAAATGACGGGTTGGAGGCTTAATCACACACCGCTCCGTGGAAGGGCGGCAAGATAAAGTGGGTTCCGGTGCCTTCATGCAATTATCCCCGGCAAAAAGCGCATTGGCTCTTCGGTGCGGTCCCTGAGACCGCGCCAACCGGCCGCTTAATGAGTGAATTGATTTCGATAAGCCATTTGCGTTCGGAGATTGTCAAGGGCGTGCATCGTCAGGTCCAGAACCACGCACGAGGTCCCTCGATGTCTGAGGCAAGACCACAACCGCTTGGGCCCGCGATACTAGCCGATTTGGCGCGATTCAAGGAAGAGGGCCCAGGGCTCCGTCCGGTTATTCGAGGAATTCTCTCGCAAGGATTTCAGGCTTTGTTTGTCTACCGAGTTTTTCGCTGGTTATTCGAACGCCGAGTTCCGGCGCAGCCGTTCCGGTTTTTCGCCGAACGGCTAATAGAAATCACTACTGGAATTTCGATTCCCGCAGAGGCGAGCATCGGCAAAGGTCTGCGAATTCATCATTTCGGCGGCATTATCGTCCATCCCCAAGCGGTAATCGGCGAGGGCTGTACGATCTATCATGAAGTGACGCTGGGAGACCTCGGGGGTCGTGGCGGGGCGCCCCGGATCGGCAACGGAGTGTTGATGGGCGCTGGGGCCAAGGTGATCGGAAACATCGAAGTTGGCGACAATAGCGTCATCGGAGCGAACGCAGTGGTCCTGACGTCGGTTCCCGCCGGCCATTTGGCGGTTGGAGTGCCGGCCGTTGTCCAGAAAATCGAACTCAAGTCACAATTGGCGAATTCCTCCGGACAGACCGATGAATTGACCGAAGGCAGGTAAGTCGGTGAAGGTCTCAATTATTATCCCGGCACGCAATGAAGAGGGTTGCCTGGGGGCTCTTTTAGAATCTCTGGCGGCACTGCAATTTCCCCAGGAGCAAGTCGAATGCATTGTCGTCGATCACGAGTCGACTGACGGCACGGCCGAGCTTGCGCGCAACGCCGGCGCCCGCGTTTTTCAGAAAAAGGGCGGCACCGTGTCGGCCGCGCGAAATTTTGGCGCGTCCTTGGCCGAGGGGGAGATTCTTGCCTTCCTCGACGCGGACTGCACCATCGCCGAAGACTGGTTGAGCCGAGCGTTGCCCTATTTGGCCGATCCTCGCGTGGGCGTTGTGGGGAGTTATTATGTGGTTCCACTGGATTCGGCGAGCTGGGTCCGAGAAGCGTTGCACAAACAGACCCAGATGAGACCGAAGTTCTCCGAAGGGAAATGGATCCCCGCGGGAAATATGCTGATCCGAAGGGAAGTCTTTCAAAAATGTGGCGGCTTCGACGAATCCCTGACGACTTGCGAAGACGTCGATATCTGCGCGCGAATCGCGAAAGAATACCGAGTCATCGAGGACACGACAATTCGCTGTTTGCACCATGGCGAGCCCAGGACTCTGTGGCAGCTCTTTCGCAAGGAATTGTGGCGGGGGCGCGATAATTTTCTCGGGGTTTTGCGCCATGGATTGCAGTGGCGGGAGGTTCCGAGTCTCTTGTTGCCAATCTATTCCGTCGCGACCCTGGCCGCGTTTCTGTTAAGTTTTCTGATCGGGGCAGTAAGCACCTGGAACCCGATACCCAGCATGCTCTGGACCGGGATCCTGTTCCTCATTCCCCTGCTGGGGGTGGCCGCGTTGACGAGTTTACGAAGCGGCCACCTGAGCTTCGTTCTTCACTTCACTCTTCTGTATGCCGTTTATTTTATAGCTCGCGGACTTGCCCCGTTCTATAGCTGGCGTTACGTCTAGCGCGTCGGACAGCCAAGGATTGATTCGGTTTCGGTGACCTGTGTCCACGGAGCTAACTTCTAAGAAACTGCTGATGGTGGCCTATTTTTTTCCGCCGGTGGGCGGGCTCGCCGCGGCGGGTTCCCAACGGACGTTGAAGTTCGCCAAATATTTGCTCCGCGAAGGGTGGGATCCCGTGGTGTTGACGGTTCGTGAGGATGCTTATGAAGACTATCTGGATTTGGATTCCACGCTCCTTGACAGAGTTCCGCCGGAGGTTAAGGTCGTTCGGACTTCGGTTATCCGGTGGCTGACTCGATTACTCGAACTGAAGAATCGCCTGGGGGCAAAACCGGGCGGCGGCGAAAACTCACACAGCAGCGCTTCGGCAAGCAATCACGAGGGTCAGACTGTCGACGTCAAAACGAAGTACCAAAAGATCAAAGACAGCATCTCCGATCTCTTTGAAATTCCGGACGGTGAAATCGGCTGGTTGTTGCCAGCGGTGTTCGCGGGGCTACGGGCGGTCCACCGGGAAGGAATCGGTGTTATCTATTCCACTGGAAAACCATGGACTGCCCACCTGGTCGGTCTTGTGCTTAAGAAAATGACCGGGAGACCGCTGGTCACCGACTTTAGAGACCCGTGGATGACGAACCCGTTTCGCGAAGAGGGGTCGGCACTTAAAAATCGGCTGGAAACCTTTCTTGAGAAAAAAGTGATCGAAGGCTCGGACGTAGTGATCACAAACACGATCGCGTTGAGAGAAGAATTTATCAATAGATTTCCGCGCCAGGCGCGGGAGAAATTCATCGCTCTGCTCAATGGCTATGATCCCGATGACTTTCCGATCGTCCCGGTCAGTAAAAAACATCCTGCCGACCCGTTCGTGCTCGCCCACACGGGTTTCCTGTACGGCAGACGGGATCCGCGACATTTTCTTGAAGCGTTGGCGCTGTTTCTGAAGAGTGCCCGAGTCGACCGCGATAAAATCAAAGTGGTCTTCGTGGGTTCGGTGGAGTTGCCGTATGATTTGAGTCACTATTTGAACTCTTGCGGTCTGGAGCATGTGGTCACCCTGATTCCGCACCTGCCGTATCAGGAAAGCCTTCAGTATCTAATCAATGCCAGCGCGTTGTTGCTGCTCCAACCGGGGACCGAGACTCAAGTTCCATCAAAGCTTTTCGAATACGTCGCACTGGGAAAGCCGATCCTCGCCATCTCTCCTCGGCAGGGTGCGACGTGGACATTGGTCGCCGAGGAAGAAATCGGCTATCCGGTGGATCCGGACGATATTGAAATTATCACGTCGGCCTTGGAGCGGATGTATTTTGACTGGGAGCGCGGGACGGAGGCTTGTTCCGGCAACGGTCACGTGCGGGATAAATTCAACGTGAAGCATGCGACCGCCATTCTGTCCCGGACACTGGACCGGCTCACCGCCGACGCCGCCAGAAATTAAAATGGGCATCAAATGTCGACACCGAATGAGCCTAACCTAAGTTCTTTCGAGAAACATGTATCGCCGACGAGTGATTTTCTTGTGGACTTGTCGGTCGAGGAGCACGGCGGGATCACCCGTCGTAGGGAGCCGGTGACCATTGGAATTCCACTCCCCAGGGGCGCCGTCCTCGATCCTTCACATCTGGGATTGCTGGATGCGAGTGAACAGTCCGTAGTGCTCCAAACGCAGGTCTTGGCAAAATGGCCGGACGGCAGCGTTAAGTGGGTATTGTTGGACTTCCAGGCGGATGTCGATGGCCACGGCACGGCAACCTATTCCCTGCATCGTCTTTCACAGCGGGCGGCAGTCGGAGCGCAAGCCCGAATGCGTGTGCACACCTCGCCCGATTGCATCACCGTGGAAACGGGGTGTGCGGTTTACTTCCTTAATCGCCGTACGTTCAATTTGTTCGACCGAGTCGTCGTTGGTGGAACCGATATTTTGGACGGAACCTACAGCCGCATTCGACTCGTGGATGATCGCGGCCGGGAGTACTTGCCCCGCATTGCCGGCACGTCGGTCGAGTCCGATGGACCGGTGCGGGTAACCGTTCACGTTCACGGGGAAATGCGCTCATTTGATGAGGAGCCGTTGGCCGATTTTTCATCACGGCTCAGCTTCTACACCGATAGCGATCTCGTGGAAATGAGATTCACGCTGCGAAATTCTCGCGCGGCCCGACATCCCGGCGGTTTGTGGGACCTCGGCGATGAGGGGTCAATCTATTTCCGCGATCTTTCTGTTCAAATGGGGCTGCCCAGAGCGGGAAGCCCAAATATCCGCTGGTGCCCAGGGCCCGGACTGCCTTGGGTGGAAAACCAAGAATCTAAACTGCAAATTTATCAGGATTCCAGCGGCGGTAAAAACTGGAATAGTTCGAATCATGTCAATCGCTTCGGTCAGATCGGTAGCAGGTATCGGGGGTATCGCGTTACGGCCGGGGAAACTCTGGTGCGGGACGGTGACAGAATAACGCCGACGATCTCGCTACGATCTGAGGCTGGAAGCCTATCGGTCGCCATCGAAAGGTTCTGGCAAAACTTCCCCAAGGCGATCGAGGCCGACGGCAATCAAATAACCGTCGGGCTTTTTCCGTGGCAATTTCAGGATGTTTACGAGCTTCAAGGGGGAGAGCAGAAGACCCACACGGTTTACTTCTCCTTCAAGGGGCCCGAACCGGATGGCGTCGGTCTGAACTGGATTCACCAACGTATAATTCCGCGGGCGCCGCTCTCCTGGTATTCGGAATCCAAAGCGATCGGCTATCTCGTTCCCCGCACTTCGGTGCAGGAAGATTCAAAGCCGCTGGCATTGCTCGAACGATTGGTCGATACGGCGGTTGTGGGTGACAATAGCTTTTTCGACCGGCGCGAGATCATCGATGAATACGGTTGGCGTAATTTTGGCGATCTTTACGCCGATCATGAAGCCGTCGGCCAGACGGGGGAGCAGCCGAGAATCGCGCATTATAACAATCAATATGATGTCATACACGGGGCGATCATTGAGTACCTGCGTAGCGGCAACGCCCGCTGGTTCGAGCTCGCAACGGATCTCGCTAAGCACGTGATCGACATTGATATCTACCACACGAGCGAGGATCGAGCCGCGTTCAACGGTGGACTTTTCTGGCACACTCAGCATTATGCGGATGCCGCCACAGCCACTCATCGGACCTATTCCAAAGCAGGTTTAAGCGAGCAAAACCGCTATCAAGCGGGCGGAGGGCCATCGAATGAACATAACTACACGACCGGACTTCTGCACTACTATTTTCTTACCGGTGACCGAGCGGCCAAGGAAGCGGTCCAAGGTTTAGCTGATTGGGTGGTTAATATGGACCGGCGATCCCGCGGTCTGTTGGGTGCTTTGGATCGAAGGCCACGGGGACTGGCCAGCATGACCGTGTCGTGGGATTACCATGGGCCGGGACGCGGCTGCGGCAATTCCATCAACGCGCTGCTCGATGCCTATTTGTTGACTCGGGAGGAAAGATACCGTTCAAAGGCAGAAGAGTTGATTCGACGATCAATCCATCCGGGGGATGATATTGAACGGAGAAACCTTGACGACGTCGAGCATCGGTGGTCATACACGGTATTTCTTCAGAGCTTGGGCAAGTATTTGGACGTCAAGACGGAAGAAGGCAGCGCCGATTACATGTATGCCTATGCTTCGCAAAGTTTGCTCCACTATGCCGAGTGGATGCTTGATCACGAAGTTCCCTATAAGTGCGTGCTCGACAAAGTAGAGATCCCCACCGAAACCTGGCCGGCCCAGGACATTAGAAAAAGCAACGTCTTTAAATTTGCCGCGAAATATTCCAATGAATCAATGCGCGGGCGTTTCCTCGAGAAATCAGACTTCTTTTTCGAACGATGCCTGACGGATCTCTCGGAGTTTTCCACCTGCACTCTGACTCGTCCCATCGCGCTGCTGATGACCAACGGCTACATGCAGAGTTTTGTTGCGACTCGCCGGCTTGAGCCCGCTACTTCGAGTTCCACTAAACACGAGTTTGGCGTACCCCGAGCCTTCAGGCCGCAATTTTACGAGTTGCGAATCGTGCGCCAGCAGATCTTCTATGTTCTCGGCTTGATGACAGATCTCGGGCGCCGCATGCGGAGTATCTTGCAGCGCAAGGAACACCGAAAGGTAAGTGAACTTGGCTAATATTCGTCTTCTAGAGTTGCGCAATACCTACAAATGGGGCGGCGGTCCGGACAAGACTATCTTGCTCTCCGCCGAGCGTCACAATCGATCCCGAGTAGAGGTGGTGGTCGCTTACATACGCGATGTGAGTGACCAGGAATTCCGCATCACCGAGAAAGCCGGAGATCGCGGATTTACCTACTACGAGATTACCGAGCGCGGGAAATTTGATATTTCGGTTCTGCGCGCGATCCGGGACATCGTCGTTCGCCACAATATCAATCTCATCCATGCGCACGATTTTAAGAGCGATCTTTTCGCGTATCTCGTGCGGCGCTGGTTGTGGCGCCGGCGCATCGCCGTTTTATCGACGGCGCATGCGTGGGTGATCCTCGGACCTCGGGGGGATCTATATCGCCGTCTCGATCTTTTTCTAATGAAGCGCTTCGATCATTTAATTGCGGTCTCGGACGCGACCCGAGCCGAGATGACTGGTGCCGGCATCTCCGAAGAATTGATAACCGTAATTCATAACGGGATCGATACCGACGGCTGGTCTCCTACCCGTGCCGAAAGTAATTTGCGACACGAGCTGGGTTTGGAGGGAGCATTCCCGGTGATCGGGTATGTCGGGCGAATCATGCCGGAGAAGGATCTGGAGACCTGGCTGCGTGCCGTTGCATTGGTGTCGCGCAGGTTTTCCGACGCCCGTTTTGTTCTGGTCGGGGATGGCAGAGATGAGACGACTCAGCGCCGACTCGAGGAACTCGCAGAGTCGCTTGGAATCCGTGAGCAGACCGTGTTTCCAGGGTACCGGCAACATCTGCTGCCCGTTTACTCAGCGTTCGATATCTTCTTTCTAAGTTCGCGGCGCGAGGGGCTACCCAACAGTTTGCTCGAAGCGATGGCAATGCAGTTGCCCGTGGTGACGACCGATGTTGCGGGTGCCAAAGAACTCGTCGTCAACAATGAGACGGGTTTCGTTCTGCCTCAGGGTGAAGCCGAACAGCTGGGTGAGGCGATTCTGGCATTAGCGACCGATAACGAGCTTCGGCTGCGCATGGGACGCGCGGGACGCGAAAGGGTGGAGATAGAATTTTGCTTTAACCGTCGGTTGCGGAAAATCGAGGATCTTTATGAACGCCTGTTGGGTCCGGTTTCGAACTTAACGCCGCAGTCCCGTCGCGCAGAGAGCCGGTTGTAATGAAGCAAACGGCTCGACGGTATTCATAAACGTTAGAAATATGGGGGAATGATGTGCGGGATAACGGGATTACTTTATTTTGACTCGAGGCGTCCAGTTTCGTCGCAAACCTTGCGGGAAATGTCTGCAACTCTCGCTCATCGCGGTCCAGATGGCGAGGGCGTCTGGGTGGACCGCCATGTTGGTTTCGCCCACCGCCGGTTGGCGATTATCGATCTTCGTCCGGAAGCCGGCCAGCCGATGTGCAACGAAGACGGCACTCTGTGGATCACCTTCAATGGCGAAATATATAATTTCCAGGAACTTCGGCGCGAGCTCGAAGGCTGCGGCCATGTATTCAAAACTTCAAGCGATACCGAAGCGATCATTCATGCGTACGAGGAATACGGCCGAGAGTGTCTGACCCGCCTCCGAGGAATGTTCGCCTTTGCCATTTGGGACGGTCGTGCGAAAGCACTCTTTCTCGCTAGGGACCGGGTCGGGAAAAAGCCACTCTATTATTTTCTCGACGGTGAAAAATTTGTTTTCGCATCGGAAATCAAGGCGATTCTCGCCGAGGGATCGGTGCCGGTGCAGCCGGACTCCGTTGCGATCGATCATTTCGTGACCTTGGGGTACGTGCCGGCTCCGCTTTCGGCATTCCGAGGCGTGCGCAAGCTTCCGGCGGCGCACTGGCTTGAAATCCGCAACGGCCGAGTGGAAATCGGGCGCTACTGGAAATTACGTTATCGGCCGAAAAGTAATTTGAATATTCGCGATGCAGCCGCGGAGCTTCAATGGCGGCTTGCCGAAGCAGTAAGAATCCGTTTGATCAGCGATGTTTCGGTGGGAGCGTTTTTGAGTGGCGGCGTTGATTCCAGCGCTGTGGTCGCTGCGATGGCCCGGGCAATGAACCTACCCGTCCGAACGTTTGCCGCCGGGTTCAACGAAAGCGAATATGACGAACGTCATTTCGCTCGCATGGTCGCGGAACGGTACGTTACCGATCACACCGAATTGATTGTGAAGGCGCCGGTTGTGGATATTTTGCCAAAGTTGGTTTGGCACTATGATGAACCGTTCGGGGATTCATCAGCGGTTCCGAGTTACGCCATCGCCCAGCTCACGCGGCAGTACGTGACCGTGGTTCTAAACGGCGACGGAGGGGACGAAAATTTTGCGGGCTATGATAGGTACGTGGTCAACCGTCGAGCCCGTCGCGGCGAACTCGTGCCCGCCAGTCTGCGGCGTGGGGTTTGGAAAGTAATCCAGGGTCTCCCCCAGGAGTGGCGCAAACGTATGCCGCTGGCGAAAATCGCGAGAATCGCCGAAGCCATGGCCCAGACTCCCGAACGACGCTATGCGCGTTGGATTGCCCACTGTTCTGACGACGATCGACAAGCCTTGTACACGGGCGGGTTTAGGGACTCCTTGAACGGTTGCGACCCGCTAGAGCGGTTCGTCGAGATGTATGGGCAGGTCGATGCCGAAGACTGGACCGATGCGACCCTGGGCGCGGACGTCAATCTCTATCTGGCCGACGACCTTCTGGTCAAAATGGATAGAGCAACCATGGCCCACTCGCTAGAGGCTCGCTCGCCCTTTCTCGATCACCTCCTAATGGAATATGTTGCGACCCTTCCAACTCAACTGAAATTGTCGGGATCGAGCAAAAAAGTTGTTCTGAAGAAATCGCTTCGCGGTTTGTTGCCCGATGCCGTTCTGGATCGGCCCAAAATGGGGTTTGGCGCGCCCATAACGGTCTGGTTTCGCAAAGATCTGCGCGAGATGGCTTACGATCTATTGCTGTCCCGCAGATCCCTTGAACGGGGCTACTTCCGCGGAGAGACCGTTGAACGACTGCTCGCGCAGCATTGCTCCATGGAAGAGGATCATTCCGAGAAACTCTGGGACCTTCTGGTGCTTGAGTTATGGCACCGCGTGTTTATTGACGGCGAATGGCTGGCACAAAGTCGAAGCGATCGACATAGCACCGAGATTTCGTCAAGCGGAAAGTCGCAAGGGTTTGAAGCCTAGGAATGTCGACAGTGTTCGGTGACAACGGCCTAGTGGCTCCGGCGGTTGTTTTTCTCTCGACCGTAGGTGCTTTAATCTTTGTCGGTGGCTATTGTGAAGCACGTTGGCGTTCTTATAGCGCCCTTCGCAACTGGGTTCGCAAGCCAAAACGACCGCCTCTTGAATCCTTTGAGGTGGAGGGCGACCCGGGTCTCGTACACTGGTTAGAACGACAAAGGCCGTTCCTCGGCCGGCCGGACCTCAGTTCGAAAGAGGCTTTTCAGAGTTGGCAGAAATCGCTCCGGGCAAGCTTGCATGAGCTGTTTGACGTGCCTGCCATTAGTTCGCCCATTGAAGTTCGGACGCGACGGATTCGGTCTACCGTGGTCGCCGATCAAATCAATCGAATTTTCATGACCTTTGAATCGTTCGATGGTACCAAGATTCCTGCGTACCTTTTCCTACCGCCGTGTGCCGGTCCGCTGCCAGGAATTATCGTCTTACACGGGCATGTAAATGAAGATGAGCAAGGCATCACTCAGACCGGCGGAATCGTAGATTCATACCAACATGGATGCGCATTGGAGTTGGCCAAGGCGGGTTACGTGACCCTGGCAATGGAATTTCGCGGCTTCGGTTATCTTGGAGCGCGGGTGGGTGCCGATCACAGACTGGTTGCCTTTAATGCTTTGTTGGCTGGCAGTTTTTACAAGAGTATCCTTGCTAAAGATATCAGCTACGCCGTTGCCTTCTTCCAGTCGTTGCAAGAAGTCATACCCACTCGGATCGCAATGACGGGTGTTTCCTACGGTGGAGAGATGGCTGTTACCTACGGTGCCCTGGACGAACGTATCAAGGCGGTGGTCTGCCAGAGTTTCAGCGTGAGATTGGGTGGCCAGCCCGGTGTCGTTGGTGTGCGTCCGACGGAGCAGCATCCCTATTTCTATCATCTCATTCCCGGGCACAATCGATATATACAACAGGAAGATATGTTTTATCTTCTAGCCCCGCGACCGCTGCTTGCCATATGGGGGGATACAAATTTTAACGGGAGCGAAGAATTTTTTGAAACCGTAGGGAAAGCCTATCAATGTCTCGATTCCTCAGAACAGTGCGATTTCGAGATTGTCTCGGGGAACCATGAGTATTTCTTGAACCCCGCTTTACAGTTTTTTAAAAACCATCTATGAGGGCATTGTTCGGTTATATTCAGTGGTTAGCATCAGGCATATTTGTGCGTTTTATTGGTTGCAGGGACAAAATTCGATGCCAATGAACGAAGCTCAAAGATTGCCGGACTCACCCGGGCTCCTTCTGTACCTTCTTTGGCAAAATTTGGCATCAGACGCAGTGGCATGCAGATTGCTCCATTCCGCAGCAAAGTAATAAAATTTTCGCACCCGTCGATTGAAATTCTGAGGTCGCGAAAGCGTATGTCGGTGATGGTTCAATTCCTTAGGTGCGGGCGAAACGCAGAAAAGAGAGGGTGTATGTTTCTTCTTCGTTTAGTAACTCCGAATTTTGTTAGATTTGTGGCGTTATCTTGCAGTCTGTTGTTGGGAAGCTTGCCTAACGCTCAATCCGCAGAGCCGCTGCTTCAGCAAGCCGACTTAACCTACGCCGGCGGATTCAAGCTCCCCCGCGGCCAGATCGGTGGCAGCAATTTCACCAACGGCGGCTTAGTGATGGCGTACAATCCCGCCAACGATTCTTTGTTCATCGTCGGGCATGGGGATTGGGGCGGCGAGCAGTTTGTCGCCGAGCTAAAAATTCCCGCGCTTTCGACGAGCACCAACCTTGCCGATATCGCCACCGCAACCGTGCTTCAGCCATTCGTCGACGTGACCGACGGTCATATTAAAGACGCGCTTTCGACATCGTGCCCCGCTCCGAACATTGTCGGCGGTCTTCTCGTCGTCGACGGCGCTCTGCATGTCAACGTCTATTGCGCATACGACACCGCCGTGCCTAGTCAGACTTTGTTTCATGGGAAGTCGGGGCTTAATCTATCAAATAGCACAGACTTTAGCGGCTATTTTTCCATGTCGGGTGGTCCACAGGGCGAACGGGCCGGATATAAATCCGGCTGGATGGCTCTGATTCCGCAATCGTGGCGAGCGACTCTTGGCGGCAACATTTTAACCGGTAACTGTTGCCTATCTATCACTAGCAGAACGAGTGTCGGGCCGTCTGGGTTTGCGTTCAATTCGGCGGACGTGGGAGCGACAAATCCGATTCCATCTAGGACGCTATTCTACTACACACTGACGAATCCGCTCCGCGACAATAGGAGTCAGAATCTTTTATACAACGCCTCGACGCGCATTCGCGGAATGGTTTTCCCCTCGGGGTTCAGGAGTATTTTATATTTTGGCGCTCACGGCACCGGTCCAGTCTGCTACGGCGCCACGCCGGTGCCCTGCAACGACCCGGCGGATAGCAACAAAGGCTATCATGCGTTCCCCTACCGCTCGCAGGTATGGCTCTATGACGCGGTGGAATTGGTAAACGCGAAAAATGGATTAACCCAGCCCTGGGCCGTGCAGCCATACGCGACTTTCCCGCTAGACTTTCCCAACGCGACGGGTACGGCGAAGATCACCGGCGCGGCCTATGATCCTGCGGGCCAGAGAATATTCGTCGCGCAGCTTGGGGCAGACAACAATCAGTCGGTTATCAGAGTGCTGAAAGTGGGCGCGCCGGGCGAACCTACTCCGCCGCCGGCCGCACCGGCCGCACCCAGTAATTTGATCATCAGGTAAGGGCGATTGCGCGGGAGAAGATTCGCCGGGACATGAAGAATTTGTTGGAGCATCACGTCATTGCGCTCTGCATGCCCTCGCCTGCTGAGTGATCTTACCCTTTATGCGGGAAGGTACACATTTTGTCGATCACGTTGAACGGCTCTTTGGAACCGGCGGGTTGAAAGAGGCGTTACGGGAAAAGATTCGGGAACTTCGGGCAGCCGCCACCCAGAACAGCCTCTCGGAAGACCTTGGACGGTGGTGCCGGGAACGATTGCGAGAGTCCTTCGAAACGGACATAGCGATCGAACGGACGGCTCGGGTCCCGGCCAGGATTTCGCGTTTGTGGTCACTGGAACTTCGTTCCCGCATCTCGGACTCAAAGAGGCTCTACTTAAAGCAACACCCATCTCCTGACGCAGCTTTCGACGGGCTGTTCTTATTCGCTCGTGTTTGCGACGCGGCGCGCCGGTGGGGTGACATCCGGATACCCAGACTAATAGGCCTCGATCCCCAACGTGGACTCCTTCTGATGACGGAATGTCCCGGCACACCATTGAATACTGTGTACCGAACTTTGATTCTTCGTTCGTTTTTTGATCCGGGACCGGCAATCAAAATTTGGGCGGGTGTGGGCGCTTTTCTGAAAACACTTCACTCATCGCTGCTTCCCCCGCAAATGTCATTGACGCATATTTTAGAATTGTGCGCTTATACGGTCGAGAGGATTGAGCTTTGGAAGCGTCTGGATTGCCGCCACGAAGAACTTGCCCGATCGGCGACCGCGGCCGTCGAGATTTTAGGGCGAGAACTCGACGGTAAGCCGGTGCCGCTCGTGCCGTGTCATCGGGACGTCACTCCGCCCAACATTATCATCGGCGAGACGATCAGAATGGTTGACTTCGATGACCTCCAGCTCGACCTGGCTACGGTCGATATCTCCCAGGTGCTTTTGGCAATCGAGGAATTCTGCCGTCCGGGCGGGGTGGTGTGGCTGAAGAGATTTACCGAGCAGTTGCAAAGGTCATTCTTGCGACGGTACGGCTTATTAAGCCCATCAGGGCCGCAATTCTGGCTGTCCCATCTACGGAATCTCTCGGTATATGCGCTGACGCTCGCTCGTCTTAAACCTTCATTCTTGAGCCCGTCGATGTTGCGATACGGGCGGTTGATTGACGAACTCCGCCGAACGGTTCAAACCGTCCAGGAGTCGAAGGGCGCAGCTCCCTACTGGCGGTCTGCGTAGATAGGCGCGAGTTCCCTCTGCGCGCCCGGCTCCTATGCTTGGGTATTTGTAATCTTATAGTCCAAGATTGTTAGACTCCTGCCCTATCTCAAATATTCTGGCGCTTCGATTCTTTGTCGTATCCACACAGGGCTGTTCGTTGCCCAGCGTGGCGCAAGGCAGTCCCAAGTAGTCGTAAAGTGCTGCGCAACCGTAGACTACAACAAATCGAGACGATCTATCTGGCCGCGTGAACGACTATTTTGGATTCGATCATCGGCCGGCTGTCACCCATGCTGACGCCAAACCCCACTGATTACTGCAAGCTGGATCGCCAAGATAAAGCGAATCTGGTTGTCGTTATTGATACCGAGGAAGAGTTCGATTGGTCTGGCGGCCACTCAAGATCAAACACTTCGGTCCGATCAACCCGCCGCGTTGAACGGATCCAGTGCGTCTTTGATCAGTATAAGATTACGCCGACATACGTCATTGATTACCCGATAGTGTCGCAGCCCGATGGGTACCGTCCGCTACAGGAGGTCTGCAGCTCGGGCCGCTGTTTGATAGGCGCTCATTTACATCCCTGGGTCAACCCGCCTTTTGACGAGGCGGTCAATCGGTACAATAGCTTCCCGGGAAATCTCCCGCGGTCCCTCGAAGCGGGCAAGTTAAGAATACTGACCGATAGTATCGGCGAAAGATTCGGCCGGCGCCCGACCATGTACAAAGCGGGCCGGTACGGTATCGGGCCGAATACGGCGGAAATTCTCGAAGAACAAGGCTATGAAATCGATCTCAGCGTTTGCCCGCTGATGAATTATTCTTCAGAAGGGGGACCGGATTTTACGTCAAACTCTCCCTGGCCCTATTGGTTCGGAACGCGGGATTTGCTGGAACTCCCACTGACGGTGGAATTCGCGGGCTTGTTACGGCGCTGGGGACGGCCTGTGCATGATGCGGCGAGCCGAGGGCTGATGGCCTCGCTGCACGGCCCGGGAATTTTGGCTCGGCTCGGGCTCGTTAATAAGATCTGGTTGTCGCCCGAAGGCTATCTTGGAAAGGAACTCATCGATCTTGTGCGTGCTTTGTATCGCGATGGACTACGGGTTTTTTCCTTTGCCTTTCACAGCCCGTCTCTAGAGTGCGGACACACGCCGTACGTTAGAAACCAAAGCGATCTAGAAGAGTTTTTTTCTCGCTGTCAGACGTTTTTTGACTTTTTTATGGGAGATTTAGGTGGAATTCCAACGACTCCGTTGGACCTGAAACAAAGACTGGTTCAACCCGATAACATCAATAGGGAGTAGCTCAATGATCGTGTTAGGTATCTCTCCATTAGACAAAGATTCGACGGTGACGATTGTTAAAAACGGCAAAGTGCTTTTCGCCGCCGGCGAGGAACGATTTACTCGCAACAAGCTCCAGGATGGCTTCCCGGCCGAGTCTTTGCAGGCCGGGTTAAACTATACGGGAATCTCCATAGAGGAAATCGACACTGTCGCTTATCCGTTCTTCGACTGGAAAAAAGAGACCGAGCTCTTCACCAAAAATCTTCGCGACGAAGCGAAATTCCTGGCGAGCGTAAAGACGAATGGGATGCGCGGAAAAATCGCTGCCGCGTTGACCCGGGTTCCGCGGCGAACGCAGCCGATTCACGGGTTAGCCGAACCCAATGAAGTGATGAATAAAAAGTTGCTCAACCGCATGTTCTATCGGCTCGCGGGCGCCGAAGGGGTATTGTCTCGAAACATGGCCCGAAAGGGGTCTAGCGAATGGGGCCGTGACTCGATCGCATACCATCAGAGCTGGCAAAAGGACCTCGAAGAGAATCTGGGGAAACTTGGGCTACTGCACAAGCTCAAGCGTTTTGATCACCACCTGTCTCACGCTGCAGTTGCTTACTTCGCCAGCGGCTTTGAGCGAGCCTTGATCGTTACTCTCGACGGCTACGGATCCGGATTGGCTGGCTCGGTGAGCGTCGGCGAAGGGATTCGTATCCGCCGCATTCACGGGCTGGAGTATCCTCATTCCCTTGGGACGTTTTACGAGAGCGTCACGTCTTCTCTTGGTTTCAAACCGAGCCGGCACGAGGGCAAGATTGTCGGGCTGGCGGCCTACGGCGACCCCGACCTTTTACTCGAACTAGTCCTCGGTCGCTTTCAACAGGAGCCCGGCAATTTTCGCATCGTAGAAAACAGTAATATTTACTTCTCGCGCTATTTGTCGACCTTGTTTCCCAAAGTCGATGTGGCCGCCGCCTATCAGCGGGCTTTAGAAATCATGGCGACTAACTACATCCGGCACTACGTTCAGCAAACCGGGATCGATACCGTCGTACTCGCCGGCGGCGTCGTGGCGAATGTCAAGATGAATCAGCGCCTTTTCGAAATACCGGAAGTCAGGCGTGTTTTTGTCTATCCCAACATGGGAGACGGTGGTTGCGGTACCGGCGCCGCTTTCTTAGCGGACAGAGCGTGCTTGCAGGAACGACAGCCCTATCAAACGGTTTATTTTGGACCCGACTACTCCGAAGCGAAAATGGCGGCAGAGCTTCAAGCGACCGGCTTGAGTTGGGACCACATTGTTCCCATCGAGCCGGTCCTAGCGCGGCTCATCCACGAAGGCAGTGTAGTGGCCCGCTTCAACGGGCGCATGGAATACGGCCCGCGCGCCCTCGGAAATCGCTCCATCCTTTACCGAGCCACCGAGCCGGAAGTGAACCAGTGGCTTAACCAGCGCTTGGGCCGCACCGAATTTATGCCTTTCGCTCCCGTGACGCTATTCGAGGAACGCCACCGTTGTTATGAGAACATCGACGGCGCGGAGTTGGCTGCGCAGTTTATGACCATCACCCTCGACTGTACCGATTACATGAAAAGAAATTGCCCAGCCGCAGTGCACGTCGATGGCACGGCGCGCCCCCAGCTGATTCGCGAGGAGATCAATCCAAGCTACTACCGAATTTTGCGCGAGTATCACGCTATGAGCGGAATCCCGTCGCTTATCAACACCAGCTTTAATATGCATGAGGAGCCCATCGTAAATTCTCCGAGGGATGCCGTTCGGGCTTTCCTAGATGGGAACATCGATTACTTGGCGATGGGCAATTTTTTGGTGCGTCATCCGTCTCGCGGCGCAGAGAAAAGGCTGGATGGATCGCCTAGGCCGCTCTAGCGGCGTTTGCCAACGTGAACCCGGAGCAAAGCAAGAACGGCCGAATTACAATCGGCCACACAATTCATGCCTTCCGCGATGGAGGCATGGAGCGTGGCCTGCTCAATTTGATCAACTATGGCGATCGGGATCATTTCCGTCACGTGATTCTCTGCCTCACCGATGCCGGTGCCTTTGCCAAACTCGTGAGCTCGCCGAACTGCCACATCGTCGAGCTCAAGAAGCGGGAAGGGAATGACTGGCGGTTGCCGTGGCGCATCGCTCAAGAGGCGCGGCGCCACGCGGTTGACGTACTGCACGCCCGTGGTTGGCCCGCGATGGTGGAAACTGCCATGGGGGCGCGGCTGGCTCATGTGTACTCCACCGTTTACACATTTCATGGGAAAACCTTCGAGGATTTGCAAGGGGTCAGTTTTAAACGGCGATGGATTCAAAGAGCCGCCATCCGATGCTACCAGCGGGTTCTTACTTTGAACGGCTGCATGCGCGCGGATCTGGCTGCAGAATGCTCCCTTGCTGAGAGTCTAATTCAAATCGTCACCAACGGTGTCGACGCGGAGATCTTCCGGCCCGGCGCGGACGCGAAGGAACTTCGCGGGGTGTTCGGACTTCCGACCGACCGTATAATTCTTGGTAATGTCGCGCGGCTCGATCCTGTGAAGAACCACGAGGTGATTTTGCGAGCGCTAGCCCGCATCTCGAACCGGGATCGCCGGCCCTTTTTTCTGCTCGTGGGAGATGGGCCCCATCGGGCTACATTGCAGCAAGTGATCGGACAACTCGGTTTAACGCCGGATGTTCGGTTGTTCGGTTACAGCGACCGAATTCCGGCGCTGCTCAACTGTATGGACGTATACGTTCAGTCTTCGTTCTACGAGGGATTCAGCAACACGGTGCTGGAGGCGATGGCCTGCGGAGTGCCGGTCTTGGCTACGGACGTAGGTGGAACCCGAGACGTGTTGCAGGAAGGGCGCGAGGGATTGTTTTTCAGACCGGGTGACGTTGAAAAGTTAACGGCGCTCATCCTTCGGCTGGCCGGGGATGTTCGGCTGCGGCGCGCTCTCGGTGAGTGCGGGAGGCGTCGGGTGGAGGAGTTTTTTACCGTCCAATCCATGGTGCAGAAGTATGAGAGTATCTATCGAGAATTAGGGTGTCAAGGAAACCGATCCGAGACATCGGCATCGAAGTAAGGTAGGTGATTTTATGAGAATAATCGTACTGACATTTCTTTATTACGCGGCCGCACTCTACGGCGTGCGCTACCCGGTTTTCGGCCTGATGTTTTTCATTCACATCGTCATCTTCAGGCCGGAAAGTTTGGTTTGGGGCCATCCCGTATTCGGTCGTCTTCACTTGATCACAGCGGCGCTCGTCGTTGTCGGTTATTTCCTTCAAAGGCGATGGCTGATGGTGACCGGAGGTGGGGCGCATCAAAAAAAGAATCTATTCAACGTTGGCCTGTTCCTGGTGTGGCTGGTGATCGTCTCCCTCCTCGCCGAGGGCTCGGTTCCCCGCAGTTTTGACAAAGCTCTTGAGTTGGTAAAGATATTTGTCATTTGCGTCGTTTTCACAAAAATCGTGAATACCGACGAGCGGATGGAAAATTATGTGTGGGTTGTTGTCATTTCCTTTGGTTTGCTGGCTCTCTGGGGATTTGAACAATCCCTGCGCGGTAACTTGAGATTAGATACCTTATGGCCGGGAGGTTCTAACTATATCGCCTCCCAATTGGCTTTGATCGCCCCGTTGGCGATGGCTAAGGCAGCGGATAGAAACATGCGCTTGATGTACCGGGTGGGCTTTGTTACCTGCGCAGCGTTTATGGTGCTCTGCGCCTTCGCTACCCAATCGCGAGGCGCCTTTCTAGGGTTGGCATTAGGCATGTTTACATTCTTGTTTTTCGTCCGTTACCGCGTCAGGGCCTTCGCGGCGATGATGTTAATGGCTGTGCTCGTCTACCCTTGGGTTGGAGAAACCTATTACGAGCGCATTGCCAGCAGTTTCGCTCCGGCGGAGGAGCGGGACGTGTCGGCAGAATCCCGCTTTGCGTTGTGGCAAATTGCCTTGCGCGTCTGGCAGGATTATCCGATTGCGGGCGTGGGCCTGAACAACTTCACCTTGATGAGGAGCGCCTATGCCGGAAAGGTGCGTGACATCGTGACTTCAAGGAAGATTCACAACCTGATCTTCAACGAAGAATTCTATAAAGAGCGCCAGCCTCACGGTGTCTATACCGGAATGCTGGCTGAAACCGGAGTGATCGGCACGGGACTATTCGTCCTCTTGCTGCTGCGGAATATCTTCGTTCGGTTTCCTAAGAAATTTATTGACTCGCCGTCCAACCAAAACCTTTATCTGCAGGCAAAGGGCGCGCAGGCGGGGCTTGTCGGGTTTGCATTTGCGGCTCTTTTCTACGATCTCCAATACATCGAAATGCTATATCTCCAAATGTTCTTCATCGGCGCGATCATAACCTATGCCGAATCCAAATTGAATCCCGCGGTCGAAGTGCTTCCTCGATAGTCTCGTCCTCGCTAAAGAGTCAATATTATGTGCGGAATCGTCGGCATTTATCGTCCTGGAGCGCAGATCGACAGAGAAAGGTTGGAATTCGCGTGCCGTTTGATACGTCATCGGGGTCCCGACGCGTCAAACGTGTTCTTGGATGGAACCGCTGCGCTCGGACACCAGCGTCTCAAGATCATCGATCTGAGTGACAGCGCCAATCAGCCGATGACCGACGCCGACGAACAAGTCGTGCTGGTGTTCAACGGGGAGATTTACAACTATCGAGAGTTGCGCAAGCAGCTGAGTGAGCTAGGCCATCAGTTCCGCACCAGCGGGGACACGGAAGTTCTCCTTCACATGTATTTGCAATACGGAACACGATGTCTACAGTACCTCCGGGGCATGTTCGCCTTTGCCATCTGGGATCGGCGCCGACGAGTAGTGCTGTTGGCTCGGGACCGCCTAGGGATCAAGCCGCTTTACTATCGAATACACAATGGAGGATTGTCATTTGCGTCTGAAATCAAGGCGCTATTGGCATTGGACGATGTTTCCGTCCGCATCAATGAACAAGCGTTTCATGACTATCTGACGTTTCGCTACACCATTTCACCCCTAACGCTGTTCCGCGGCGTAGAGAAACTTCCGCCCGGGCATTACTTGGAGTTTTCAGAAACAGGGGTCAAAATCGAACGGTACTGGTCGCTGGATTTTGGAAAATCTCAGCCTATGAGTGACGCAGATTGGATTGAGGCTTTCCGGGAGATATTTGTCGAAACGGTACGGTATCATTTAGTCAGCGACGTTCCGGTCGGGATACTTCTGAGCGGGGGGCTGGATTCATCCGTTGTGGCTGCCGTCGCGTAGTCGCAATTATCGAAACAAATTAAAACATTTTCGGTCGCGTTCACGGACGGAGGCATTTACGATGAGCGTCCGTACGCGCGCATGATGGCGCGCCACCTTGGTACGGATCACCACGACATCGGCATGACTGCCCAGGATTTTATCGCCACGCTGCCGCAATTCATATGGCATATGGATGAGCCGATGGCAGATCCGGCAGCCTTGCCTCTCTACGCCGTTTCTCAACTTTCAGGACAGCATGTAAAAGTGGTTCTATCGGGCGAAGGGAGCGACGAACTGCTCGGGGGCTACGCATTCTGGTCCCAATTCAAGGGCTACAACCGCTTGAAGCTCATCAAGAGGCTGCCAGCTTCGTTGAGGGAGGCCGTGATTGGCAGAATCAACAGCGCTTTTTTTCGGTCCGAGAAGGTTGATCGATATTTGCAAATGAGCCGGCACCCCCTTTCGCGGTATGGAGTCCTGGCGCCTTCATTTCAAGACCGCGTATTCAATGAGGAGGAAAAACTAGGACTTTACGGCGAGGCGTTTCAAACCTGTGGTCTGGAAGATTCGGTCGATAAGGTTCGCGCCGCATACGTGGAGGCGGAAAAATTTGAATTTCTTGATCAGATGCTTTTTGTATCGATGACCCAGTGGCTGCCGGAAGATCTATTGATTAAGGCCGATAAAATGACCATGGCTCATGCCCTCGAGCTGCGCGTACCTTTTTTGGATCACGTTCTGGTCGACTTCGCCGCGCGCATCCCGGGCCATCTCAAAGTGCGAAAGCAGGGCGGAAAATATATCGTCAAGCATATTCTAAAAGAAGCATTTGCCGACATGCTGCCGCGGCAGATCGTGGAGCGGGAGAAACTGGGGTTTCCAGTTCCCTATGCCAAATGGTTTGCCGGAGAGATGCGCGATATGCTCCACGATGTTCTTCTCTCACAATCCGCCCGATGAAGCGGTATTCTGAATCCTCAAACAGTTGAGGCCCTACTGAAGAGTTATTTTTCACAACCGGAGGGAGAGCGTAGCGGTTGGGACCCTGATGCAAAAAAAATCTGGAGCCTATTGGTTTTTGAGATGTGGCGACAGCGGTTTCCGGTCAGTGGCGCAACTTAGCCGGTGCGAAAAAGTCGCTATGTGAAGAGAATGGCTGAGCGACTGTTGCACCCTCTTAGCAACCCCTGGTCGCATCGTCACCGTCTTCCGCGTTATTGCCTTGGAGATTGAGAGCGTATTAGGCGCGGGTGCCGGTGCTGTTTCGGATTCATTACTGTCCGGCGTGGAAGGCCTCCGGTCAGTGCGTGGTTGGTACCGTTGGGTATCTTGCACCTCCGTGGAGCACGGTTTCTAGAACGGGAGCTGATCGATCCGTCAAGATAGGCTGAGTTTCGCTCCGATATCGAGGTGTGTCTATGCTTAAGAAAGGTCTGCTCATAATAAGCTCCTTGGCATTGTCTCTATTGATCTGTGAAATCGCGCTACGGATAATTGGCTTTGGCGGAGAGCGGGAATGGACGCTTGAAGATGCTGTGCCCGTTGTTGATGAAATCCTCGATTACCGATTGAAGCCTTACGCGGACACGCGTTCGGGTGGTGTGTCTTACCGGTTGAACGGACAGGGCTTCAGAGATGTGGCCCGGAAATACAATGAAAAGGGGGAAGGTTGTAGGCTGGTTGTCACCGGAGATTCGGTAGCGTTCGGTTATAAGGTTGAGTTTGCAAAAATTTTTTCCCGACAAATAGAATCGTTGCTGAATAAGGAGTTTTCGTTCAAAACGGCCGAGGTTTTCAATTTGGCTTTGCCAGGCATCAACACGCTTCAAGAAAGCCAATTGCTGCTCGGTGATGGCGGTAAGCTCGATCCAGATCTCGTCATTTTGTTGTATGTGCTCAACGACGCCGATGATGGCGTCTCCTACGGCCGGGCGACCCAGAAGCGGGCGCCGGCAAACTGTAGCATAAACCTTCTTAACCTTCCCATCCCGTGCGTTATCAAGAGATGGGCGAAACAATCGGCGGTGCTCTTCTTTCTGAAAGACAAGTTAGACTCTGCAGTGTGGAAATTAGGCATCGGAGACAACGACGATCCGAACAACTCGATGCAATCGGATTACTTCAGTAAGTTGTATAAAAATAGCTCCGGTTGGGAAAAACACGTGGTGGATGGTTTCGAAAGAATAAAGACCTACGGTGAAAAGAGAGGCGTCCCGGTCGTAATGGTTATATTCCCGGTCATGTTCGATTTTGCCGACTACAAGTGGGGATGGATTCACAAAAAGGTGGCAGCCGAAGCCGAACGGCATGGGTTTCGCGTAATCGATCTGCTCGGGGAGTATATGAAATATCCAGTGACGCAAACCCGATTGGAACGGGGTGATTTTGTTCATCCCAACGCCCTGGGCCATCGTCTGGCCGCTTCCGCGGTCGTCACTTACATCCACGACCATCCGGATGTACTGCGCCGTTGTGACCGTAGGTCGGAGGGTTCTTCGTAGGGTGAACCCACGGCAACGCTCCGCTGCCATGCCCGCAGGAGCTGAGGGATCGAGCGTGTGGTGTCTAAAACTCGGCGAGCGAAAAGGCTCCGCTTTTGAAATTCAGTGAAATATGAATTCGGCGAACGCGAGGCATCCATGGGATCGCCCTCGCATCATTGCGCTTGGGGTCAGCGGTGCGAGCTGGCTTTTGGCGATCGGCTTGTCTTTTCATGAGTCGGAACACGCGCAGGTTCTCGGTCGATATTCGTGGAAATATTTCGCAGTTCTTAGCGGGGCGTGGGGCTTGGCGTTGGCTCTCTCGGTGACGGACGCGGAAAAATGGCTGGAGCGGGCCTATGCAAAACGCTTTCAGTTAACGCTGCTACTGATTTCTTTAGGGGTCACCTTCGGCGTGCTCGAAGCCTTGATTCGAATCACCGATCCTCTGGGAATTTCTTACTACGAGGAAGCTGCGCGCTACCAGTTCGACAAGGTGGCGGATCCGGATCTGATTTTTCGCCACCCTCGGTCGTGGCAATCGAGGTATCAAGGCGCGGACGTTCGATACAATGAGATGGGGCTTCGAGACGACCCGATCGGGCCGAAAAGCAAAGGGGAGTATCGGATTCTGTTTCTCGGCGACTCCGTGCCGTTCGGATGGGGGGTGGCGCAGGACCAAATCTTCACCGCTAGGTTGCAACGGCTGCTGGCGGCCAAGTCCGAACATCTTATTCGCGTCATTAATACAGGCGTGGGCGGTTATGACACCGTTCAAGAGGTTACTTACTTCAAGAGCGTGGGCCTGGCTCTGAAACCGGACATGGTGGCTCTCCTTTACGTATCCAACGACGTCGAAATCAACACCGGACCGTTCGATCCATGGTCTTCCAGGTCTTTTCGAAACAAAACGCTGCCCGAGATCCTCAATCTATTGCTCGGAAAAAGCTGGCTGTACCGGTTGGTGGCTCACGTTTCTCGGTATCACTCGGGCGAAGCGACGGAGTTCAACTCATTTCAAATGGTCAGAGGCAGCGAGGGTTGGACGGCATCCATGAAATCGCTCAGGGACCTGGCCGAGACTTGCAAGAACGCGGAAATCCCGTTGGTGATGTTCTATTTCAGGTGGAAGGCGACGCCGTATAATAATGCCTTGTTGGAAGACCTGAGAGCGGCTGTAGCACCGATTCCCGTTCAGGACATGGGAGAATGGTTCGCGGGGCGAGATTTGCAACGTTACTTGAATTCTAAAGTCGACATCCATCCTAACTCGGCGGGCCATAAAGTTATCGCAGAAAATCTTGCGGTCCAACTTTCCGCTATGAAGTTAATTCCCCACTCGGTTTCTCGGGTTCAGCCGGGTTCCGATAGTTAAGCGGCCCTTCTCAGTCGGCCGATAGAGTTTTTCCATCACAGAGAAAGAACTCTGCTTGAACCATCGGTGCGGTGCAAAACCAACGACGATGAGGAGGTCTGATCCGATGCGCGGTAAAAAGTTTTTCAAGCTCCTTTGGGCGGGATGGAAGCGGATCGGGAAGCGGTTGGGGGATTTTCAGGCGCGGGCGATATTGACGGTATTGTATTTTGTGGTGGTGGCGCCGTTTGCGTTGTTGGTCCGTTTTGCGGCGGATCCGCTGTCGATCAAAGGACAGCGGCACAACTGGCGCGTGAAGGAGAAGGGGAAGGGGACGGCGATGAGTCGGGCGTTGACGCAGTTTTAAGGAGCGAGGGATGAATATACTGGGATTGTCTTGTTACTTTCACGACGCTTCGGCGGCGCTGCTTGTGGATGGGGAGTTGGTGGCGGCTGCGGAGGAGGAACGCTTTACGCGCAAGAAGCACGATTATGAGTTTCCGCAAAACGCCATAGATTTTTGTTTGAGGGTGGGGGGGCTGAAATCGTCGGATCTGGGCTACGTGGTGTTTTTCGAGAAGCCGTTTATCAAGTTTGAGCGGCTGTTGCTCTCCAGCATGCAGACCTTTCCGCGCTCGCACAAGGTGTTTCGGGAGGCGATGATCACCTGGCTGGGGGACAAGCTATGGGTGAAGACGCTGATCCAGAAGCGGCTGGGAGTGCCGGCGGGAAAGATTTTGTTCAGCGAGCATCATCTGTCGCACGCGGCCAGCACGTTTTTCTGCTCTGGGTTTGACGAGGCGGCGATCATGACGGTGGACGGGGTGGGGGAGTGGACCACGGCCAGCGTGGGGCGGGGTAAAGGGACCGAGATCAAGCTGGAAAAGGAGATTCGCTTTCCCCATTCATTAGGTCTGCTTTACAGCGCCTTCACGGCATTTTTGGGTTTTGAGGTGAACGAAGGGGAATACAAGGTGATGGGGATGGCGCCGTTTGGGACGCCGAAGTACATGGACAAGGTCTACAAGCTGATTCGCACGGCAAGGGACGGCAGCTTTGAGCTGGACATGGATTACTTTTCCTTTCACTACTCCCCGGACCAGACCTTCAACGGGAAGTTTGTCGATCTATTCGGCGCCCCGCGCGACCCCAAGGCGTTATTTTTCACCCCGGACACCGACTATCCATCATATTTCGGCGCCAAGCCCGGGAACTACGAGGGGCTGGGGCGGGAGAACCAGCACTACGCCGACATAGCGGCGAGCATCCAGGCTGTGACCGAAGAGATTCTGGTGAACATGGCTCGGGAGCTGCACAAGGAGACCGGGCTTAAAAAACTCTGCATGGCAGGTGGTGTGGCGCTCAACAGCGTAGCCAACGGACGGATTCTGGGCGAAGCGGGTTTCGAAGAGCTATACATTCAGCCGTCAGCCGGAGACGGAGGTGGTTCGGTGGGAGCGGCGTTATACGGTTATCACACGGTGTTGGGCAAGCCGCGCAAGTTTGTCATGGAGCACGCCTACTGGGGGCAGGAAAACACGCCCTGCGTTATTGAAGCTTTTCTTAGAGAGAGCGGTATCCCCTACGAGCGGTTGGAGCGGGAAGAGGAGTTATTGGACCGGGTGGTGGACAATTTGGCGGCGGGCAAAGTGATCGGGTGGTCCCAGGGTCGCTTCGAATGGGGTCCCCGAGCGCTGGGGAACCGCAGCATTCTCGCCGATCCCCGCCGCGCCGACATGAAGGATATCGTCAATGTAAAGATCAAATTCCGCGAGCCGTTTCGTCCCTTTGCGCCTTCCGTACTGGCCGAAAGAACGGAAGAGTACTTCGACTTACCCGATGCCGCCCGGCACTATCCGGCGCGCTTCATGCTGTACGTAGTCGATGTCAAGGAGGACAAGCGCGAAGCGATCCCGGCCATCACCCACGTGGACGGGACCGGGCGGCTTCAGACCGTGCGCAAGGAGTACAACCCGCGCTACTACCGGTTGATCGAGAAGTTCGGGCAGGCCACCGGGGTTCCCATCGTGCTCAACACGTCATTCAACCTCAAGGGCGAGCCCATCGTGAACACCCCGGCCGAGGCCTTCAACACCTTCAGCAAGAGTGGGATGGACACCTTGGTGTTGGGAAACTACGTGATCGAGAAGTCTGAGTTGCAGTGAAAAAAGGGGAGGGAAAAACTATGCGTTTGATCGAAGATTTGGCCAGCCGCACCGGTATTGTCGGTGAGCTGTTTTCTTTTTTCTGGCATAACAAGTGGTGGTGGCTCACGCCTATGATCCTGGTCCTGATGATCTTCGGCGGCCTGATCGTGTTCGCCCAAAGCTCCGCCATCGCCCCGTTCATTTATACGCTGTTCTAGGCTGGCCGAACAGCGCGACCCGTCCGCGCAGTCCCGCTTTGCGTTGTGGCAAATCGTTTTGCACATCTGGCAGGGTTATCCGATTGGGGGCGTGGGTCTGGACAACTTTACCAATAGGGAGCGCCTACGCCGGAAAGGTGCGCGACATCGTGACGGAGCCGCCAATTTGACGAGACGCCAGTCTGCTTTCCACAAGGAATGGAAAATTCAGCGTGATCGTGCGTGGTTCCGTAAGGCCGATGGGTCTTCTCGGCAGCGAGCCGCGAAGTGTTTTCCTAGCCAGGCGTTGGAAAGACTGCGGGGTGATGCGAAGCAATCTATCACCCGGGAGAACATGCCGTTATCGTTTTATACAGAGTGATTGATGATGGAGGAACTATGGAAGCGATGAAGGAAAAAGGGGAGAATAGTGTTCGCCACGCGCTCCAATTTGTAATACTTTTCGTAGGGATCGTGTCGGCGATTTCGGCATTATCGCTGGCTGTATCCAGCAAGATCTTGCTGATAGGAGGCGCCTTTATCGCACTGGCCGTTTGGGGAAAACGAAAACTCAGGCAGGAAAATAAATCGTAGACCCATGAAACGGCGGCGTTAAGGTTTAGCCACCACACCGATCGAAGTCCGCAGTGTAAATTCTTAGCGTTCTTCGGAAATTGGAAAGGTCTGCAATTTTGATGCAGCTACGGGCTCCGGGAAAATAATTCAACGATCAAAGGACCGGCGGGCAATCGGATTCGTTGGATTCACTATTTCACGTTGTGTACAGCGAGAAGTTCTACGTTATATTTTGATTCCTTGAGAAGAGTATTTTCTGGATTTCTCCAGAACAAAGGTACGACTCTCGTCACTATCCCATTCAGAAGTTTAGATGTTTACGCGTTAAATCTGCGAAAAGGAGCGTTGAAATGTATTTAATTACGGGTGGAGCGGGGTTCATTGGTTCACACATAGTCGCGAAGCTCGTGACTATGGGAGAACGTGTCCGAGTGCTGGACAACTTCAGCTCCGGGAAGCGCGCTAACCTAGGCGGCATGAAGGATAAGGTCGAAGTCGTCGCCGGGGATATTCTGGACGCCGATCTTGTGAGGCAGGCCGTGACTGGGGTTCATGTGATTTTCCATCAAGCCGCCCTTCGCTCGGTTCCCTTCTCGGTTGAGAATCCCACTCTCGTAAACCGGGTCAATGTCGAGGGCACGCTCAATGTGCTGACCGCCGCCCGCGACGCGGGGGTCAAGCGAGTCGTGTACGCCTCGTCTTCCTCGGCCTATGGCAGGGGTTCGATGCAGCCGAAAAAAGAAACAGATACGCCAGGCCCGATCTCGCCCTATGCTGTCTCGAAACTGGCGGGCGAGCATTATTGCAAAGTTTTCAGCGAGCTTTACGGGTTGGAAACGGTCAGCTTGAGATATTTTAACGTATTTGGTCCTCGACAGGACGCAAATTCGCAGTATGCGGCTGTAATACCGCGATTCATCCAGTGGGCGCTACAGGGAGAGCCGCTTGAAGTTCACGGCGACGGTTTGCAATCTCGCGATTTTACTTACATCGACAACGTCGTAGCGGCTAATTTGCAAGCGGCCCAGACTGAGCTCGGTGTCGGACAGGCTTTCAACGTCGGGCAAGGGGAGACGCATACTCTACTCGATCTTGTCGCCGAGATAGAAAAAAGTTTGGGGATGAAATTAAATAGATCACATACGGCAGCAAGAGCGGGCGACGTGCGTTATACCCAGGCCGACATCTCTGAATCCAGACGATGCCTCGGGTACAGCCCTGAGGTTTCATTTGAAGAGGGATTGGCCAAGACGGTAAAATTCTTTCGCAGAGGCGCCGAGGACGCGGAGACGAGGGAGTGAAAGAATACTCTGTGAACTCCGGGTCTCTGTGGTGCAAAGGAATTCGGATATCTCACCGCGGAGGCGCGGAGGGCACGGAGTAAAAAGTTTTTGAATGAAGAACCCCGCCGCAAGCAGCGGGGTATCGAAGAAAACGCACTTCGAGCGAAATTGTAGGGTGGGTGGAGGCGCAAAGCGCCGATACCCACCGGGGGGGACGATGGGTATCGCTAACGCTCAACCCATCCTACGCCGGAATCGCGGCGCAGCAAGCTGCGGGGAATTAACCCGTAGCGATTAAAAAATACTCCGAACTCTGCGCTATGAACTCTGTGCTACTATAGTTGAAGACTTGCGCAGCTTGCGCAAATTTTCTGGGAATCGAAAACTCTGGGATTCGGATATTGCTCCCGCCAAGGCGCCAAGACGCTAAGTGACAGGCCCAAGGCCTGTAATCCCGAGCGAATACGAGGGATCTAGGAAAGATTTCTCTCTTCGTTCGAAATGACAATGCTCTTCCTTTGCGACTTTGCGTCTTTGCGGGAGACTAATCCGAGTTTGGTTGCGGCTGCGCCGCGCTGTGTCTCTGTGGTGAATACGCCTTCACAGTAAACCCGGAAGAGCGAAAATTGACCGAACATTTCAAATATGTTTGGCTAGCTTTTGAATTAGGTAAAAATGGGAGTAGCACAAGGAAGGAGATCGCGCATGTTACAGAGTCAAGAAAAAATTCCAGTGGGAACGCAGAATCAAACTTCCCAAGAGCTGGTTAGAAAGATCCAAAATCGTGCCGCCCGGCTCGGCGTCATCGGGTTGGGCTACGTAGGGCTAACTTTGGCTGCGGAGATGGCCAAGGAGGGCTTCGAGGTGACCGGTATCGACATCGACCGCAACAAAGTCGCCTCCGTCAATTCGGGGATCTCTTATGTCCTGGATGTGCCGAGTGAGACGCTGTTGTCACTCGTGACCCAGAAACGAATCAAGGCTACGCAATCGCTGGCGGCCATTGAGAATCTCGATGCCGTGAGCATATGCGTTCCGACGCCGCTCCGAAAAACCAAGGAACCCGACCTTTCGTACGTGATCGCCGCCGCCGAGGCGGTCGGCAATCACCTTCAACCTGGGCAACTGATCGTTGTTGAGAGCACAACTTATCCGGGTACAACACGCGAGCTGGTATTGCCGATACTAGAGAAACCGGGCCTCCAAGTGGGAAGGGATTTCTTCCTGGCGTTTTCCCCGGAGCGAGTCGATCCGGGAAATTTCAACCACACGACACGCACGATCCCCAAAATAATCGGTGGCATCACCCAAGAGTGCGGCAAGTTAGCCGGTCTGCTTTACCAGCAATTCGTCGACAAGATTGTTCCCGTTTCCTCGCCCGAATGTGCTGAGATGGCAAAGCTCCTTGAAAACACTTTTCGCAACGTCAACATCGCATTGGCCAACGAAATGGCTATCATGTGTCGTACTTTCGGCGTGGACGTCTGGGAGGTGATCGACGCGGCGAAGACCAAGCCCTTCGGCTTCATGCCATTCTATCCCGGGCCGGGGTTAGGCGGACACTGCATCCCGGTGGACCCATACTATCTAACGTGGAAGGCCAGGCTAAACGGCTGTGAGCCGCGGTTCATCGAATTAGCTGCACAGATCAACAGCCAAATGCCTCTGTTCACGATTAGCCGTGTGGCCGACGCATTGAACGAACGTCAACGCAGCTTGAAGGGCTCGAAAATTCTCGGGCTAGGAGTTGCCTATAAACGTGACACTAGCGATACCCGAGAATCGCCCGCGCTCGAAGTCCTCTACGGTCTTCACCAAAAGGGCGCTACCGTTTGTTATACCGATCCTCACGTGCCAACGATCCAACTTAATGGTGAGAAAACCAAATCACTGCCTCTCAATCCCGATATGCTCCGGTCCATGGACTGTGTTGTGCTTCTGACGGACCATTCGGCTTTCAACTATCAGATGATTGCTGCTCACAGCCCTGTCATCGTTGATTGCCGAAATGCGTTTAAGGGCTTTCCGAGATCAACTATTGTATCTCTTTGAGCAACATCAAAATTATTGCGGATGGTCAATGAAGAGCGAATCGCCGATCCGCGCCATCGCCTTTTTTCTTGGCGTGAAATGCCACGGCCGTAGGAATTTTGAAAGTGAATATAACGAGTTTATATGTATTATAATATTCAATTTTGTTAGTGGTGGACAGCGCTCGTCGGTTGTTGGTTAGTAAAGACCCACAAAGGCTTCTAGTTTCTTCCAAATTACTTGCCATTAATAGTCAACAGAGATATACAAACGCTGGTGCAAGCCGGCCCATGCCGGAAGGCGGCATGCGCTATACCCTAGAACTCATCAGCAAAGTACTCTAGAGGATCCGGAAAAAGAATCTCAGGCTTTTCCGGGACGGCATATGGGACACGCCGAAAGTTCCTATCCGCATCGGGTAATGACACTTAATTATGGATCAGTTGACTCCACATATTTTGGTGGTTGACGACGAAGAGATCATCTGCCAACAACTTCAGCGGCTGTACACCTACGGCGGTTACACGGTGGAGGTTGCCCATTCGGGCGAGGCGGCGCTGGAGCGGCTTGAGAAAAGAGACATCGACTTGGTGGTTACCGACGTTCGGCTTCCGGGGATCAGCGGAGTGGATCTGACTGTGGAGGTAAAGAAGAACTACCCCGATGTCCCGGTGATCGTCATTACGGGCCACGCGGCCATCGATTGCGCAGTGGAGGTGCTCAAAAGCGGCGCGAGTGATTTCATCGTGAAGCCATTCGGCGCCGAAGCGATCCAGGAATCCACAAGGGCGGCCCTGGAAAAGGCGTGGGTCTTTATCGAGATTCGCCACCTTCGCCGGTCGCTGAGGGGCGGCGGCGAGTTCGGCGGCATGCTGAGCAAAACCCCGGAAATGCACCGCGTTTTTGAGATCGTTCGCATGGTGGCGCCGACGGACATGACTGTGCTGGTCGAAGGAGAGACCGGAACCGGGAAAGAGTTGGTTGCGAGTGCTATCCACTATCACAGCCCTCGCCGAGACGGACCCTTTGCAACCATCAATTGTGCCGGGTTCCCTGAGACGCTTTTGGAAAGCGAACTTTTTGGATATGAACAGGGAGCCTTTACGGGCGCGGAGCGCGCGCGCGCGGGAAAAATTGAGTTGGCCCACGGTGGCACATTGTTCCTCGACGAAATCGAAAGTATGTCTCTGCTCATGCAATCGAAACTTCTCCGCGTCCTGGAAGACCAAAAAATGCAGCGGCTTGGCGGTAATCGGCAGATTCACGTCGATATGCGCGTGATCGCCGCCAGCAACGTACCCTTGGACGCTCTCGTGGCCCAGGGAAAGATGCGTAGTGATTTTTATTACCGCATCAATGTGATTCCGATCCGTCTCATCCCATTGCGTGATCGCCGCGAGGATATTCCGCTCCTAGTCGATGACTTTCTGCGGCATCATAGGGTCGCAATCCAAAAAGGCATTACCGGGATGTCCCGGGGCCCGCTGAGCCGGCTCACGCAGTATCACTGGCCGGGAAATATCCGCGAACTGCAAAATATTCTTGAGAAATCTATCGTAATGACTACGGGAAACGTCATTGAAAAGATAGAAATGCCTACGGTTTCGCCCGTGGCCGAAGACCGCCGGTCTCTAGATCCATTGGCGAACACATTGAACGATTGGCTAATGGAACACGAAAAACAATACCTCATCCAACAGCTGGGATCGTACCAGGGAAAGATAGCTCTCACCGCGAAAAATTCAGGTCTCGGTATCAGAACGCTCACGCGTAAGATGCGTCTGTACGGTCTTCAAAAAAAGGATTTTAGACCAAAGGCCGATCAAGACTTACAACCGGTGAAAGGAGGCGCATCGAATAATCACGTCGCCCGACCCCGCCATCCACGTTCGTCGTAAGTACTCTTGCGCATCTCAAATAGCCGGCTTCGTTGCCCGCCTCAATCCAGGGAAGTCTCGCTCACTCCGACTGCAGTCGAACGTTTCTAGAATTGCCGTGTGCGATAGTGTCGTCCAATCGCGCGGCGTGGGCGGAGCTGTGTTTTATCTGGGCCGTCGCTGAATTCTTACGGATAGATTGGCGTCGAATCGAGACGATTGAGACGTGATCCTCGACTGATCTGTCACGCGCTTCGATGGCGATGCGGCGGACTAATCCGCGAGGTAGGCCTAAAATTTATCTTTCTTGAACGACTTGAGTGAGGACGGCCGGCTCCGAAGCGCATCGTCCTTGGTGACCCGGTCGAATACATGGACGCCGCGGTTGTGGAGCAGCGTGGGCTGGGAAATCTCACGCTTCGCCCGCGCCGAGCAGATCGAACAGCGCTTCAGCGGTTTTTCGTGAACATTCTGGATGGCCTCGAAGCGATGGCCCCGGGCGCATTGGTATTCGTACAGCGGCATGACTGAACGTTTTAGCTATCATACGGTTATCACTGTCACAACTCGCGGGCGATCTTGTTATCGGATTGATTTCTTGTTATAAGATTTCATGTTTGCATTGAAATGCGAACGCCCCATAAAACCCAGGCCTTGGTCTGGGTTTTTTTTTAGCCTCGACTGGAGGTGAAGAATGTTAGAACAGGAAGTTTTGCCGGTCGGCTTAACCTTCGACGACGTACTTTTGATCCCGGCGGAGTCCGCCGTCTTGCCCCGCGATATCGACGTCAAGACGCATTTGACCGAGCGCATCACGCTCAACATTCCGCTGGTGAGCGCCGCCATGGATACGGTGACCGAATCGAAAACCGCCATCGCCATGGCGCAGGAGGGCGGCCTGGGGATCATCCATCGCAATCTCAAGGTGTTCGCCCAGGCGACGGAGGTGGAGAAAGTCAAAAAGTTTGAGAGCGGGATGATTTCGGAACCGATCACGGTGGCGCCGGAGCAAAAAATCTATGAGGCCCGGGAGATCATGCAAAAATTTCACATCTCGGGGCTGCCGGTGACCCAGAACGGAAAGCTGGTCGGGATTTTGACCAACCGCGATCTGCGTTTTGAGAAAGATCTTGACCGGCCGGTCTCGGCGGTCATGACCAAGGACAAATTAGTCACGGTGAAGCCGGGCGTCAGTCTGGACGACGCCAAGGAGATCTTGCATCAACATCGCATTGAAAAGCTCTTGGTCGTCGACGATGAGTTTCAACTGAAGGGCCTGATTACGGTCAAGGACATCGAGAAGAAAATACAGTACCCCAATGCCTGTAAAGATGACCGAGGTCGGCTGCGCGTGGGCGCGGCGGTCGGCGTGGGACCCGATTGGGAAGAGCGGGTCGAAAGTCTCGTGCGCGCCGGCGCCGACCTTGTGACCGTCGACACCGCCCACGGCCATTCGAAAAACGTCATCGATGTCGTGCGACAGATTCGCCGGCGTTATCCCGACCTCGATCTGGCCGCCGGCAACGTCGCAACGGAAGAAGGCACATCGGCGCTGATTCAGGCGGGTGTCAACGCAGTAAAGGTGGGCGTCGGGCCGGGGTCGATCTGTACGACGCGGGTTATCTCCGGTGTCGGAGTTCCGCAAATCACCGCCATCGGCAGCTGCGCCAAGGCCGGCGCGCGCCACAACGTGCCGATCATCGCCGACGGCGGGATCAAGTTCTCAGGCGATATCACCAAGGCGTTGGCCGCCGGGGCCAATTCCGTGATGGTCGGGAGTTTATTCGCCGGAACCGAAGAGAGCCCGGGCGAAACGATTCTCTACCAGGGACGAACTTACAAAGTTTACCGCGGCATGGGCTCGATTGGCGCGATGAATCAGGGAAGCAAAGATCGCTACGGCCAAGCCGATGTCGAAGAGCCGATGAAGCTCGTGCCGGAAGGCATCGAAGGCCAGGTGCCTTACAAAGGGTCGCTGTCCTTCAACATTCATCAACTGGTCGGCGGGCTGCGCGCCGGGATGGGTTACTTAGGTTGCCGCGACGTCGCGACGCTTCGCGCCAAGGCCCGCTTCATGCAGGTCACGACCGCGGGATTGAGAGAAGGGCATGTCCACGACGTGTTCATCACCAAGGAATCTCCCAATTACAGAATAGAATGATTCTCGTCCTCGATTTCGGTTCTCAGTATACCCAGCTCATCGCACGGCGCGTCCGCGAAGCGAAGGTCTACTGCGAAATCCATCCCTTTAATATCTCGCTGGAAAAAATCGCAGCGCTAAAGCCCGAAGGTGTCATTCTGTCCGGCGGCCCGGCGAGCGTCTACCAAGAAGACGCCCCAAGGGTCGGCGCGGAACTTTTCCGGCTTCCGGTGCCTTTCCTGGGCATCTGCTACGGCATGGGCATGCTGAATCTAGCCTTTGGCGGCGCCGCCGCCAAGGCGGATCGGCGCGAGTACGGTCCCGCCGAGCTGAGGATCGATGACGATGCCGATCTATTTCATGGATTTTTCCACATGGAGCCGGTGCGGGTATGGATGAGCCACGGCGACAAGATGACCAGCATGCCCAACGGCTGGAGCGTGCTGGCCCAGAGCGACAATTCGCCGATCGCCGCTTTCGCCGATCCGAGCCGCCGGCTTTTCGGCGTGCAATTTCACCCCGAGGTGGTTCATACGCCGCGCGGCAAGGAAATTCTCGATAACTTCGTGTTCCGCGTCTGTGGATGTCGGGCGGATTGGACGATGGAGCGATTCTCGGAGATTTCGGTCAGGCGCATCCAGGAGCAGGTCAGCGACGGGCGCGTGCTTTGCGCGCTCAGCGGCGGCGTCGATTCAGCGGTGGCCGCGACTTTGGTTCAGCGCGCCATCAAAGATCGGCTGGTTTGCGTATTCGTGGACAATGGACTTCTGCGCCGAAACGAAGCGGACTACGTTTGTCGTCTTTTCATCGAACGATTCGGCACGAGCTTTCGCTATGTCGATGCCAGTGAACGCTTCCTGGCGGCATTGAAAGGCGTCGAAGATCCGGAAGAAAAGCGCCGCAGGATCGGCCACAAGTTTATCGAGGTATTTGAAGACGAGGCGCAAAGACTCGGCACGGTTGAGTTCCTCGCGCAAGGCACGCTCTATCCCGACGTGATCGAATCGGTCTCCTTCAAAGGGCCGTCTGCGACCATCAAGAGCCATCACAACGTCGGCGGGCTGCCTACGACGATGAAATTTAAACTCATCGAGCCGTTGCGCGAGCTGTTCAAAGACGAGGTGCGGGAGTTGGGTCGCGAGCTCGGCCTGCCCAATGAAATGATTCAACGCCAACCGTTCCCAGGGCCGGGATTGGCGATTCGCGTGCTGGGCGATGTGACGGAAGAGCGGCTCAATGTTTTGCGCGAAGCGGACGCGATCGTGCTCGACGAGATTCGCGCCGCCGGCCTTTACGAAAAGGTTTGGCAATCGTTTGCCGTATTGCTGCCGATCAAGACCGTCGGCGTCATGGGCGACGAACGGAGCTACGAGAACGTTATCGCGCTGCGGGTGGTGGAGAGCCAGGACGGCATGACCGCTAATTGGGTTCCATTGCCGCCGGATCTCCTCGCCAGGATCTCCAATCGCATCATCAACGAAGTGCGCGGCGTCAACCGGGTCGTTTACGATATTTCTTCCAAACCTCCGGCGACCATCGAGTGGGAATGAGGCCCTCGAAGCTGGACGAACATGGCCGCGCCTCCCTTAGACTGTTTTGTTTTCGACGCGGGCGTGAGCGAAGACCGCAGGATTTGAATCCCATGGATCGTACTCAGGTCATCATCGTCCGCCATGGACAAACTCACTGGAACATCAAAGGCATCCGTCAGGGCCATCTCGACAGCGAGTTGACGGAAAAAGGCATTGCACAAGCCCGGGCGCTGGGGCAGAGGCTCGGGCGCGAAATCTTCACGGCGCTTTACAGCAGCGACCTGGGCCGCGCGGTGCAAACCGCCGAGATCATCGCGGCCGCAACCGGGCATTCCGTCATCACCGACACGCGTCTTCGGGAAGCGCATCGTGGAATCTTTCACGGGTTGAGCGGCGATGAAATCGAGAAACGATTCCCGGAGGAACATCGATTGTATCGAAGTCTCGGGCCCCATTACGTCATTCCAGGGGGGGAGAGTACGGTGCAACAGATGGAGCGAAACGTCACCTGCTTGAACGAGCTAGGCAACCGGCATGCCGGTGAAACGATCCTGGTGGTGACTCACGGGGCCGTGGTGGCCGGATTGTTTCGCCATACGCTCTCGATTCCCGTTGACGCGCCGCGCCGTTTCGAATTCGTAAACGCGGGTCTGAACGTATTCGCCCACGAGGCAGGCCATTGGTTGCTTCAGACCTGGGGCGATGTCAGTCACTTGGCGCCGGGCGCGGCCAGTGACGGAGATGATCCGTAGCTGAGCGCAGCGGTTCCAGGCGTTCCACGAGTTCCAGAGGTTCCAATCGTTCAAGTCGTTCAAAACGTTCAAGCCGTAGGGAACGGAGACTGTCCCCTAGCTTACGCCCTTCCGTCACCCGATCGTTTCTCCAGCCTCATGGAGAAACCGGGTTGTTTGATAAATACCTGGTGCGAATCCTTGCGTTTGGACAACTGTTCGAGGAGCTTGACCAGCGGTTGGGCTCCGTCGAGGTACTCACGCGGTTTGCCGCCGTCGGGAAGCGCGTCGACGTAGTCGTCGCCGGCGAAATAGCGCATAATTAATTCTTCATCCGAAACGTTGGCGCCGTACTTCCGGCGGATTTCGTGAAGCGAGGGTTGTGGCTGCTCCCATTGAACCCATTCCTTGGCGCGCGGGCGGCTCAAAATCTTATCTTTCACGTCGGGGTCCATCAGCTCGGCGCCTTCCTTGCCCCAGATGCCCAACGCATATTGAATGACCTGATCGGGCACCTCTTTGTAGCGTTCGCCAACGATGACGTTGATGGCGGCCTGGGTGCCGACGTACTGCGACAGCGGCGTGACCATGATCGGGTAGCCGAACTCTCTGCGGACGTGACCGGATTCTACTAAAGCCGCTTCCATCTTATGCTCCATACCGACGATCTTCATCTGATGGCGCATGTTGGAGATCATCCCGCCCGGGACTTGATGCTGGTAGAGAAACTCGTCGTATTCCATCGGCTTGCCGATGGGCAGGCCGTCTTTTTTGGCGACCTGGGTAAAATGCTTCTCGACGGCTTCGAGCGGCTTCAAGTCCACGGCGGGGGTGTAGCCGAGCGCCCTTAGATTATTAGCGATGTTGAAGACCGATGGCTGGGACGAGCCGTTGGCGAGCGGCGGTATCGCCGTGTGCAGGATGCGCATGCCGAGCTTGACGCCTTCGAGATAATTGAGCGGGGCTTGACCGCTGTTGCAGTGGGCGTGAAATTCGACGGGAATATCGCCCGCGCTTTTCAGCACCACCGGGATCAGCGTGCGCGCCCGTTCCGGGGTAAGCAGTCCGCCGACGTCTTTGAAACAGATACGCCACGGCTTTGCGGCAGCCGCTTCTTTCGCCTTTTGCGCGTAATATTCGTCGGTATGGCGCGGTGAAACCGAATAGATCAAATTGGCCACCGTATCCATGCCGTTTTTCCTGAGATCGGTGATTTCCTCCTCGAAGGCGCTGTAGTCGTTCCAGCAATTCGAGGTGCGGGTGAGCGTGATCCCGTAGGAGACAAGCCGCTCGACCAGCAGCTTCAAGAGGGCGTGGGGCGTCTTTTCAAAGGCGCTGTGCATGCCGCCATGATGGCGCAGGCGGGTGTTCTTGATGCGCTTGGTTCCTTCCTTGAGCCAGTACCAGGGGTTTTCCTTATGCTCGCGCACGTACTTCTTGAACATGACGCCGAGGAAAAATTCCATGGACTCGAAGCCCGCCTGATCGATGTGCGGGGCGGCGGGCAGCATGGCGCCCACTCTCATGTTGAGGGCCCATAGGCTCTGATTACCGTCGCGCAGGGTGGTGTCGATGAAGCGGACTTCGTCGCTCATGATAGCTCCATAAAGCTGTTCCAATCGTTCCAGCCGTTCAAACCGTTCCAATCGTTTCCAGAGAATGGATGCGGGCACGTCTCTTCGGCCGCCGGCCTTCTGGCTTACATTGTCCTGTATTATCTGTATAAATTCTTGCTGGAGAGATCAAACGGCAGGAGAGCAAGGCGATGAAAAGTCACCGCAAGGAGTTGTGGTTTAATACGCCGACACGGGTCGCGTTCGTTAACATTACGCCGCAGGTGCAGGAGTGTCTTCGCGAGAGCGGCGTGCGTGAAGGCATCCTGCTGGTCAACGCGATGCATATCACCGCGTCGGTTTTCATCAATGACGACGAGTCCGGCTTGCATCACGACTACGGCGTCTGGCTGGAGAAGCTCGCGCCGCACGAGCCGATCAAGCAGTACCGCCACAATGACACCGGTGAGGACAACGCCGACGCGCATATAAAGCGGCAAGTGATGGGCCGGGAAGTCGTCGTCGCCATCACCGACGGCAAGCTCGATTTCGGCCCATGGGAGCAGATTTTCTACGGCGAGTTCGACGGCCGGCGGCGCAAACGGGTGCTGGTCAAGATTATCGGCGAGTAGGCGTCCGGCTCATGGGCGACGGGTCACATAAAAATACGTTAGCGGTGCACGGTGGCCGAGATCAACGCCCTTTCCGCTCGGCCGGAAGCAAAAGCGATTACGCCCCGCCGTGTCCCCATTATCCCCGCTGCATCGGTTGTCCTTTCATTAATTTACCTTATCCCGAACAGTTGGCGCGCAAGCGTCAGCTGGTCGCCCAGGCATTCGCCGCTTTTCCAGCGGTTGCGGGCACTGAAATTCCGCCCGTGGTTCCTTCGCCGTACCGGTTGGGTTACCGCGGGCGGGTTAAGCTCGTGGTGCGGCGTAACCGGGGCGAGGTGGCTGCTGGACTATATGCGCCGCAGAGCCACCGGGTCATCGACGTCTCATCTTGTCCGGTTCATCCGCGGCCGGTCAATGATGTGGTTCATTATCTCAAGAAAAAAGTCCAAGAGCTCGGCATCGCGCCCTACGACGAGCGGGACGATAGCGGCGACTTGCGCTATCTCGACTTGCGTTACAGTTTTGCGCGACGCGAATTGAGTGTGACGCTTGTCACGCGGCATGGCTCCCTTCTCCAGGGAGATGTATTGGCGAGCGCCCTGCGGCGCCGCTTCTCGTTTATCACCGGGGTTATCCAGAACGTCAACGAGCAGCGCGGCAACGTCATTTGGGGAAACAGTTTCCGCACTCTCGCGGGCCGCGACACGATCATGGAGCGGATCGGCGATTTGAAGCTGGTGTTCCCCGCAGGGGTGTTTTCCCAAGCGAATCCCTATACCGCGCGTAAGCTCTATGAGCGGGTTTGCGAAATGGTCGCGTTGAAGGGCGGAGAAACCGTCATGGATCTCTACTGCGGGGTCGGTCCGATCTCGCTCTGTCTCGCCGCCGCGGCGCGCCAGGTATGGGCCGTCGATGACAGTACGTTATCGATCGCCACCGCCAAGCAAAATGCCCGTCGTAACGGACGCGGAAACTGCCGCTTCATTGCCGGGGACGTGTCCGAAACGGTGGCGCAGATCAGACAGAACCTGCCGCGGCTCGACCTGATGGTTGTAAATCCGCCGCGCAAGGGAATTCAACCGGCCGCCATGGCGGCTATCCTGGCGACAGGCGCGCCTAAGATCGTCTACGTTTCCTGTGAACCCAAGACCCTGGCGCGGGATCTAGAGCCGATGAGCAACGCCGGATATTGCGTGCGGCAAGTCCAGCCGTTCGATATGTTTCCGCAGACGGACCAGGTTGAGGTGGTAGCACTGCTGGAGAAACCCTAGGGCGGTTTGAAGTTCTCCGCTGCTTGACAGGTACTGTTCAAGGTTCAAGGTTCAATGTTCAATGTTCAATGTGTAGATTCGAAACCTTGAACGTGGAACGTTGAACTTTGAACTAATCCGAACGATATCTCCACAGCTGCGGGATCGCCCAGCAAACCCCCAGGACCATGACGCAACACAAGACACAACCGGCAAGCGCGGCGTTGGGCGCGCCGAGCAAGGCCGCTCCAGCGCCGGCGATCACCGCGCCGATGGCGTTGGTTGTCTGAGCGAACACGGTCAGAAAGCTCGTTGCTCGCCCGCGCATGTCGTCCGGCGCCAGGATCTGAACCACCGTGCGGCGCATCACCACACCGAGCGCGTCGCTGAACCCAAGCGCGCCCACGGCGATCAGTGCCATCCAGAACCAGGGGGAGAGTCCGAGAAATCCCAGGCTGAGCGCGAAGAGCAGCGTTGCGACGACGGACAACACGCCTTTACGCTTGACCTCGCCGACCGCGAGCAGCAGCCCCGAACCGATCAGCGCGCCGACCGCAGGCGCGGCGTATAGTGCTCCCAACCCACGTGCCCCGACTTTAAACACGGTATCGGCGAAGATCGGCAGGATCGGACGGAAGAATCCGAACAAGACCGCGAAAAAATCGAGCAGGAAAAGCGAAAGGATAATGCGGGTATGCCAAAGGAACTCGAAGCCTTCGACGAGACTGCGCCAACTGATCCGCCTGCGGGCTCCTTGCGGTTGCCCGGACGCGCGCAGGAGGAGCACGGAACCTATCGAAGGCAACAGCAGCGCGGCATCGGCAAAATAGGAAACCTGGACGCCGAAAAAGTCGATAAGAAAGCCGGCGATGACCGGCGCGGTCAGCTGCGTGCCCTGCATCATCAGGGTTGACAAGGTCACGGCGTTTAGCAGGTGCGACGGCGGCACCAGGCTCGGTATGATCGCCTGGCGCGCCGGACCGCCGAGAACCTGCAACGAAGAAGCCACGACGTTCAGCACATTGATGTGCCACACCGTCACTTGGCCGCTGACCGTTAAAATTCCCAGGGCCAATCCAGGCAACACGTTCAACGTGTGCGTGAATAGAATCAATTTCTTGCGATTAAGAGTATCGGCGAGCACACCGCCGAAAAGACCGAAGAAGATGAACGGAACGGCCTGGAAAAAGCCCGCCAGGCCGAGCTGAATTGAAGAGCCTGACAGCTGATAGACCTGATAGAGGCTTGCCACGTTACGCATGTGGCTGGCGGTGCTGCCGCAAAGAATCGCGATGAAAATAAGGCGGTAGTCGCGCAGCAAAAACGAAGACCAGGGGCGGATGGGCGATGCCGAAGGGTCGTCGGCAGGTGAATTGTCCTGAGATTCGGGCACTCGGGTATGGCGTCCTTGCTGGTAATCGCGGTCGGTGCGGCCAATTTAGCGGTTAGATCGGCGAGCGTCAATTGTGACCTGGTCAACCCGTGACCTAGCCTGGATTATTTTTGGTAGACAGCGACTGAGGGGTAAACCCTTCCGGGAGAAGGCAATGGGTTTGTGCCTTGACGCAGACTGCGAACCGCTCATCTGGAACCAAAGCAGTGAAGATACGTAACCGCGTGACCAAGCCCAAACAAGTCAATGCAACTGTACGTCCGGGCGCCTTCTCCCTCCAGGCTTCACCCCTCGGTCTACAGTGTATCGGGCCTTTTCCTCGAAGCATGCATAATGCCGGCTGGCGCCCGAGAGTTCGCAAAAAAAACTTTACCCAGCAAAGTATCCGCCGGTTACCGCGTCGTTCCAGCTCTTTAACACCGACGGAACGATTCCCACCGGCAAATCTTTCTCCGCCTTCCAAAAACTATGGACGCCGGCGCCGAAGCGGGTCAAAGCGATCTTCGCAGGAGGATTCATCTTTCTGAATCCCGGCATGATGACTTCTTCGTAAACCTCCTGGCTATGGTCGCGGCTGTCCTTGGAGATTTCAAAGAGGAACGGCGGCACCGGTTTCGCCTTCGGCCCGGATAGTTCGCGGGAGTAGCCGACGAAGCGCAGTACGAGCCCCTCGGTCTCGTCTTTGTTCATTTTGAGCCGCGTGGCGCTCACGCGGGCCCCTTCGGCCAGGGAGCCGCTGATGGCATGGGTGACGATATATTCCGCTTTGAATTGCGGGCGCGGTTTCACGTTTTGCCAAGCGTCGAGAATGTCTTCCATGATCGCGGGCAGCCGCATGAGCGCCTTCGGTCCCTCCTGGCCGAGAGCCTCGGGTCCCTGGTAACGCGCGAGATCGCGCCAGGTGCGGATGTAAAGCTCGTTGAAGGGATCGGTGCGCGCCTTACCTTTTTTTTCGATTTTCTCGTAACCGGCGATCTTTCCCATGTCGCCGCCCCATTCGTCGCGCCCCATGCTGAGGTAGCCGAACGGCGAATGCTCGGTGGCGCAGACGCCGGCCATATTGGGAATGCGCTGAGACAGCATGCAGATAAACGGCCCGCCGGTGGAGTGGCCCTGGCCGTAAACGGAAAATTCCTGTGTGGGGAACTGGCGCCGGTTCGCCTCGATCATGCCGGCTTCGAAGGCCGCAGGCCATGCCGCCATGCGAAACCAGAATGGACTGTCCGGCTTGGCGCGCGCGAGCGTGCGCGTGCCGTAGCGGTTGCGCATCGAAGCATCCTTTACAACATCATACTGATCCGGTGTTATGATTTCGCCCTGTTGCCAGATTGGTGTGCGCACGGTGCCGTCGGCATGAATTGTGTCTTCGGGCCAATCCCGGCTGGCGTCGGGAAAATAAAATCTGCCGGGAAAGGTTCCCGCCATGACTTTGAAGCCGAATTTGGCGGCGAGCAGCTTCGAATGGCGCTCGATGCCTTTGAAGTCGCCGGAGCCGCCGTGAAGCAGGAAGAAGCCGGCTTTTTTGCCGTCGGCGCCGAACGGGATCTTCTTTGGATCTTCCGGCTCGTACACCACCATGCCAAGATCCCAATCCATGCCGAGGACATTGATGCGAAAGATATCTTCGGTCCGTTTGATCGGAATATCGGGCCTGCCCAACACTTCCTCGGTATCTTTGATGCACTGTTCTCGAGTCACGAATACTGGTGGCCGCCAGGTATTCTTTGCGTCAGACATGAGCATTGCCTCTCTGCGAAAATTATCTTTGATGCTCACTTAGCTCGGACGGCCATAACAAGTCAACCCCGTGCGTAGCTCCGGTCTAGCGTCTTGAGTCTCGAGTCCCGGGTTAACTCGAGACGCGAGACCCGAGACCAGGAACCGCGTGAGCCGACCCGCTGGACAATGAAGCAATAAACCGGGTAGAAAGACCAAAGATACATTGTCGGGAGTGGAGCGTGGAAACGATGAGAATCGATCGTGACGGAATGTGGTTCGCAAGCGCCGTCGGCGTGGCGGTGATAAGCCTATTATCTTTGGTCACCGGCGTTTATGCCGCCGACAGGCTACGCGTCGCCACCGGCGGCTTTTCGCCAAGCGTGCCGCCTTTTCTCACCTATGCCAAGCCCCAGTTGCTCAAGCAGGACATCGAGATCGAAGACGTGCTCATGAGCGGCGGTTCGTTGTCCGCGCAGGCGCTTGCCTCGGGGCAGGTGAAGATCGTTTTGACCACAGGAGCGGTGGTGCCGCAGTTCAACCTCAGCGGCGGCGATATGGTGATTATCGCTGGAACGATCAACAAGCTGCCGTACCAGATCGTCGCCCGGGGCGAGATCAAGATGCCGGCCCAGCTCAAAGGGAAGCGCGTGGCTATCAGCCGGTTTGGCTCATCGTCGGAATGGTTGGTGCGGCTCGCGCTGACGAAGATGGGGTTGGACCCGGACAAAGACGTCACGATCATTCAGATCGGCGGCCAAAATGAACGGTTGGCCTCGTTGCAGGCCAATGCCGTGCAAGCGACGCTCTTGGCGCCGCCTATCAGCACGAACGCGGTGCAAAGACTCGGCATGGTGCAACTTGCCGATCTGGCCGAGTACGACACGACGTATCCGCTCCAGTCGGTGATCACGACGCGCGCCTATTTGAAGGACAATCGGCCGTTCGTCAAACGGGTTCTGCGGGGCTTGGCGCTCGCCTTCAGGCAATATCGCGAGCAACCTCAGAGCGCTTTAGAGTTTCAAACCAAACAGTTCAAAATCCCCGCGGATATAGCGGAGATCGGCTATCGCGCATCTCTGAAGGTCATGGAGCCGGAACTTAAAGTGCCGGATAATGCCGCGCTCGATCTGGCGTTGAAGGAAATCGCCGGGCGGATCGACAAAGCAAAAAAGATGACGGTGGCGGAATTGAATCTTGTGGATGATTCCATTCGCGCCGAACTGGTGAAGGAAGGGGTGTTCAAGGGGAGCCGGTAACGACGTGCCGCAGCCGTGGCACGGCGGCGATATTTGCGCGCGCAACTGAATGATGGGAGGCAATCGAGATGAAGATCTTGATCACCGGTGGTATGGGCGTGAACGGCGCGGTGACGGCGCGCTTGATGGCGCAGGACGGGTTGCGGCCCGTGCTGTTTGACAACCGCATGGACGAGACGTTGATCGGCGACATCAAGGACAAAGTCGATCTGGTCGTCGGGGACGTCTGCGACCAAGCCTCATTGGAGAACATCGTCGACGACTTCAAGGTCACCCATATCGCCCATCTCGCCGCGCTGATGCCGGAGCCCGCTGAAGCGAATCCCAGACTCGGCATTAAAGTCGGCGTAGACGGCACGGTGAACGTTCTGGAGGTCGCCCGCGCGAAAAACATCAAGCGCGTTGTTTTCACCAGCTCTAAAGCAGCCTACGGCGAAATCGGTGGCGAATATGCGCCGCCGACCTGCAAGCCGGTGAACGAAGATTATCCCAAGCGCCCCGCGGATCTCTACGGCTCGATTAAAGTTTGCTGCGAGGAGCTTGGCCGTTATTACCGTGAAACCTACGGCATCGAATTCATCGCCCTGCGTTTCGTGTCGATCTACGGCCCCGGCAAAGAGGCGCGCCACGGTCCGCTTTCCTTCTACGGACAACTGATCGAAAAAGCGCGGGAGGGGGCTGAATGGATCATTCCTCAGGGCGGCGATCAGCTCAACGACGCCGTATACGTGGGCGACGTTGCACGTTCGGTCTATCTTGCCCTCAAGGCGCCGACGCCGGCGGTGTGGACTCTCAATATTGGAACAGGGAAGGCGTGGACGCCGCGCGACTTCTTGAATGCCGCGGCGAAACTATTTCCCGGACATCGGATCGAGCTCGGTCCCGGGCCGAGCGCTTTGGGCAGAAGCAAGCAGAGCTACTGCGTTTTCGATATCTCGGCGGCGGCGAAGCACATCGGCTACGAGCCGGCTTACGACGTGGAGCGCGGCGTGCGCGACTATGTGGCAACGCTGGACCGGTTGGGACGGTAGCTTCGAGTTCGAGTATTTAGGGCAGGTGGTTGAACATCGGCCCGTAATTTTTGTACCACCAGCGGTGCGCGGATAAATCGTACCTTCCCCCTCGACGGGGGAAGGCCAGGATGGGGGTGCTAGCTCTGATCGCAGTGCCGAGGTCGCGCAAATTGTCGGCTGATGCATAGCGTTGCACCCCCACCTCAGTCCTCCCCCGTCGAGGGGGAGGAAGTCGGATTTTAAATGCTGAATTGTAATTGTATTTGGCAGTTGAATTTGGTTTTGAGTTGATTTGTCTCTTTGAGACTTTTACACCAACGGAGGAATTCACTGTGGCGCAAGAAACTAAAGGAACCCCTGAGATATGGTCGGCGGGGATCGGCCGGAAGAGCAACGCCCAGTACGGCTCCGACCTGATGGTCGAAGTGTTGCGCGAGTTGGGTATCAAGTACATCGCGCTCAATCCCGGCGCGAGCTACCGCGGCTTGCATGATTCGATGGTGAACTTCGAACCGGGCAAGGGGCCGGAGATCGTTCTGTGCACCCATGAAGAGATCGCCGTGGCACTGGCCAACGGCTACGCGCGGGCGACGGGGGAAATCATGGCCACCGGCCTGCACGACATCGTCGGCTTGCAGCATGCGAGCATGGCGATCTTCAACGCCTGGTGCGACCGCACGCCGATTCTTAACCTCGGCGGCGGTGGGCCGCAAAATACGACGAATCGGCGCTCGACCGACTGGGTGCACACCGCGCTGGTACAAGGTCTGGCGGTGCGCGAATACGTCAAGTTCGACGATCAACCGAACTCGGTCGACGCGGTCGCGGAGTCGTTTTTAAGAGCTTATAGGATCGCCAAGACCGAGCCGAAAGGGCCTGTCTACGTTTGTCTCGATACCGACGTGCAGGAGGCAAAGATCGGCAAACCGATGGTCGTGCCCCACGCCCAGTTTTTTCGCGCGCCGGCGGGGCCGGGGGCGAACCCGGAGTCACTGCGCCAGGCTGCACGGCTCCTAGCCGAAGCGCAGTGGCCGGTGATCGTCGCCGGCGAGATCGCGCGCAACCCCAAGGCACTGCCACCGCTGCTCGATCTCGCCGAGGCGTTGGGCGCGGCGGTGATCGACTCCGATGGCCGCTACGCGTTTCCGAGCACGCATGTGTTAAACTTAACAACGGCGCGCGAGGAAGCGCTGCGCAACGCCGATGTCGTTCTGGCGCTTGACGTTCCGAGCCTCGGCGTGCCCCTCGGTCCGTCGGTGCGCGAGCGCGGCAACTTTGCGCCGATTATTTCGCCGAATTGTCAAGTCATTCACATGACCTTGCTCGATCTGGAACGGCAGAGCTGGGTGAGCGACAACATGTGGCTGTTGCCCGTGCATGTCCCCATTGCCGCGGATACTTCGGTGGCGTTGCCCCAGTTGCTCGAACAGGTGCGCGAGCGGTTGAAAACGAAAAGCGATGCGGATCGGCAGGTTCGAGAACGCCGCGCAAAGGTCGAGGCGATTTATCGCGATGCAAAAAAGAAGAGTCAGCAGTGGATCGAAAAGACCTGGGACGAGAAGCCGATCTCCCAGGCGCGCTTTTTCAGCGAGATCGACAAGCGTGTCCAGGGGAAATCCTGGGCGCTGGTAAGTTCCCACGGGCGGCGCTGGCGCGAGGCGATCGACGTTACCGAACCGGCGCACGGGATGGGCGGTGGACGCGGCGGCGGTGTCGGTTACGGCTTGCCGTCATCCATCGGTTCAGCGCTCGGCTTTAAAGGCAGCGGGCGTCTGTGCGTGAGCATGATCGGCGACGGCGACTTTTTAATGACGTCGAATTCTCTCTGGACGGCCGCGAAGTATCAGATCCCGCTGCTCGTGGTCGTGCTCAATAATCACTCGTATTACAACGACGAGGAGCATCAGGAGCGCATGGCGCGCTGGCGCCAACGGCCGATCGAGAACAAAGGCATCGGCATCCGCATCGAAGATCCTGCGCCGGACTTGACGGCGATCGCCCGCGCGCTGCATGTCGACGGTTTCGGCCCGATCACCGAGCCGGATCTACTCGGCCCGACGCTGGACAAGGCGATCGAGATCGTTGAAAGCGGCAAACCCGCGGTGGTCGACGTAATCACGCAGCCAAGGTAAGGAGGGAACGGTCATGGATAAGCTGATCGAGCAAAGCCTCATGGCGCTGCTGGCGCGCGAGGGGCTGGAGCCCAAAGAGGGCGACTTGGAACAGTTCGCGAAAATCATCGAGCTTTACATGGGCAATCTCAAGACGCTCCATTCGGTCAATCTCGGCGCCGAAGAGCTGGGGCCGGTGTTTCGACCGGAGTGGACGGGGAAGTAAGGAACAAAGATTAGATCCCTCGCTTTGCTCGGGATGACAACTAGCGGTTCATTCGAGTCTTTCTGTCATTTCGACCCCGTGGAGTAATGGGCCGCAACTCCACGGGGGAGAAATCTTTCCTTGCATGACCCTAAAAACTGCGGAAGAAAGGATTCACTCCATGGCCATCGCAGAAAAGCCGCTCTACTACCTGACGATCCACGAAGCGCAACAACTGATTCGGAGCCGGAAACTCTCGCCCGTCGAATTGACCCGCACCGTGCTCGACCGTATCGATGCTGTCGATGGGAAACTTCACGCATATATCAATCTGATGTCGGATGCCGCGATACAGGAAGCGCGCGCCGCGGAGGCGGAGATCGCGCGCGGCAACTGGCGCGGACCGATGCACGGTATTCCGGTAGCGGTGAAGGACCAATTGGACGTCGAGGGGGCGCCCGCGCGGGTGCGCCAATTCACCCAGGGCGTGGGGGATGCGACGGCAGTGAGGAAGCTGCGCGAAGCCGGCGCAGTCTTACTGGGCAAGCTGCACATGAGTAGCATGCCGGGCCCCGAGCTGCCACTGCCGCGTAATCCGTGGAACACGGAACATATTACCGGCGGTTCGAGCACGGGTTCGGGCGCCTCGGTAGCCGCGGGCCTCTGCCTGGGGTCGCTCGGCGAAGACACCGCCGGTTCGATTCGCAATCCGTCGGCTTTTTGCGGCCTCGCCGGATTGAAAGCAACCTACGGCCGCGTCAGCCGCTACGGCTTGGCGCCGCTCAGTTGGTCGCTGGACCATTGCGGTCCGATGGCGCGCGTCGTCGAAGACACTGCGCATATGCTGAACGCGATCGCCGGTCACGATCCTAAGGACCCGACCTCCAGTACGGCTGCCGTGTCGGATTACACAAGCGCGCTGCGCGAGGATGTCAAAGGCATGACCATCGGCGTGCCGCGCGATTACATCGACGAATGTGCTCAGCGCACCGAACTGATCGTGCTGAAACGAGTGGAGGAGGCGATCGGCGAGCTGAAATCGTTGGGCGCCCGTGTCGAGGAAGTGAAAGTTCCAACCTTGAATCTGGCGACCATTGCCAACGCCGTTATCTACTATAATGAGTTTTGGGCGGCTCATAAGAATAGCGCGGCCGAGGTTTTGAGAAGCGGCGCCGCGCAGCGGCGGGCGCGAATTTATCTCGGTCTTCTCACCAACTCCGCGGATTACATCCAGGCCCAGCGGGTGCGCAGCCGGCTGCGCGCCGAGTTCGCCGCGGTTTTCAAGAAAGTCGATTGCTTTGCGTTACCTTGCCAGGCCGGACCGGCGCCGCTGGTGAACGACGTCGGCCCGGTCGATACTTTGTTTAAGCATGTGGTGCCGGAATACAACGGCCCGTTTAACTTGGCTGGGTTGCCAACTCTGGTGGTACCGTGCGGCTTTTCAGAAAATAATTTGCCCATTGCGCTGCAACTAGCGGGCAAGCCGTTCGACGAGCCGACGATTCTCCGCGCGGGATACACCTACCAGCAGCATATGAAGTGGTACGAGCGAAGGCCGGAAATCTAGTGAGGAGTGAGGAGTAAGGAGTGAGGAGTGAGGATTGGCGCAGCGGGGCTACGCGGCTGCGCCGGTTCGCAACGATCGATGAAGGGGAAGGAGCGTTGAATGACATGGATATCGAAAGAATCAATCCCAGGGAATGGAACTGCAGCGCGGCGGTGTTCGGTGATTTGGTTTTTCTCTCCGGCGTCGTTGCCGACGACAAATCGCTGCCGATGAAAGGGCAGACCGAGCAAGTGCTCAAGAAGATCGACGCTGTTCTCGCGAAGGCGGGCACAGACAAGTCGCGTATCCTGAGCGCCACGGTCTACATGGCCGATGCCGGCCTCAAGGACGAAATGAACGAAGCGTGGATGGCATGGGTCGACCGGGCGAACTTACCGACCCGCACCGCCGTTGGCGCGGCACTGACGCCGGGAACGATGGTAGAAATCACCGTCTGCGCGGCGAAGTAGACAGGCGTGCGGGATGAGCCCAACATTCGGCATGGGTGATTATCGTTCACCTCCTCTTCGGAAGTCGGCCCTCAGTTCAACTCCCATCAGTTATCGGGCAAGCCTGTTTACTCCTTCACTTCCTAATACTCAGATAGGATCAGCCGCAGGCCGACGAGCACGAGCCCGAACGCAAGTCCTCGGATGATTATTATTCCACCGACTCGGTTCGACAGCGCCGCGCCGAACTGGGCGCCGATGACTACGCCCAGGGCTAGAAGCAGGGTACGTCTTACGCCGCTGACGAATACGCCGTTGGCGATATGAACCAGAGTTCCTGCAAGGGCCATGACGGCCAGTACAAACTGCGAGGTTGCGGTGGCGATGTGCACCGGGAAATTCAACAATCGAGTCAACGCCGGCACATGGATAAACCCGCCGCCAACTCCCAAGAGACTCGAAATAAAACCGACAAAGATACTTAGCACGATGCCAAGGACCGGGTTGAACGCGTAGGAATATTGAACTCCCGCCGCATCGACGAGTTCCCGTGCCGTCCAACCTGTACGGTTGGCATCGGCCTCGCGCGGCTCGCGGCGGCTCAGCCCCGTTGCACGATCTTTTTTACTCGACAGCCAAAGAAACGCTGCGCCAACGATCATCAATACCCCGAAAATTAGATCGAAGGCGCGGCGGGGAACGTAGGCGGTCGAAACGGCTCCCAGGATGGCGCCGGGAATTGTCGCGATGGAAAACATAACGCCCGACTTGTAATCGACCCGCCTCATGCGGGAGTACGCCAAAGAGCCAGATAAGGCGTTGAAAAAGACCACGGCTAAGGAAATGCCGGTTATGAGCTCGGTTTTTTCATTCGGATAGAGCAACAGTAGTATCGGTACGAGGATAAAGCCGCCACCGGCGCCGATCAACGTGCCGAAGGCGCCAACGATCAACCCTAGGGGAAGTAACCACAAGTACTGAAGGGGCATATCAATGATGCGATCGATCCAAGCTGAATATCGGAGGCGAGGCGCGATCCGAGGTAGAAGGTATCACGAAATCGTAGAGCGTGAAATGAGCGAGATAAGCGGCGCCGCGAAAATGGCTCCGTTCGTTTGCTAGAAAGCCGATGCGGCAAGACAGCCAATATTGCTTGTTCTTCGCTGGAACTGGGCTCGTATAGACCACCGATTTGTATCGATCGGCATCGCCCTGAGCGCCTTAAAGGTGACAGATTTGACTAAAAGTCCTTAAGTGTTTCAAAGCTTTCGGGTGACTGGGTCTAAGCACCTCTTTTCTCTTTCCAAAACCATGCCCGCAGAGTAAAATTTTAGATTAGTGGATGATATCGCAAGTCGGGCGTTGAAAAGCCGGCTTGGAAGACGCTGTTGTTTCCGACGCGATCAACCCGAAGGATTTTTGTGGCGCGGGAAATTATCCCATGGCAATACTAAAGTTAAGTTCGGCTCCCAATATTCTGTCGGAGTTTAACAACTATGCTCGCTCGCTGCGTGCCATCGGGCAAGATTTGGCGGAACTCTATCCCGAGGATTTAGAAATCCGGGTCAACGCCACCGAGATCGTGGCGAGTGGTGTCAGACTGATTCAACCAACTCCGGAGCGAGTGGAACACGGTAGCGTTATCAAAAGGGGCTGGAATCGTTTGACGGGCAGGGAGTCGAAGCCTGGCTTACCTGCCGTTTGCCGGGATCGGGAGTGGATCACTCGGAAATATACTCTCGATGACATTAATCGCTTGGACGAAATTGGAAGACGGGCGAGGGCGAACAAAGGGGGGAAACCGGATATTTACAGTTTAGGCGAGCGCTTGAGAACCGTGGGCGCAATCGTGGATGCCTGTAAAGGCAGGCTTGTCCGAGTCGTGAAAGATCGCAATTCAATAAAGTTCGAATACCAAGATCAAAACGGCCATGACCACAGCGAGGAATATACGAACCTGGCCCTCTATAAATACCAACAGCAATACTATGCCGAAAGAGGCACCTTCACTTTTATCGATCCGTGGGATAGAAAAACTTAGACAATCCGCCCATCGCCTCGCGATCCTTTCACACTCTTGATTGCGTTGACCCTGGACCCTTCCCGACCCTCAGACGAACCAACATGAGTTGATTTCATCCCGCCGCGTTGCCATCATGGAGCGAGATGGGAAACGTACAAGGTTCGCGCGCGAAGTCTGAAACGGTCATCAGTCTCACGGCCGAAGAAATAGCCGAGATTTCGGCCACCACTCTAGCTCATTATAACCGGCACGCCGAAAATTTCTGGGAGAGCACCCGCGACCACGATGTCTCGCAGAATCGTAACCAGCTATTGAATCGTTTGCGGGGCGTTCCGCCGTTTCGCATTTTAGACTTCGGCTGCGGCCCGGGACGCGACTTAAAGGCCTTCAAAGACATGGGCCATGTGGCGATCGGATTGGAAGGCGCCGAGCGATTCGTTCAATTGGCGCGAAGCTCCAGCGGCTGTGAAGTCTGGCACCAGGATTTTCTCCGACTGCGATTGCCCCCGGAATATTTCGACGGCATTTTCGCCAATGCGTCGTTATTCCACGTTCCAAGCCAGGAGTTGCCGCGGGTGTTGAACGAACTATGGGCGACGTTGAAACCTGGCGGCCCGCTATTCAGCTCCAATCCGCGCGGAGAAAACCAAGAAGGCTGGAATAGTGAGCGCTACGGCGCTTATCATGATGTGGACCGATGGCGCAGGTTTATGACGGAAGCGGGGTTCGCGGAGATCACTCATTACTATCGTCCGCCCGGCCTGCCGCGGGAACAGCAGCCGTGGCTGGCCTCCCTTTGGCGAAAGCCGAATCGGTAGGGCGCAGCCCCGCGTTGCATCAGCCTTTCGTGTGAAGCGTAGCTCGCGCTCAAGAAGGGGGACAGTCCCCCTTCGGGAATGGGGACTGTCCCCTTTTGGTCGCCAGGAAACCCGGAATTACCCCCCTGCTTCAAACAGCGCTCACCACGAAATCAGCTTGAGCTTGTTCTTGGCGTTCTTGCCGATTTTGTTGCGTGGGAATTTCGCGGCGACATGTTCCAGGAGATCTTTACCCAAGCCGCGCTCGCCGCCATGCCGTTCAACGAGACTGAAGCCGAGGTTGAACAGATCCTCGGCCCCGAGCGCGCGCTCTTTCTTGAGCGCGTCGAAGAGGGGATACGCCGAGTTGCGGTGAAGATCGGCGAGGATCTCCACCGCCGGATGGTGCCGGTTGGTGGCGAGCGTGTGAGCATGCAATTTCAATTGCGCCAGAGCCAGCCGGAATTTGTCCTCCGATTTGAATGCCGAAAATTCTTTGAGCGGCGTGAGAAACGCCGATGCTTCTTTGAACTTCTTCGCCCTGGCGAGCCTGGAGGCCTCGGAAGCGAGCTGCTCGTAGGAATAATTCGCGTCCGCCACTTTGAGCACCTGTAAGAAGGCGGTTTGAATCCGGTCCTCGGCGTTGATCGCCGCGTGGAGCCTTTTCCAGAGGGTAATCAAAACGTCATGGCGCCATTTGCCCTCGAAAGAAGGCAGCAGCTCGGCGATGCTCCAGGCCTTGCTGGCGTCATTACAGGCCACCAGTTCCTTGAGTAACGCGGCGCGCGCGTCGGGAATCTTGCGCAGCGAATTCGCCGCCACGTCGCGCTTGCGATAGTCGGGATCACCCAGTTGCTCGATCAGCGTGCGCACCGTCGCCGGAGTGCTGAAGTCGGCCATCTTCCGCAGCGCGAACTTCTGCACGTCCGGGTGTGGGCTTTCCAGCAGACGGGCAAGCAGATGGCGCGAATCATCCGGCAGTTCGTGGGCATCAAGCAGATCGATGGCCAGGCGCGTGATCTCCGTGAACTCCGCTTCTTCGAGCAGGGGGAAGAGCTTGGCGTATTCTTCTTTACGCAGATCGTGGTCGCGCAGGCAGCGCAGGAGCGCAACCAGCGCATGGGCGCGCAACGTGTGGTGGTGCTCCGGCGTGACGAACTTGAAGAGCCAGCGGCGCGCCTCGGCGCGGCCCAGTTGGCCCATGATGCGCATGGCGGAGACCGCCGCTGGACGTTGTTCTTTGGGATCGAGCTTGGCCGCGAACCCTTCGATTTCAGCGTATAGCTGCTCTTGTTCTTTGGCGTCCAGCTCGCGCACCGCGGGCGTCATCAGATCGCAGATGGTTTTATTGAACTCGTCGGTGCCCGCGACGAGCAATTGCAAGAGGCCCTTGAAGGCGGCCTTGCCGCCGACTGCGCACAGCACCCGCCCCGCGTTTATCTGCCCGGCGCGCGACGCGCCGGAAACGAATTGCAGCACGGCTGATACCGCGTCTTGTCCCGCCTGGCTCAGGAACCGCACGGCGCGCTCATGGGTATCTTTATCCGGGTCGTCGAGCAGGCCCGCGAAGAGCGGCACGGCGCTCTTCGGCGTCACTTCCTCGAAGTAGCGCAGCGCGAAGTCCTTGAGCACGGGATTTGGTTGCGCGATAGCCGCGCCGGCCGCTTTTACGACCTGGGCGTTATCCAGTGTCAGCGCAGCCAAAACCAACAACGCCGCACAACGCTGCTCCACGGTGCCCTTCACGACCAGATTCAGCAGCTTTTGCAAAAGCGCATCCATGACTCCTTACCAACTTGATCCGTCGGAAAAAGTCAAGCAAGCGCTACTCGCTTTGATGTGGGGGAACAATAACGGGACAAGCGATCTTCAATAGCACCGTCACGGGACATTGTAGATGTTCGGGCCGTACTTAGCCTTGTTTCCCGTGATGGTGCCAGGTGTATAAGTATAAGTCCCCTGAAAATTCAACAAGCCCCCGCCAGCGAACGTCGCCGTATTCTTCGTGACCATGCCGCCGGACAGCGTGAGGTTAGATGACGAGCCGAAGTTCAAAATCCCGCCGGCCAGTCCGCCCGCGAAGTACGGATAGCTCCTGAGCCGCTTCCCTTTCGCGATGTTGCCAGAAATCGTGCTGTTAGTAATCGTGAGAGTGCTGTAAAGATTTGCTATGCCCGCGCCGATGCCACCGATGGTGTAGCTGTATCCGCCATACGTGATGTTTTTGAGGATGGTTTTGTTTCCCGAAATCGTGCTGTTGGAAATCGTCTGAGTTGGCGACACGCCGCCGAAGTTCGCGAAGCCGCCGCCATAGGGAGCTGAATTTTTGGAGATCGTGCTCGCGTCGATGTTGAAATTACCGCTATTGGCCACACCGCCGCCATAATAGGACGCCTTGTTCCCGGTGATGGTGCTGTTGTTGGCGATGGTGAAGATGCCGGTGGAGCCGTTTGCTATGCCGCCTCCGAATCCCCCGGAGGGATAAGCACCATTAGCGGTATTTTTCGAAAGCGCACTGTTGGTAATCGTTAGATTGCCGTAATTGGCGATTGCTCCCCCGTAAGGCGCGACATTGCCGGTCAGGGTGCAGCCGGTGATCGTGAGCTGCCCCCCGTTGACGATGGCGCCGCCTCCGCCATAAGGGAGAGATCCTTGCCCGCCGCTGAGGGTAAGATTTCTTAGTTCCAAGTCGCCCGAGTAGTAACTCACCGCCATGTGACGAAAAGCCGGCGCGCTTTTTTTGCGCGCGATCTTGGCGCCGTTGCCTTCGATGGTAATCTTGCTGGTGATCAACGGCAGGCCCGTGTAGCCGTAATAGTACTCGGAGGGCGTCGTGAGCGTGAATGTTTTTTTCGGCAGGACGATGGTGTCCGCCGTCGGATCAGGGTCGCCGGCCACCAGGCAGTCAGGATGCGTCAAGGCGTTGTTGTTGGCGTTAATGATCGCCTCGATCAAAGAGCACTTCCCGTCGGCGGCGATTCCGGGCACCGTTGTATTCACGGTGATCGTTGCTGCGTCGGATGCGCCCCGTCCTAAGACGAGCAATAGCGCCGCGCCGGCCAAGGTGGTGGCGAGCTTTTGTTGCAGAGCGCGGCCGGATTGTTGGTTAAACCATTCTTGAAGGACAGCGGACAACTCGCGCGAGTGCGCGAGGCGTCGCTGAAGGGCGCGACGGGCACCGCGCGGCAGAGCGCGCAATTCGCTGTAGGCTGCGGCGAAGCGGGGAAACAGCTCGTTGCCGCGCTGAGCGAGAAGCTCGGCGAGCGACGGCGTCTTGGCGGCGTGGGCGATCTGGGACTTCCAGGCCGTGGTTACGGTATTGTCGACGCAAAGAGGATAGGGATTGAAATAATTCATATTGGCCCCTCCAGTTGCTTCTGGCTTCCAGTTAGCTGGCTTTCCAACCGTCCGTTAAAACTTTTCCCTCAACGCCTGTGCCACTCGCTCCATCACTCCTGCCCAATCCCCCGGTTCCGTCTGACGAAAAATGCGGATTGTCCTATACCACGGTGTAGTATCACCGTTCAACCCCCACCGCCAATCCGGCAAGTAATCCAAAAGCGTCCAAACCGGCTTGCCCAACGCGCCTGCTAAATGCGCCACCGCGGTATCGCCGCTGATGATTAAGTCCAACTGGTCGATGATCACGGCAAGGTCGCCGAAATCGCCGAGCTTGGGTTCCAGGTCTTCTACCCGGACATCGGTTGGAAGTTCTGCGAGATCGCGGGCGCTTTCGCCCTTTTGCAGACTAAAAAAAGTCACGCCGGCCAAGCGCAACAGCGGCAACAATGCTTGCAACGTACAGGAGCGATGGCGTTCGTTTCGATGGGTCGGGCTGCCGGCCCAGGCGATGCCGATTCTCGGTTGGGGCGAAGCGGACAAAGTCAGCGCCGGATTTTCGTTGCGCCGCCTAAGCGCCGCCGCGTCGAAATAGGGTATCGCCGCGGGAATGGTTTCGATGGTCGTGCCGAAGACATGCGGCAGGCTCAAGAGCGGCAGGTAAGCGTCGAACTCCGCGACGCCGATCCGTCCCGGCTCGCGCAGCTCGGCGACGCCGGGCAAGGTGGCAAAGAGCGGCATTAAATCCGGCGGGCAAACCGCGATCAGCTTGCCGCAGCGATCGGCCGCCAGCGGCAGATAGCGGGCGAATTGGATTGCGTCGCCAACGCCCTGCTCGGTGTGGATCAGGAGCGTCTTGCCAGGTATCGGTTGGCCGTCCCACTTGGGATGAGAAGTGCGAGGTGCGGCGGGGCGGCCCAACTGCAAGCGCCACTCATATTCGGCAAAACCTCTGGCGTAGTCGCCGGTCTGCAACAGCATCGTGCCCAGGCTGAAATGCGCGTGGGCGTAATTGGATTGCAACTCGATCGCCTTCTCCCAGTAAGAGATCGCCTGTTGCGGTTCGCGCCGGCGGCTGGCGAGGTAGCCCAAGCTGTTGTAGGCCTCGGCGCGCTTGGGATCGGTACGAACCGCTTCTTCCATGCAGGCACTCGCTTCTTCGTACCGTTCCGCGTCACCGAGCGCGACTCCGAGATTGAAGCAGGCATTGGCATGCTTCGGCTCCACTTCAAGACAGCGCCGGTACGCGGCGATCGCCTCCTCCAGTTTTCCCTCTTCGTAGTGCTTGTTGCCGAGTTGGAATTGATAAGCCGGAGTCCTGGCGATTTCTTCTTCGGTCGGCAAGCGCACGTCGGCGAGCGCCTCGTCGGGAAGCACATAGGAGTGGGCCAGTTTTTCATCGCTCCACTCCATAAGTTCGGGAAAACGAATGCCCTGGAGCGCCTGCACGGCGAAAATCTCCTGCACGCCGGCTTCGAAGCGGAGAAAGCCGATCGTTTGGCCGGTCTCGATATGAACGACCCAGACGCCGCAGGTGCGCTCGCTCAAGCGCTCGACCAGCGGGATGCCGCTGAACACCGCGCTCTCGCGAACCTGCGAGAGGCCGATGAACGCGAGCGGCCCGACGAAATCGATGCCCCGCGTGAAGCCCGGCACCTGCGCGACCATGCGCCAGGTACGTCGCTCGAGGTCCACGACGGCCAAGCTGCCTTCGCCGGATTCCAGCACCCAGAGCTTGCCTTGATACCAGCGCGGCGAGTGCGGCATGGAGAGGCCACGCAGCAGAATTTCATTAGTCTCGATGTCCATCAGAATGCCGCCGCGCGCTTTGTTAGCGCGCCAGCCGCCGGCCGTGTCGGTCTCGCCCAGCGCCGTGACGTATTTTGGGCGGCCGCCGACCATCGCGAGGCCGTTCAGATGGCAGCGGTCTTCGGGAGCGTAGGCGGTGATGAAGGGCGGGCGCCAGCGCGGATAAAAGCTATGCTGCGGGTCGAGCGTGCACAGGCAACAAAAACGCGTGTTGACCAGCCAGAGCTCATTCTTGTCGTCCCAGGCGAGCTCGTGGATGTCGATGTCGCCGGTAACATGGATGCGCCGCGGGATGTAACAGGCGTCGTGTTTTCCCGCCGGCTCCAGTTTGCGCGCCACGGCGGGCATGTTGTGGTAATCCCAGACCGTGTTGCTGCCGCCGATCGTCAGCCGATTCGCATCGGCGGCGACGCCCATCGGTTTGGCGAAGCTGCGAAAATGGGTGTTGAGGGCGGTGCCGTCTTTGCGCACCAGGATCGCTTTGCCGGCCTGATAGGTCGAGACGACGAGGCTGATTCCGAGCCGCTCGAAAAGCGCGGGGAGATTGGCGGTGTGGACGCTGCGCAGCTCGCTCTCTTGATCTGCCGGCTGTGAGGGTGAGGCCATGGTGAATTGACCTGGGTGTGTCTGTGTCTCGCCCGAGATCGTTAACTGTCTCTCTGGTCCTCTGGGTTCAAGGTTCCAGGTTCGGACGGTTCCGGGTTCAAGGTTCAAAGTTCAAGGCGCTCCGTGGGGTTCAAAGTTCCGAGTTCAACGTTGAACGTTGAACTCCCGTTGAACCCGGAACGGGCGATGCCCTTGAACAGTTCGCGCAGCGAGCGTTGAACATTGAACTTTGAACGGCGACTACTGCGTCGCGCTCTCTAACAGTTCCACGGCCCGCTCCCGCACGTCTTGATTGGGGTCCGATTTGGCTTTGCGCAGAGATTCGAGATCGGCGCGATTCGCCAGCACTTCCAGCACCTCGATGCGAAACTCAGGGTCCCGGTCGTTCAACCCTCTTCTGATCAATTGGGTGACAGTGGCGCCTGCTTTATCGGCGAGGGCCTCGAGCGCCGCGTCTTTAACTTCGCGGCTCGGGTCGCTGAGCATATCCGCCAAAGCAGCGATGCTCTTGGGATCGTTTTTGTCTTCCAGGTCGTCGATGGCCTCGATCTTTGCCGCGACGCGACTTTCCTCTTTGATTTGCTCCGGGGATTTTTGGATCGCCGGAGCTTTGGGAGCCAGATTGCCCGCGCCCGGCAACCATCCGCGCAAGCCGCCCAAGCCCGGCGCTCTACCTCCGGGGCCGGCCATACCGACTCCCTGGGGCAGGACCACCACCCGTGCGAGCCGGGCGCCGGAGTAGAAGAAGGCGAAATTCAATCCGCGCAGGATCTCTTCCAGCGCGCGCGCCGGCGCGAGGTCCTTCAGGTCAAGCGTTATAAGATTGGCCGCCGCTTTTTCGTCCCTGAGAATGAAATTGATGCCGCACTTTTCTTCGATCTCCGCGAGGAGATCCCGGAGCGGCACCTCCTCGGCGTGGACGCTGAGGCGCTCATTTTGAAATTCGACCGCAAGCTTGGGGTTCACGGCGATGTTCGACTCCGGGTCGTTTTCGGCCGCGAGCATGAGAGCGAAGAGTGCGAGGGCTAGAAGCTTCATTGGATCACATCGGTTTGGACCGGGGCGCCGAATGTCGTTAGCGTTATTTTCGCGCCGCAGCCTTTATCCTTGACGCCTTTGGGCGGCGGGTTCGCATCCCGATTTCCAGGCAGGGCAGCGTGCGGGCAGGTGTCGTCCGCCGCGTGATCATCGGCGTTGCCGTCCAGCACGTCGTGAAATACCGTGGCGACGTAATTATAATCTCCCCGGCTGGGGTCGCTCCTGTTGAGCGGCTGGACGTTGCTGCACTCATAGGTCACAAGATAACTCACGGTGAGCTTCTTCTTAGGCTTCAACAACTTTGCTCCGCCGGCAAACAGAGCGGCGTTCTTGGCACTGTCGAGAACCACGTCTGCGGCGTTGCACGATTCGTCGTCATCATCGGCGACGCTAACGCTCAAGCGGACCAAGCCGGTGCTTACGCCGTTCCCGAGATCGCTCGAATCGATGGTTTCCGAGTGGTCGCTGCGGTTCTGAATTTTAACAGCGACCCCTGCGGTGGCCGGAGCCGCCCCTTTGACGGTTGCCTTGCCGGTAATCTTAACTACCGCCAGGTCATGGATGCAACCCGGCAGGCGGAAGGAGCCGATTTTGGTTTGCCAGCCGCGATCGCTCGTCGTGGCGTAATATTCCTGAGTGTACCAGAAGGTACAGTCGTCCACGGGATCGACCGAGAGCGCGCTGTAGTCGCCCCAGCGCGAGCTGCTGCTCGTTTGCGAGCCGCCGCCTTTTTGCAGCGTCGCCTCGCCTTGAAAAAGGCCGCCGGGCGGATCGCTCGCCAGCCGCGAGGCGTAGCGGATCGACGGAAACAGCAGGGCACCTGACACGCTATAGCCGACGGCAAGATTGCCAGTCGAATCCATGGCGGCGCTGCCCATCCAGCGATGGTTGCCATCGGGAGCGTAGGTCGCCTGCTCGTTGACCGTAAAGTTGCCGCCCGGCGGCGTGGCGCGTAACTCGTAATAGCGGATGCCAGCTTTTCCACCGCCCGCGTTGACGGTGTGATTGGTGACCAGGGATTCGTGGGTGCCGAAGTTACGATATTGCAGACGAAACATCAGGCGGTCGGCGAGCGAGTCGACTTTTACTTTCGTGCCCCGTTGCGGGATGCAGTCCAAGGTCGGCACGCCCCCATTGAAACAGAACAAAGGACTAAATGCAGCGGTAGCGAGGGGGCTGCCGCCGTGCTCGGTGAAGGTCGAATTCGCCGGGGTGGCGAAGTCGACGTGAAAGTCGAAAATTCGTAAGCCGTCACCCTGAGGGTCGCCGAATTCGTCTGAGGTAAAATAGGCGAAGTAGTTCGGTGTGCCCGCAGGCGGCGCGGGCCCGTCGAGATCGGCGGGTAACATGCCGAAGATGAACGGATCCACGCTGTCCAAATCGAAATAGATAAAGCTCGCTGCCGGATCGCCGGTGAGCATTTTGTCGCGCTCGAAGGCGAAAACGCCCACCCCATCGAAGTTGTTTCCGGTGAACTGATTGTCGCTCATGTAGTAGGCGTCCGGCCACACGCCAAATTTCGGATAGTCGTTGAATTTGTTGTTAGGCATGGCGAAATCGTAGCGATGGTATGCGCCGGTCGGATCGCCCGTCTGGGAAACGGCGATGCACTGGCGCGACGGTGGACCGACGTCGGCGAACTGGCTGATCAACCAGCGGTCGGCGAGATGATCGTAGAGAACGATCGGGTCGCCGTCGTCGTTGGCTTCGCATGGCCCGCCGAAGCCTGAGAACAAGGTGCTGATGGGCGTCGGACCTAATAACGAGACGCCGCTCTTGTCGAAGATTTTTAGAAGAACGTTGACCAATTGAACATAGTGATTTGGTCCAACGTCTCCGACCGTATCGGGGGGAAGTATGGAAAAACCCGTGAGCGCGATGTTATCCGCGTTGCGGATGCCTTCGAACGCGATCGTGGGGGCGGGCGTTTTTAGAGCGGAGACAGAACTCTGGACTACGGGATCGGCCGGAACCACGGTGTCCATTGCCGCCGCTGCGCTGCGCGCTATGGGACGGCGGCCCAGGCGCACCTCGCGTGGCCTGACGCTGCCGTTGACATGCGTTTCCGCTTTCACCGGTGGTATGGATCTGAGCGGCGGCGAAAGATCGACTTTCTCGGCCCGGCGCACGATGGGGACGAGCGAGTTAAAAGCGGTGCCGGCCGCCTGCCCACCGTGGGCGAGTGGCGATAGCGAAAAGCCGGCCCATGGCCCACTGGCGAGCGCGCAGAAAAACAGCAGCCGGCCCCAGGAGGTTCTGATTGCCAACGATTGCCGCGTCGCGAAGTGGTTGTTTGCGAGTTTCTTCATGGCACGGGATTGTAGCGCGATTAGAAAAAAGAAAAAACTGTATTGGAGTGGATTAACTCGGGAGGTGGAAACCGGCGCCATGATGGCACGAATTTACTACATTTGTCGCGGGTGTCGCTCCAACGGACGCAATCATTCCACATTCACATAGAGGCGGGTCCAATCATGCGGCGTCGCGGTGTGGCCCTGGCCGGTGGTGTCCTCGGCGAGAAAAACATCGCCGGGGCCGAAATTCATGCTCGTCCCGTCGCCGAGCCCGATATCGACGTTGCCCGAAAGCGTGATCACCCAACGGCACCGGGGCGCGCGGTGGTAGTTGACGATATGCGGCGCGAAATCGTTGCGAAACAGCAGCCCTGTGGCCGGCGTTGTGTTATTGAAGAATTCCGACGCTTTGCCCGCGTCGAGCTGCTCGAAATGGGATTTGCCGTCGGCACCGGCGTACAGGCGGTAGAATTTCATTCTTGACTCCTATTCTTGTGAACGTTGGCCGATAAAGTTCCTGCTCCGCGTTTTTCCAGGCGAAGTTTGATGCCGCCGGTCTGGATGTAGATCTGCCGGGAGTCGCGCCGTTTGCTAAGAGTTTCGATCAGGGAGATCAACGTCGTCGCCGCGCCCGGGTATTCGATCGGTGGACCCGCGGCTTTCATGGTTGCTATGGCATCGTCACCGGCGAAATAACGCAAAATTTTCTCATCGTCGTTGGCGCCGGTGAATTTCCCCCGGAATTCTTTTAACGAGATATCCGGCGGCTTGGCGGTGGCGAGTTCCTTGGCCCGCGGCCGGCCGAGCAGCCGATCTCTCAGGTTCGGTTCGATGGATTGCGCTTCTTCTTCTCCCCAGAAGCCAAGCGCATAGAGCAACATTTCGTCGGTCACCTCTTTGTACCGTTCACCGACGATCACATTGATCGCGGCTTGCACTCCGACGAACTGCGAGTACGGCGTCACCATGATCGGGTAGCCGAGCTCGGCGCGCACGCGCGCCGCTTCTTCGAGCACAGCGTTGAGCCGGTCGAGCTTGCCGATGTTGGCGAGCTGAAAACGAAAATTTGAGATCATGCCGCCCGGCACCTGGTGGATCGGATGAAACGCGTCGTACTCGAGAGGGCTTCCGACCGGCAGCTTTTCTTGCTTGGCGATCCGCGCAAAATGTTCGCCCACCGGTTTGATGACCTCTTCGTCGACGACTGTCTTGTAGCCCAGCGCCCGGGCGTTCATGGCGACGTTAAAGATCGAAGGATTCGAGGAGGCGTCGGCGAGCGGCGGAATCGCGGTGTTGATGGATTTGATGCCCAGCTTGATAGCTTCGAGGCAGCAAAGCGCGCCGAGCCCGGTGTTGCAATGAGTGTGGAACTCGACCGGCCGGCCTTTGGCTTCGCGCAAGATCAACGGCACGAGCCTGCGCGTCGCTTCAGGCGTCAGCAATCCCCCGGGATCTTTAAAGCAGAGTCGATAGACCTCCAGTTTGGCCGCCGCGCGGGTTCTCTGGATAAAATATTCGTCGGTGTGCTTCGGGGAAATGGAGTAGATAATGTTGAGGATCGTCTTGAGGCCGGCGCGCCGAGCTGCGCGCACCGCCTCCGCCCAATACGAGGGCGTATTCGAGGGATCCGAGGTGCGGATTTCCGTTATGCCGTTGGCGGCCAACCGTTCCAGCCAGAGCCCGGTGACGGCCGGCGGCGAAATCTGAAAGGCCAGCATAGAACGGCTGCGAATGCTGCGGAGGGGCGTTTTTTTAACGCGCTTGGACATCAGGCGCAAGCGTGCCCACGGGTCGTCTTTGAGGTCGCGCACGCATTTCTTATAGAACGCGGAGGACATAATCTCGATGGCCTCAAAGCGGGCGCGATCGATCTGCTCGGCGACGGGCAGCATCATATCCGTGCGCATGTTGGAAGCCCACAAGCTCAATTGCCCGTCGCGCAGAGTCGTATCGACAAAGCGGATTTCATTCATGGCGCATTCACATGTTGTTTAGATTCGTCCGTACAAGAGGTTTAACGGAACCAGGTCAAAAATTCTTTTCCCGCCAAGGCGCCAAGGCGCGAAGTTAAGAATATTTTCTGAATTCTCCGAACTTGGCGTCTTTGCGTCTTTGCGGGAGTCATCTCTTCTCCGATTCTGGGATCCAGAACTCGAACGGAAATTCCAAAGATGTTTGGCTAGCAATTTACCCGTAGCGGAAGAATGGGCCGGTTGCAAAACATTGGGCCGGCGGTTTGGTTCCCACCGCGCAATGAAAGGGCCGCACGATAAAAAGAAAATCGCGCGCTCCGGGTGACGCGGTGGCGGCGCGCCACTGGGCCGACTCCTCGGAGCTAAGCGCGGCCAGGATGCCGGCTTCGATTCTTTTGCCGTGGGGCTCGCTGAGCTTGAACGGCGCCATCTGGTGAAACAGTTTCAACGACAGTAGCCCGGCTTCGCGGAAGCGGCGATAGAGGCTGTTGTCCGCGCAGCCCTTTTCGGCGACGTTGCCGCGCGGCAACTCGGCCTTGGCCTTGAGCGTCGCCTCCAGCGCCACATTGGTCCAGGAATTCATGTCTTCGGCGCGCACGATCACGCCGATGCGCCCGCCCGGTTGGGTCACCCGAATCATCTCGGCGAGCATTCGCTCGGCGTCGACTTCTTCCATCACCGTTGCCGACAGACAAATTTCGAAAGCGTTGTCCTCGAAGGGCAGTGCCTCGGCGCTTCCTTCGCGGAATGCGATCACATTCTCGCATCCCGCCTTTTTCGCCAGCGCCGCCGCCTCGTGCAAGAAATAGCGGTTGATGTCAACGGCGGAGATCGGATTGGCTCCACCGGTCGCGGCAGCCATCAAGCGCGTGAGCACGCCGGAGCCGCAGCCGATTTCGAGAATCCTATCGCCCGGCTTGATCTCGATTTCGGTGACAAAGCGCTCGAGCACGCGCCGGTGCGCTCGCGAACAGCCGCGAGCTTCCAATTGGCGCACGCCGCCCATTTCAGGACCACCGAGCACGATGGTGCAATACCTTTCGCTAAGCCGCGGCAAAAGCGGCTCCCATTGCGAAGGGGACAAGATCAGCGGCAGCAGGACCAGGGGCGGTCCCGAGCCTAGAATCCGATAGCGAATTCCGGCAACCTCGCCGTCGCCGGGAGCGAGGGACGCGGTGCGCAGCGTCGCCTGGAGGTCCATGCGCGCGAGAAACCCCAGCATCGTGTCGCCGATGAACTGTGCGCGATCGGCGATTACGTCGGCCCACAGGACATCGGAATAATCATCGAGACGAAACGTCGCGGCGAATGGCAGTGTCGCCAGAGACTGGCGCACGATGGCGGCGTTCGGGCCTTCGCCGCCGTAAAAACAAAGCAGCCGAGTGGCGAGCGGCTGGAGTGATTCAGGGTCGAGGGTGCGCGGCGGCAGCACCAGCGTGAGCGAAGCGATGATGTCGCGATGGGCGCGCACGAGGGCGTCGAATTCCAGAAACTCGCGCGCCGCGAAGTGGGCTCGTTCGAGCCCCAGATGGCGCACGACCTGAACAATGCGCTCTTCGACGGGAAGCTCTACGTCCGTGACCATGAGATATTGCTTGCCATAAGTCCTAGCCCAAGTTATTTGAAATTTTAGGATGCCTAAGAGATCGGAAGAACTGTGTCTCGCGCAAAGAGCGCAAAGGACGCCAAGAAAAAACAAAACAATGGGAGCGGGGGCGGGGCCTTTGCGAACTTGGCGTGCTTGGCGCGAGGAATTTTCTTGAAGTCATTTTGTCAAGCAATTTAGGCGTATGAAGCTAAAAAAACAGTGCCGTATCCTGGTTCGCGCGCGAAGGCGGCGTCATCAGCGAGAATAACGTTTTCATCGCCCAGTTCACCAGCGCCGCGAGGATGAAAATGAAAAGCAGCAGCGAATACATATCCGCGATGCGGAACTGGCCGTAATATTCGACGATCAGAAAGCCGAGCCCGGCTTTGGCGATTTTCGTCTCGGCGAGCAGCGCTCCGGTCACCGCCGCGCCCAAACCGATTCTTACGCCCGTAAAAATCTGTCCGGCGATGGCGGGAAGAAAAACCCGCGCGGCGATTTGATACGCGCTAGCGCCGACGCTGCGCGCTACGTCGACGTAAACCGGTTTGACTTCGCGCATCCCGGCGATGGTCAAGAGCGAGATCGGAAAAAACGCCGCAAAGGCCCCGACCGCGAGCTTGGAATGAACGTCGATTCCCAGGAACAGAATGAAGATGGGGAAGATCACGATCTTGGGCACCACCGCCGCGTAAAGAATCAGCGGCTCGACCACTTCCAGCCAGGAGCGCCGGCTGCCCCAGAGAATGCCCAGTGGAATGCCCGACAGCGACGCGAGCAGCAGCGCGCCGCCGACTTCATAGAGGCTCGCCTTGAGATGCGGCAGCAAAACCGGCGTGGTAACGCAGATCCAGAGGGATTCCAGAATCGCCGCCAGTGGGGGAAAGAGATCGGGGAAAAGAATTTCCGTGCGACCGATGGATTCCCATACGGCGATAAGACCGAGGAGCGTAAGTATTTGCACCGCGGCGGGCGTCTGAAAATGCGCGCCGATGCCGGCTTTGACGCTATGTGCCGTGGCCATCGCTATCTCCGCATCAGGGCTTGCGCCCGGTTGATGAGGCAGAGAAAAAGAATCGAAAGTAAAACGGTGCCGCCCAATCCCGCGTAAACTTCTTCGACCTCGAAGCGAAACGCAGCATCGGAGAGCCACATGCCCACGCCGCCGACTTGCGCGACGTATTCCAGGCCAAGGACGGATTTCAGAATATAGGTGAGCGCGAGGCGAAAGCCGCCGAAAATCGTCGGCGCCACCGCCGGAAGCATAATATGCCGAAACATTTGTTTGCCGGAGAGGTTCATGCTGGCGCCGACTTCAAGCAGGATCGGATTGACATTTTGGAATGCGCTCTTGGTATTGATGATGATCGGGATCAAGCCGAAGATCGATGAAAGCGCGATCACCGCGGCGCTGGTGCGGCCGAAGGTGACAAGAAAAACCGGGTAAGCCAATATTACGGGCGATGAGAAGAACGCGGCCAGCGGCATCTCGTAGCTGGTGCCGATCAGCCGGTAACGCCAGAGCAAGAAACCGGCGAACAGGCCGAACAGCGTCGAAATCGTCAGCGCCGCCGCGATTTCGTAGAGCGTGATGGCGGTCAATAGCAGCGCCTTGCCGTACCACAGCTCCGACCACAGAACCGTCGCCGCGCGGGATGGAGCGGCGAGGAAAAACGAGCTGATCCAGCCGAGACGAACGGAGGCTTCCGTAACCACGAGAGCGCCCAAGATGAGGCTCAGGCGCCAAGCCATAAGTCTGTTGGTTTCGGACATGGCAGGCTCGCTTGCGTTTAGAAACCCTCACCCTTTCCCTCGCCCGCAAGCGGGCGAGGGGATCGGCGCCCTATTGCAAATAACTCAGATCGATCAGGCTGCTGATCTCCGCCTGGGTCAGCGGCTGTTTTAGGAAATTAAATCTGATGGCATCGTCGATGGTCTGTTGCAGGCCGCGGATCGGTTTGGCCGCCATGGCCGGCTTGTTGTAAAAATCCCAGGTCTTGAGCACCGCCGACTCGGGAATCTTGAGATCGGCTTTGCGAATCCAGATTTTTGTCGTCTCTTCCTTGTGGTCCATCATGTACTCGACCGCCCGTTGATGCGCCCGGAAAAAGCCGCGCACCGCATTGGGATTTTTAGCGGCATAATCACTGTTGATGAAATGGACGCGGCTGGTGATTTCCTTGAGCGCGGTGATTTCGTCGCCGCGCGCCGCGATCCGCAGCTCGCCTTTTTCTACGCGGTCGAGATTGAACGGCGGCACCGACCAGCCGGCGTCCGCCTGGCCGGTTCTCACTCCCGTGTAAGATTCCGGAATTCCTCCGAGTGAAACCGGTTCGGCGGGCTTGAGCCCTTTGGCTTTTAATTGGTCTGAAATGGCGAGCACCGCCATGTGGGTGGAGGAGCCGGCGCGGCTGTAGGCTAACTTTTTCCCCGCCAGGTCATCGAACCGGCGGATCGGCGAGTTGCCGGCCACGTACCAGAAGCTGTCCATGCCGGTGATCTCGGCGGCAGCGATCTTGATCGGCGCCTTTTTCATAAACGCGCCGATAACCGCGAATATGCCGGTGGAAAGCCCGATCTGCGCGTCGCCGGAAACCACCGCCTGGACGTTTTCACCGCCACCCCGGGTAAACACCGCGTCGACGTCGACGTTGTTTTCCCGGTAAAAGCCTTTCTCCTGGGCGACGTATACCGGCACCGCGACGGTGAAAAGCACGCGGTGGGGAACCACGAGGATGAGCTTGGTGCGCGCCGCGGCCGCCCAAGCGTTTGACGTTCCGTTTACACAGGCCAACAAAACCGCCAGCGTGAGCAGCTCGCGCCCGCTGACGCTCAATAACCGTTTCTTCATGGATAACCCTCCTAATATCCGTGTTCAGTTTGGCGAAAACTTTTTATCGATTCCTCTCTGAGGGCGCTCCAGACCTGGCCCACCAGTCTGCCGAAGCGATCCGAGGCGATGATGGATGAGTCGCGCGGGTGGGGCAAGTCGATGTCGACCATGGTCTTGATCTTGCCGGGGCGCGCGGTCATGACCAGGACGCGGTCGGAGAGCTGCACTGACTCGTTGATGTTGTGTGTTACGAAGATAATCGTCTGATTCAAAGCGTCGCGGATTTTGAGCAACTCCTCGCCGAGGATGATGCGGGTCTGCTCGTCGAGCGCGCCGAAAGGCTCGTCCATCAGCAGAATCTTCGGTTCGAGAATGAGCGCCCGGGCGATGGCGACGCGCTGGCGCATGCCGCCGGAAAGCTCGGAAGGGTAGCGCTTCTCGAATTCGGATAGACCGACAAGACGGATCATGTCGGCCGCCTTTTGTCGCCGCTCCGCCTGGCCGACGCCGCGCATCTCCAGTCCGAACTCAACGTTACTCAGAGTCGTGCGCCAGGGAAACGTGGACTCTTCCTGAAAGACCATCGCGATGGACGGGTGCGGCCCTTTGACCGTTTCGCCGGCCACGGTCAACTCGCCGCGGGTGGCCGGAATCAGGCCGCCGATGATTCTGAGCAGCGTCGATTTGCCGCAGCCCGAAGGACCGATGATGGAAAAGAATTCGCCGGCGCGAACGTCGACTGAAATATCGTCGACCGCCGGCACGGCGGCAAGGCCGTTTTCGTCGCCGCTAAAAACCTTGCTGATATTGCGCAGATTCAGCATCGGCGGTCTTTGGGGCGGCTTTTCTCCTCACGCCTCACTCTTCACTCCTAGCTCCTAACTCCTAACTCCTAACTCCTAACTCCTAACTCCTTACGCCTCACGTTTCACAGGGGTGTTGTGGTTGGGGGTGGCTTGCGATGCCGCGTCGCCTGCTCGTACGCGTAGGCGCATTTGATCATGTTGCCATCGTCATAGGGGCGCCCGAGAAACGTGATGCCGGCGGGCAGATTATCGCGGGTAAAACCGGCGGGCACCACGATAGACGGAACATAGACCAGATAGGTATTGATATGGGGCGCCCCTTTCTGATCGACGAAGGGCGGGTTGACGCCTTCCTTGATGAGCGTCGGTTGGTGCTCGACGGCCTTGTGCACGATGGCATCGAGCTTGTTATCCGCCATGACCGCCAGCAGGTTAGTCATCAGTTCATCGCGCGCCTTGAGATATTCATAGTGCGCGTTGCTGTCCGGCGCTCTTTTCCAGCGCTCCTGCGAGCGGCGAACCACTTTGGCGAAATCCGGTGACGCCGCGGCTTCCGCGCGGGACTTAAACGGCGGATTCGGGCTCCTGCTAAAATAGCGCTTAAACGACTCCTCTTCGTCGGTGAAGCTTCCCGCCCGCTTCGCAAGCAGCGCTTTCAAATCGGGAATCACCACCGGATCGACGAGAACGGCGCCGGCGGCCTTGAGCTCGCCGATGGCCCTATTGAAGACCTCGTCGATTCTTTTGAAATCTTCTGAGTCAGGTTCGGACCCAAGACCCATGGGCTCGCGCAGGATGCCCAGACGCGCGCCTTTGAGTCCGATCTTGTCGAGAAACTTGGTATAGCTTTCCGGCACATGACCGACGCCCCTGGCGGTGACCGGGTCCTCGGGATCGTAGCCGACCATGACGTCCAACAGCTTCGCCAAATCGGTAACGGTGCGGGCCATCGGACCAAGAGAACCGTTGATCGACGGCCAGCCGGCATAGACGCCGCCGCGGCTTACCAGTCCGGCCGTGGGTCGCATGCCGGCGACGGAGTTCCAGGTGGAGGGCCGGCGAATGGAAGCCAGGCCCTCTTGGCCGACGGCGACGGTTGAAAAATTCGCCGCCACGCAGGCCGCGGAGCCGCCGGAGGAGCCGCCGACCGTTCGTTCCAGATCGTAGGGGTTGCGCGTCGAGCCGAAAAGCGAGCCATGGGTGTCGCCGCCGCCGAGCTCGCCAAGGGTGGTTTTTCCTAAAATGACCGCGCCGGCTTTTTTCAGATTCTCGACCACGAAGCAATCCCGTTCCGGACGGTGATTTTTGAAAAGTACGGAGCCCAAGGTTGTCGGCATGCCCGCGGCGTCGGCTTGATCCTTGACGACGACCGGAATGCCGTGAAGCGGGCCGACGACGCCGGAGGTCTTGAAAGCGGCATCGAGTCTATCCGCTTCATTGAGGGCTGCGGAATTCAGCGTGATGATCGCGTTGATAGCGGGACCTTTCTTGTCATAGGCCTCGATGCGATCGAGATACATTTGCACCAACTGGCGGCAGGTGAGCTGGCCGGACTTGTAGGCGGCGTGGATTTCGTCGATGGTCGTTTCGAGAACGCTAAAGCTCATAGCTCTGCCTCCTTTGTCAAAAAGGATGAACGGTGAAGGATGAGGGATGAAGTGGATTCCGATCCGCCATTCGCGCTCCGAAGTCCCCTTTCATCCTTCCGCCTTCATAATTCATCCCTGTCTTGATATCGCCTCAATACTTCAGCGACGGCTAAATGTCCAGGTTTCTTTGCAAGCGCTCAGGGCAACGTCAAAGTCAGTTTCACCTGCGTGAATTGCTCTGTTTTCGAAAATCCCCCCTTTCTCCCCTTTTCCAAAGGGGGGAATTTAAAGTCTCCCTTATGTAAAGGGAGATTTAGAGGGATTTTTGATCCTGCTCAACACGACTTTGACGAAACCCTTTGCACGCGCCTAACGGATAAGACTAAGCGCTATGATTTCTCTCCGTCAATGACCATGAACTGCCTTTCGATCTTTTGCCAATCGCCCAGGCCGACGACTTTATCGCGCTCCTTAAACGTCGTAAGCGACCCGTCCATCGCTTCGGTCGTGCCGTCGCGCTTGAGCAGGCCGAGCACCTCGCGCATCGCGTGAATCCCCGCTCTTTGCGTCTCAGAGGGATAGATGGCGATGCGGTAGCCCATCTTCTGCAGACGTTCCGCCGGCAGCATCGGTGTCTTGCCGCCTTTAAAAACGTTCGCCAGCAGGGGAACGCCGGTTACGCGCCGTGGAATTTCCTCCAGCTCCGACTCCGACTGTGGCGCTTCGACGAAGACGGCGTCGACGCCGAGCCTGGCGAAGGCGCGGCCCCTTTCAATAGCGTCGTCGAAGCCATGCACGCCGCGGGCGTCGGTGCGCGCGATGATGCAGAACTCCAGGTCGCTGCGGGCGGCGAGCGCGGCCCGCAATTTATATTCCATCTCGGCGAGCGGTATCACCTCTTTGCCGTCGAGATGGCCGCAGCGCTTGGGCGTGATCTGGTCTTCGATGTGGATCGCCGCGACGCCGGTGCGCTCATATTCGCGCACCGTGCGCACCAAGTTCACTGCGTTGCCGTAGCCAGTGTCGGCGTCGGCGATGACCGGGATGTTGACTGCGGACACGACCTGCGCCGCGCGCTCGATGGTTTCCGACATGGTGACGAGGCCAATGTCAGGGATGCCCATGCTACGGGCCACCGCGCCGCCGCTGAGATACGCCGCCTCGAACCCCGCATCCTCGACCAGACGGGCGGAGAGGCCGTCGAAACAGCCGGGAGCGACCAGAAGTTTGTCGCGCAACAGTAATCGCTTAAATACTTGTCGTGCACTCATTTAAAACCTCTGCTACTTCGTGGTTTCAACGCAAAAAGTTTAGTACTTCTCGAGCGAACGCAGAATGAGTTTCCTCCCCCTCGACGGGGGAGGACTAAGGTAGGGGTGCTGTGCGTTCACCCCTATCCTGGCCTTCCCCCGTCGAAGGGGGAAGGAAAAAAGCTACCGGCTAGCACGATTTTGCTCACGGTGTTCTTCTCCTACAGCGCCACAAGATAACTAAGACGGTCTGACGACGAACATATCCATGAACTTGTCCACGGCGGTCGCGTCCAGCGCCTTCGGATCGTTACAAAGATTCAAGATCTCGCGACATGGCTCCGGCGCCAGCCGCGACGCCAGATTCGCTTCGAACTTTTTCACGAGTAGCGGCATGCCTTCGGCGCGCCGGCGGCGGTGCCCGATGGGATATTCCACGACGACCTTCTCCGTCGCCGAGTGGTCTTTGAAGAAAACTTGCACCGCGTTGGCGATGGAGCGCTTGTCCGGGTCCAAGTAGTCGCGGGAGTAGCGCGCGTCCTCGATCACGATCATTTTGTCCCGCAGCCCGTCGACGCGCGAGTCCTTGGCGACCTCATCTTCGTAATGGTCCGCGGTCAGCTCGCCGAAGATCAGCCCAATGGCGGTCATATATTGAATGCAATGATCGCGGTCCGCCGGATTGTGCAAGGGCCCGGTCTTGTCGATGATGCGCACCGCGGATTCCTGCGTGGTAATCATGACTCGCTCCACTTCGTCCAGTCGATCCTTGACCTCGGGATAAAGCTGCAACGCGCACTCGACGGCCGTCTGGGCGTGAAACTCCGCCGGGAACGAAATTTTGAACAAGACATTTTCCATTACGTAGGAGCCGAAGGGGCGCCGGAGCGACAAGGGTTTGCCGTGAAAGAGCACGTCGTAGAAGCCCCAACTCTTGGCGGAGAGCGCGGACGGATAACCCATCTCGCCTTGCATGGCCATGAGTGCCAGGCGCACGCCGCGGCTCGTAGCGTCGCCCGCGGCCCAGGATTTTCGCGGCCCGGTATTCGGCGCGTGGCGGTAGAGGCGGAGCGCGCCGCCGTCGGTCCAGGCGTTGGAGAGCGCGTTGATAATCTGCTTACGGCTGCCGCCGAGCATCGCGGTTCCCACTGCGGCGGTGGCGACGCGCACGAGCAGGACGTGATCCAAGCCGACGCGGTTGAAGCTGTTCTCGAGCGCCAGCACGCCTTGGATCTCGTGGGCCTTGATCATCGCGTTAAGGACATCCCGAATCGTCAGCGCCTTCTGTTGGGTTCGGCTTAGATAATCCGCAAGAGCCAGTATTCCGCCGACGTTATCGGACGGGTGGCCCCATTCGGCGGCGAGCCAGGTGTCGTTGTAATCGAGCCAGCGGATCGTCGCGCCGATGTTGAAGGCGGCGTGGACGGGATCGAACTGCCAATCCGTTCCGGGAACTCGGGCACCGTTTTCCAGAATCGCACCGGGAACGATGGGACCCAGATGCTTCGTACATTCGGGATAGCGCAGAGCCAGAAGCCCGCAGCCGATGGTGTCCATCAAACAGTAGCGCGCCGTATCGATCGCTTCGTGGCTGGTCGGCAGGTAGTTGAGTGTGTAATCGGCGATGGCGATGAGAATCTGGTCCGGCGCAGGGCGGATGTTGGAACTTGTGTTGGTCATGTGATTAACGATTTGCTATCGGCACAAAGGGCCGCGGCTCCGGCCCGATATAATCCGCGTTGGGGCGAATCAATCGGTTGTCGGCGCGCTGTTCGATGATGTGCGCGGCCCAGCCGGTGATGCGCGAGACCACGAAAAGCGGCGTGAACATCGCCGTCGGAATGCCGCAGAGATGGTAAGCGCTGGCACTGTAAAAATCGAGATTGGGAAAGAGATTTTTCTCGCGGCGCATGATCTGCTCGATACGCTCGGAGACCGTGTGGAGGCGCGAGTCGCCGTGAGCTTCCGCGAGTTTCTTCGACCAGGCCTTGATCACGTCGGAGCGCGGATCGGAAATCTTATAAACCCGGTGGCCGAAGCCCATGATGAGCTTCTTCGCCGCAATCATTTCCAGCACGCCTCTTTCCGCGGCGTCCGGCGTAGGGAATACTTCGATCAGGGCCATTGCCGCTTCGTTGGCGCCGCCGTGGAGCGGCCCGCGCAGCGCGCCGATGGCGCCCGTCACCGCCGAGTAGAAATCGGGCAGCGTCGATACGATCGTTCGCGCGGTGAAGGTCGAGGCGTTGAATTCATGCTCCGCGTAGAGAATGAGCGACACGTCGATGGCGCGGCGGATGAGCTCGTCGGGCTTCTTGCCGTGGAGCAGATGGAGGAAGTGGCCGGCGGTGGTCTCGTCGTCGGTTTCGGTGTCGATGTGTTTGCCGCCGGCGTGAAAATGGTGCCAGTAGAGCAGCATCGCGCTGAAACAGGCCGTCAGCCGGTTTGCGACGGCGAATTGATCGTGACCGGGGCCCTCGGGCTCGAGCGTGCCGAGCATCGAGCAGCCGGTGCGCAGGACGTCCATCGGATGGGTGCTGCGCGGGATTTGTTCGAGGACGGTCTTGAGAGGCGCAGGGAGTCTGCGCAGGCCGCGCAGTTTCATCCGGTATTCGTCTAGCTCGGCTTGCCTGGGAAGACGCCCGTAAATCAAAAGGTAGGCGACTTCTTCGAAACTCGAATACTCCGCGAGATCATGAATCGAATAGCCCCGGTAAGTGAGCCCTTTGCCTTCTTTGCCGACGGTGGCGATCGCCGTCTGTCCGGCGGTGACTCCCGCGAGGCCGGCCGCATAATCCGTTGCCATGGTTTGTCCTCCAACCGCAGTGTGCAACGATTGGCTTGTCCAATGCAAGCGAAACTCTGCACACCGTTCAAACCGTTCAAGTCGTTCAAGCGGTTCAAATCGTTCAAATGGATCAAGGGGCTCAAGGATCGCCGTCAATGCCGGGCCTTGACAGCCCGGCGCTATATTAGGTACTCGCATGTTAGGAGAAAAATTTTCGCCAAGGAGTTGCATCATGCCTATACCGCAGAGTTTCAAAGCGATGGTCGTTTCGGAGACGCCCGACAAGACTTTCGTCCGCGAGATCAAGCAGCGAGAATTGAGCGAATTACCGGCGGGGGAGTTGATCGTCGAGGTCAAATACTCCTCGTTGAATTACAAGGACGCGTTGTCGGCATCGGGGAACAGAGGGGTCACGCGGAAGTATCCGCATACCCCCGGCATTGACGCCGCCGGCGTGGTTGCCGACAGCACAACGAGAGCGTTCGCCGTGGGCGAGGAGGTGATCGTGACCGGATTCGACCTGGGCATGAACACTCCCGGAGGATACGGCCGCTACATCAGCGTGCCCTCCGGCTGGGCGGTGAAGTTGCCACAGGGTTTGTCTTTGCGCGACAGCATGGCGTACGGCACCGCAGGCTTTACCGCGGCGCTGTGCGTGATGAGATTGTCGGCTTACGGTCTAACAAAGGAGCAGGGCGAAGTCCTTATAACCGGTGCCACCGGGGGCGTAGGCAGCATTGCCGTGGGCATTCTTGCCAAATTGGGCTACGAAGTCGTCGCCGCCACGGGCAAGACCGATGAAAAAGATTTTCTCACCCGGCTCGGCGCTAAAGCGGTCATCTCGCGGGAGGAAGCCAACGACACATCGGGAAGACCGCTTCAGAAGGGCCGCTGGGCCGGCGTGGTCGATACCGTCGGTGGCAATATTCTCGCGACCGCCCTCAAGTCGGCGAAAGATGGCGGTCTCGTCGCGGCCTGCGGCAACGCGATGTCCGCCGATCTGGTCATGAGCGTTTTCCCATTCATTCTCAGAGGCGTAAGTCTTCTAGGCGTCAACTCGGTCGATGTCCCTATGCGCCCGCGCACAACGGCTTGGCAGAAGCTCGCCAGCGATTGGAAGGTCGATCTCTCCGGCGATCTCGTCACGGAGTGCGGGCTGGAAGAGCTGGGCCCGAAGATCGAGCTAATTCTCAAGGGTGGAATTCGCGGACGGGTAGTGGTCGATCTCAGCCGCTAGAAAGCGAAGGACTTCGGGTCTCCTGGTGGCTCACGCGGAGGCGCGGAGGACGCGGAGAGAATCGAATGAGGAAATTGTCTTGAAGAAACCCTCTGCACTGCTATAGTCGAAATTGTTCGCAAGCTGCGATGAAATTTTCATGCTGCCAAGCTGATAAGTTTGTCCGTGTCTGCTTGCCGCGCCGCCAGGAGCGCTGTCAGAATACGGTGGCCCTTTT